>Ga0307517_10001381_pt1 | contig 40774 bp, 52 predicted proteins | sample 23_EM_MG_FD_194515 | JGI IMG/M metagenome (GOLD analysis project Ga0307517, IMG submission 194515) | Populus trichocarpa ectomycorrhiza microbial communities from riparian zone in the Pacific Northwest, United States - 23_EM | ecosystem: Host-associated > Plants > Roots > Unclassified | place...
CCCCCCCCCCCCCCCCCCCCCCCCCCCCCCCCCCCCCCCCCCCCCCCCCCCCCCCCCCCCCCCCCCCCCCCCCCCCCCCCCCCCCCCCCCCCCCCCCCCCCCCCCCCCCCCCCTCTTTAAATGGGCCGGAGCCCTGCTATTTCCCACGATAAGTTTGCCAGTGAGTGGATCATTTCGACTCGCCGCTATATTGGCTCGTCTACTAGTATGGTGGTTTGATACCAAGTACGGGAAGGCGATACAAGACTTGATCAAAGGATTGATGAATATAATACAAGTAAGGGTGGAAAGAGTGAGTTGGACTCTAATATCAACCAGAGCCTTGAGCCATCCATACGGTAGCTCGGCTGCCGCTAGAAATGAAGAACGATACCGTGCAAGTAAGGACCATGTGGCTGGGTAGTCCGAAATTTCCTCCTCTGGAAAAGGGTCGACAAACACTCCAACAAACTCCTCTTCGAGACAAATTAAAAAGGAAAAAAAACACCATCAGACCTTACTAGGAGAGGCAACCCAACGTCCTAGCTATTATACATGGTCCAATTATTCGAGTTCTTACGGTGGTGGGTTTAGCCGCCCAACTGAAGGACCAGCCAGTACCGTAACTGAGCACTCGGGTATACCGGTATATGATGAGACGTATAGGGGGCATGGGTGGTGCCCGAGACTTTTACTGCGGTAGGCGTTAGCGAGAGTATGCTCTTTGGGCACCTGTCGGGAGTATTACTTCGGTGTGATGGCAGGTGCGGATATGTTCGGCCAATTGCTTGAGACATGAGGATCTAGGAAATGATAGGAGCCATACTGATGTATATTCATGCTACCGTATTATACAGATTGTTACAGGCAGGGCAGTCCCAAGCAAGACAATAACTCTCTCTCTTTCATTCACCAATTGATCCTATTACTTTGCCCTTCGACTCCAACCTCTTCTGCGTGACCTCCAACGATACCCCATGCTCTTGTCTGTCTCATCATTTACCTGCCTGTATGCCCGGGTACTAGTACATTCTGCTTCCCGGACGTTAATTTGGTATGCATGGGATACCGCATTATTACAGCATTGGAGTTGCTTTTTATCATGTTTAACATAGAGTTTAGGCGGTGGGTCAACAGGGCTGCTCAACGAACAATCCCAGAAATGTGTCTTGGGCAAGTGGCCATCTTGTTTGGTTTGTCCGTTGAGCCCGCCCTTTGTTCGTTGATCCTCCCCCTATGCATTTTTATTTCGACTTGTACGTACAAGAGTATGTTCCGTTTCCTGTAGTCAATGATAACTTCGTACTGTACATGCGACTGCTAAAGAAGGATACTTGCATAAATGTGATAAGGTTCCATTTACCTATCGGCCGTCCAGCACACGGCACCGACCGTCACAGAGGGCTGGGCGGCCCTCCAGGAGGTATATACGGTGTTAGTACTATAGGTAAATAGAGAGTCTATCATAGGAAAAAGGTAGCCAATCTGCCAATCCCAGGATCTAACCGCTTTTGTCATTTTTAATTCCATTCAACGCTGCAGCCCTCCCCCCACCCTCCGATCTAAGTGCTATCTACCCCCACACTATAGTACAGCATGATATTATAACAAAAAAACAAAAACAACAACCGTCCACCATATGATCTAGTCCTTGAAAGTCTGCGACTTCCCGGTCTTCTCTTTCTGACTCCTGCGTATGCCCTTTGGACCCTCTTGGGATTTGGAATACGGATCGAATTTCTTGGGTCCAGAAGGCTTTTTGCTGCCATCTGCGCCCGGCTTGCCCCCGCTACGCTTCTCACCATGTAGGACGGAAGGAGCTTTCGAGTAATCCAACGGCTCGAAGGAGCCATCGCGAACGTCGACGAGGGAGGTCCCTCTCGCCGGAGCATTAGCTTCCTGCCGCCCCTGCTCGGGGGAATTTTTAGACCTTTTCCTGGACTTGCGCTCACCCCCAGCGTTGCTAACACCCACTAGCCCGTCTAGGGGGCGTGGAGCATTGACCCCTAGTGGTCCCTCGTTCTCTCGTTCTTCCCCTTCTGATCCTCCTCGGCCATTCCCTCCATGCGAAGAATAATTCGGCGAGCGAGAGTTGTGATCGTCCGATATTGCGTCCTCGTTATCGCCTCCCTGCTCCACTTCTGAAGCCTTTCTCTTTCTGCCACTAGCACCACCACCAAGAGATTTCACAACAATAATCTCATTCTCCTTCTTCGTGCCACCTCGATCCTTCACGTACTGGTGCTCCGCACGTGCCCCGGGATCAATTGGGCTTCCCTGGGCCTTGGTGGGTGACGCAAAGTGTGCTCCCGAGACAAAGACTGCAGCTGTCAGCTCCGGGAGAGGAATAGCGAGCCTAATCTCCTCTCCCAGTGCCGACTTTAGTGATGTGGCCTCGTCCCACTTGCTGCTTCCGCACACTTTGCCCCAGAACCTAGAGCAGACCGCGGACCTGGTTTCGGCAATGAGAGTATCTCCGAAGATGTTCACGGTTGGTCCCCTAGCATCCGGTGCCGCCGTTGCTGTCGCCTCCTCTGCTTTTGTTGCTTCATTGGCTTGGGCCACCTGTTCCAGCGCCCCATTGATCACTTCCACGATTTCACCAATTCTCCTCTTCGCAATGAAATTGGTGCGAGGAATGCACTTGGCCACTCCATCATAATCGGTCGGCATCACAGTAGAAAGAGTTCCCAGAGTGCCCCGCGAGCAGACAAATGTTGGGCTTTCATCCTCTTCTCTAGCCGCCCTATCGCGCCAAGCATGGGCCGCCTTAAACACAAACTCTTGTGTGCGATTAAACTTGAACTTGACAATCTGCGACGCCCATCCAAAAGTCCCTTCTCCGGTTACTGCATCGTAGATGTCTCGGATATACCGCCGGAGCGCGGTCTCCTTCGATTTTTGCAAGACGTGCTCGACATCACCCCGCGATTTCTCTACAAGGGAATTTCGCATGCGGTCGAAACAATAGAGTAGGAAATGGGTATCCGAGCGAGCATAGTCTAGCATCTCTTTAGGTAGTGGCCTATTGCCCACACCCATAAGTGAGCGACGGGAAAAAACGGGAGAATCTTATATCATACCTCATCCTCCAATCCGCCATTTGGTACTGCTTATCAGCATCAAAGTCAACATACTTCTTCAGAATATGAGCAAGGCTAAAGCGATCAAATCCCAACGTCTGAGCGGCATAGAATGTATCAAATAAACCGACTACGTAAAGCCCAAGGTCACGCTGCAACCAGATTATATCCATAAAAGCGCCGTGCAAAACCTGAACTGTCAGTCAACAAACGCGCCTATGACAGATATCAGTCTTTTAAAAATGAAAGCAAACCTTGATAACTCTAGGATTAGCGAGGATTTCATTCAGCGGCTCAAGCTGCCCACGGAGTTTTAACGTGTCCACAATGTAATCATCGTCTCGGGTACTCAGTTGCATCAAACACGTCAGACCAATATATGAACGAGTATCGTGATGCTCCAGGTCTACAGCGATCTCGGTACATCTCCGCATGTCTTTTATCATCTCTTGAAGGGCCTCGGGGGTGTCTACCCAAGTTAGAGGAATCTCGTCCCAATCTCCGAAGGGAATTGGTTCCATCCAACTATAGACTTCTTTGGGGTACTGCATAGACTCGATTTCTGCCTGGTACGGATGTGCATATCTAGGCCTCTTGATTAGACGCCGCCTCTCTCGCTTACGTTCTCTTTTGGATAGGTACTCATTGATTCCCAGTTCGTTTTTGAACAAATAAATGCTCTTATCAAACGGCATTACAGCATGAGGCTTAGAAGTTAAACGTGGCTTCCACGGCATAGGGTCAAAATTGTCGATTTTTTCTTTAAATAGTAATTGTGGTTTTGGAATATTTGCGCTTTTCTGTATCGACCTCTTCGAAGGGCGGGTGGGGCTGGGTACCTTAGACAAACCAATGATCAAAGTCAGTATCCAACCCTATTCCCCAAATATGGTTCCACCCCGATACAGCATACCGTCACAGGCGCTTGGATGCCCAGAAATGGCACGGGATTCCTTTCTTTAATAGCGCCAGTATATTCGTCCAGGCAGGTGTCCTAAACACAAAAAGCACTATTAGAATTCTTGGCACTCGCATTGAAAAATACCGCACACATACCGCTTTCTCCAGCAGACCATCAATAACCTCCACAATCTTCGTCCAGTGACTCTCAACATCATCCGGCTCCTTCAACTCCGGCACCGATATATCGGACCCACACGTCGCGCTAGCCAGCAGCCTATTCGTGATAGCAAGTATTCGCTCGCTGGAGTCGTCCAGGAAAGGCCCAAACTCAGAATTGGACGCTCTATGGAAGTCCACATCTTCAGCGGCGATACCAGCGGAGGTTTTGACAGTCGCCATAACAGCAGCCAGAAGCTGATCTTGCATTTCCGAAAATCCCAAAGGTTCGCCAGCCTCTTGGGCGGCTGGAGAGTCCGACATGGTTGTCGGAAGGCCCTTATTTCCCGTCCTTTGTCTGTGTTGTTGTTGCTGTTTTCCAAACTTCCTCTTAAAAAAATTTGGCGGCAGTGCTGAGGTGGGTTGGGCCGGTGGTGGTGGGAGTTATGGTGGGCACGCGGAGAGGCGGCTCGAGGTGTTTGAACTGAGATTTTGGACGAAGCTTGACCGCAGGACGAGGCCAAACCCCAAACGGCTGGAAGCTCCATGGTTTATGTCAGCGAGATTGAAATGTCTTGGCGGGCTCATTTCCAAGTGGTCATTTTTTCGGGATGAAACCTACCATAATCTGGCAAAAGTCGGACTGACGCTAGTGAGGATTTTCTTGAACCTGTCCAACCACCGCGGCCCATATGTTCAAACTGTGGCGAATTCGCCTTCTTCGAGCTCTCCTGTTGGTTCGGTTGCCATAGTTTCGCTTTAGCTCCAATCCGACTTTTGCCAGATTATGGTAAGGTGTGATGCCTCCTTTGGACCCCTACTCGAGTAAAGGGCGTCCCGGGATCGGAGGAAACACGCAGGTGCCATAAGCCCTATTGCAATGTGTGTTATCAAACCTCAACGACCGGCTCCCGAAGAGATGCTCGTGCCTGTGCATAGAACAGAAATTGTAGCACAGCGGGGTAGAGAGCTCCCTCACTAAATGCCATACCGGTAGTCTGCTTCCCCTTTCTTTGAATACCTACGTGAATACAGGATAAGTATAGAGTACGGCACCGTCCTCCTAATATTCAAGGAGTCCAACCGAAGGGACAATTCGGTGAACTCTCCTATGATACCAGCACACAAGCAAACCCCACCACTACTACCCATCCACACTAGCCTATCATGCAAAAATCCTGAACAGCACTCCTACCTATTTTTCTCGAGCACAACTGTCAGGCATTTAGTCATGGCACAGCGCATAAGCAATATCTCACCAGGGGTAGTATTCCTGCAAAGGAATGTCGCAAGAATTACGATTTCTCTCTTCATACCGCAAAGATCAACAAAGGAGAACCGTCATCAGTGATGTCGATAAATTTACACGCCTACCAGTCCAAACGCCCCTAAATGCTCATTGAAGCGTTGTATGATACGGTAGCTAGGAACATCTCTAGCCTGAGGTTTGTACTCGAGTAGAGCTCCCGGTAAAGGGGTTCAAGAGGCTCTGCATACAGTACTTTCTGTCATCATACAAGGCACACTGTTTTAGTCGCAGCGTACCAACTCTAACTATCCTAGTCTATCATGACCAAATAAATGCATAATCCTTGCACCCACAGATCTACCGTATCCTAATGCATCCCCGGAAAAACATTCTTCCATCCTTCCACCTTAAATACACATCAACCTCAACCACCACCATCCCTTCCCAAACTTCGCGAATCACCACCACCACCACCACTAATCCCACCCCCCGTCCACGCTCTTTCCCCCAACATAGAAAGCCTCAAAATGTCCTCATCTCTAGCTCCCGTAAGTCCATCATCCCCCACCCCACAAAAACCAAAAACACACCAAAACAAAATCTACCAATACTCGCCACACATACACACACACACACACACACACACACACACTTCCCAGAAGCTCCTAACAACCCCCCTCCAATACAGGAATGTTCCGAGAAGAAGGAGCGGTACGATACATGCTTTATAAAGTGGTATTCAGAAAGTTTGTTGATTCCTGGTTCTACCTATTGAATCTTTTTTTTGGGGGGGGGGGCGAAGCTAATCGAACTGAAAGTGTATTTACGAGGGAAGGGCAGCACGGATGAATGTAAGGAGTTGTTCGAGGAGTATAAGAGTTGTTTGAATGTGAGTATTTGTATTGTTTTTGCTACCGTTCAATAAATGGAAGGATGGATGGGCTGACTGTTGATGGAGGGGGGTTAAAGGCAGCTTTAAAGCAGAAAGGAATCCATCACATGATTGAGGAGGCTAGGAAGACCTCACCGGATAACAATAGTGTGAAGGGGTTGAAGTGATGGGCGCTTCCGGCGCCGTGGTCTCGAACGAGAATCTTACTGCTACGGGATGGAAGGTACGGGATGCGCATACATAGGTGTTGTGGTGGAGATTGAGAGGCTGCTTCCCGGGTGATAGGTTATGTGTCATCATGTCACTGTGTTTTGATGTTTGTACTATATGGGGCTATCTTTGCCCATAGATGTTTCTTCATCTCTGCTTTCTTTCGGGGTTTATACCGGGGGCGCTACAATAGAGGCGTTCATAAACCAGGCGATAATATATACTATACTCTTCTCTGCCTAATCTTTGCTAGCCACCCACCGTCGATGCCTGCATCGCACAACAATTATGTTACATTAAAATCGAGTGATATACCATGACAACGAGTCGCCATCACCAAACCACATGACCCCGCCATGGTCACCTTCTCAACGCGTCTTCCACCCCTCCCCCCTCCACAAACCCACCCACCACAAACCCCCAAAGGGAAAGAAAAAAAAAAGAACCCCAATTTTTTTGTCACTTATTCCTCGGAACGAAAGAAACGGTGATGGAGCCAAACCGCATGCGAAAAATCGAAGTTCAATCCCCAGAGGACATTCGCTTCATCCTGGAAAAGCTATCTACCGCCGCAAGAGCCAGGGTAAACCACCACCTACCCCCCCCCCCCACCACCGCCACCACCTCCGACAACAACGATGAATTGAGAAAGCGCGTGGAAGACATGGTTATGGAGGTACACCATTCCCTCCCCCTCTACCGCCGCTTTGCGATGCGGTATCATCCAACTAACACTAAAAAACAAAAAACAAAAAAGTACGTACAAAAAACCATAACCCTCTCCCTCCCCTCCATAAGCATAAACGGTCTCGACGCGCCCGCCGATGTGCGTCCATTCCTGCACCCCTCCTCCTCCTCCTCCTTCCCCCCGACCGCGGGGGAGGAAGAAGGTGAATTCGAAGCGTACGATAGGAAACTGCACGATCGCGTGTCGGCTCTGTACGCGGAGCTGGAGCGTGAGACGCTGCGTGTCGCGCAGTTGCGCCGGGAGGCGCCGGGGCGTGCGAAGAGGGCTTTCGAAGAGGCGTTGAGGAGGGAGGGTGAGGGCGATGAGAGGATTTTGAGGGAGTTGGAGAGGAAGAGGGGTGCTGTTGGTGGGGAGGAGGAGGGGGGGCGGGGTGGAGGACAGGCGGGGGATTTGGGGGTTGGGGAGTTGGAGAGGGGGGAGGAGATTGCGAGGGGGTATGAGGAGGGGGTGAAGGTATTGATGGGGTTGCAGTCGGTGGGTCTTTTTTCTTCCTTTTTTTCTTCCTATTCTTTTGGTCTTTTGGCGAGGGAGGGGAATGCTAACTTTTTTTTCTTCTCCTTTTTTTGATCTGCCGGATAGAAATTGCCGGCTATTGCGCATAAGCTTACTAGAGCACAAGATGCGCTGGATTATGTTGGGCCCGAGAGGATTGCGGGGACTTGAGGGTGTCCGGGGGGGGAGGGGATGGCAGCGGACGGGACGTTTTCTTCGGGTTTGTATTATTAGCGAGAGGATTGCTTTTATGTGTGGATGAGTGACGAATGGCGTATCTATGGGACTTTTCCAAGTAATGAGATAATGGACCCGTCTGCTATGGGGCTCAGAGCTGTTGAAGGCAAAGTGAATTGCTATTTAGTTTGAGGGTCAACTCGTATTGGACAATAATCGCGTAACAAGGTCATACGCAGGACAAGGCTAATTGAGAATTGAAGAGCGCCTCAAAAATGTGGTAATTGATAAGCCACAAACCTACGATATTAGATATCTCGTCCCCAAGCAATCGGCATTACTAACCAAGCCATTATAGAATTAACACAAGACAATAATGAGCCGTCCAGTCATAGCAAACACCCATACCAATTGTTTGCACAAGTACAACCCATGAATACGGTCGTCTCCAGTCCAAACCCTCCGAACCCAACCAACCAACCAACCAACCCTTTTATCCATCCCAACTCCCCCAAAACCAGGTATTTAGAATACGCATCTCAAGCCGGGAACCATTACCATCCTACAACTTCCAGAGTGTCATAATACAGAAAGGAAATGAATAAAAATGTGCTATGAAGGAGAAACCCCTGGGTAACGGGTGTGAAGATCGGGGCTAGGAATGAGTTAGACTTGAGCAGGAAAGTATCTGCCCAAGGGCGGTGGTATTATCATCGGTAGTAACTGTGTTGAGGCCGTTAGCTTTCTAGGTTATAGGTTGGGGTGAAGGTGATTATTCTTACCGTGGTTCATTGAACACATGGTATTTGTGACCTCGGACCCCTTCCCCTTTGAACATATCTGGGAATCTGTATCCCAGCGGCACCTCGCTCTCGGGTATTATTTCATCGGTACCTTCCGGTTCTCCAACGACGAATTTGCCCAGCTGCAGTAGAAATGGTTAGTTATATCAGTGTTAGAATACGATTGAGTGGGCCGTTACCTGGATCTCGGTGTCTGTGATCGTGCTCCTCGAGACTCTAGCATATCCGATTCTTTTCAATCCCCTATATAGGATATATTCGCACCATCTATCCCAGTCGCTGCTATCGATGTCCCTCATCCTGCTCGTCTCACTGACGTATGTGTTGTAATTACCCTCTTTGGGATTTGTGACGAGATAACTTAGTAGGATCAACGGCCTTGGGCTGTCGCCCATAAGCTTTGCGATATACTTACTCTGCAATTCCCTGTCCAACACATCCTCCTCCTGTCCACTATGGAAAACTAGGACGTCTACCATCTCTCCATATACATCTAGTGTGGCGAGGATAGCGGGTGCAAGCTCGCCTACTGGCGAAGGAAGAAGATGATGTGTGGAGTTGACAATGGGGAACTTGGAGAGAAGGGCGGCCCCCCATGTGTGCTTGTTTGGCCCGGGGCCAAAGTCTGCATACATCCCAAGATCTTCCGCCAGGAATTGTGTCATGTCACGGTTGCCCATAATAATCCTTTGCAAGTCCGATTCAAGGAGACCAATAACGTCGACCTCCAATTCCTTGATAACATCCCTCATACGCCTCTCGCTGCTCCACATATCGTTGTCGAGTGCAAAGTGGACGGTCCATATGCCGGCGGTCAGAACCTTTTCTCCTTTGTGGTATGGCTGGTAGTCGAAGGATGGGAAGCGCATGTATGCGACCGATGCCGCAAAAAGCTCCAGACCAACAAGAGAATAGACAGCGTATGATCTAAAGCGTCTTCGACTTGGGAAATCTTCCGCCCTCAACTCCCTGACACTCTTTGGCCCGTAACTGACAGTCGCGAAAATGCCAACACCAATTGCCAGCATCATAGCAGTCATGATAAGGTCCGTCCTTTCACGGAGCAGAGGACCGCCGGGGACAAAAGCATAAGCGACAACCCAGACGTGCGCCAAAACCAATACATTATAAGTCAAGAATGACAGGCCAAATGTTTTGCCGGGGCTGTGTCTGGTTGCTGACTGGATAAATGAAGGAACCAGAGCCATCAGATACAAAGCCAGCACTAATGCGCCATAGTATCCAGCCCATCCAGAATTGCGGTGGAAAATCGCGGCTGCAGTGCAACCGACGCCATAGAATGTCCACGTCCTTGCTAAATCCTCACGCAAGAGGCCGATTAAGAAACCTGCTCCCATTGCAACCAAGGTATATGCGCCATGAGGGACAGCAAGGGGCCCTTTGACTGGGTACCCATCCCAAACCCAAGTGATCATGGTGCTGGAATCAGACAATAGTGAATGGAGGCCAAAGAGAAGTCCACCAAACCCGACAGCCGGCAAAATTGAAGACCCGCTCTTGTTAGGAGGAGGCAACGGAAGTTCACCAACTGGTCCTTTTCTAGTTGAACGAAGAACGGCTAATACGGCAAGGACAAGCCCAGTCTTGTTCCATCCACCGTTTTCGGTATTCAAAATAGGCCATATAGGATTATTGCTGCGGCAAGCAAATTTCGCAATACTGGATGCGATCAACCCTAGCGAAAATGCAGAAACCTTCGCTTCCAATCTCCCAGGCTGTGTCCTTTCGGAAAAGAAGCTACCAGTCCATGCGAGGACCGTAAACCAGACACCTGCCGCAACAGAGAAAAGACGTGTTTCCGGTACTTTGAATGCGAATGCTGTAAGACCAAAGAGGGACAGTAGATAAACGTAGCGGGAATGGTTAACAACTATTCTGCGGATTGAACCGATGCCTAGCAGGAACGGGGACACTGTAGTCATGACAAGCACTTCGTAGCCCGAGATGCCCATATGCCAAAGCGGAAAATCTGGCCTTTGTAAGCTTTCGTTACCTCAAAACTGTCCCGATTTACCTGCGACTTACACCAAATGGTTACCCCGAGTGATGTCAAGATGGACCAAAACATAAACTATCACTGCATGTCAGAAGCTAGGAAAAAGGGGCGGTTATCTCGATGCTTACCCCGCTATAAACGTCCGCAAGAGCATCGAGCATATCATTCCACGAGTAAGTCTCAGTCAAAAACTGTTGTGGGGCATGCTTCTTATCCATCCTTGATTCAATGTCAGAAGATGACTCTCCATAAATCCTCCGAAATTCAGGAAGGCCAAAACATACTTTGATTTTTCGAGAACTGCACCAGAAAGCGCCACATTTCTTCTGTCGAAACATTGTTTAGAATAGGCTTCTCGCTTAGATTTTGATATGGGGTATCTTTATATTGAATTGCAGCAGATATATAATTTATCTACAGCGGGAGCCACTGAACATACCCTTTGTTGACACCTTTGACATCTACAACTCTAAATTCGAATCCTTCAAAATCTAGCGCAGTAATAGCATCAAAACCAACATCGAATAAGATGAGAGACCATTCAAAGAAAGCGTAAATAGTGTAAGCTATTGCAGAAGTTAGCCTCTGTTAATTGGAATTTGCCAACCATGTTGCAATCGCGCCGCTTGCTTACCTCCGGCAACCTTGTGGACTTTGTGCTGGATAAAGAAATAAATGAGTGGTAGAAGGGTACCAAAGAAAAGGCTAGCAAATAACTTTCTATACTTGATTGCTGTAGGGTTTATGGGGGACAAAGCGAGACAACCGAGCGTCCAAGGGAGGGTGAAGACGAGGTAGGAAATCATGAAGATATCGTGATAGTCATGGTCGTCGGTAGAAGTAATGTACACCCAGCCTCCGCAAAGTAGCGAACGTATAAGGCCAACGCTGGCCACAAACTTTGGAGCAAAAGCACCAGGGCGTGCCGTAAGTAGGTACCATAAGAAAACGAGGGCGAAACGAGGACCAGATGTTAAGGCAATGAAGAGTTGAAACAGCGATCGTTCGGGATATCTGTCACCAATTGTAGCTGACACCGATGGAAACCATTCGTCAGGATAACCCTTTTGTTGGAAGGTAACAGTCAGCCACCCCGATCCTTATTATTCGGCACCGACAAAGCCACAAGGGAGGCTCGAGCCGAGAAGCTGAGGTACGGTACGGTAGTAATGGCAGGGATAACTCGGGTGAAAGCTCACATAATGCTCATTCTGAACAATTTTGCGAAAGTGGAGTGACCTAGGTAAAAAGCTTTAGCTGTTGGCACCCATCTTGGAGGGGATTGCCTTACATTCCCACGATCAACGCGCCCAGGAATCCGCCTACGTAAACAAAATAAGAGCTAATTAGCAATCGATCTCAATGGATAGCGCGCATGACGACTGACAATAGGCAGTTACTGTGTGAGTGTAGGAAACCCACTTCCCGGACATCTACGATAAGGTCAGTGAGGCCAATTTCCTAATTAACAAATCTCTACATGATTTGTTCCATTTTTGATTTTGCGGGCTATGGGTAGTATTTGAACCAAGCAGGGCGCACTTACCGAGACCAAAACGGTCCCATCCTTATCCTTTGGCATGATTAAGGCGCAAGCAAAACCAGAACTAAGGAAGGGCAGAAAACAGAGCGGTGGGTGAGTGATGGGTGACGGCGGTGGTAGCGGGGAGGAGGGAGGGGGATGGAGGGGACTAAATAGAAGTCCGAGAGGTGTAATTTAGAGAGTGAAAGCAGTGTAAAGCACAGGTATAGTAGCGAGAAGACCTTGCACTCTTTTTCTGACTGCCAGTGGAAGAGACAGCGGTGCTTAGAGCCCCCCTGAACAAAAAAGGTGCTCCCCAAGACCAACCCCGGACACGGAGATGAAGTGCTTCCGTTTAGTAAAATTCGCAACTTTCCGCTGACGGAGGAGGCGCTCGGCAAGCTTGGCAGATCCTTGGCCTTGGATTACTTAGCGGACCCCACCTCGCTGGAAGAGCCTTATCAGCGGTGTAAGTTACCGGGACTCGAGGGAACATGAAAGAATTGGCATGAATGAGGAGTCCAGAGGACGATAATTTACAGGTATATGATACTCGCGTTAGGACGTATCATAAACCTGCAGGCAGAGGTTTGAGTTGGCAGCATTAGATTAAGTAAGCCAGAAGTTTTAGAGCAATTTGCATGTGCCAACTCCCTTCTTGGGTTGTTGGGTTGAGTTGCTGCAACTCAATGATAATTTTCTGAAATTTCCAACCAGAATCACTTTTATATATATATACAAGTATTAGGAAGATACGGGTATAAAGCGCTCAGGTGGCACTCTCCTCTAGTTCTATATTTTTAGTTTTTGGTGGGGGCGGTAGGGTATTTATAAAGATGGTAAGGTTCCGAATTACCACTACCTATCAGTCTCTATAATACACGGTAGGAAGAGTGTCCAGAGAGGATTTTGGGCATTCCAAGTGTCGCCCGGCCAACTACTGAGTGAGAACGGCTACTGGGACTGAATGGCCCCGGGTGTCTGAGATTGACCTTTATAACTACCAGGTCCAATAATGAGGCAACCCCAGCAGGGGTTTCGGAGGGAAACTCTTCATGGGAGCTGCCCAGAGTTAACTCCTCATCTATCCTATTGACTCGGTGGGCATTGGTTGACAACAGTAAGAGGGGCATTTTGGAGGGGCTGAACACATACAAATTTTTACCAAGGGAATCTGTTTTTTTATGTATTTCTAAACCAGAAAAGTAACAAGATATGCCTGGCAATATATGTTCTTATTTCTGCAGCCGGATATATAAAGGGCCTTACACAATTCCTAGGCCGTATGGTATACATACGAGGGGCTCACTTGTATCTGATGTTTCTTTAAACAGGCCAACTTTCGTGTGATTATGTAAGCAATGCGAATTACTCATGGTTCTTGTTTCAGACGCAGGGCTAGCACCCTGACGATGTTTTAATGCTCGAGTGCCATAAGCCCCGAAGAGGAGAAATACACAATGGGACTCCTCGGAATGAATACAAATGCAGGTGAGAACTTCATGAGAGTTATTATCTTCTCTCGTGCAGGAAATTTCTCTTGAATGGTTGCCCTGGCGTGCTTTACTGGTGCTGGAAGATTGTGCCCTCGCACCATTTGACGGATGGTCTGCAAGGGTGCCATTGAAATTCGGGCGCATCCACGTTGTGTGGCTCCACGGTAACCGTTTAACCTATGCAAGCGATCATCTTGTTCAAGGACGCTTCTGTGGCTTGTTAACCGGTGTTTTCTATCCTTGATGAGTCAGCGGCTCGTTTGGTCCGGGTATTTCGCCAAGAAGAGGGAGTTCTCCTCTCGGCGTTCGTTGTTCGTTGCTCGTTGCGGGCCCTGCCACCCACACCCTTCTTCTCTCCAATCCATCAGATCAGTCGAAAAGTCAAAACTTAGGCCCAACCATTCAATCCCGTCCCAAGGAAGCAGCAGCAGCAGCAGCAGCCATCTTCTCATCCATCTCGTTTCCTCTCTTCTTCTTTCTCTCCCTCTCCCTCCCTCCTCCCTCCCTCCCCTTCCCCTCCCCCTCTCCGCCGCCTCATCCTTCTCGCTCAAACACTTGTTCCTTTTCCTCACGCTTTTCTTCTATTCCCAACCTTCTCTTCCTCGTTCATCTTCTAGCACAATACAGCAAACAAGCAGATTTACAAACTTTTTTTTCTCTTTTGCCTGCACTTCACGCGAATCTCCCGTGTTTAACCCTTCACCCCCTCCCCCTCTCCAACCCTTTACGCCAAACCCCAGTCTTAAACCCAACCCCAACCCCCCCCCCCCCCAATCATTACTTTCGTCTCCATTGCTGGTATTTTTTATATTTTATTACCACCACTGACCACCACCACTGACCACCACCACTGACCACCACCTCCACCATCACCTCAACTCAACACACACCGTAACATCCTCCACATCCGCCACCCTACCGCCGCTTCCACCTGGGACACCATCATCATCACTCTTTCTTTTTTTCCACTCCTCCAAAATTTCTCCTCTCTCCGGCCTCTTACCGTATTGTCCTGTTTGATTTTCTATCAATTTTACCATCCTACCCCGTTTCCCTCGATGAAAAATGAATAAGCAAGATACACAAAATTCTGAAAACCAAGCCGACTCTGCTACCAATACCCAGACAAACACTGATTCCCCCGTTGATCGTATTGAAAAGAGGGCAATGCTCTCTCCAATCTTACCCCATCCAGTTCACGTAGCTGAGACTGCTTCTATCCCAGTCCTCAACGATCAAATGGACTATGCTCTCGACACACCAGAGATCCATGCCCCCGGGCCCGAAACCTCCAACACTAGTGTTGAACTTGACTACGACCCGGAAACCGCCGCTACTACCTTTGTGGAGCAGCCAAAATTGCAGCAGGCAACCTCGTCGGCTTCCATTTCGGAAGCCACAAATGATAGTAGTCCATCATCTTCCTCTTCGCCGCCATCTGTGAATAAGGCTCCCGCGCCCACCGAGATTGTCCAAAACAATCGCAGTATCCCGACGGATGTCGACCTACAGGCTCTGCTGACAAGTTTGTCACCCACCGTTTCTCAGCACCCAGCGCCCTTGCAAGGCCCTCAGACACCGCCAGCAGCTCCCACTGCCCAGACCCCACCCTCCCAGCCGAGATCGGCTTCTCTTCCACAGCCACCCGCGGCTGTTCAGGTAGCCCAGTTGCAGGCCCATGCCCAACCGACGCATCCACTTCCGGCCCCACCAGCGACGTTTGCTGGTTCCAGTAATACAGGTGCAGTGCATACAAGCCACCCGGCCGGTTATCCCGCATCTCTACCATTGCCTCCAAACTTTAACCAGCATCGTCAGCCCGCCGTCCCAGGCTCTCCAACCGAAACTGATGATAATGAGGAGGAATCTCGTCCTTTTACAGCCGATGAAGAGGATGAGTATGAGAGGTTTCTCACCGATGAGCGTGATTATGTGACCCAAGGACAATGGGATAGATTTCCTACGGGCTCTCGATTGTTCATTGGTGCGCACCCTCCGATGCAGATATCCCATGCACCACCTAGTTTTGCGATTGTTTCATAAAAATTTGCCCAATAATGCTTACTTTGAATGCACAGGTAATTTGCCCACAGAGAAAGTCACTAAACGTGATCTGTTCCGTATATTCCATCGACATGGCCGCTTGGCACAAGTGTCTATCAAGCAAGCATACGGGTTTGTTCAATTTCTCGATATCTCGTCTTGTGCAGCGGCCCTCCGTCACGAACAGGGCTCGACCGTGAGAGGACGTAAAATGCGTATGATATCCAGCCTGTCTTTTCTCCCAAGAGGACAGAAGTCCTTGATAGAAAATTCCCATTTACTAATTTGCCCACGTGACTTGGGTTGTAGACCTCGAGGTTTCAAAACCACAGAGAAACACACGTCCAGCTCCAAATGCTGATTCTCAACGTGGGAGTCGTCGTTCTCGTTCTCCCGATTACGGTCGCCCAGTTTCTCCAAGAGGCAGAGGCAATTTTCGTGGGGGCCGTGGTGATTTCAATGATCGTAGTTTCAGACGGGATACCCGAGACCGTGATTATGAGTATAATCGCAGACCCTCACCGCCAAGACACAGGGTTCGTGATGATTGGCGGCCCAACCTTCGCTCGCGTTCACGTTCTCCTCCACCACCCAGATACCGTGGTCGTAGCCGTTCCCCCCCTGGCGAGACCTTACCTCCTAGAAGGGAGCCCAAGGACGTTCCTGATGTCCAGGCAATTGTCACCGATGAGCTTGACAGGTTTGTTGCCACTCTCTTGGGTGCTGTATGTTGGTTTGTCAGCTAATTGGAATCTCTGCAGGAATTTTATTTGGTGGGTTGAAAAAGCGTTCAGAGCACGCAGTCTTACATACGACCTGTTGTACCTGCATCCTAGAATGCCTCTCGATTCTGTCATAAAGCAACAGATCCTTGAGGGGGTTCAGGCAATTGTCTTCTTAGACAGCCAGAAGCAGAGAGAGAGTTCCATTTCTCTGCAGGTTTTCAATAGACACGGTTCTGCAGAGGCTGGCTATGACCGTCCGTCCCCCCTGAATCCACGGAACCTTTTTTCTTTCTTTTTCTTTTTCTTTTTCTTTTTAGGTGATGACGACTGAGGCTAATGAACAATAAATAGGTTACGATAACATTGAGCCTGCGATCGGCGCCGAATTGGTGATCAGGGCAAAGCAGGCAGTCGCTCAGCCTCAAGTTTCTGCTATGCCATACGCATACATGTCCCAGCAGCCTTTCGCACAACTTGGGAGTCTGTTGAGCTCGATGGATCCTGGAACTCTCAATAGGTTATTGACCGGTCTTCAGGCTCAAGCTCAACAGCAAGGTTTGCAGCAGAATCATATGGGCCAGCAACAACAACCACAGCAGCCTCCTTCTCTGGCCCCGGATCTCGCAGCCTTATTGGCACAGGCAACATCAAACCTAGGACAAGTTACCACTGCCCAACCGTACAATGCTCCCCCCCAACTCGGAGTCAACACTGGGTACGGATCGAACACACAAGCTGGACTAGCCGCTCTGTTTGCCGGCCAGACTCACAGTCCTGCCCAAGCATCCCATCCCACCCCTACTCACCCAACACCCCAGCAGCAACCCCCGCCCGGCCAAATGCAAAACATCATGGAGACGTTGGCGAAGTGGAAGCAAGGCTAACAACTGCGAATCTTTCTCCCCTTATCTCCTATGGGTTTTCTTTATGGGTTTTCTTGGAGTTCTGCTTCCCGTTTCTTCCTCCAACTCTTCTCTACATACTTGTACTTGATGTTTTTCTTTGGTACACGCGCTATGGTTTGTATTTCCCCATGGTTTTTGCATTGTTAGAAACCTTGAGAGATAAAAAAGCCGAAATCCTAACCATAGCTAATTTTTTTCATTACCAAAATTTCAATTTTTCTTCTACTTTTGCTTCGCTACTCTACTTTTTTTCTCTATCGAATTAATAAAACTAGCCTTTTCCCTAGCTTGAGTTAGCATCCCCTTCCCCCCTTCTTTCCCCCCTTCCCTTATCACTTTTTCTTTTCCTTCCAGCGGAGATTGAACGATCTGCTTGGCTACTCACGCGCTTTGCTCCACTCCCCCCTTCTCTTTTCCCTGCCTGCCTACATTACCTCAACTGTAAATAATCAAGGAAGGTACTGAACTACAAAAACAAGCCGGTGTAGGGATTCTTCTTTTCCTTTTTCCGCGCTCTTCCCCGTACTATCTCACTCGCTTGCTTTTCATCGTTGGATTCCTCTCTGCGTTTCTAGCTCTCTCTATTTCCTTACCTATGTTTCCTTATTATCCCTAGTGAAGAAAAGGGTCACAAAACGAACATGAGAGTTTTTACGATTTAAGTTTAGCTTCTATAGGGGTTATTTTTTAACAGTTTGGAGTCTTTCGTATTGTCATCGTCCTCATCGAGGAGAGTATCGTTTTTACATAACTTGGCTCGTGGTACTGTACTCGGGTGATCCGATACCGATTTGTTTCCTTTCCTTTCCTTTTTCTTTTCGCTTGGGATGGGACGGGGGTTTTGTTTTTATCCTTTTCTTTCGTCTTATGCATATAGATACTCTATGCCTTTGCTTTATTTTTATTTTTAGCAGACAGGCATTTTTTTTGTTTGCTTAGTTGCTCGTTGGTATATTTAGGTTTTGTTATTACCTTTATCGTAGTCTACTTCTATTGTGCTGTTTGACTGATTTGTTTCTTGGTGTTTGTGAATGAGTGTGGTACAATAACTGTATCGTGGTTCGTACCAGTATTGTACTGTACTACATACGTGCAATGCATCCGCTTTCTTTCCTTTTATGGCGAAAGCGAGTTATCATCGAGTTTCATTCAATCTGAACACTACACGCTGCCCCTCGTCATGGGGTCGTGTCTCGTGGAGCGTTTTTGTAATAAAAATGAAAATAAAGTAAAATACATTGTTCCATCTCTCGGTCTATATACCTTTTTTTAGTAGAGTTGGTCTAAGTTTTTTTCTATTTGACATTTGGGATTCTCTACTCTGGGAAGGAGGGGCTAATTTATTGCCGTTTCCTGGGCATTGGGTGTTGGAGTGGTGAGAGCGAAGCTGTTGAAGATGATGAGGAGGAATTGCGCCATTCGGTTGGCCTGTGTTTGGGAAGAGTTAGCCCTTTGTTTCGTGGTATATGGGGATGTATTTCTTGTGTTCCCTAGCCATCATGGACATAATCTTTTTTCTTTCCGTGCATGGAGAGTTGGAATTATTCGCGTACCTTGTTAACCATAAAGCTAGTGTCGCTCCTCCAGCGGTTTCTTTAGCTTTAAGCCAGAGTTTCAGTTCCTCTCGAAGACGAGTTTCGGTTTTTTGTAAAGTATCACTATATTAGATAGGGAATTTAAATTCAGCACCTTGGTCATTACCCCTCCCGGCAGTTCAGTGGAAGAAAATTTGAAGATTAGGAACTCACAATCCTCTATCCACGGCTGCCATCTTCAATTCCTCCCCGCTATCAAGCATTCTAGGCCCACCTCCCCGGGCAAGGAGTATATCGTCCAAGTCCAAGTACATCAGCCTTCTCCATAACTTAAACCTCAACCACATCGTCGGTGGCAGGAACGGATACAGTGCTGACGGCCATTTCCCAGAGTGCAAGCCCAACACCGTAGAGCAGTGCAGGACTTCATTTGACGTGAGGTCCTTGACACTCCTCTTCTCCCGTGCCAGCTCTGAAAGATTACGACCCTTGGGCAAGTTCTGGAACGACGCTGCCCGGCGCTCCTCTAGCTTTGTTCTATCGCCTTGGATCTGGCGCGGGATTCTGCAATTGAAGGGTACGACGCCAGAAATGAATGGTAGCACGAACGGAGAGAATTCGCCGAAGATCATGAAGACGAGGCCGAAGATGGGGATTCGGCGGGAGTCATGGCGGTTGCGCCTGTAGAATTACTATTAATGTTTGACTCCACCGGAGGGGGGGGGGGGGTGGTGAGGGAGGGTTGAAACAGACATAACCAATTGAAACTCCCTCCGAGTAATTTCCCCGGCCTCGACCAAGTCCGTAATGCTCCCCTTTTTGTCGATCCGACTTTGAATTGGCCGCGTGGCGACAAAGTTCTTATATACGTTTTTCAACCCGGTTTTGTAAAACCCCAGCTATTCTCCCGCCGCTCAATTAGTCATTACCCACCTTCAATTTCTTTCATACGCAAGGGGAGGAAGGGGAGAAAGAGGAGGCAAACATAGGCCTTCCCCGTCTTGATCACATGCGGGAACATAGAGTCTCCCGGCCCCTTATGCGGTAGCTCCAGCGCCGCCGGCAGCGTTGACAGCGGAGCATTCACGAACTCCGGATCGGGGACCTTATGCTCTCCACCGCCGGTGCCGCCACCATCGTGTGCCTTCGCTGGTGCAGCAGCGGCAGAGGTGGAGCTTGGTTGCACCCGTGAGAAGAGCACGAGTGAGCGGTAGGCGCTCTGCAATTGAGGGCGAGTGGCAATAGACATTGCTAAAGGGAGGTGTTTGGCTGTGTAGGGAGTCATGAAAGTTTTCAGTGACGATGGTTTGTCGTGGATTGAATTGGGTTGGGTTGAGTTAGGCTTGTTTGTTCTTGGCTGGTTCTGGTGGTGAGGTAGGTACGGGGTATGATAGAGCTTGGTCAGGAGCTCTGGGTTGCCCGGAATTTTTTAATTTTTTTGGATCAACCTTGGTGGCACTAACCACTCCCCGACTTGGCGCTTGGTCATAGTTATCACTCGGTATTTTCGACTCTCTGGGTTGGGGAGAAATTAGGCCTCCTAATTAGTTCCCTCCCATTACAACAGTTAGTAAGGTAGCCACTATATGTATAGGTTCTTTTGCGCTCTCTAGTTAAAGGAATTTGAGTTCTAGAGAAAATTATCCTTAAGGAAAACGATGTTCTCCATATCGCAGGGTGCTAGATAGGGCCTATGACGCGCAAGTACTGTAGTATCATGGACTTAATCGAGGGCAAAGAACAAATAGCCTTCCTAGATATACAGCTAAACAATTGCACTGTCCCACACGCAGTCTTTCTATTAACCCTCTCTCCGGGTGGATATATGAGAAGGAGGCAGGTGCAATGCTAGAACTGTAAAGGACAGATCAACAAGCACAGCTTCAATATATTCAGTAATCAAATGAGTGCTCTAATACCAGAGCACTAGAAGGAACTCGAGTGCTACTGTGATCCTTGACTATACCTCTCTCCCACATAACGTTCCTGCAGAAAGGGATTTGGAAACCTTTAATGGTCAACGCTTTGGGCCAAAGCACACGAATCATCGAAGGCCACAGCACTAAGCAACTCGACTGTAACTCCAACCCTTGGTTTTATGCTGAATTTCATCGCTTTTGAGCGCTGCTGCAACTTTTCTGTTAGCAGAAACATATAAAGTGCTGGGGGTATAGGAGTAAGGTACTGCAAGTAGGGATCGCAGAGGCACCAAAGAGCTATATATAAAAAGTAAGGTAGAACTACTGGCAATCCGGTGATTCCACCACCCCTGCTTGTCCCAATATTTCCCCCCTCGCCTGAGTAATCAGTAAGTGGATTGAGCTCAAGTTGGAAAACAAATAGGTCACGGTTATTAGGGGACAGCTGTGCTAATTACTGAGAAATGAGGGCCAGCCAAGGTATTGCTACTATGAGCACTTTGACAATTGCCTAATGTAGAAGCAATAAGTGTGACAGCGATGAAGCTGAAGCTGAGCTTGTGTAGTCAAATGGGTTCTGCGGTACTTGACGACCAGTTGGTGGGGAGGGCTGGAGATGGTGGATTAACATGAGTAGCAGTTGGCCCTGTCAACCAGCACAGAAGTTGCTACCGGTATGCTTTCTAATTGAATATGGCCTATGGTTGAATGCCTTCGTCTTTTTCAGTTTCATGAGACTCTAGTCACTAATTTCTGAACTGTCATTAAAATTACTTCTTAGCTTTGCTTTAGATCAGCACGTCAAGATATCTAAGTTCGATAACTTTGCTGTTTCCATCTTCCATACGTACTAGCTAATACTGGCTACTGCTGTCTGAATACTGTGAGTCCAGTACTACTTGGAGGTACTCTTCATGCTACCACACCTTAAACCGCTTACTACTATTAAAACTTTTCCGGACTTATAGCCCCTAGCAATAGCAGATGGTGACCCCTTAGGCTAGTATTTACTCCAAAAAATCCCTAGGCCCAAGCATAGATACCTCCTGCAATCTTGTTATAGGTTACCAAGAGCACTGTCTTCCGTAAGGAAAGTAAGGAGATCGAAAGGTGGGACAAGAGTTGGGAAAGGAGTGGCATTGTTCTTTTGTTATCTGGGAAGAGATGGCAAGGCCCCTGGACAGGTTTGTAAAAGGATTCAAAGATACCATATAGTATGGAAGGGGTTCACCTTCATTTCTTGTTCCTACAAAGTTCCAGCTTCTAAAAATGTTCATCTTTCATGATATTAAACCCGCCCAAGTACCTGAGCACAATTCGAGTGGCCCCGCGTACCTTTGCTTATATAATAGTTAATTGCGCATCGAGCCATACCCGAGTACTGTATCTGGCATCGCCCTCAACTTCGTGTGGTTGCTGCTGTGTCGGGGCGTGTGTCGTCGACCCCCAATTTTCCCGGTTGAGCTAGCTCATGCCCCGGGCGCCCAAAGGGACGTGACCCGTTCTCTTCTAAGAGGATTTAGAAGTTGGAAACCTGAAAGGAGGGGTACAGCCCCCCCCCCCCCGCTCGTACGGTACAAGGAAATAATTTGTGCCTCTTTTATAGGGGAAATCATACAAGGTAAGCTAGGGCAAACACAGCTATCGAGTTGAATAAAAAATGACAGCCATCCAGTACTCGATTCTAACTCTAGCTTCTAGCTCAGCTCGATCTGCCATCGCATATCTGCCATCTAGGCTTTCCCTTGTCCAAACCTCGCCCACCTAAAATTGACTTCTAGTAAGAATATGCACCTCCGCCAAGACCCCGACCTAGGGCCAGTAGTTCTGCGGGGTCCGTCAATAAGTGAATACGGCGGATGAGGTGGGGTGAGCAAGCGCCAGCACTGTGCGTAGGAGGCTCACCTCCCACTTCCTATCAATCGTTCACTGCTCGAGGTATGTTTCCATGCCAGTAATGAGCCTTACGTCCTATGCTTGTCATTAGATATCGTAGTTAAGACACAGCTAACAGGTCCCAAATGCATGACCGGGGGGGGTTTTTTTTGAGACGGAACAGCCGAATTAAGACATTCTGTAAGCTAAGTGAGCAGAGGACTTGCCCTGCCGCCGGGAGAAGTGCTCGGGATAGGGTTTTGGTGGGACGATAATCCCCAAGCATCGGTATGGACTGATGGTACAATTAGAGCAATGTATAGTATAGCATGCTTGGATCGGTTACCATCTCTCCAAAGGGCATAATATACCAGTATTTAAATCCTTTGCATGAGAGGTGAAATGCGGCCCATCACATAACAGTCCGTCTCTCGTCATCACGCCAAATCCTAAGACCTTATAATACGCCACGACCACGACCGCCACTACCTTCTGAACCTCCCTTATAGTACTGTTCAAGCAACATCCCGGTACCATAGACAACCGTAAGCTCCTACAAGAAGTACCAAATACTTCCAAAAGGTATCATAACATCCCCTCCAACACCTCACCCTCCACCAAAACTCCCGTACCACCTAAAACAGCTGCCACAACCCAACCCAGCCCTCCTCTAAATAAACTAAACACCACCCCAAAGCACGCATCTTCATCACGCATCTCCATCACGCACACTCTCGTGCGCCCCCTCCCAATAAATAAATAGATAAACAGATAAACACCAGACCCACAATTTATCACAGGTAGAGTCCAACCCGGAAAAAAAAGGAAGGAAAGAAATAATAAGCATCATCAGCACAATGACGTTATCAAGCCAAGACATGATCCTTCTACCATAAATCCCTGCAGATCTTCCCATGCCAGATCAGAGCCGCACGCGACAGCGCAGCCTTATCGGGAAGAGGGTCACGTTTGTGGATGAATAGGGCTAGGTTTTGTCCTGTCTAGTAGCGCAGAGGGTTGGGGGGAAGAAGAAGAAAAAAATGAAATTTGAAGAATCATTGGAGATGGGTGGAGATATCGTTATTATTATTATTATTGTTGTTGAGATATGATACCGGTAGCTAGACTAACGGTACTACTGCATATTATGGGGGCAAGAGTGTGAAAGTGTGGTAACACTTGAGAAGGAAAGGTAAAAACAAAAAAGTAGTGATAGTAAATTACCCCACCATCTTAATCTTGGCATTAACCCTCCAGTCCATCCCAGCAAGCAGGCAAATATTCCACCAAACAATACCCACAGCATCACCAACTTCACCAACTCAACCTAACACTGCCCACCCTCGCTCTACACAATGTCGGCCAAGTATTCACCCCTCCCACCCCTCCTCATCATGCCGGTAGCTAACCAGGAAATCCCACCAGCACCGGCCCAGAAACAAACTCCCGCGGCATCCCGCTAGCCCCGTTCGTGGACGAAGTGGAGAAATACGTCGACTCGAGGGAGGACATAGAACCCAACCTGAAGAAGTTCCAGGAGATGATCGCGTTCGCCATTCCCCCCTGCTTTCCCCCGGGGAGGCATCGGGCTAATAGAAACCTAGACGGTATCAATTGATGGAGGCAAATACCCAACGACGCCTAACAGGATTGAGGGACAAAATCCCGGACATACAAAAGACGTTGGATACCGTTAATTTTTTGAAGGGGAGGAAGGTCAGCCCCCACGAAAAGAAGGAAAGAGTGGTGGCGGTGTCAATATGAACTAATGAATGAATGAATGAATGAATGAATGAACAGAGTTCATCAAAACCCTTCGAGGCCACCTTTGAACTCAACGATACCCTATATGCGAGAGCTAACATCCCAGCTACGGAGGAGGTGTATATTTGGCTGGGCGTATGTCCCTCCTCCCCCTCTTCCCCCCCCTCTTCCCCCAAACACGGCTAGAATAGCTAGCTGATTGGCCCACTTACTAGGCAAACGTAATGCTGTCCTACCCCATCGACGAGGCCGCAACGCTACTCAAGGGAAGACTCGAGGCTGCGATGGAGAGTCTGCGCAATTGCGAGGAGGATATGGACTTTCTGCGGCAGCAGATTACCACGCTAGAGGTTAATACCGCCCGGTTGTACAACTATGAGGTTACGCTTAAGCGGAAGGAGCGGGAGGAGGTAGAGAGGGAGGAGAAGGGGAAGAAGAGTGGGAAGTGAGGCATTTAGTTTTTTCTTCCTCTTCCCTCCCTCCCCTTCTTTTCCTTTCTTTTCTTTTTTGAAAACAGGCACAAAAAAGTAATGATGAGATTGGAAGGTTGGTGCATGATACCGGTATTGCCCTCGCATCTCGTACGAGGTATGATATGTAATTAAGAACGACATCTATGTATGCACGAAAGTAGGAAAAAAAAGCCTTATCCCCCATGCTACCCTTGTTCGTTGTTCACCAAGTGGCATACGAATTTGAGGATTACTTCGCTTCTGCCTCACCGGTAATTGCTTTTTTTCTCTTTTTCTCCCACCCCCCTCCCCTTCTCAGGGCCAATCTCTGGTGAAGCCTCCTCCCTCTCGTCCACAACCTCCTCAACGATGACAGGCGCATACTCTCCCGTTTCATCCTCCTCATCCAGACCCGCCAATTCCAACTCGACCATATCCCCATCCTCGGTCTGCACAAGTCCTCTCCCAACCACGTCCTTACGATCCAGTACCCAGTCAAACTTCCTTCTCGTCACCGATTTAATATCCCGGAAAAGCCTCACTATCGAATCCTTGTCGGGGTCAACTTGTTGCTGTTCGCTGACAACCTCTTTAATCCCACTCCCGAACCGCCGGAGTAACTTGGCGAGCCAATTGTCGTCCCCGTCTCCACCATCGACGAAGCCAGCCCAGAAATCCCCATCGACGTAGTCTAGCTGCGCGAGCAGTGTTTCGAGCAACCCTTCAAAGAGCCGCCTTCGCTCGTCGAATACGCAAGTCCGGGAGGTCAGGCAGAGGCCGAGCAGGCGGCGGTACTGCTCCATAGCGGAGTAGGAACCCAGCGTGATCGACATTATGAACGATAACTGCAACTCGCCCAGGAGTTCCCTTTCCGCCTCTTCCTGGCTTTCGGACGCCAGTTCGTGAAGGAGGTTGTTGAGCGCCCAACTTCTATCGTTCGCCATTTCCGTCCGCTCCCGGCCGATTGTGCCGGCGGGCCAGGTAACCTTCAAGTTCACCTTTGTCCACACCACATCTACCCCTCCTCCTCCTTCCCCACCAGGCGAAAATCCCATAAGCGCCTCCTCCCCAACGTCGTAATCCATCCCCGAAACCCCCGCGGTCCCGCATACCCAGCCCTCCCCGAGACACTTTTCCAACGTTTGCTCGCGTACACTCCCGCTCAACACCCTCCACCCTTCCCCTTCTCCACCCGTCATCGCCCGCTGCTGCCTATACGGCGTCAAGTTCTCCGCGTACACCCTTTCGCCCAATTTCACCGATGAGGGAGCATCCACGAGAGTTGCTGTATCGGCTGTGGGATCCCATGCTTTGCTTATCACTCGCCCCGGATAGGCGTAGAACCAGAAGCCGTTGCGTAGTGATGAGTCGGTGGTTGTAGAGTAGTAGAGTAGGTGGAGGCCCGGAGGGATCAGCTTTATGCCCTGGAAGGCTGGGGTTGAAGTGAAGCTTGTCAGGTCGATCCCTACGAAGGTGCCTGGTGGGATGGAGGTCAGGTGGAGGGACATCTGGTAGAGTTTGGGTAGGTTGAGTTGGGGGTGGGGGGGGGATTCGGCGGAGTTGGTGGGGTGGGACCGGCGATTGCAGCGGTGGTTACGTACTGTATAGTAAGTAGTACTAGATTTGTAGGGGGTTTTGTTGATGGATAGATCTGTTGATTGATGTGGTTACATGATGATTGCACACCAGGATTTGGAGCGCATGGTGAGCAGGGAGTGCATCGGGAGCTAGGTGAACATAGCGTCATGTCAAAAGGGTCCAGACATCACAATACCGGTATTGACACCGAGACAATTCTACCGATAATTCACGAGCGCACAATAGTTTCCCTTAGATCACCATATCACATTAGATGAACATTAAATTGTCGTAAACACAAGTTAGCTAGTTATTTGCTCCAATAATCCCACCACGCAGCACAAAGGAATATTCGATATGAACGGCACAAGAGCTAAGAGCAATCGCACCATCACTCGCAGCAACTAGCCTGAGTACACTCCGTAACTCCATCTCCAAGCCGTCTCGCAACGCTCTCACCGACAATACTGCCATTAACCAGCCTCCCTCTCCCCCCACAACCAACTTCCAGCATTTCCCTCCTCCCGCAATCCCATGTTATTCCCTTATGCCAAGCTCCCACCCCCATTCCTCAGCAAGCCCAATTTTTCTCAGTAGCAGAACACTTAACGAACGAACAGATGAACGCCGGTCTAAGAGACTCCTTCAGCCAAAACCTGAAGAAGAAAAAAGCGAAAGTAAGAAGCGAATGGAAAAATTACATCAAAAATAAAGCCCAGCGCCACTGGAGTATTGACAGAGCAAAGGAAGAAAAAAAGGGTATTAGAAAATCGAGCCCACCAAACAGAGGAACAGTGCAGAGAGCACGGAAGAGAAAAAAGTGAGCCCCCTACATCATTAGGCATTAGTAACTTCCCAGTATGAAAACCTTCGCAACCACGCTCGATACCGAAAGGCAACAGAGAGAACGGGCGAGAAAACAAGTGAAAAAATTAGACCCGAGAAAGATATGTCGCCAAAGGTATCAAAAAATAGAGACCAATTGCTTCTGCAGAAAGCGCAAGAAACAACATCACTCCACAATACACATTACACCTCTCTTTAAAGGAAAAACAGAAGTGAAGATGAAACCCATTATTTATGCCCAGGTCGTAAACCCCACAGTATTATCTGCCGATGGTGGTTGTCGTATATGTACGGTTGAATCATTAAATGCTGTCCAAAAAAGGGGAGTATGAAAAAGAGTAAATAAGATCAAACACCGTCCCATGATCGCCGTAATCATAAAGTACAAAAGAAAAAGAAAGAAAGAAAGAAAAAGCAGCCACTTGGCCATTGAACGAAATTGGCCACGATCTAGTGCTGATCACAATGATCACAGTGCATACTCATTGCTGAACGCCCTCGCTTTAGGTAGACCACGCGATGGCGACCAGAATATCCATGTCAGACACGAGATCTTGTGCAACGCAGAGCTGCAGCTATCGACGATCATCGACAACGACATCGATACCCTCGGTATCCGAGTGGCCAGCGAGTGTCTCACTACCAGATTCCCACACAGATTGCGTGTCCTCAACAGGGCTTCGGCACCCAGAAGAAACCGAGGATGAGGAACCAGTCGTCCACCCATCATCCTCAGAATGGTAATCACCATTGAAATCAGACATACCGAAGGCGTAGTCGGGCGAGTAACCATTGCCGATCTCCAAAAAGTCGTAATCCCATCGGAATTCCTTGTCAGGTTGGAGCCGTGCGAGGAACTTGGTTTTCGCGACATAGAAGGTGCAAGTGGCCACTAAAGAACAATTAATTTGAGCAAAAAAAAAAGAGTGAGAATCCCCAGAACTTACGGAAACTGCCCGCGATGAGGTCCACAGCATAATGGTGTTGGAGGTAGAGAGTGGCCCACCAAATCCAAAGGATATAAGTGTAGAAAAACCATTTGCCGCGAGGGAAAACATGTCCCATGAACAAAGCCTCGATAGTCGCACAGCCGGCGTGTAGGGATGGCATAGCACCAAAGACCAACGGTGCAGCAGTAAAGGTAGAGGTGTAGGTATTCCAGCCAAACAACTTATCAATACGAGCAAGTCCCGCCGGTGATCCCTTCATCGAGTAATTGGCAGGGGCCAACCCGTGAGCGTTCTCATACCCTAGTTTCAAAGTTTAATACACGGAATCAAACAGCCCATCAAAATGTGAAGACTTACAAGGTGGAGAGCACGGGAACATCAATTGGATGACGACACCAATGATGTTCATGTAACCAAAACTGCGGGCAAAAACAGGGACAGTTCCGGGAGCCGCGAAGATAAACATGACGGCGGAGCAGACGACTGGCGCACCAAAGTGAATAACGCCATAGGGAAGCCATGCAAGGACATCCAAGAATGCATTGGTGTTTTTCGACAAGATGTTGCTAAGGTTGGCACCGTAGATGATGTTCTCAAGAGCGGGCAGCACACGAACCCAAATAGGAGGACGCCATTCGGAGGGGATAAACCTTCAAAAACCAACGATGTTAGTGGCTAGCAATGGCAACACGGATAAACGGATTTCCGCCCACGTGACAGATTTAATGGGGAAACTTCAAGAAAAAGGATTGAAAATGTGAAGAGGGAAATCAAAGGTCAAACCTGCCTGCATGCGTAAAACAAGACCAGCCATCCAACAATAGGTAGAAATGGCAGGAAGAATTGTCGCGTGATGGGTAAGATAAGAGACGTTATTAAGAGGGTGGAAATTAAGGTTTTGATGATTGCACCCGGCGTTTCTATTATAGACAAACAAAATATTCCCAAGATGACGAGAAACAGGTATTGACCATCCCAATAACTCCAACGGTGAGCCCTGAGCGCACGAATGGTATCTGCAGGATCGTAGGATGTCTGCAATGTTGCAAGGTTGGAGGTTGGCGATTGTCCACTCCTCATCCGAGATGCAAACTTCCTTCGAACCCGGTGGAATCCTGGAATCGAAGGCCAGCCCATAAGACTCTGCTTCTTGAAAGACGGATGTGTGTCCAGCATTCCCGGAAATAATTTTGATGCGGGCGACTTCATGTTATGAGGCACTGTAATTCAAAAGAAACGTCTCGTAAGGTTGGGTTGGAGTGCTGTTTATGAGGCTTCTGCGACGGCTTGGAGGAAGGGGGGGGTTTCTGGCAAGAGGAAGCGTCGAAAGCTGATTACGCAGAATACAACGCTCTGCCGGTAGACGAGGCGGTGAGGGAGAGAGAAAGGAGGAGAGTGTGAAGAAAGATCAACGGTCTTCCTTCGGAAGCGAGAAGGAGAGTGTGAAGGCACGGGAAGGTGAGAGACGGGCGAATGCAAAGGGAAGAGGAAGAAGGAAGCGGAAGGTTGCGAGTACTAAGTACTCGGTAACCGCACGGGGGTGGTCAAGGTATTATTACCTGAGGCTGGGCAGCCCAGCGGTCCAACAAAAAAATACGTCCACAATTTGGCCCAGCAACAGCTTGCCGTTTCTGAGCCCCCCCCCACAGGGCCACAAGCAGTTACCCTGGCCCATCCAATCTCCCATAAACCATCATCACCATTTTTTAAGAACCTCTTATGGTTAGTTAAATACTATGTAGGGATGGGCTTAATACTAGCCCGTCCGTGTAATTACAGTACTTGTATAATGCAGTAACTTTACTCTTTGATTTTGATTTCCTTTCCCAGGGACTGGACTACCGGCCTAGCGGCGTAGGTGCTGGCATTAATAAGTATTTCCAATTGCTGTCAAACCTGATGCCCTTTCACGCCTTCACCATCGATTCAATCACGCTAGGCGTGAACATAGCGAGCCAAAACCGTTGGCTCATGGGTGCAGCTCGGTGTCATGCAGCACCCAACCTTGGCTGTCTGCTTGCCCGTGCACCCTTCCCTCGCACAGAATGCTGTTACCGCACAGCAGAAACTCGTTAAATCCGCCATCGGATTGCATCGCGGAAATAAACCGTAATAGGCCTAGCAGAGCAAGTTAGCGAAGTTGCGAATATCAGTTAATGAGATCCAGCAAGCCCAGCCTACCCCAAACCATACCCCGTCCGGAAAATACCATTTCTTCTCAGCGTGTTTTGTCTCTGAAGACGGAGGTACGGGACCTCCGAGAGATTATGGGTTTAACGAGGGTTTACTGAACTAAGTCTTGTAATCTTTTTTCTTTTTCTTTTCACATTCGAGTCACTTGCACTTGCATACAACGGTCGGAAAATGAGGTCATAAAAATTCTGTGGTCGAGGATGGTACAAGCAGCATTCAGCGGTTAGTACCATACCAGTATCTGAAGTTGGTCAACCCAAATTTCGATCCGCCAACAAAGCACAAGAGGGAAAGAGGGATACGGTACGGCAGCAAGAGAAGAAAAGAAAAGAAGAGAAGAAGAAGAAAAAAAGAGAGAAAAAAAGAAAAAAAATCCTGCTCGTGGCTCGGCCACACGTTTTTCGTTTTCGTCTTAGCTCCGCACTCGGCAGTACTCGAGTACCGTACCGTATTCAAATTCCTTTCAGAAGCGCCTGGCGCCCGGACAAGGGTCTCTCCGGCAAGATGAAATGGGAGGACTTGATTTGTTTGGCGAAGCTATCATACTCCTTGACAACCGGATATTCATCAGCCCGAACCCCCCATTTCCCCGATTTATCATCATCCGTCTCCGCGCCGGTCTCCATCTTCGTGAGTTGCAGTTCCAATAACGACTCATTGGCACAGCAAACCATGGAAACTCTTCAAATTCAAGGAAAAAGCAAAAAGAAAAGTGAAAATCAAAAAGACATGACTGACAAACGATACCTCAGATCAGTGGGGTGATCATGCATGAGTACTCGTATAACTGTCTGTACCATCGTGACCATATCTACCTTGCCCACTTTTTTCAATGTGTCACCACAATATTCTAAATGCAAGTTACATTAGATTGCTCGTGGCATTTCAAAGCTCTCTAAGGATAACCGGACAGCCCGGATTCCGTACCGGCACAAGTACCATGCTTCAACTTTGTATCCTTTGTTCGGGGAAGCTTAGCTATTTTGCAGGTATTGGGGAGCTCGTATAAGCCCGAATGCAAACACGACCACTACGCCAGCCGGGCGTTTGAATGGCGATCCGAAATTGTGTAGATCACCAAATTCAACAAAAAACTGAAGCATCGGAAAGCACTGCCCACTTTTTCCTCATTCTTTCCCCTCTAAAAACAATATATACCGTATGGAGAAGGATAGAGATGCGGTACAAGTACAAGTACCAGTAAAGCAACTTCCGCATTTTTCCAGTCATTTGCTGATGCGAGGTTTCATGCAAAGCCGGGTCTGACTGCTGAATAAATAAAAAAATTGGCGGTTTTAACTTTGAACACCCGTAAGAGCAACGTTCCCGCCCAATAGGGTCACTGCTTCCGGGATGGGGCGTGGCACCAACTCGTAAAGCCTTGTTCCATCGATAAAAACTGGACCAGTCACTAACTATCGCACGCGTGGATAGCAGTACAAGTAGGACACTAAGTGAAAGTGTGGCACTGCGCCCATACGACAGCGTGCTTGGGCGGTATTTGGAAACACACTCCAAACATCTCCCTCTCTCTAAGCCTCACGACATACGTGGAGCAAAACGATAGAGAAATACCCGTGAGCGCGGAGGATTCGTACGCTCGAATGGTGCAGCGTTAAATACCGTACGTAGGATCCTCCAACATAACGCCACTCTAATTTTAAATCCAGTTTGGTAGCGAAGACGGCTGGATATGCTGACTGGCCGGAACCCGGTGCCAAGTACTAGTATGATACTGTACGACTGTACGGTATAGTACAAGCAAGTGCCACTACCGGTATGGCATGGCATTCGGACGCAAAGTCGTGGCCGTGGTCCTTGCCGCAATAAACACTCTATCATGAAACGGAGCCCGGTTGCTGACATATTCTTGCACAACCACAACTGTGTATCAATACAAAATCAGATCCAGTCTGTGTTGGTCGTGATGGGCGATTCCCCTTTCACCACTGTAAACACCAAGGTCTAGAGCTAGTTGGTCAAAGCAAGTTCGTATCATACCTGAAGAGGGTTCCTGCCGTAACAGTAATTCTCTCGTGCTCCTACATCGCCATGCCAATGTCGACGGTAAGCGCCAACGTGCCTTATTAGATAAAACGGTGCTTGAGTTCAACGGAGATTTTTTGAAACCTCTGCTAGCGGAGGAGAGGTTAGGCGTACTGCTTGGAGTTTTGCGATGCCATTGTTAGAAGTTGGGCTGTCCCAATCTGCATCATCGCCACAACAATCGGGCTGAATAGCTTTAAGGCAACTCAACACATGGAAAGAACTCACTACCGGTATCATACATGCAAGTAAGGTGGGGAAGCCTTGAAGCAGGATGCTATGAAGGTACAAGGCATAGGGATAAAGTTTCCGAACAGTTAATTTAGGTTAACCCGCAAAATAAACCCTGTTTAGTATTAGCTATACCGTAAGAACCGAAATAATTGAGAATGGCGCTAAGACGTCCAGAATTTCCGGCTTTGGATTAGGGGGAGAAAACAGAGCGAGGGGATTCTCCTTCAGCCCCCACTTGAGACACAGATCTTACTAGGAGTGGCAACTCCAACGTCCTAGCGTGATTCTCAATTATTTCGGTTTTTACGGTAGTTGATAGGAATACAATACTGATAACCCTGTTCCGTACGAAATCTTTATCCCTGGCACTTGGGGGTTGGCTTAATAATATATGTTAATTTGTATCCTTTCTCGTTCATTAACCTTGAGTCTTGGTAGTTTTAATAGAAAATAACGGTATGCAACAATGGTTACCCTCTGCCCAGACTTTAAACCCCTATAATTTGCCCAAAAGTTGATATATCTGAAACCCCTTTCGATTTTGCGGATTTCTATGATGGCCTATTTTCTATCGGAAAATAGAGAGAAAGCAAGAAAATAAAAGCTGCTATTGGGGAGCCTTAGCAATTCGAAGTTGGGCATTGTTTGGTTGGGAGTGGTGGTCAAGGTCTCGGGTCTCCCCCACCATAATGAGCAATGGAATGTCTCCGTGCGGTGGTTATAATAAACTGTGGCTCGGCCATGGACATGGTGAGGTTTCGTCATCCTGAGCAGACGAGACCATGAGCCACTCGGACACCCCTTGACTCGGACACCCCCTTGACTCGGACACCCCCTTGACTCGGACGGCTGGACTTGAGCGGGAAACCTTCATAAAATGTTGCAAGTGAAGAGATCAGCTGGTGATTTCCTCATAGGAAACTAACAAATTAGCATCTGTCCGAGTGGGGGGGGGGGTGCCCGAGTGGCTCGTGGTTTGGTCGACAGGAAGTGCGGAGTGAAAGTGGGGCTGTTTTTAACCAATAGCTACTCTTTCCTTGAGATGGCTTCGCCTAAGGGGGCACGCCAGTCGATAATGTTGGGTGGCTATAACCTGGGTTCTTATGAAATTTTGAGTAGTCAACAGTGAGGAGTTAACGGTGCGTCTGGTTGCCATTGCTTTTTGAAAGTGGTACAATCGCAAAACAGGAGTTGAACCCTGCAACTGTAGTTTCCCCAAGTTAGTATAATCTGTTCAAGCGAAAGCTATTGTAGCGTGTCTGGTTGACACAAAAATAACAGCCAAGAAATACACTAGATATAATCTGTATAAGCATCAGATGACACATAGCTATTACATCCATCTCCTGCACAACACCTACCGTGAACCTTAGCAGCCCAAACGATACGGGCAAATTCCTTTTACTTTTCAGTCCAAATTCAGATGAGAATGGGGAAGACAAAATGGACAGAAGCGATGGTTGGAACTATGCTGGGGGTTCTCCATGAACAGGTACTTCGTGGCGAGCGAGCTGAAAATGGATTCAAAAAGAAGGCGTGGATAGCAGCAAAGGATCTGAGGGAGGCTTACCAAATCAACCTTGAAGCTACACAGCTAAAGACCAAGTGGTCAAATGTATGTTAGTAAATTTTCTGAATTGTATTAATATCAGCTTTTAAGATAGAGAAGGAGAACTTACAAAACAATTGGAAAATACATTAGTTGAAAAAGGATTACGAAATCTATTCCGCAATCAAAAATAACTCGGGATTTGGATGGGATGATCAGCGGGGGATTCCAACAGCACCAGAAAGTGTTTGGAGCGCCTACCTTACTGCCCATCCAGAAGCCGAAAAGTTTCGGGGAAGAGCCCTCATTCACTATTCGATTCTTCATGAGCTTTGTGCGAATTTATCGGCTACAGGCGAATTTGCACTTACCTACAGCCTTTCAAATTACCCCCACTCCGCTGCATCATCCCAATCCAGCCAGCCACCGAAAGGTCTGACCGTTCCGTATCCTACAACTCAGATGTTAGCCAACTCCGAGAGTGAGGAGGTGAGACAGGAGGGAGGAAGGGACAGCAGTGAAGAGGAGGGGCAAGCGGATAAGCAAGAGGAACAAGGTATTGAATGCAGAGAGAGGGGCACTGCAGAGGAAGAGCGAAGCAAGCAATCAGGAGGGGGTATAGAGGTTGCTTATGGAGGAGGTCCAGAGGGAGAAAGCAGAACAGGACGAGGGAGGAAAAGGAATCAACAATGTATGCTAGATGGAATGAGCAATGCAGAGGAGGGAAAGAGAGTGGAGGAAGACTTACAAGTAGGGAAAAGGTTAAGGCTGAGCGGAAGACAGCTGGGGGAGCAATTGCAAAGGCACTTGATCGTCTTGGAGCCGCAGCACAAACGATTCAGCAGTCCAAAACCACAATTGCGGTTGAAAGACTTCAAAAAGACTACGAATCGAGATTGAGTATTAATGAAATGGTAAAGGGATTTTGTGTTATGGAAAATGAGATTAAGGCTGCAGTTTTTGCTGCTCCTCAGCCAGGAGAAGCACACGATCATTGGCTAATGAGTGCTATTAATTCTTTATAAGTTTCTTTTTTTGTAATTTCTTGCTCGCATACTTTGATTATATTCAGTTTTTGATTATTCTTATTTTCTTTATTTCTCTTATTCTTTTCATTTAATTCTTATTTCAAATATTGTTTATTTATCTTATCTCTTACACTGTGTATTTACTATTCATTTACTTTTTTTAAAATTTATTTTGTTATTATCGTTGAAATATAAGTGAAAAGTTCAACGATGTACATAGGTCGAATAGTCTGACCACATCTGCTCTGCTAATTTATCCCTAAATTCTTTCATCCCGCTATCATCTGCAGCAGATTCAAACTCTATTTGAATCTCATCGGTTCCCAATCTCTCCTCCCGTTCCCTCCTCTCCTTTTCAATTTGATATTCCCATTCACGATACTCTTTCTTACCATTTGTCTGTAAAATAAAGTTATGTACAGCCACGAGTGCGAGAACTAGTTTAACTTGAGATTCATAAGGATACTCATTTGCTGATACAAAAATAGAAAACCTTTTTTTCAATACCCCAAAGGCTCGCTCAATGCAGTTTCGAGCTTGGGCATGCCGTAGGTTGAATAATTCCTCTTTATTTTTTGGCCTATATTATTTTTATATATTATGTACAATTAGCATGTAAAATATATATTAAGTATTAATTATAAATTATTAATATGTACATAGGAAATAAATCTTAGTTTAAAGAGAAATAGTTATAAAAGTACATACCCAAGTCGAGATATAGCTTGTTCTCTTAGATGATATCGTACGCCACGATATGGGGCCAGAAATCTCTTTCGTAGTGCATACCCAGCATCAACCAGGTAATACTTCCCCTCCGGTACCGCAAATCCATGCTGCAATGCCCATTGTAAGACTCGCCCATCATGGGCTGAACCCTCCCACCCCGGAACCACACAGGAAAAACTTAGGTCAAAGGTACAAATTGCCAACACGTTTTGGCTAATATCACCTTTTCGGTTCCTGAATCGAGGAATATCGTGAGTTGATACATGGGCTGGTATGTGGGTTCTATCAGCGGCTCCGATTGCATTCTGGAAATACGGATAAAGAGTGCCCTTTTTTTTCCATATTTCGTATGGGACATTGGCGAGATTAGGAGGTATGATGTTTTCTCTGGACAATTCCACCAATCCATTTAGAATCGTATTAAATACTCTATTAATTAATTAGTTTGTGTTTTATGTACATTTAGATTATTATTATTATTATTATTATTATTTATTTATTTATTTATCAAGAGTACTTACTTTGTCACTGTAAAACCACTAACTTGATACCGCTCTTGTACCTCCCTGTTCGTACACCTATGTCCAACCACAGCAAGAAACATTGATAGTTGCTGCTCAGTTGACATTTTCCTACCCTCTACCAAATTCCCATGCCGTATTAGCCATTTCTGTAGATCAAGGAATGTGCTCTTTGGCATTCGAAGAACTTCGTGGATTCGGCGTGCGTTGGAGGAAAGCAACTTGGCGACATATTGCTTTCCACTAAGCGGCGAGGTTCGACAAGGCTCTTTTTCAAACTGTTGGCTTGCATATCTGCCAACAAGTTCACCGATCGCACATAAATTTGATGGGTTCAAAAGGTTCTGATGTTGGTTCATTCTGATCTGCCCTATTTTAAAAAACATATTTTATTTGATACTTATATGTCACAAATCGTGACTAAGCAAGGCAGATTTGACATGACTCATACTTATGAGTCATAAGGTATGTTGGATTTTACACTATGACGTTACTTGACTCATAGTTCTCACATGACTACGCAATCGCGAGTCATCGTTATATTATGATTGGTTGATTGTTTCATGACTCACGATTGTAACGTCATATGATGTAATGACTTTCGCACATGACTCATATTATGAGTCATGGGTTTCACGCATGTGACTCGTTTGAGCACATGACTTGGTTTATGAGTTTTGATTGGTTAACGGAATATTGTGCAATAACTCATATGAGTCATTGATGGATTTCGAGCTATGACTCACTATGAGTCATAGAGGTTTATGTAGCACGAGGTGATGAGTCACCAGGGTTAGGGTTGTGGGAAGATGCCTATATACGGCGCTTGGTTCCGACCAAGGGATAGGATCTTCATGCAACCATCTAAGTACTTTTCTATACTTCAAGATATTGCAATACGATTACGCTTTACTCTCTTTACACACACTCCTCCTCTATGAGAGCCTACACTCTAAGAACCCGGAGACTATTGTGATAGTCTCGACGGGCCGCCTGAACATAGAACTATTGTGATAGTTCTATCAAGCACGACAATCCACCCATCTTACCATCTGAAGAGATAGTATCTCTCGACGGATCACTCAAGACAAGCAAGCCAGTTCCGTACTATCTGAAGAGATAGTATTTCCCTACACCCTATTAAAGACGAGAAGACTTGCTCACCCTAGTAAACGAGTATCGTTGCCTGTTGTCTAACGACCTAGCGATAGGATTGTTACATTATATTACACTTCATACCTATCTATTAGCTTAGTTGACGTGGTTTAGGGTTTTTTTATTTTACCATTTTCCGAAAAACAGGTATTTCCTGTTTTTCTCATACCTTCATTTTGACCTCATTATGACAACTTCAGTGTGGCTGACTTTTGTCAACCAGACACGTCATCCTACCTCAAAATGGAGTTTTCCCCCAAAACTCCATAATCGGTGTCATTATTGAGGTTTTGCGTTGCAACCAGACGCGCCGTAAACTGCTCAACAGCAGAAAAGCGAGCACTACACTCGCATCCGCAAAGTTCTCGTAACACCTTCGGTGTTCCTAGCAGTACGGACCTTGATAACAAGAAAGGGACAACTCTTTTTCGAGAGATTTTTTTTAATCCAGTAATCGCATATTCCGTAGAGAATATTCAGATTTTTTTTCCCCTTAAATAGCTTCTGCAATCCCCCAGTTTAAGGCTGTCAAGACTTCACGATACATTAGACCTTACGAGAACTTTGCGGACATGAGTGTATAATACCCGGTATGAGGTTCAAATCATATTTTACCTTATGATAGCTGCATGTACTAGTACTGTACTGTACCGTCTGCTGCTCGTGTAGCGGGGGGCACCAAGGGTAAATCTATGTCTGTAGAGCTGCTTCCGACTGGCACCAGGGCCTTCTCGACCACAGAGAAGAGCATTTGCTCCAGGCACCGCGCCAGGAGTTCGACAGACATTTTTCCTTCACCAGGAATTGGCCTATCTAGCCCATTCAGCTGCATAATTCGCGTTACACGCACCTAATTTCTCCAGCGAGGTCAGGGTTGGCCAGGCTTTTGTACAGTACTGGGCACAAGGGCAGGTTTGTATTGACCGGAACAGGCAGGGATATATTTGGCTGGTTAGCCTTGAACAACTGTTCCGTAACTTCTTGCCCGACCTCGTATGATACAAGTGCAAACCCTAATAACGGGGTCATAATATTGTGATACGAGTATGGTGATGGCAAGGCCTGCATATTCGAGTGGATTCAGGTGCGAGTGCTCGCTTGAGATTGAATGTGCGCCTGTGTGAAGCACTTGAAGTCACAAATTTGTTGTTGTTGACAGATCACGTGTGATCAACAAAAAAGCCCTCCAAGCCCATGGTGGCTTGAAGCTGACGTTCCTTCTTGAGCGGCAGAGGAGGGATGGGAAAGCAGGGGATGGTGGGGCGAAGATCTGGCAACAAAAAAAAAAGTTGGTGTAAGAACCCTCTTGTGCGACAACAATAATAATCTCTTTTTTTTAAACCATTTGAGCAGAGGGAGAAAGCGTCACTATTGATATCCAGCCTATCGATAAACTGATTATAATTCCCTCTCCTGCAGACAATCACATTGACTATTACGGCGGGTCAAGTGGACATCGAGTGCAGAAAGAATTAAGCGAGCAGGTATCATAGCAACAGAAAAAATCAAGGGCCGGGTAACTGTACTACATAGGAATACAGACTACAAATTGAAAATTAAATATATTTAATAATAGCAGAGACCTCCAATACCCTCGAGTCCCATCTTTTATCCCTCTAATTGCACAACATTTTCCAATATCACAAGATCTCGTAAGATTGAATGCCCTCTGATAAAATCCAGTAGAGTTCTTTTTTTCAATAATGAGAATGCTAGTCATTTAGTATGATATTTTAACAATACTACACACTTTACCAAAGCGCAGATTATCTGAAATGTCCTCCGGCAATCAACCTTACTCATAGGACCGTGACTGTTCCTCAATAGCACAATTTTCCTTTACTTCTTGAAACGGAGAAAAGGCTATTTTCACAGCAAATATAGTTGCTTAAAGGAATAGCTCAATTAGCATTCATTATTAGGCCTCTAAGGCCCTAAAAAAACACAAACTGAACCTCTGTTTCCGGCTCTGCTCCACTGAATAGGCAGGGACGGGGCATGTTTTTATAGGGTTTCATTCTCCTACTTCCGCTCTGAGTCGCTACCTATTCCCCTGATGAGTGCAGAGCGGGTATTACTCTAAAAATATTCCCATTAGGCAATTGTAAGTGCACAGTCTGACAACTTGAAGTGAAACCTATCCCATCTTGCTCATTAATGAACTCTAGCTCAGATGCAATTTTTACCGAACAGACTTGTAGTAGAGAGGTTTTTGCTTTTCATACCTTGTTTCCTATATCCTAAATATAGTACAATAGAAGAAAGAAAAAGAAAATAAACATATTATTACTTATCAAAGCAGCATTCAATCTTGTAAGATCTTGTAGCATTTGAGAGTGTTGTGCTATCAGAGTGAAAAATATAATTCCGTGCAGTATTGATAACAATTGACAATTTAATAAAATACTGTTAAGATAAATAGTGATAAGAAATACATTAAGGATATTTTAAACGATGGAAACTAAGAATATAATTCAAACTAAACATAAGTAAAAAATAAATGTTCTAAGAAGTCATAAGTAGTTCAAGATAGAAAAGAAAAGAAAAGGATTCAAAAACAAACACTCACGATTTTCCCTACAGAATAAAAAAGAAAAAAAAAGAAAAACCCTTTGAATATGAAAGAGTGTATACGTTAAAAATAGGATGATAAGAGTAATAATAATAGGAAAAAAAGCTAAAAATATCAGTCAAATTGATATGAAAAATGAAAATAGAGTACTTCTTGAAATAAAAATAGAGAATATAATATAAAATAGTTTTTCCTTAAAATAGTTATTACTTAGAATTATTATTCAAGGTTTTCTCACCAATTTGGCTGCTACCGGTAGTGGAATCTGTTCTACTACCAGAAAGAGATAGCATACCTGATTCATCTGCATCAGCAAAAAATATTCTCCCTCATGTATTACATACATATCTCCCTGTATCACCTGGTAATACCATCTCCCCCTATACCCCCCATGCCTCTCATTTTTCCGTCCTTTTCTAAAGGCCCAT
>Ga0307517_10001382_pt1 | contig 40753 bp, 42 predicted proteins | sample 23_EM_MG_FD_194515 | JGI IMG/M metagenome (GOLD analysis project Ga0307517, IMG submission 194515) | Populus trichocarpa ectomycorrhiza microbial communities from riparian zone in the Pacific Northwest, United States - 23_EM | ecosystem: Host-associated > Plants > Roots > Unclassified | place...
TTGTTCTCCACCCTCTTCTCTATACTTCTGAGGTTTTTTTTGCCCAATAATGTGATTGGCTGTAGAGCCTTTCTATTTCAAAAAGCACTGAAAATCTGGTGCACGTTTTGAATGGCATGAACCATAAGTCTTGAACTAGCAATCATCCATAGAAAAATCCGTCTGAACACCTGCTCTAATGCAACAGATCCTTTTCACTGCTATTGCCAACCAACTTCCTACCATTACCCTAAGTTAAACAACCTTCATCTATCTGTCATGGATAAGCTCTATGATAAATTGTGGGATAAAATCTCCCTGCGATCAAAGATCCCATATTCACTACCCCACAATCAGGACATCGATTCCATCCAGGATATAGGGTGTGCATTGATGCCACTGAATATGAGACCTTTCTGAATCCAGAATTTGCACTAAAAGAGTCAGAGAAATCATTAAAGATGCTCAAAATCAAGTCAGTGCTACCTTGCAAAAAGAATTGACTATTAGTAAGTTTGGATTTTGAGGAGATTGAACTTGAACTAGTGGAGGCTGGTTCAGTGAAATGGATAGAGGTTAACTCAGAGACTGCAGAACCTGAGGATGGCTCCAGCCTTGACTACTATCTTGCTAGTCAACTGGGTTTAGATGTGTAGTATTGGCAATAGTTGCTTTTATAAAACCTCTCTGACTAATAGAGAGAGAAATCTTTCTTTCATTCATACCTCTCTGTGATCCCCCTTCAAGTGTGCAAACCAATAGCTTTTTGCTTAAACTATCATGCTTGCTGTTTTATTTAACCACAATTTCTATGGCAACAAGACCAGTGTGAATGCAGGTTTTAATCTCTCTGAGTATGAAAAGAGAAACATTTGGAATCAGACAGAAGAAAGACTTGATGATGGCAGATGGAATATGTACTATAGTTGGTTTGTTGTGCTAGCTGTCTTGCTGGCCAAGGCAAAGGATTCACATCAGTGGATAAAGGAGAGAAATCTCAAGACTGGTATATGAGAAATTGGGACTGGGATGAGGTTGTCACTGGTGTTTTGTACTAGTTCCTTCTTTATTTTAAATAGGAAACCTTCTAACAAAACTATTTGATATTAGGCTACAACAATCTGTTCCCCTACTCCCAATCAAATTGGAATGCTCTTCACTACTTACACATATTTGGGACCCATTCTGATGACCTACTTTCAAACCATTTTCATAAAGAATAAAAATGCCTATAATAGAAGTCTTGAAACCTACCTTAGAACAATCAATACAGAAATCACAACCTTTATTGCAAGAGGGCATTTCTATTACCCTAGCGGGAATAGCTTGCATAATTATGCGTGAGGTATATGCCACCATGGGGGAGAGCATATATCCGAACCCAAGCTTCCTGAGTAGGGACTTCTTGGAGGCATCTGGGAGACTACTCAGGAACCACAAAGAGTTCACGTTTCAAGATATGACTAACTGATTGAAACACTCATTAGGGAACCAGTTCTCTACTCTTACTAATGCATACGCATTATGCATTGATAGATGAATATCGGACTTGATCACTCCATATTCATGATACAATTGGTATGTAGGCATTTAGACCGCATATCCCATTATAGTCTATCAGGACGAAGAGATCGAAAACTGACTACTGGTGGAGTGGGGATACCCTCAGAAGAAATAACAGTCGGGTGATTCTTAGAGTCAAGCTGGGCAAGATTCAGGGTCAAACAATGTTTGCACTTTGTTCTGACAAACTGAATTTCTAGAAAGATACTTCTTTCCTAGAAAAGTCAAATTAGTGTAAACCTGAGTATAAATAGTAGGGCTCTCCCCGATGGTTGAGAACATCATCAAGCAACGGAGAAGAGACCTTAACAATATTATAAGTTATTACGATATTCTTCTATTACTTTATCGAACAATTATTCTTGAGCCTTCCTGACATATAATCTGTTGTCTCGAAATATTCCCGGCCTAGTTAGCCCGGAATCCTATCATGTTAGCTACCCTGTAACAATTTCTAATCAGTAGACTCTAGTGTTGATCAGCATGCTTTCCACAGAATCGCTATGATGCAACCCACCTGTACTGGGTGGTCATGTATATCTCCAATTACCACAAGATAGATTGTGCACAGAATGTTTGAACAGGCTTAAAAGAAGTCACAACTCCAATGTTCTCAGTTGTACATATACCTTACTGGCCAGGCCATGCTTAGAAGCACAACTGGCTGGCTATTCAAAGCAGATATCCATGACTGGATGGCCATAGGTGGTTCTTTCAAATCCGGTCCACTTCCTATAAAGGACCAGCCTGAGAATACTGTTCTCAAATTCCAAACAATTCCTTTCCAAGTTACTCAATTATTTCAATAATGCAAACAATGTAGCTAAACAGGTCAGTGTTTGAGATGAGTTGAGTATAGAAATGGATTTGATTGGAAGATATTTCCTTGCTCATAATGCCACCTTCAAATCTGTTGATAGACTTGTATTCCATACACTGGATACATTGATCCTAGTCCAAATACCTATTGCTAGGTGTCACGATATCAAGCTCTAGGGATTGAAAAAGCTTTTCGACTCATTGCCTGCAATAATCAAAAATCTACACATTATTTCCGTCATCCGAGTCTCTGAAGACCTCAATCGTCAGAACTCAAGAGTTCAGAATGTGCCAGATGCTAGTAATGTAAGGCCAAATGCTATGGATCTGACAACCACTCAGTTCAGGCTAGTTCTTAGAGACATGACAATTTAATCTATGCCCATCAATAAGTCCCCTGTATTACTAGCTGGGGGTGGAGGTAGGGATCAAAGTAGTTGTGAAGTAGGTCACGATGGGGCAGATACTCTAATGGGTCACACACAGTAAAGCGTGAATGGATGTTTGTTTCCACACTTTTCCTAGAGATGGTGATTGGCTTAGTCTTGTGTAACTTCTGTTTCAGATTTGTGTGGTATTCCCTTTTTTGAATAATGCTTTGGCAATCAGATATAACACAATGAAAAAGTATCACACCTGTATGCTGGCACAAGTAAACTTTAAAAAAGAGAGCTGAACACCACTTTCATATACCCCCGCACAGCTCGCCTTGTATGTTAAATCATGACGCAAATGTGCCTATGGGTAATAACGCTATCATACTCTCTTTTCACAGCTAAATTTGATTTCCCTCCCTATTGTATGCCAACAAACCAGTGAAAGAAAATACTCCAGCCATAATCCCCTGCATACCACACCCTGTGCAAAGTGCCCCATCGTCAACAAATTCCACCCCGACAGCCACTGCAGCCTTCTTCTTTCTCTCAAGGCGAGGACACGGTGGATATATATCTAAGCCCCAGTTCTCTTTCACGGGGCTATCATTCAGTAGTTTAGCTGCACTTTTGTCACCGGGTTGACCTGTGAGTCACATATGGGTAGGGTGGAGAATGGCTGGGCTTAATACTGCCTTCCCATCGCTCATGCGGTTTCCGGAGCTCGTTCCAGAGGACTGATTCATGATAGCGGAGACCCTCGAATGGGGGTGATGCCCGCTATGCTCCAGGTTGAAATATCATCTACAAGATCCCATCAGCAACCTTCGCCTCTTGTGCCTCTTTTTTTAAAAAAAATCAAAACAGTGGTATTTATATTGGTTTGCGGATACGATGAATGACGACGACGACGATGATGATGATGATGCGGTACATGATATCAAAAGGGAAAAAAAAGCGGCTGCGACGGGTGCTGATGATATGTAGAGATCGATAGCATGTCCGTGACCGCAATCGTGTGCACTTGTGTTCTTTTATCATAGCACCCAGCGCGGGTGTCTGGCTGCCCGTGGTGTTGTAGTTAGAATTGTTGTTCCATCACTGTAGTTGTAAACGTATCTACAGTATAATCTCAAATAATTGGACAGTGTGCTAGGTAGTCCAAAATTTCCCTATCTGGAGAGGGGGCTAAAAACAGAGCAAAAGGTGGGCCATTTGGCTGCTCGGAAAAACAGAAGAAAAAAAGGCACTTCACCTTATTAGAAGTGGACGCAAATCTAGCATCAGGTTCGATTATTTGAGATTATACGGTAGCTTGTTTCAGAACGGACCCCTTGCCTATAAAATTGAGGCACAGGGCGTGCTGTTGTCGGCATGCATTCTCGGCTCAGAGATCACGAGTTCTTGGTGCTCTATCTTTGCTTCGCCGTTAGAGAGCAACCCGTCAGACGAGTGACAACTCCTGACTGAATACCACACCTCCCTGAATAGGTACCAAATCGACAAAGAACCCGTTTCCCGAAACATTAGCTTGGAAACAAATCTCACTGGCTTACCGGCCAGATCTGGCTCATCCAAGTTGATAAACATTCTTTAGGCTCTGATAAAACCCCTGGTTCCCACCTTTTTCATCTTGAACCTGTATTCTCCTGTTTCTTCTACTATCGTTTTCCCTATCTTGTATTTACCTACTCTCTTTTCATCTTGAACACACTCGTTCTACTTTTCTTTGGGGGTTCATATTTGACATATGGCATTTGGGCTCGTTTTTTTTTCATCTTGCGCATCTACGTTCTTTTCAACTTTCCTTTTTCTCTTCGTTTTGTAGCCTTTTCATCTAAACACATTCTTTGCAGTCCTATATAACCTATCAGCTGGGCTTTTCGGTTTCTTCTTCTTCTTCACCCCCTACGCCACCAACTACACAGATAACCAGATACACTCAAAGCAAGCAAAATCTCCAATTACTCACAAAATCTAAGACCTCAATCTCGAAATATCACTCGCAATGGCACAAGATCTCAACCAAATGCAACTCGGCGACTTCCCGGCGGGTTATTTTAGTGGTCTGCTTGCGAATGACATGGGTTCCCTTTTTGGCAATTCTCCACCTGCCTCAAGTGATCCTCTGTTAGATACCATTGATCCTGTCTTTTTGCAGCAAGGCTCCTACCACCAGGGTTTCAAATTGTCAGAGCTTGATAGCATCGTAGCCGCAGGCCCGGTTCACCCATACACCCAAACTTTGGATTTTACTCCCTATAGCGATTACGATACATTTGACTTGCTGGATGCTTCGGGTGATGGAGGACCGCCAGCTGTTTGCACTGGTATCCCTCCTCTGGAGCAAGGCCAGCCCTCATATCCACCCGTATTCGACCTTGAGGAGTATCTTGCATCACTGGATCAGCCTCAATTGGCTCCGCACGCTCCTATTGAAGCTTCCTCCTCTGATTACGAGGAGAACCCCCAAGATATTTTGAGTCTTTTTGGTTCTTCTCCTTTTGCTTCCCAGCGAGGTGACCACGAGGAACAACCCCCTACTGGCTTTGAGAACTTCGGCTTAGTCCTTCCTGCCAAAGGTCCCCTTCCCCCTAGCACAAGATTCCCCGGCACTGCGACGATTCCACCTTCCCCGAAGGTTTCTCCCGAAGAAGGATTTACTCTCCGTGACAATGGAGGTCCCTCCAACCTGACTGATCTTCCTGGGGATCAGGAAATTGCCACAATTATCCCCAAAAGCCTTGCCCCGACATCCCACTTAAGGATCACTGGGAAAGTTTCTGCAATGCAGAAAATCAAAGATTCAACAGAGGAGGTTCCAGTCCTCTATTCTGTGTACGAACCCCTGAAGCCGTGGGCCGAGTTTAAATATACTACCCGTGGCCATCTGCATGAAGATATTGTCTTCGACAAGGAGAGTATGCAGAGATTTGTGCGAGGTATGTTATCCTCACAATCCCCACACCCATCTGCTAACAAGGCTGTCGCTAACTTTATAGATCATCCAAACGGGGATCGTCTCAACCTGAGGATCGAGAAGCACCCTTACAGTTTCCAGTGCCGTTATAGGGAACCAGAGTACATAAAGTGCAGATCCAAAGTCTGCGACTGGGACCAGGCCTTCAAGGTCGGAGACCATCGAGTCGCCATCGACGAAGTCACCGGGCGCTTTGCCGAAGACCAGCAGGACGACAATGACCCCTATTTTTCAGCAGGGTATCTTCATCTGCACTGCTTCGAGAGACTAATCCCCGTCGCTCCACTTGTCGTCTTCAACATCCTTGCCCCCGACAATAGGCGCATATATGAGAAGGAGCCGGACTGCACGCGCATCAACAAGATGGGTGTTTCCCCCGCTAGTGCTTCCGCCTTCGCTAACTGGCGTATCGAGGCAGTCCAAGGCTATTCGGTTAGTGGGGACTGGATGCCCGAGGAAACACTCGCCTATGCACTCTGGCTCTCGGGTGTTCGCAAAGGGCGCAAGAGGGTACGTGCTCCCCCCGGGATTACGAGTCACGATATCGCCCAGAAGGTCGCTGCACGTCGCGGTTGGGGTGGAAAGCGCTGCGCCGGTGTGACTGTTGCTACCATGAGGGCTATGGAGAGTCAGGGCCTCTCTCATGCAATGGTTGCTTCCAGGAACGGGAAGACAGGGAAAAAGGGTGTCAAGCTCCCATCAGAAACCAAGAAGCGGGCTAGATCTTGTTCTATTGCTAGTCAGACCACCCAGTGCGCTGAAGAGTCTCTCTCTGAGTATGATGCTGCCTTGGCTAAGCCTCCTGCGAAAAAGATAAAGAGGGCCAGGGGTGAATTCAAGATCGCAGAAGATCCTGTCGCTACGGTTACTTTTAATAGCCCAATTTACCTCTCGCAGATCCAAGGCAATGGGAAAGTAGCGGGCCCACCCGGGGTTTCATCTCAGGCACTTGTTTCTACTGATATTGGGCAGATTCATGACATCGAGCAACTATTGGCAGAGCCTGTGTCTCAAACTATGATAGCCAGTCAACAGCTCCAGAACAGCATCTATGGGATTCAGTACCCCAATATTGACCCTAATCTAGGATATCTTGGATCTTTGGACTCTGTGGATTGGAGCGGGGTTCCTTTGGCGGGAGACGAGGACTGGGACAAAGAAAACATTGACCCGGCACTCCTTCAAATGTGCTGGGCGCTCCCTCCCCAACAGACCTCAACCCAATTTTCCCCTCCGGTGGATAACTCCCAGGCATTGGAGCAACAAGGCTGGACACTCACTCACACACAAGGCCAATACCACCAACCCCCTCCTCCTCCAGCTATGCCAGCCACCAAAAAAAACCGCAGGTCTACCCACAGACCCACCCCAATCACGATTCCAGCCCCTGTTTCATTCTCTACGTCTACCCCTATAACAGTACTTGCCCCAACCCCAAAATGCACTACAGCTGTGCCTAACCTTGCATCTAGGTCACTTTCACCCATCCCCTGGACCGCCCCCACCACCACTACTCATAGACGCCGCCAAGGCTACTCCCACCGGCGTCCCCAGCCAGCAGCTACCTACATGGCTGATCGAGACCTTCAACAACGCCAGCAACAAAGACAAAATAGCACATTTTTTCCTACTCCCACCTTTCCACCTGCTCTGACGCAGGCCCCATACACACCTACTACCCAGGCCCAGCCGGAGGCACAGGGGTTTGATAATGCGCGAGCCTACCCACGACAGAAGACTCCTGGTGAGCCTGTGGCCGAGCTTTCGGGCATTAATCCGTTTGAGCTGGAATTCGCTGAGTTTGAGTCCGGGAATGGAGATCAAAATACAGATGCACTCTTGACTAGGGAGCAAATGAGCTATATCGAGGATTGGTTTGGGGGGCAGGGGTTGTAATGTAGTAGGTTATACTTTTTTGTTAGCTTTTTGTTTTTTGGAGGAGGGGGGGGGGGTCACAGCATCCTTTGGCCATTTAGCTACTTGCATTTTCCATATTTCACTTTTTGCATACTGTATCTGTTTTTCCCCCTTTATATTGTACTTTGTGGCATTTTTTCTCTGTTTTAGTTTGCATGGCGGTTTTGTTCGCTTTTTCTCATTTTTAGCATTAATATTTGATTTCCAGATCTCGGAGGTGAAGTAATGGTGGTGGGAGAGCGGGAAGAAAAAAAGATAGAACTGAGCAGGTTGTTAATTTAGAGGATAGAGGTCTACAATATCGCGAATATAATACAACTAGAAGTTATACACATTCTTTAGTTTCCCTAAGGTTCTCAATACACTATCTCGGTGAATAGACCAAGTCGAAAGCTTATCAGCATGACAATCTGGGTTCACTAAGTTTTCAAGCTATCATAGCAATACACATGGCAACGCAATAGCCCTCCACTCCACCTACTGTGCTCCATTATGCTGTTTCAAACCAAGGTCCCGATTCTATTTCCATCCGTTGATACCCAAACAAAGAAAATCCCACGAGTGATCATCCATGAAAATGCCATGTGCCGCCAAGCTCCTGGGTGACACCAAGCATTCCAACTACGGAGGTACAGGGCATAAGTTTTGCAGGTTCCACAAGCGAGGTTTGCTGCCCTCACCCCGCGTGTAACCTACAGAACTTATGCCCTGTGCCTCCGTCCTCATCACCCGCACAACCACAACCGCAACCCTCATCCCACAACCCACAGCCCACAGCCCACAGCCCACAACACACAACCCAAGAATCCACAAATGCCGTCCCTAGCGTCATCGATCGCAAGAGAGCTCATCAACTTCACCATCCCCTTCGTCCGTAGCTTCATCCTCCTCACCCCGTTATTAGCGCTGGGCGCGGTGGTAGACTGGTAGTGTACGCATACGAGCAAGCAAACAAGCGCAGGTTGCAAGCGGCGTCTGAGACACGGCCCGTGGTGGAAGAGCCCCTACCCGGAGAAGAAGAGCAAACCCCCTTAGGAGAAGTGGAAGAAGATTACAACGACGATGATGGGGTGGAGGAGGAATATCCCCAAGATGCCGAGACCGAAGAATTAATGCGCCAGTGGCAAGCACAGAATCCAGACTTTCAATGTGGTTTGCAAGTTAGTTCGAATAGCAGCTTACTTAAAGAAAGCTTTAGTACTATAACCTGAAGAATCTAATGTGATCATACAGTATATTGCACATTAGCAAAAGTAACCGAATTTGGCGCTGCAACCTTCCACCATAAACCACCGCAACCCCGCCCCCTTACTCCCAAATCCAACCATCCCTTCGTTCGTTTTCAGGCACTCGCGCTGGGTGCGGGCACGGCTGGTGGTGGAAGCGATCGGTGGTGAAGTAACTAAAAAGAGCAAAGTTAGGAATAATTGTGACAAGCATGATGTAAGTATCATATGATGAATATGAAGGGTGGTACCGGTATCCTGTTCACTGCTTAGATATTGCACCCCCATTCAAAAATCTTAGACCCCGGCCTATTTGGGTAATCGTGATATGAAAAACTTTGTTTTTCAGAGATGGTGTAGTGCTGAGAATAAGTGTTAAGTGGGTACTGCCCAGTATTGCCATGATGGAAACCAGGTTTTCTGCGTAGATTTGCTCCCGACTATGGTACGAGTAGGAGTACTCGAGTACTTCGCCTGATCTTGATTTCTCTCGTCGTGTTGTCTATCGTTACCTTTCTTGCAACATCTATCTTACTAGTGCAACGCTAAAAGTATTTCTCCTTTTCTGCTCGTCCCCCCTAGTGGCGTTCCGGATATGCTAAAAAAAATATGCGGTACTCGAGTACTGGGATATGGAAGTAAAAATCGAGTATGCAAAGAACCCTGTTTTGAGGAAAGGTATCGGCAAACTCAGGTAAAGAAGAACCCGGACCAAGACTTGGCAGAGGTAACCTCCCACACCATTGGTGATATTGTTATTAAGTAGTTGGCATACGCTATTTTGAGATGCTAAGGCCACAATTTTTCTAGAAAAGTACATTATATTAAGGGATCACTTGAATGCAACTGCTCTGGGTTCTAACCTCCTAGCCCCCCCCTGTTTCTTCTAATTCCTAATCTGTGAGATTCCCGAGATTCAGGTCCTATCTTCTCATGCTCGATTTATACTTCCATATCTGAGTACAGTACTGTACAACACCAAATTGTGATTTATCTTGGTACTGTACTCGAGTATCCTCTTGCTCCTTCATGCAAGCCCGGTCCATTTCACAAACGTCACGACACGACGAGTAGTTTGATACCGGTACCGGAGAACCTATTTTCGCCACCCCTAATCAAAGTGAGGCACTATCCCCACCATATAATCCATGGAAACATTAAGTTTTATTAAGAAAAGCTTTATTTGAACGTAATATATTGTGATAAAAATAGCATATCCTATGGCTTGGCGGGCCTGGTCGGACTAGTCCTGGCCGAGTCGGTTTCAATAATCCTGACTGTCCAGTCGGTCAAATTTCAACCACTAGACTAGACTTGACTTTCGACCGGACTAGCTAGTCCAGTCCAGTCTTCCGCCGACCATTCGGAACCCTGTCATGAAATATCATTCTATACTCCTGAGGAGGGAGAAGCAACCAAGAATAACCGCCAAACCACCAGTGCCGAGTGCTAGCCATGTCTCAAGGCCAAGTTTCCGAAGTATGTTACTGAAACCCTAATGCTTGGAGGATTATACGCGTGTGGAGAAACTGCTGCTGAGGAGGTTGTTGGGTTTACAGGACAGGTGTTGCTAGTAGGAATGCTATATCACTTGCTATCGCTGGCTATCGTTTCTGACAGAGGCCAATGCCTCTCAGTACCGTCTTTCCGAGCCTAGACTCTCCTATTTCTTGTTCACTGTTTCATCCCAAATATGTTCCATTTTCTTTCCTCGTTGGAATATTTCTTTCTCACAATTCGTACGGGATAAGCTATGTCTACTTGAGCCCTCATCCTTTACTCTTCGTATCTTTTCCCTTCCCTTTGGTGTCTTGCATCTCTGGAATGTTCCTGTACGGTACACCCGATGGCACACCCATTACAATACCTAGCTTCAAGCACCTAGTCAAACAATCGTGGTGGGGATAGCTGTGGAAAGGTGGGTTCATCAAAGAGGGAGACTAGGGATACCACGGGTGTAAAGCTGAGTAACGCAGGCATGCAGATATTAGAAACTAACCAAAAAAAAGGAACGCAGTTTTATTCTCACAATACAACTCTAGAAACCCTCGTAGTTCAATCCATAAGATGCACCTATATATCCACTCCACTCTTAACAGCTTTCGATCTCCATAACAGCAAGTCCTACTACCCAAGGCATCCCACCACAGATAAACCACTCCCCCACCTACTCCTGCCTCAGAACCTTCTCCTCACCCACCCCCCGTCCCACAAGGTAATAAACCCCCCCTTCCTCCCCCTCCCCAACTCGAAACCACCACCCCCTCCTCTCCGCACACTCCAAAACCCCCCTAAAAAGACTCTCAGCCCTTCTAACATCCTCTCGCCCTCTCCTAATCCACGCCCAAACCCGGTCCGCCCACTTCCAATACACGGCTTCAATCCTCGCCACCAACTCTGCACACTCCACCCCGGGCCCATCGGAAACAGCGTGCAAACGGTTTCTCAACTCCACCCATTCCCAAAAATACTCTTCAGTGTCCAGCTCTATGAGCTTTTCCGCATGACACCGTAGGGCTAGGGCTTGGGTGGTTAGGTATTCGTGGTAGGCCCGGGCGTCTTGGAGGGTTGAGGTGTGCTGGTCGTGGGCGGCGTTGGCGAGGGTTGTTAGGCTAGTTAGTGTTTTGTGCATGGTAGAGAGGGAGCGGTTTGTTAAGGTTAGGACTTCCGCGAGGTGCTCTGGGGTTATGGGTGCTGGGCGGGAGGGGTGAAGGAGGTAGGCGGAGTTGAGAGTGATGGCTGGGAGGGGGGTTTCCGAGGGCATTACGGTGTTTGAGGTTCGGGTTCCTGCTTGACTTTGACTTTGTAGATATTGCTTTGGTCAAAAAAATATTATGGTCAAAGAAAATTTATCCACGATATCGATGCTTTGTGTATTTCGTTCCCAGATTTGTCGTGTAAAAGGCGTTTATCAGCTCCAGATGTTAGAGAGAGAGCATCTGCCTTCGCCTGGTATTTATCTCACCACGCTCCATCAATTCAAGATGGAAGCGGTTGTTGTGAATTTCGCGAATTCAAGTTTGCAACATAAAATCTCACTCGGTGAATTTCTTTCTCAAGAAGGCTATAGCGTTAGACCCTTTTCCTCTCGTTTCTCTGAGGGAAAAATAAGAAAAAAGTCTCGGGAAGGCGAGCCACTTTCAACTAGGCCCGCTTTACGGCAGTTACTGTACACTGTGATTCTTGAAACCCATTAATCACACGATAGTTAGGTCACTAGCCTTTTCACAATCCCGAAGACCTCAAGTTGGGAAAAAAAATACAGCATATACCCTAGCCTATGCAGCTCGCCTCTCCCCATTCCTCCCACTAGGGGAATGAAGAATCTGGCCTCTGGGGATGGGTGAATAGGACTAATTGGGAGGGGGGATGGTGGTTCTAGGTTGTTGCTTTCGTTTCTTAAGAGCGCGAGCAGGACTATTTTCTTTTGTGAAATAAATAAGATACGGGGCGCACTGCAGCATTCGGGGGGTTTCTTTTGGCGTTTTGATTCACCGGGGGAGGAGGGCACTGCTGGAATTACCCGTGTGCTAGTTCCGAATAATTATAGTTGAGGGTTGCGAGATGGGAAAGGGAGCCTAAGGTTCGTGCATCTATTTCGACTTGCGCGGATTATTCAACACTTTGCCAAGAGCCCAAAATTGTAGGACCTCCTAACCAACTGTACTCTATTATCAAGTTACAATATTATATACAGCGCTTTTAAATATCCATCACGCAATCACTGTGGCCCATCAAACAGACTCAAACCTGTATCCTTTATCCGTACACATAACCCTGACCCTCTTGCTACCAATGACCCTCCCCAGGTTACAGCATCCCACTTGGAGAATATCACACGCACCTTCGGCTGCTCCGTAATCCTCCCCTGGCCAATGCTCCGCCCAATAAAGCCTCCCACGATCTCGCCGTAGAAAAGAGAGTTATCCGGCAGGGCGTAGAATACCACCCTTGTGACTCCGCGGATGTCGTACCGGCGGAAGTGGTGCGCTCATCCACTGTAAAGAAGAACCGAGTGATGGCCTGTGAAGATATGTGACAGTGCGCGCGCGACGGAGGAGACGGGCGTTTCTTCCGAGATGGCACCGACGGAGATAGGGGTGTTGTGGAGGTGGTTCCGCATTCGGACAGGTCAAAGTAACTCGGTAATGGAGATTAATATATTTGTGGAAGTGTTTCGGGGGAGTGAGGGTAGGACTGCTTTTGTGAAAAAGTCGAAGCGGGGGTCTGCGGCTGCGGCTGAGGTTGGGGGATCTATTCTTGTGAATGTCTGTAATATGGTAGTTAGTAAGGGGAACTGTCGGGGTAGGAGCGGGAGGGGGCATTGCCTGTCGAACTTGAACCCCCAAATCAATCATGGACCCTGCATACTCTGCTTGAGTCTTCACTTTCCCAGCAGCGTTTAAGATACTCTGATTAAACAACTTCATCATCTCCGGTGTCACGAACCCGCCGAGCACCAACATCTGTCTTAAGCATTTTGCATTAGTGTCTAAATACCAGTTCCGCACGCACCCAAAGTCACAAGCATGCGGATCTTGGGTATCAAATTGAGGTGTTTGAAGATATGCCCTAGGTGATCCCAATCTTGCATAAGCAATGCTTCGGCTTGATCCACCACCAGAAATTCTATACCGGAGAGGAAATCGTAGGCGCGCTTTTTTGTGGGACTCATCACCAATAGTCATACGCAACCCAAGAGGTGAGGCGAGGATTATATCGGAGTTGCAGAATTGACTAAAGTATCTGAGAGTTTTCCGAGTTAATTTTAAGCCTAACCTGAAGAGGTCGTCGTAGTTTCCGCCAAAGAGAGCACGGAAGTCTTAGGGCTTGTTGGGGCTAATCCGCTAGGTATCCGGGGGTGTGTAGTATGTATCTTGAAAGTGGTTTCTGTTTTCCTAGAATTGTTGGCAACGTGTTAGGTATTCGAGGGAGAATGAACTTGTTACTCTGGTTGTAGTATGTCGACTAGTGCATTTATTACTTCCACGCAAGTGTTTCGTGTTGGTGGTATGAAAAGGATTTTGGGCCTTCTGAAGCCTTGATCTCAGAGCTCTATTTCCTCGTCCGTAGCCTTTGCTGGGCGGGGGCATTGTTCTTTAGGACTCGGTCTCAGGTCCTGAGTTTTGATTAGTATGAAGATGATCTAGTGCTTGGGTGGGAACATACTTTAGGACATGATTTGGCGCATGCAAGGAAGGAATACATCCTCCGGAACTCTTTAGCATTGCCTAGGGTTCATTCGCCATATAAAACATCCACATAATTGAAGACATGCTGCCCTAATGACTTCTGTAGCGGCGTCAGCTCTTCAGCGACCAGCTTCTTCAAATTCAGGTCATTTAGGCCTTCAACCCTTCTTCCACCCGTGGTTTGCTCCGAGCCTCCGGGAATGGATAAGTAGGCATTCCCAAGTAGTCTAGATTTAGGCAGCTTAGTACTATCCTTCCACTCACCTTGTGAAGCGGAGGAGATGGAAGCCAATATAGAGGGTGAGGGACTCGCAAAATGTGATTGAAATGGGTCGGATTGATCCTCGTTATCTGAGCCTAAGCCTATGACCTCTTCTTCGGGCTCTTCCTCTTCCTCAGGCTCGTTTGCTAAATCTTCACCGTCTTCCAAGATGATCCTATCCTCTTCGGTTTGTGTGTGATCAAGTTTTTGGCGTTTAGGATTAGGATTACATTGGTTAGACTAATTGCTCGTTACCAGAGATTGGAGTAGGAGGTTGTAAGGTTTTGCTGCTACTATGTTATCTTTCGATTGCGATTCGGGGTAGTCGCTACCTAAGGCTTCCCCAGAGTCTTTGCAACCGCGCAGTTCAGGATCTTCGGAAGTTTCGGGATTAGAATCGGGATCTTCAGCTTCCGGAATTCTATTGCGCAATTGCCAGGGCGATCCCCAATGGTAAAGAGGGGTCGGGCGATCATATATTAGAGCTGATTGATAGGAAAAACGTACTTCTTTGTGGTCGATTTTCAGTTCTAATTGAGGTTCTTCCTTGATCTCTCCCTCCTCGACCATCTCGACCACCTCGACCACATCTGCCGCCTGTGCCTCCACCGCTTCCTCCTCTTCTTTGAAACCCCCGCCTCTGCCGTGCCTTCTGGATCCGGGTGGCATGTAAAAATTCTGTTGATCTTCTTACAGGATTGTTTGTCAGTAACCTTGTTCTGTAGGTCTCTAAAAATAGGGATGTTTTGCACCTGGTATGAGATAACAATAACAACCGATCCTTGGCGCCGAGGCTGGGGCTGGTAGCTCTCTAATTCCGAACCACGGAAAGAGGTCTTGCCAATCGAAGAAGCTTGGGGAATAAAAAATAGATAGCTGCTTGAGAGGAGTGTGAGTAATTGAAATCTCGCCTTAGCCGCAGTCTGTTGTGAGAAAAATATTTCACAGGTACAACAATTACTTAAGCTGTGCTGAGATACACGCATCAGTTGCTAGTGTTATTTTTATTTTAAACCCACCGTTATCTGCGATAACTTGGGTACCAATCCCGGATAATCAACACATCAACATGTGGCGCGTTGTCACAGCGACAACAGCCAACGAGGGTCTTGGCACTCGAATTCTCTTTGCAAAACCTCCCTAATAATAGAGGCTTGTTGCGACGGCAACGGGTCACAGGTTAGGGCTCAGGTCTCACTTAAGAGATCACGTACGCTTAAAGTTCGGTTAGGAGATGCCGAATTTTTTTGGTGAGGTGGCAGCGTGCCCTAACCCACGTTGCAACAAGCAAACATCACAGCTAATAGAGGGATTTCGGAGCACAAAGTTAGGGATCGCTATCGCTGTGACAACAGTGTTTACCATGGTAACAAGCGAACTTGAAAAATAGGGATTTCGGAGGTTCTGCAAGAGTTAGCTATGATGTTTGCTTGTTGCAACGTGGGTTAGGGCACGCTGCCAATGTTTACCTCACCAAAAAAATTCGGCATCTCCTAGCTTAGCTAACCGAACTTTAACCGTACGTGATCTCTTAAGTGAGACCTGAGCCCTAACCTGTGACCCGTTGCCGTCGCAACAAGCTAGAGCTAACCAACTTTCTTGCTCCGAAATCCCTCTAATGAAATATGATTGAACTAACTCTTGTACTCGTAGAATCTCCGAAATTCCTATTTTTCAAGTTCGCTTATTGCAATAGTAAACACTGTTGTCACAGCGATAGCGATCCCTAACTTTGTGCTCCGAAATCCCTCTAATATCAAAAGTCAAGTTCCCGTAAGGGTAGTAAGAGCGGGTAACGGGGGAGTAGGGCTTGCCCTGCCAAGCTAACCCAGTTTCCCCACAATAGGCGGCGAAGAAGAAAAAAGTTGAGGCTCTGAAAATTGCCCCACCATCAGTCAATTTCGTGGAAGCCAGCCAACCTATCCCGCAGCCACCCCCCGTCCATAATCGCTACCCACTAATCGGCTTTGCCCAGCATGGCCGACAAAGCTTCATACATCCATCTTGCTCGACCGCTTCCTGTCGTCAGTCTTCCACCGGCCTGGGCCACTACCTCGCCTTTGAGTGTTGTTATTAATGCTCAGGCCCCTTGCTCTATCTTGGACCGTTCGTTGAGGAGGAATGTCGATCGGGAGAGGGTTATTGGAATGCTTTTGGGAGTGAGGAGTGAGGATGGGGCTGAAGTTGAGATTAGAAATTGATTTGTGGTTGGGCATAAGGAGAGTCAAGAACAGGTAGGTCTCCAGGAATCGCCATTTTATGGAAATCACACTGATTGATGATGTGGTGAAGGTTGAGGTAGATATGAACTAGTTACCCCAAGACCGTGTTAGGGGTCCATCTGAAGGCGAATCCCAAGGAGGTCCTCGTTGGAGGGTATGTTTGAACAGGATAGATGCTCCTAGGTGTTAGGTGCCTTTCGTTATAGCTAATTAATATACTCAGGTATGCGACCTCACCAGTGCCCAATCCTTTAAGCGCTCTTATCCAGAATCTTTATGCCTCTAATGGTGATGGCACCTTCCCCCACCCCGCCGTTCATCTTACCATGTCTACCGCCCCCGGTCAGGACATCGCTATTAGGACTTATATATCGTCCGCTTTCGGTGTTCATCCACGCACTTGAGAAGGCGCTTGAGGAGGTTCTGGAAATGTTGGATAGAGTTAGTGAATATGTGGCTAGAGTCATTGTATACTTCCCGCCCTTAGGGTAGAAGTGAGAGGAGATGCTGACATCAGCACAAGGCTGGCAATACCCAAGCCTCCGTTGCTATTGGGAAGTCCTTGATGAACATGCTTAGTTTGGCACCTAAAGTCTCACCCGCCGATGTCGAAGGAGTGGTGTTCAACACTCATATCCAGGATGTCCTACTCGTGGCATACTCGGCAAACACTATCGGAACCAAGATCGATCTATCCAACAGGTTGGCGAGCACCAACTTCGGTGCCACTACCCCCACTCCAGCCGCGGCTACTACAAATACTACTACCACGAGCGCCACTCCTGCAGCTGGCGGAAAATATCAAACAAATCAATATAAAAATGGGTTTCTTTATAGCAAAAAAAAAAAGAAGTATATCTTCCTCTCGATTGTAGGGTTATACAGCATCTCGAGTTTACCTCCCTTCTGTTTTCATCCATGTTTAAAAATGGGGGCTTTGGCAGGGGGACGGCTGGTGGGTAATGATAAACATTGGGGAAGGGTGATTTCTGTTTGTATGTATACACTAGCGCTGGGTCTTGTATTTGCCTGGTGATTCAGGGCTTCATGTGAATTTTCAGATAATTGTTGAAACGACTGTTGCTGTATTGATGGAGAGACAGAGAAAGGTGGGGGTGACCCCGGCTATGTAACAAGAAAAGACCTAGGCACGATTTCCTCGTTCACAGAGCCTCACTCGCTCTCGCATCACTGCCACATCGTCGCCGCATTATCAGCCGACCTGTTACCATCCTGCGGGCAACCTGCCAGATATTGAAGGACGCTCCAACAATAATTATTTTAGCCAGACCGCATGATGTACTGTGATCGGATCGGAAGCCTTTGGTGGATAAGAGATCGGGAAACGAGACTCTTTTTATCACTGGCTCACATCGAACCCTACGGGGTATAGCGCCACCCGGGGAACACTATGGAGTAGGTGGGAATGGCCGTCCACAAAAGGGGACCTAGTCAAAGATGGTCTCTACAAAGGAAAAATCCGCCTAGCCACTGTGATTGGTTTGAAGACCCGGGCACCTTCTGGGGTTATCATCACTGTTGGGCTGTGGTTGTGCTGGTTCTGGTCGTTAGGGGGTGGGGGCATTCATGTTTTTATATATATTCTTTTCGGGATGGTTGCATTAGGGATAGTGGGGCCTGATGGTACAGCTCTGTGGTGCAGAGGTTTTGTTACGACTGTCAGAACTTAAAAAATAAATTTTCTAATTTGCTGTGGAGAGCGGCATTGCCTCAGCTACAAGCATTAAATTTTGCGATTGTACTCCTGAAGGTTATAAAGGCCAATCTCAATATGCCTCTCATGCAACCACCACTTCCACTGTCCCCACCGAGCAGCCAACAGGTCTTGTCTGTAGATAAAGAAGGTAAGCAAGTGCTCTGTAAATTGGTCAAGAAACTGCATTGAGCTAATAAATGTATAGATAGGGAAGCTTATGTTAGAGAGAGGGTCGGTGACTATTGACCCAGCTACTGACAGGGTTGGCTATGCCAGGTGCTTGATTGTGAGTTCTTTGAACATTTTTGGAAGGGTTGCTCCAGGAGTCAATCATGCAAATGGATACGGGGGACTAAACACTGTTAACGAGGATGGATCAGAGCAGTCGTCAAATTATTGCCAGTGGCAGCCCTATCGGCCAATAAAAACATTTTTCTTTTCAAGGCTCTTCGCGCCAGTCGCCGACACAATATAGATTCAGCCTCGTCGAAACCCATTGATCATTCAAGCCTGGAGGACCTCTTGAAAGAACGCACGCAATATCAAACTACAGCTTTTCATCCATCCAACGGAAAAAGGAAAACGAGAACTAATTTTGAAAGAGGAACTGCGATCTTTCCTACTACCGTTACAAGTGGAGGGGGGAGAGGGGGTGTTGAATTGCTCAATCTATCCACGCTGTTCTCACCAGTCTCATTTAACTTGACTCAAATATCCACCTTTTTACAAATACCACAGCAAAGCCCGGGCCCTACTTACTTCCATTCCTTCCCCGGCACTCAACTCCCAAATCTATCAAATAATTTATATCTCCACTATTAACTCACACAAAAGAAAAGAAAGGGAAAAAAATGTGCATCCGCCACACAACAACCTTCATCTGCGGCCACCTCTTCTCAACAACAACCCCCTGCAGTGGCGGTTGCCCAGTCCCCGAACAAGCAATAGCCATCCTCCCCGCGAAGCTCGCCGAAACCCCCTGTCTCGCGTGTGTGCAGAAAACACAAAAATCCCGGCTAGAGCGGGTCCAAGAGAGGCTAGACGTGACACTCGACGAAGTCTCCTGTCTACTGGGCCGCGCTCAGCGCGACTCTGGCTATATCAAGCGGGAAGTTGAGAGTATCCGCGAGTGGGTGGACTTGCTGGAGCGGAGGAGGAATAATAGAAATGGGGGCATTTATGACGAACTGAAGTGTGTCATTAGAGGTTCGAGGGAGTATGCCGGGGACTTGGAGAGTGGGAAGTTTACTGGGTCGTTTGAGCTTTGGTGTAAGACAAGAGGCGAGAGTGAGCTTGAGGGGTATCTTGTGTGGGAGGGTGGAAAGGGGTATGGCAAGATGTACGACGAGGCGTGGGAGCGGCTGCTGGCACCGAAGAAGCCTGGGGATGGGTTTTCGGAGGAACTGCCGCCCGTAATGGGTTCGGATAAGTAGGGGGAGTGCGGTGGTAGAGAGGGTTCATCTAATATCAGAGCTGTGCTAGGTTTTACTGGGAGGGGAAGTAAGGTTCGAACTTCTCTCTATCCTTCTTCCCCTCCGCGTTTCTCTTTTCTTTCTGCATCTTGGGAGTATTTTCATAGCTATAGATAGACCCTTGCATAAAAAACGTACAAGAAATATAATATCGTATCTTCATTCTAGACGATTTTTGCCCCTCCTGTGAGATATTGTGAATTGTGCTACACTTTGGTGGTTTTGGCCGAAATGTGACCTTGGTTTACTATACTGCAAGGTCCTAGCGGGGAACAAACTCTCTAGTTTTATCCGGAAGCTCATGTGAGAACTCCAGGAATAACAAATATATCATACAACACCCAATAAGATGATCTTGCGTGCTCTCGGGGGGCTGTTATACTATTACTAGCAATTAAAGCGGTCCAGAGATATTACCCAAGCAGTAGTCTACAGCACTACCCGTAGCTGAGGTCAATTTAAGCTTAATCCATCACACCGCCATACACCCGGCATCCACTAACAGGAATTATGAGTGATAGAAAAATCCACGTGGGACTTAAACAGGGAAATGACACCTGCATTCGAAGAATTCTCCATTTCGTAACCCACTCTGACACCCGCTGAGGGTTATACACGTCCCCATCATTAGTGGACCTTACAGGGGGGATCCTGGGGGCGGAATTTATCATGGGCTGTGGAACGTGCAGACAATCCGCCATACAAAATTCTGCTCCTAGAATCCCCCTGTATTGGCACCATTCATGCCAGATACTTGTAGACCCTCGGGCGCCTTTGGAAAATAAGGGCAATTAAATGCAGGCGCTACTCTATGATAGATATATCCCCCAGACCGTCTCTTCGCAATTAGTTGGATCCGATAAACCCCGCTGGGAGGGGGAATACTATGAAGCGAATGCATAGTAATCCATTCAGTAATGATGCCCTCTGCCACTCTACCTAAAGACACAGCCTAGAATGCGACACTCACATGGTACGGATATCGTTATTGGATTGAAAAGCCTTCCTTCTATATATAGTCCAGGAAACTGTTCCTGCTCAGCTATGATACCCATCCTCATGATTGTTAGTTGGCCCGAACAAGCCCCCGGAGCCCTAGTTCCACAACCGAGTGATCTAGGATGACCCACTTGAAAAAAACCCAACCCGATCACTCTGGCATTCAATATTCCCTGAACTACTCCAAGTTTAAGTCATTGTACCACCACCACCCCCCTCTCAGAAACGCACACTCTCACGAGCACTGATAGCTCAGAGTCTTTCAAACAACCTCTCGAAAATAGAAGAGAACGAACCGGCCAAGACAAACAGCATCTGTTTTTCAAAGTTCACAACTCGCGCGATAGCAGTATATATACCGGCTAGTCAACACTGTAACATCGACTATCCATCAAGCCCACCCACGACCACCAAGCAATACCAATATCACCACTCCCACTCATCAACTACCCCACAACTAAATCCTCCCTCACAAATCCAGCAACCAAAATGTGCATTCAAACCATCACCTCCTACGCTTGCAAGCACATCTCCACTACTTACAATACTACAACCCCTCATTGCTCTGTCACCTCAATCTGCACCCTGCCAAGCCCGCTGCCAGCTAGGAATGTGAAGTCCTCCTCGCTCTGCGCCAAATGTCTTGCTGAAAAGCTTGAGCGCGAGGCGAATCAAATGCGAGAGTTGGAGCACTTTGCCAGAATTAGTGGTGGAGAGGTAAAGGCGGCCGGTGGGAAGGAAAAGGAGGTGGAAGGTGGGGCAAAGAGTGTTAGAGTTATTGCCAAAGACTTGGAGGAGATTTGGTATGTTGCAGAGGGGTTGTTGAAGAAGACTGGCAATGTTGAAGGGGGGAGCACGCACAGCGTTGTGGGAGAGAAGGAAGAGGCAATTACGGAAGTCGCTGATGAGAAGGGGACCGAGAAGGGGACAATGAGAGCCGAAGATGTCAGGATTGAGGGGGGTGCCACTGAAGGAATCACTAACCCCACGGACCTTTGTGCCGAGGAGCCTAGCACTCCTGGGCAGATTCAATCCGAAGAGCTAGATACACCTAGCTTCGAGAATCTTTCTCTCAACGAGCCCGCTCAGAAGGTGGACGCCAAACAAGAGTCTAAAATTGGAAAACCTGGGTCCCCAGAGACCGGCAAGTCCGTGAGATTCACGCCGGTGCCCTCCGAACAAAAGGATCTCGAACTCAAGAACGTCAAGGCCAAGAACCATACTCCTGAGAAATCCAAAATCGCTAGATCCACAAGCACGCTTACCCCCAAGAAATCACTCAAGTCCTCTAACGATACAGCAACAGCAGCAGCAAAGGGAAAGGCAAGAAGCGGTAGACCTTAAACTTAGTGGCTTTTCCAATTTTGCAGGATTCTCTGAGGTTAAGCCTAATGGCAAGTTTCCCTATCTCGTTGCCTATAGCTTATATTTATTAATAATTACCATGCTTTCTCCATTTGTTGTGAGATCTGCTTTTCTTTCTCTTTTTCTTTCTCCTTCTGCTTTTCTTTTACAAATTTTTCTAGTAGCTGGTGCTTCCGTGAGGAGCTAGAGAAGTGGTGATTTGGTGATAGTGTATGGTTTTGATAGGAATTCTTACTTGATTCATACTTGATTCACAGAAGTGATGTCAGAAACCCATGGGAAAGGTGCAGTAAAGAATGATTAGGTAGGCACTCTGGAGATGGTTGGAGCCTAAGATACTGTACTGGGGTTGTAGCTTACAGTAGTGAGCTGGAGATTTTTGCTTCTTCTTACCTTTACCTCCCTTCATCTTGCTTTCACAACCACCCCACCATCCTTCCGCGGTGATCCTCCTAGGAAAGTTTGTCTTCAACTCTCCAAATAAGCTTCCTGCCTCCTTATCCCCAACCAGGTTTGACCGGCTAGGGATTTCGGCCGTTCGCCTGGAAACACGGAATATTAGTTATTGGAGGCTTTTGCCGTTCGCAGTGGAATTGGCAAAGCCGCTGCACGCAATTCCACCACAAAACACCATTTGTGGCCCGACCCCTCTCGCCTACTGTACCGTACTGCACTGTAACTTAGTGAGTGAAGAAAATGTTCCTGCCGCAAATTATACATGAGGGGGTAATCGTACAGGGAGGTGGGTGCGTGGTGAGCGTATATTACAGGTGCTGTACTACAATTACTTTAGCTAGCTGCCGCAGGTACGGCTTCAACACAACACGAAGCTACTCGGATAGGACGTACTGTGGGGCTGAAACTGGGCCTGCTTATATCTTTCTAAATTGTTTCCTGTGCTTTTATTTTTTTCTATAGCGGGCAGTTCAGATAGCTAGTTAGTTTGAGCGGTGGAGTGGGCAGGTGATTACTAAGGTAGGGCAAGGATCGTGGGTTGAAAAGGAAGAGGAGAGGCAAGGGAGACTAAACGCCCGAACACACACGGAGTGCGCACGAGAAGAACCACTACATGTTCATAGACGACTCAGATCTTGTGTTTGCGGAATAGTCTAAGTCTTTCTTTACGGGTTCTTTTTATCATCGTCATTGATTTCTTTAACTCTACCCATTGTGCGAGCGGCGATTGCCCACAGCGGTACTGTTTCGTTTCGTTTACTGATAGTGATATCATTTCCCTGTTCAATTCGTTTCGTTCTTTTCTTTGCTTTGGGGTTTAGTATCGCTCACGAGAGAATACTATCAGCCCGGACCAAAGTCGTCGTTTCAGTACCCACGGGGGTCATAACTACGCGACCGAGGGTAGGTAGCCAGCGTTGCAATTGATGTACCCCTACTCAACTCCACATAGCTACGGTAGTTCATCACAGCCAAAACTCTCACTACATTAATAGTCTAGGCTATTGAACTTCGATTTCTTCTGCAGTCTAGCCGGAGCATTCCTTGGTGGAAAAACACTAGTTAGTAGTGCGCCACTTATTTACTTCTATCGATTCTATTATTATTTCTATATCTATATTGCCCATATGCTAAAGCTGAGAACATGTACATTAAATGATATCTATTATGGAAAGAATATGAGAAAAGCGAAAATCAAAGGAAACTCCACGATAAAAAACCTGCGCCCATTTCCGACCGTCAAGGAGGTTTGTTTCCACTGTCAGATGCGTTGGGGTGAGCGGATTGCTGCCCTTGTCGCTCGAGATCGTTTGCAGCGAAATCTCCCAGCTGACAATGTGGGTGCTTCCTGTCCACAGTGGGTGGGTGGTGGGAAAAACAAAGAAGGCGAGCTGTAGAATGATGTGAGGATCTCGTGTTGGGGCCCAACTTGGGGGAGATCTCGTGTTTTGGGGAGCTCGTGTTTTGAGAGCTGCCACTTGTCGTGGGTGGCTCACGGACCCGCCATGGTTGAGCTATGGTCCCGAGCTTGACGCGCCGTCGGCCATACCTTTTTCCGCTGACCTCCGAGACACTCCTCCGTCCTTCAACTTGTCCTCCGCATCCTTTGCCCAATTAGCAATGGGCTCTCCCAGCCCGTCATTTATTATGATTTCATATTGTCTTGAGTCGAGGTACATGCAGTGTTCTCAGCCATCCGGGGCCCCCGTAGGGCCCGGCGGGGGGACTGCCAAGACCCCCGGACGAGACAGGACGGCAAAATGTAGTCCGTCCTCGTCCTTGAATTCCCAGGACGGCCGTCATTAACAAGGACGACGAGCCCCACGACCTGAGGCAACTTCTGCCGGGGGACTGCAGGTAACTACATATGACCGCCGGGGACGGCGGGGGACGGCGGAAAACAGCAGAAAACATCGGAAAACAGCGGAAGACGGCGGAAGACGGCGGGGGACGGCGGGGGACGGCGGGGGACGACACAATGCGGTCCGTCCTGGTCCTTGGCTCTTACTTGTCGGGCAAGTTCAGGAAAATACGGGACGGGACGACGAAATGTCGTCCGTCCTCGTCCTGGCCCAGGACGGGCGGACTGCCCCGTTGGGAACACTGGGTACATGCGTTGCAACGCTCGGTACCTACCCCCGGTCGCGTAATTATGACCCCCCGTGGATATAGGTGTCGATATCGATATTGAAAAAGACTTCCACTATACTACCTGAAGGCAAGCACACCACATTAGCAACCTCTCCTCTCATAACCACCAACAGGACTGCTTAGATAAAAATGGATGATCAGGGATCATCATGTACTTGGGTGGTCGAGCAATAGAAAGGAAAAAAGATTATTCACCTTCAGAGCCCTGAGTAACGCGAAAGGATTCTTGCCCATTCTGCCTCGCTTCCTCACAAGCACCTCTCTCACTCTTTGCCAGGTGCAAGCGGAAATTCAGCCAGTTCTCCAACTCTGTGTCATTCTGCAAGACGGTGCGACGGGTTCCCTTGCGTGCCATCTTCTTGGGTGGCCTTGGAGACCTGCATCGTTCGGCCATAGCATCGAAAAGCGTAGTGTCTAACTGAATGGATTCTGGAGGCTGTCCAGGCGCACGCAGGTTATCCGTCGTATAAGGCGGCCGAACGGCCGGGCTGACCCGACAGGGTCCGTCCGCGAGGGACTTTCCGACCAACAGGTTTCTTCATCCTATTACAACTGTAAGCTGCACTGTTTGCAAAAAAGGATAACCTGCAGACTAACCTAGCCTTGACACGAATGCTGACTTTGAGGGCTAATCCAAACACGCTTGTATTACGCTTGTATTGGTTAAACCATCACAGATAACCCGTATGGCAAATAAAATCTTTTGTTATGCGTGATATTTCTTCTCTCTCACACAATCGATAATTCTAGCTACATATTAGAAATGACGATCAATTGGGAGTGTGTATAGACTTACCTTGGTCTTCGCGCAGTGGATTGAAACAAAACAAAAAGCCCCTTGCCTTTACAAAAGAAACAAACTTGCCCAAATCAACAAGACACTAAGTCACCTCAGGAAGAAATACCACAACGATAGTGGTTCCAACTCCCTTGTTACCAACGATAGGAAACCAGAGGGCAAAGTGACGGTTGAATGGGAAGGTTGAGTCAATGCAGGCAAAGAGCAATGGATTGACAACAATGCAGAGAACAGAAGACGTTGTCGGTTTAGATTTGGAAAGGAGGAGGGACAAAATGGTGGGCCCACGGCAGACAAGATGTGCAGGTTACCTGGGGGCAACTTGAGGTAGAGGGATGGAAGGGTACTTATAGAAGGACTTGGACAGCCAACAGTAGGCGAAAAGGATAAAGTGTTGGAAAACAAATAGTGTGTGCGTACAGTAGATAGGAATAGTGGGAAGGCGGAATAATGGCCGGCGAGCTTTGATACTACTCGAGTACTGTACTTTAGTGGATTTGGAAAGGCTCTTCCCATGTGGCGTCATGAGTTTGATGAGATTGAACTCCCTCGCAGCATATTTACGCAATCTTTGTCTTCGGGATACCACTCAAGTACAAGTAAAGTTAGTAGTAGACACAAGTTTTGCGCCAGCTTTGAACTGCCGCCATCCCTTGATTCCTTCCGGTTTTCTCAAACATTTAGCGTTGCAACCAATCGGGTAGATATGACCAGAAAGGTAACGATAGACAACATACTCGAGTATGATACCAAGATAAATCAAAATTTGCTGTCGTATCATACCGCATTTTTTTTCGAGAAATCCCTCACCTGAAATCCCTTACCTGAAATCCCTTACCTCGTAATCATGGCCAGCGCTAGATACTACTCGAGTACTACTAGCTTATTTAGGTGGTCGTGATAGGAAAAACATTATTTCAGAAGTGTAGTGCTCAGAATACCGCGTAATCAGTACAGTACTTGTAATTTCATCGCGTATTCGGAATCTGGTATTAATAAACATTTATAGCTTAGTGCTATGTCCAAATATGGCTAGGAGGAGCCACCATTACATGTATTATTTAGTCTCGTCTGGGTCAAGCTTCTGCTCAGTTCCCTACATTTGACAGGGCCCCTACCATGTGCTCCTACAGTTTTTCCTCACAGCTTTTACCCGGGTATCGGCTCACGATAGTTGTAATAAAAACTCTGCAGGTTTTTGAGACTCTTTCACCCCAGCTTTATATTATGCCCAAAGTAACCTTTTAGAAATCACAACTCGCTCCTCTCATACCGGTATTATCGTCACAATTGTGGACACCCGCACCACAATTATCACCACTAAAAACATAAAACCGGAGTGTTCCGTCCCCTAGTCCGATCGGCTAACCTGTTACCATTGGCTGCTCTCCCCCCTTTATATTAACCCCATCATGCATTTGATATTTCTCATAATACTGACATACTGGCCGGCACTTTTGTAGCAACCGGATTCCGAATACGCGATGAGAATACAAGTACTCGAGTACTGTCACCCTTAGTGTAGCTCCCTGCATCTTCCCAAAACATCTCCGCTACAGCTAACCTCGTGTCTAAACAAACCATCTCTTCAACTCCCACATTCCACAGCCCATTCCAAAACAGAACTGTCCTGATCCAAACATCCGGTCTTGTAGTTTGAGTCACAGATATGGAATCTTGGTGAAAAATTTAACAATAAGTCACGTTGAGCCCGACGTTGCGAGCCTCTGAGCTGCAGGGGGTTGTGGCGCAGTTGCCACCTTGGCACGGTTATCTCCGTTATGTATCAATACTCATGAAATGTCAAGGAGCGGGAAAGAGTCATAATACTTGAATACATGAGATGGTGCTTTCCCAAAACAAACCCATAGTGAAATTAATTTTGAGGGTTATGATGAAGAAAAAAGAGTGGCGAGGGAAGAAAGAAAAGGTATCATCTGCAGAATATGGTAAAACACTAAGCGGGAGGGATGAGCTAGGAGGAGGGTGAGTCAAAGTTGTACTTGCAAGGAGATCTAGTGTGAAACTATCGCAAAAGGAATGAATATACAAGCGCTAAGAGGGAGAATGTAGAGCACTCTCTTGCTCAGCCTAATCCAGGTCGGAGATCGTGATTGGCGGAAGTTTCAAGAGGCCTAGCATCCTCTTATTCCATGGGAAGGAAGCAACGATGAGCGGTGTTTCACCATACCTGTCGGGCTTGGTGGGATCGGCACCACCGTGCATCAGCACTCTGACCATCTCATCATCCCCATGGTTGATAGCCCGCATGAGTGGTGTTTTGTCATAGACTGGCTTGTCGGGCTCGACCCCATCGCATGTAAGCAGTAGCCCTGCTGCTCCGTGATTTCGTCGCTCAACTGCCCACATGAGTGGTGTATACTCACGCGCATCGCGTTGATTGATATCACAACTTTTCACCTTTATCAATGTGGCCACCAGACTATCAATTCCCAGGAAGGAGGCCAAATGTAAACCAGTAAATGGGTGGCAGGTGTCTGAGGAATAGTACCCAATCGATCTTTTGACAAAAAGGGTAAAGAATATCTGGTTTTCGAAATTCTCTAAAAGCTCAGGTGCAAGCGTTTTAGCCTGGTCCGAGAGCCCAAATTTTGCATGGGTCCCCCAATATCTGGACGCATATTCAAGAAAGGGATATTGTCCAAGATCGCCAATCTCGTCGGCACGAAGCGCCTTGACCGAGGGAAAATTGAGATAGGCTATGCAGGTTTCGCCCAGCAGTTTGTGAGAACCAAATAGGATCCCAGGCCGGGAAAGGTATTGCTGAAGTGTATCATCGATTAACCGGACTCTTGATGTCCCTTTTTCGGCCATGACAAGCCCTAAACAAGATCCGAGAACTGTATCTTTCGATGGGATGATCTTAGAATAAAAATCCTTCTCCTCAGGACCTACTGCCAGAGCATAGAGGAGTTCATTCATTCGCAATTGCCGTTTCGAATGGGATACCCACATCAGCACCTTCATTCCAAGTCTTGGTAGCTCCCCTTTCTGTTCCCTTATCTTCTGTAAAGTTTGGCCATATAAGCTGTCTAGGTCCACGCCATTCATAGTTACCTTTTGCAGCATTTCCTTTTGCATCGCTAATAGAGTCTCATGCGAAATATCATCAGATCTTCCCGGCATAGGCAAGGACTCTGGTGGTGGCTTAGGGGGCGACCAAAATTTAGAATATAGCCACCCCAGCCTTTCCGGGGCTTTTCCTGACATCCTTTCCGGGGCCTCATCGGGTTTTGGTGTGGTGGGTGGTGATCTTTGCAGAGCGTTAGTCCCTAACCCAAATTTATAATATGTCTATTCTTGCTTACATCTCAGATGCTTTTTTTACCTTTCCTCCCATGGTATCATTGATAGGGTCGTCCATTAATACCTCTCCATCTTGTACACTATCATCCATTTTCTGGCTGATATCTCTAGCAATATCGCCTTGATCGATCTCAACGATTTTGCTATATTCGCCATCCTCAAAATACTTCTCAATCTCCCCATGAATATGCGGCATTGCTGTAAGAAATAGTCTGGTATTTGGTGCCTGTCGGGAAATCCGACCTAATGCGTCAAGAAACTTTGCTCGCTCTTCAGGCAGTACCTCGTCCACTGCGTCGATGCAAATATATGCTCGTTCAATAGGAATGATTGTTTTGATGAATAATTCCACCATTTCTGACAATTGAAGCCCTTTTCGGTATCCCTGTCCAGACTTGTCAAATGCACTGCGGATTCCCTCTGGAATCCCAGTAGCTCCTACAAGAAATTGCCTCAGTAGACACCCTATGATGTTTACAGCCGATTGGTCCTTCTTCGTCAGGTAATTGCAATAGAAAAATAAGACCACAGCACCATTTCGGTGGGCTTGCTCGCATAGGGTGTCAATCACCAATGAACTATTTCATGCCTTATCAGTATCTACTCTTGTGTCTGGAAAATTCATCTCTACCTTATATATGTCTTGCCAATCCCTTTGTCCCCACAACAAAGAATAGTGGGATCCACGCAACCATCCGGACTCTCGCACCATCTCTTGAATCCGTTCCTATGTAGAACCTTGTCACCAACACCGTCTGGTCGCCCGGCACTCACATCTTGATGTTTTCCATAGGGCTCGAGTGGTGATAGCCATGCATGAATCCGCCAGGGTACTTCATTCACTCCCACATTGACTATACCACCATGGTTTTTCGACACATTCTCGGGGATCTGATTCAAGTTGTTCTGAATACCACTGGTTGTGTGATGGGAATGAGCATTCGATTTTCCATGTTGACGATGATCACGCCAATGACTTGAAAAAATATTCCCCACAGGCCGTGCATTTCGGTAGAGAAGGTGAGGTAGCAGGCGAGATTGCCGTATCGCAGTACAGGAATACATCACCGAGGTAAATGAGCTTCTCCTTCCGGTGAGTAGTGATGGAGGTCTGGTTCTCCGCAGGAAATATGCTGTCGTATAAGCACCCCAGCGATACAGCTATTGGCCAGCTGTTGTCACGAGAAAGGCCCGAAACGAGGAGTGGTAGGAAAACTGAGATGTGTTCGATATTATTGATATATATGACAAGTGAGCTCCCAAAGGAGTTGAGTGTTGACGATGGATGTATGTATGATACAGAGAAAGGAACGCAGCTCAGACAAGATATAGTTTGTGGTGGCTACTCGCACAGTGGGCTCTCTACCACACGAACACCAGTCACCGCCGCACAGTCTGGTCATAGCCCTGCTCATTGGTTTACTGCTTTTTTATAGTAGGGTTATCATACCGAGTTCTGTCAGATGGGAACTGCTGGCTAATAATTTTCCACGCCAAGGTGATCGGTGACTTCAACTTCCCATGTCGGTAAGCCGAGTTCCTATGGAGAAAGCTTTTATTGCCTAACTTATCGCTAGAGACCTTATCAACTTGGCAACGTTTCGATTTCCCCAGCCATGATGGGCAGTTGCACCGATATATCAAGTGCGTCACAGTCGAATTAAAGATAATTGAGAACTGGCCGTGTTGATATCTCGTTTGCCGTTTCGTTTGTTGACGACCAAAGGTGTTGAACAGGGAGTGCATAGCTAGTCCGGGTCTAACTATCTATTATTGCGGATTCCTGAGGTATGGTGAACATAGTTCGCCATAGATTGAACCCTCTTGGAATATCTATCTTGAACCTCCGGATACCAGCATGTATTCGAGTACACTAGCAATGCATACGCACACACCATACCTCTTCTTCAGCCGAAAAGACTTGGTGTATCATACGCTCGCGTCCAAAAAGTTCTCCCTGATCCAAAAGTACTCTAGTGGGTCTTGGTGTCAACTGAGGTATCATACCAGTGCTTGAGTACGAGTCGGTTTTCATAAATTGAGCAGTTCATATACTACTTATCCGTAATTTCTCTTATGGGAGAATGAGGATTGGCAAGGACTGCGCTTTCCACTTGTTGAGCGTGATACCTTTTGGTCTTCCTAACCGGGGAGCATCTTTAACTAACCCTCGATACAATATTATTAATACTTCTGTTGCCGCCTAGCCGTGTTGGAGTACGTTTGGATCAGCGAGAACTTTTTTGACGGGAGTGTACTCGTGCGTCTTTGCCAAGAATACCTCCGTTAACCGAAAGTGAGGTACTTTCGAGGCCCAGCCCTGATTGCGGGACATGAAGAATACGGACCTCCACAATAAGGCATAGTAACTGATAAATATACAACCACCTCCGAGCCCATACATTAAATATCAGCATCCTGAAAAGTAAAAGAGAGTAATAACCATGTAAAAAGAGTAGGAAAATATGGAAATGAAAAGTCAGAAAAACATTCGCATGATTGCTCTACTGACAAGTCCACTGCACTAACCAAACAGCGTAGAAGAAACCTCAGGCATTAAAGTTATTTTTTCCACCATTCTCCTTCAGACGACGTAAATTGGGATGAAAAGCGCGACAGTACTTATCAATAACCTCCTGTGGAATAGCATGCCATTCCTTCCATATAATATCCTTAAATCGCTCAATCTCGTTCCGTCCCTGCCCTTTGGGTCTTGGATATTTGGCAATACGGTCCTTGAGTACTCGCCAAAGAGGTTCGATTTTGTTGATGTCGGGGGAGTTTGCTGGCCATACTGGAAGACCATATACTGGTGAGTCTTTATGAGGTATGCGATGAATACCCCTTGCCTTAGCTTCTTCAGCATCGAGTTGGGCAGCCTGGGTATGATTGCCGGCATTATCCTCAATTAACCATATTGGCATCTGACGCGCCTTGCTAACAGCCTCAAGAAATGGATAAACTAGAGGATGTAAAACATCCTTCCGATACATGAACCAATCAAATCCTTCCCCAGCACTTCTCTCTCTGATTTCCTCACCAAACTCCCACTTTGGAATCCGGCATCTCTTTCGTGGCTCTCCCGGCTTTCTTTGTGCATTATACTCCTTTATTTTTTTATTTTTCTCTTGAAGGAACTCGTATTCCTCAGTTCCGGGCTGGGTTGCTCGTTTCCGCTTTTCGGCAACTCGTTGAGCTTTTGCTTCATTTTCTGCCTGCAGCTCTTGAGCATTTACTATCCTTTCCTCCTTCGTTTCCTTTTCCCAAATGTATAGTGTACCTTTATGCCCAAGGGATACACAGGCTGATAACATGAGAGTAAAGAGAGGCTTGTCGGAAGGAACAACAAAGTCATATGGGTTTGAACCTCGTGGGCGTGTAATTTTCTGCAGACCTCGGGTCCCACCAATTTCAATCCACGATTCATCGGTAAAAGCAAAAGCTTCAATTGGAAAGTTCAGAGCCCAATCAGCAAACTGCACCCGAGCAGCATGGTCTTGCTTGGTTAATCTTGGCTTACGGCGGGGATCAAATCGTCCAAGATTGTGGTGTTCACTCATAATTTTGTAAGCATAGGAACGGGATATATCGACTCCAGCCTCTCGAGCAATCTCAGGATACGTCTTTTGCCAGTGCTCTAGGTCCCGAAGTGCTAGCTCTCGTAGTGCTTCGGATTCTGCAGAGCCTTTGGGAACCTTTTACGGGATAGCTGGCTCGGATCTCTCCTTATCATCAAGGTGGTCCAGTAGCTCAGAAAAGCTTGCATTGCCTGGGGCACGATCCTGTATTTCCTGTTTAGCAATTGTCATTTCAATCCAAAGGTATCAGAAATACCTTTGCACGATAGCATATTCTCTTAATTGCTTCTGCAGAAACGCTCCTTCCAAGAACATCCTCTATCTCCTCATAACTCATTCCAGCCCCCTCTCTCATTCCTAAAACTGCTCCTCTCAAAGCTATCGACAGGCTCTTTCCTTGCGGCATCACCAAATTATAATCAGTGATTTGGTTCGACAGGCGTATTGAGAAGAAAGGAATATTGAAACTTGGTACACCAGAATACCATCACTATTCTTTGCTCGCTCATATTGCCACTGGTTGTTGCTGTCGTCATAGTTCACTTTTAGTGTGAAGGTACCTCACCTCCGGCTAGCGGAGGTATTCTTGGCAAAGACACACGAGTACCTTACTGTATCATACGACAAATGGGGAAGGCAAATCTTGGCTGACGAGTCATCAAGAGTGACTACTTGTGATTCTTGTCTTTACCGCTTAAAACATTTCGCCTTTTCTACTCCCCGCCGCTCATGGCAACCCATAAAATTATCCTGTATGCTAAATACTGGTATCCCGAAATTCCGGCCCCGGGAAAAGGGAGGAAGAACACAGCTAGACAGAAGCCTTCTGTGCTCCTGGGGCCGAAAAAGAAAAAAAATTGTAAACAAACTACGGCAAATGGGGAATGCAAAGTTAGTAGAGAAGTAAGGGTAAATCACAAAGGTAAAAGAATGTAACCGTCGAGGGAGGTGTGGTAGTTCTCGCCTAACTTTAGACTGACTAACTTTACTGGAGTATGGAAACATGGGTGACGCCTTTTGTGCAGAAACTCTGCGCGTCATGCTATCCATCAGCCTGCGATTAACACTCGGCGAGAAACACCCTGCGACCGCTAAAACTACCTTAGCAAATCTCCCAAAGTTCGCCAACACCGGCACCTCCAAGGTGTCGCGCTTTGGGATAAATTTGTATGAGAGTTCAGTTTTTTTAAAATCCTCCCCACTGCTACCCGCCAATGCTCCCCGAGTGGACAGGCTAAGGGGCCAATTTCATGTAGTCAGGGCGATTTGGTCATGATCCACCAAACACTTTTCTGTCCTCGCCGGGTAACGTTTGGTATGCCAAAGATTCCTCCATGGGACTTGAATGGTCTCTTGTGCTGCGGAGTAAGAATGACAACCATCGCGACAGGCTGCTCCACCAACTCTCATCAGACGACCACTTCTCCATAGCCTCGCCCCGAGCAGTACTCGTACTCGAGTATCCTTGTCTTGTGGGGTACTTTACGCTACCAGCATGGCCCTTCCGCTCTGAAACTCCACCGTTACCGCTCCCTCAATAACCCTCGCCGCAATCTCGGCTGTCGCTTGTGGAGAGCGCATCCCCGGAGAGCAGTAGCGCCTTCGCTCTGAGAACACACTGGCCACTCAACCCCCTGCATCTTTGAGGGGGCGCCTGAGGGGGTGTCTGGTGTATCGAGGCATACAGCTCCTAAGTTTGTATATTAGAGGGTTTACCTGGCACGTGCTAAAAGATAATTGTGCTGTTACCAGGGGCAACAAGCCCATTCGTCATGGCAAGGCCACTAGTCCAGGTTCTGAAAGGTTACGAAAGGTGCTCACAGCTTTTCATTTTCATTTTTTTCATTTTCAGAGCTTGATTGCGCAATAGCATCGACCAGGGGCCGTTCCAAGAATTTCGCTCAGAAGTATTATATATCCAGTGAATTCTGGAGCTCATTGACTTTCCTAGGTAATTAATCAGCGAGCTCTGAAGAAGAAAAAAGAAAAAAAGAATCGCCACCTTTTGTCAAGTGAGTTTTCGTAACCTTTAGGCAAAGTACGATATGAAACCTGCGAACTGTCTTTTTTCTCTGTTTGCATCTCCCCAGGTTTCCCATCCAAGTCTGCTCCGGAGAGCAAGTTAAGTTACCCGGCAGACCCATCAACAGTTACTGATCCCTTCGTTTGTTCCCGAATTTCACACCCCAGCGTTGCCGCATCGTTGGGGTCAGCAATGACTAGTCAGTAATTGGCAAAGTCCACCTTAAGCCGCCTTCATGTTTAGACCCATCCACAATATTGGGCACTAGTCCATTTGCTCAATCATGATAAGGAAAACGCCTTGCTTGAGAAGCAGTGTAGTTCTCAGCATGTCCATGATGAACACAAGATTGTCCGCATATATTTGCTCCTGATTGCTCAAATAGGTTTGGGTCTACCATTTTAAACCTGAGTGGGTGCCAGAGATTTACGGAATAATGGCCAATGACATATCAGCCATACTCTTATTAGTATCGCGCTCACCTAAGTGTCGTTGCCACACCGCTAAAGGCGAGCCTCGAAATCAAACGAAGGGATATGTACGAGTGTGGTGGACCTTGGGCTCCACAATCCCACCCCAACTCCCATTTTTACCAGGCGAAGTTGCTTGTTCTAGGAGAGACTTAACTTAAGCATACTCGAGTACTGTACTCGAGTACCGCTGAGGGAACTGTTGGGAAACACCTAGTGTGCTTTGATATTTTTAAACTCGCACAGTTGTTTTTTGTCATAGCTGGTCATCACGTTTGGTAGTTAAAAGGGCGGCTCTGGGGACATGTACAAGCGGGAGACGACGAGGTCCGGAATTGTCCTGAAGGTGGGACTTGATCAGACAGTTCTTTTTATTTTTGTTTTCCTTTGATCTTTGGCCTATTGTGAGATCGACTAAGCCTTCTGCCAAATACCCACGAAAGAACGCCGGTAACCGGAGAACATCCGTCAGTACAGTACAGGGACACAATGCAAGGGGTTCGTAGAGGCATGGTGGTGGTGATCGGTGCGTTGTGTGCTTTATCTCGGGTGCCAAGGTTTTTTTTCTTTCGATGGTTGCATTACAAAAACTCATGCACTTTTGTCCTCCGGTGTACTGTACCACACCAAAAAAATTCGGCATCTGCTAGCTTAACTAACTGAACTTTAAGCGTATGATACGTGATCTCTTAATTGAGACCTGAGCCCTAACCTGTGACTCGTTGCCGTCGCAACAAGCTAGAACTAACCAACTTTCTTGCTCCGAAATCCCTCTATTATTAGAGACCTACAGAACTTACTCCTTGTTCAATTCCTACAAGGTTACTGACAAACAATCCTGTAACAAAATCAACAGAATTTTTACATGCTACCCGGATCCAGAAGGCACTGCAGAGGCGGAGGGGGGTTTTCAAAGAAGAGGAGGAAGCGGAGGAGGCACAGGCGGCAGATGTGGTCGAGGTGGTCGAGGAGGGAGAGATCATGGAAGAACCTCGATTAGAACTGAAAATCGACCAAAGGAGTACGTTTTTCCTATCAATCAGCTCTAATATATGATCGCCCGACCCCTCTTTACCATTGGGGACCGCCCTGACAATTGCGCAATGGGATTCCGGAAGCTAAAGATCCCGATTCTAATCCCGAAACTTCCGAAGATCCTGAACTGCGCGGTTGCAAAGACTCTGGGGAAGCCTTAGGTAGCGACTACCCCGAATCGCAATCGAAAGATAACATAGTAGCAGCAAACCCTTACAACCTCCTACTCCAATCTCCGGTAACGAGAAATTAGTCTAACCAACTTAATCCTAACTGTCGAAAACTTGATTACACACAAACCAAAGAGGATGGGATCATCTTGGAAGACGGTGAAGATTTAGCAAACGAGCCTGAGGAAGAGGAAGAGCCCGAAGAAGAGGTCATAGACTTAGGCTCAGATAACGAGGATCAATCCGACCCATTTGAATTACATTTTGCGAGTCCCTCACCCTCTATATTGGCTTCCATCTCCTCCACTTCACAAGGTGAGTGGAAGGATAGTACTAAGCTGCCTAAATCTAGACTACTTGGGAATGCCTACTTATCCATTCCCGGAGGCTCGGAGCAAACCACAGGTGGAAGAAGGATTGAAGGCCTAAATGACCTGAATTTGAAGAAGCTGGTCGCTGAAGAGCTGACGCCGCTAGAGAAGTCATTAGGGCAGCACGTCTTCAATTATGTGGATGTTTTATATGGCGAACGAACACTAGGCAATGCTAAAGAGTTCCGGAGGATGTATTCCTTGCATGCGCCAAATCATGACAAAAAACCCTTTCAAGGTACATACTACACACCCCCAGATGCCGAGCGGAATAGCCCTAACAACCCCGAAGACTTCCGTGCTCTCTTTGGCGGAAACCACGACGACCTCTTCAGGTTAGGCTTAAAATTAACTCGGAAAACTCTCAGATACTTTAGTCAATTCTGCAACTCCGATATAATCCTCGCTTCACCGCCTGGGTTGCGTATGACTATTGGTGATGAGTCCGACAAAAAAGCGCGCCTACGATTTCCTCTTCAGTATAGAATTTCTGGTGGTGGATCAAGCCGACGCATTGCTTATGCAAAACCGGGATCACCTAGAGCATATCTTCAAACACCACAATTTGATACCCAAGGACCCGCGCGGTTGTGACTTTGGGTGCGTGCGGAACTGGTATTTAGACACTAATGCAAAATGCTTAAGACAGATGTTGGTGCTCGGCGGGTTCGTGACACCGGAGATGATGAATTTGTTTAATGAGAGTATCTTAAACGCTGCCGGGAAAGTGAAGACTCAAGCAGAGTATGCAGGGTCCATGATTGATTTGGGGGTTCAAGTTCGACAGGCAATGCCCCCTCCCGCTCCTAACCCAACAGTTCCCCTTACTGACTACCATATTATAGACATTCACAAGAATAGATCCCCCAACCTCAGCCGCAGCCCCAGACGCCCGCTTCGACTTTTTCACAAAAACAGTCCTACCCTCACTCCCCCGAAACACTTCCACAAGTATATTAATCTTCATTACCGAGTTACTTTGACCTGTCCGAATGCGGAACCACCTCCACAACACCCCTATCTCCATCGGTGCCATCTCGGAAGAAACGCCCGTCTCCTCCGTCGCACGCGCACCGTCACATTTCTTCTCAAGCCATCACTCGGTTCTTCTTTATAGTGGGCGAGCGCACCACTTCCGCCTCTACGACATCCGCGGAGTCACAAGGGTGGTATTCTACGCCCTGCCTGATAACTCTCTTTTCTACCGCGAGATCGTGGGAGGCTTTATTGGGCGGAGCATTGGCCATGGGAGGATTACGGAGCAGCCGAAGGTGCGTGTGATATTCTCCAAGTGGGATGCTGTAACCCGGGGAGGGTCATTGGTAGCAAGAGGGTCAGGGTTATGTGTACGGATAAAGGATACAGGTTTGAGTCTGTTTGATGGGCCAGTGATGGATATTTAAAAGCGCTGTATATAATATTGTAACTTGATAATAGAGTACAGTTAGCTAGGAGGTGCTATAATTTTGGGCTCTTGGCGAAGTGTTGAATAGTCCACTCAAGTCGAAATAGATTCATGAGCCTTAGGCTCCCTTTCCCCCTCAACCATAATTATTCGGAACTAGCACACGGGTAATTCTAGCAGTGCCGTCCTCCCCCGGTGAATCAAAACGCCAAAAGAAACCCCCCCGAATGCTGCAGCGCGCCCCGTATCTTATTCATTTCACAAAAGAAAATAGTCCTGCTCGCGCTCTCAAGAAACGAAAGTAACAACCTAGAACCACCATCCCCCCCCCCAATTAGTCCTACTCACCCATCCCCATTCACTCAGGAAAACAGGAATCAATCCACTCACACTAATCACACAGCAAATACTAACGTACGACGACAGTCGCTCCCCGACACACGCGAACTTCCAAAACATACCGAAGAAGCTGCAGTAGGCAAACAAGGTCAGATGGACGAGCTGGAGGAGGAGAAGAGAAAAGGAAGGGAGAAGAGAACAGACACATTCTTATCCTTCCTCGAATCAACCATTCCAGGGACTGTCTGGCGGATGTATGTGCGTGTACAGATTAATAGGAGGATTGCTAGGAGTAGGGCGTTGAAGTGTTGAAGAGGGTGGACTGCATTTTTCATTTAGTTTTCTTTTTTGCTCGAGTGTAGTGGTGATGAGGGAGGCGGAAGAGGATTGATACCATCGCAGCTATGACAGTACTAATGGGAGAGTGGGATAGTGGGCACCGGTAGCGTGGATGGCGGGGGGTTTGCGTCGAGTTGAGGAATGTAGGTATGATAGGTGGGCAATAGGTATGGAAGGCAAGGTGACTTGAACTTGAGAAATAAAAGGGTTGGAGAGAGAGGGTAAAGGTGAAGGTGAAAGAAGAACCTACAGTACTTCTTAAAGTTACGCCACCGCCGACCTCAGAAATCAGAGACAAAATAAAATAAAATAACAATCAAATTTATGACAAGATATTCAAGCAAGTGGTCAATACTGCCGGCATAATTATCTAGGTTCTAGATGCTCAAGACTCCGAAGGCACCCGTTCCCGCGATGTGGAAAGACAGATAATTGGGGCTGGTGGCAGCGGGAAACGACTTATTCTTATCCTGAACAAGATCGATCTCGTGCCAGGAACGCCTGAAAGGGTGGTTGAATTATCTCCGCAGATACTCCCCAATACGGCCACTAAGGGCGAGCAGGTCTGCTGCGAATACACAGGCCATAGTATTAATACTCAGTATAATTGTGATTGCAATTGGGGTCACTGCTGGTATTTTGGTGATCATGATAGTCAAATTTTGTTGGGGATGGTAGTTGTGCCCGTTGCCTCAGGATATCTTCTGGCCACAAGTAAAGCATCTTTCTTTTCTGAGCCTCACAAATATGTTACTTGGTTTCTCTCAACATGATTGGCTAATTCTGCAAAGTACTCTAATGCAAGATCCTGCGCTAAATTTCACTCGAAATTCTTGTTTTTAATTTTGAATACCTTTAGTGCGTACCGCCGGTGCAAAACCTCGATATTCTGAGCACTGCACCAACCCCCCGGAAGTAACCCAACCTGTTGCTCCTTAGTCCCGATAACATGACTTAGCCACATCTGGGACGGTTCCTGTCGATCACAACGCCCCGCAAACACTAAAATGCTGTGAAACTCCGGGGAACAAAGGGACGGATGAGAATTGTATCCAATCCTTTGTCCGCCCCGGTTGAGATCATAGGCCAATTAATAAAGCTTGCCTTCAATATCCGTTGTTGTATGAGAATAAAGGAAAGCAATATCTACTATAACCTGACCTACAACTAACTACCAGCCTCAGATAGGCCGATCGGGTTGCATCCCAGTACCTATATCTAATTCACTCTCCATAACTTCATACAACTAAATAGCCTATAACCTCATCCCCTAAGCGTCCCTGCCGGACCTAATTTCTAATTTCAGTGCTACACCACAAGTACAATATGCTGTTAATATAAAAATCATGATAAAGACTTGCTAAATCGAGACTATTTTAGCAGTTTTCCCGTGAACTTTTTGTCTAATGTGATAGTGGAATACCACTTTTGGTGTAGCGCTGTTATGTCCAGGGACAAAGGAATTATTGGAGTAGGCGGCAGACATGCCAATTGATATCGGTTAAGTTAGATGTATATAATTTAGCCACTGCCTCCCAACCGATTCCTAACAGAAGCAGAACCAACCAAACATTTCGCAAATGACGGACTTACAAACAAAACCTCGCTCTGGCCGGCTCTTGAACTCTACAGCCTACACTGCACTTATTGACAACTACCTGGATATGGGGCATAGCAATTACGAGACACATAGGGACTTCGCCCAATCCCGCGGAGACCGGCTAGCGGACCACGAACGGGCCATGGTGACAAGAATGCGGGTCCCATTCGCACCGTACTATGATACTACCTTCATTCTCAAATGGTTCCAGGGGGAGGGCTTTCCTGAGGTAGCTAGTGAGAAAGTGGATAAGGAAGCTGCTAGTCTGCATCATGCCGCCGAAGCCTTCCAGCGCAACAACATTGGCCGGGTGCCGAGGGTTTATGCTTGCCGGCCGCAGGATAGGTATATTGCGATGGAACGTATTCGCGGGAGGACATATCGCCATCGCGATTCGAGACCGTACTTATGGCCGAAGGAGAGCATGATTAGGTTTGTAAGGCAGATGGCGGCTATCAGGCTTGCTATGATGACCCAGGTGGAGAACCAGCTCGGTGTTCCAAGGGAGGCCCCGGACGGGGGCAGAGTGGGGCCCCATTGCGGGCCCGAATGGTGCGAGAACGATCGGGTGCGGGGGGGGGGGGGGGGGGGGGGGGGGGGGGG
>Ga0307517_10001383_pt1 | contig 40747 bp, 35 predicted proteins | sample 23_EM_MG_FD_194515 | JGI IMG/M metagenome (GOLD analysis project Ga0307517, IMG submission 194515) | Populus trichocarpa ectomycorrhiza microbial communities from riparian zone in the Pacific Northwest, United States - 23_EM | ecosystem: Host-associated > Plants > Roots > Unclassified | place...
CCGCCCGGACCGCCACCGGGAAGGCCGAGCAGGGTTCCGGCCGTCGGAATGGCTGACCTCAATGCCCTGACCCGCCTCGCCCGGCGAATGGCGCACCCTGATCAGAGCCCCCGGTCAGAATCGGCCTATCAGCCGGACTCCGGGCATCACGAGATTCGTGCGAGGCGCCGGCCATTGGCGGCTTCCGACGCCGCCGAAAATCCAGCGGCTCCCCAGCACTCACGTCCGCGCCACAGTGCAGAAATGCACCAATTGACCGCCTCACGCCACTGCCGCGCCAGCAGAGGCGGTAGACCACGGACAGTCACGGCACAAGTCGGCAGCCTCCGGAGGGCGCGCCCAATAGTGCCGCACGCCGCTGACCTGCACGTACGCAATCCGAGCGCGCGAGCTTCCCAAGCTCAGAGCGCGGGTTCGATTCCCGTCACCCGCTCCACGACAAAGGCCCAGGTCAACAACCCGGGCCTTCTTTGTCATCTAGGCCAATTCCGAGCCGCCGCGCCCATCGCGTGCCCCAACTCCCATCCCCGGGCCGACACCGAGCCGGTGAAGCGGGCCGCAGTCCGCGGCTCACGATGTGGATGCCACGATGCGGCGACGGCGGATAGAGTCGTTGGCATGGCGGGACCAACGGTGGGGATCGAACTGGAGCAGACCGTGCCGGCCTCCACGCTTGATCGGCTTCGCTTGTTCCTGCTGACCGCGTCCGACTGGTTCGAGGAAAGACGACCTGGCTCCTTTGACCTCGGCGTGGTCGCGGAACGCCTGGGGGTCCTCGATAGCGACCGCGAAGGGTCCCGGCCGTTCGCGGTGGTCGTGTCCGGTCCCGGCTTCGGCGACGAGGAAACCTTCGACGCCGAGCATGAGGACTCAGACCTGCGACCGTTCATCGGGTTCACCCCGACCCACGACGTCGGCGTGATCGCGATGAGCAACGGTCAGGTCGACCATGTGGTGGCCGCGTTGCTCACCGCTGAAGTGATGGACATCGTCGGCGGCGTCGCAAGTGTGGAGACCCGCGTGGAGCACGCCGCCATCGTCCGGGGTCTGCCGGGCGCGGTCGCTCAGATGGTCGATCCCTGGCCCATCACGTTCGGGTCGTCCGAGCTCCTGCGCCAGTGGGCGGCTCACCCGGAGTTCCGGCTGCTCAAGTAGGGCGATCCGTCAGGAGGCCGTGCGCCCGTGCTGGAAGGGGAATCCGGTTCTGCCGGACGTCTGCCGCTTTGATCGTCCTGATGTGCGTCGTCGCCTTCCGGGGGCGGCTCGCTGCCGACGTCGGCCGATCCGGCGTCCCGAGCGCTCCGGAGGAACGAACTCCCCTTGTTTCCGAGCTAGTTGGCGGGGGAGGAAGGTGGTAGGGGCGGGGTTTGAGGGGTGTGATCCGGGGTCGGATGTGTCCCTCGGCAAACAGAGCGGCTGATAACTCCTGCGGTCCCCCATGCCGATCGATCTCGCCGGTGGCGAGGTCAGGCGGGTCCAGCAGACGGTGGTCATCCGACAGGGGGCGGGCGCATGAAGTGGCGTCGTTCGGCAAAGTCCAGCTCATCCAGTGGCAGTACGGGACCGGGACCGGCCCAGGCAGCTGGTACCGCCGACCTTCAGCGGCAGGTGGGAGAGCTGTCCTCCGAGGCGCAGGCGCTGATGGTCAGTGGGTTCTCCGCCGACGCTGCGCCGCTTCAGCAGGAGGCCAGGAGGCTCATGTACGTGCTCGTCGAGCGCGACCCGGGCGATCGGGAGGCCAAGCTGATGCTCGGCAGCCTGCTGTACGGCCTGGGCTCGACGCTGGTCAGCGCGAGGCAACCGGACCGGGCGCTCGCGGCGCTCACGGAGTGCGCCGGAGTCTACGAGGAGCTCGCGGAACTCGGGGAGCCCGACATGCGGCCGATGGTCGCTGACGTCCGGGCACGCAAGGCGCAGGTTCTGACCCAGCTGGGCCGCGGGGTGTCCGCCGTCATGGAGTCGGACCAGGCGGTCATGACCTACCTGGACCTCGGCGCGGACAACTCCGCTCACCCCTTGTGCCTGGACCTCGCCCGGGTGCTGAGCCTGAACGCCAATGTGCTGTACGCCTACGGTGACCGTGACCTCGCCGTCTGTTCGGCGGACTGGGCCGTCCGCTTCTACCTTTCCAAGGCCGAAGCGATCAACAGCGCCTCACTCGCGGAGGCCTTCATGCACGGACGGTACCTGCGGGGGTCCGCCGGGATCGCGGCCCGTGTGCACAGCGAACAGGGCCGGCCCGAGATCGCCCTCGCCGTCGGCGCGACCGAGGTGCACAGCGCGAGGGCGATGGCCCAGTCGAACGCCCCCGAGGACCTCGCCCACCTGGCCTCGGCCCTCACCCGCCACGGACTCGTTCTTCGCGACGCGGGTCGTACCGATGAGGGCGGAGAACTCATCGAAGAGGGCCACAGGCTCGATCCCGCGATCGCGACCGCAGCCGAGGCCGAGGCCGAGGCCGAGGCCACCGGGAACGGGGACGGGGACGGGGACGAGCCGCTGTCGGCGTCCTTCTCCGCCGCCCTGACCGCCGCGGCACGCCGACTCGGTGACGACAGGGTGCCGTCGGCGCTGCGAGACCTCGCGTTCGACCCGGCGGACAGGGCCACGACCGTGATCCCCTCGCTGCGCTGCCAGATGCAGACCGCACCCGCCGTGGCGACGATGCTCGCCGAACTCGCCGTCGGCCTCCTGCACGATCCGGACCCGTCCAGCGCCCGCGAGGCCGGTCTCCTGGGTCGCGAGGCGCACTACTTGTTCGCCGCGGCCTCCCGGGCCCAAGTGATGTCCATGCGCTACCAGTTCCATGACTACGGAGCCACCTGGGCGCGGATGCTCCTGGCCCTGATTCCCGTCTTCGAGAGCAGCCCCGGAGGCGCAGTGATCGCCGAGGACCTGGCCGGCTGGCTGGGCGGCGTCACCGTGCAACTCCAGCCGTTCGCCTTGATAGACCAAGTAACCGCCCGGCTGGTCGAGGAGTGCAACACCCTCCTGGAGCGCTTACTTCCGTGATGCCTCGTCGCCACGGCTACGGGCAGAGCCCAACGCCTTCCGAACTCTGTGGCCGCACACACCGGCGCGGGCCCGCCGAGTGGTGCGGCACAACGTTGAGGCCGGGAGCCGCATCAGTCCTCGCACCCCTGCCCGAGGGCATGCCCTGGCTGTGCCCTGACGGGCGGTACCTCAGGGTCGGCGGCGGGGATGGATCCACGTAGCCCGGGAGTACTCGCTCGCCGCACGCTCCCGCAGTACAGGGTGCGCGGGTCTTCGACGCCGACCAGGTGCTGGCAGATGTCCCCGGCGCCCCGCAGGCTGTCGTACTGCCCGGCCACACGCCCGGCAGCGCCGCGTACCTCTTCGCCGACCGCGGACTGCTCTTCACCGGCGACGCCCTGGTCACCGCCGACGGCTTCTCCGACCACACCGGACCCACGCTCGTGAGCCGCTGCTTCACCCACGACAGCCGGGCCGCCCTCGCCGCCCTCGACCGTCTCGACGAACTGACGGCTGACCTGCTGCTGCCCGGCCACGGCGAGCCCTTCACCGAAGGCGTCCGAACCGCCACCCAGCAGGCGCGACAGCTCGGCGTCCACTGACCCCCGTTCCGCGCCGCCCGACAACGGCGCACTGGGCTTCACCGTCTGCTGGGTGCCTCCGGGCAACGGTCCGGTGGCGCATGTGCACAAGAGCGCCGACGAATCCTTCTGCCTCATCTCGGGTTCGATGGAATTCCTGAACGGCGACCAGACCTTCGTGGCGAACGCCGGTGGACGACCCCGTCCCGGTGGGAAGCCCGAGTTCTGGCCGCCGACGGTCGGGAGGAGGTGAGCGTCGGGGCTTCGGGGAGTTTCGGGCGGAGCATGGGATCATCTCTCAGCTAGTCGTCTGGTCATGTGTGCCGTTGACGATGTCGACACCGGATCGCGTGCCGGAGTCGATCGCGGGGGCGAGGAAAGTGCCGGCCAGGCAGAAGCCGAACAGGGCGATCACGACGGCGACCCACTCAGTTCAACGCGGTCGCCGTCTCCATCTGACGTCCGACAGACGGCACGGGCCTCCCGGGGCGCCATCGCGGCACTTCCCGGAAGGTGATCGCGACAGTCGGCTCCTTGGCCTGGTGTCCCTTGCCGCGTGCGGCCATCGGCGCGACGATGCGGTGACAAGGCGAACTCCCGTAAAAAAGGGTGTCCCCTCACCGATCCGTGATCGGTGAGGGGACACCCTGGTGAAACTCCCTGCGAAAAGGCCTACTTGCTGAAGTAGATGTAGCTCCACGTGCCGTGGGTGGTGGCGTTGACTGTGTCGCCGGAGGAAGATGTCCCCTTGACGTACGACGACCGGACCCGGGCGCGGATGCCGGACTCGTCGGGTCCTTCGACGGTGACCTTCGACTTGCCGCTGGTGCTCAGCGCGAAGTATTGGGACCCGGACTCGTACCACACGCCCTGGTAGTACACCTGGACCTCAAGCAGCTGCTTACGGCCCCTGTAGTAGCTCATCGTGGTGGTGAACACCGAGTCTTTGTTCTTGTGGAAGTAGTAGTACTTAGTGGAACCGATCTTGCCGGTCTTGTAGTACTTGGAGACGGCGGTGGAGATCTTCACCTTCGTGCCGACCGAGTGGCTGACGGCCTTCGGCGCGTAGCGGGCGTCGCCGGTGAAGGAGGCGGTGAAAGTCGTGTTGCGGGTCAGCTTGTACGTGACCGACAGGTTCCCGGAGGAGTTGACGTTGGCCGTCTTCAGCAGCTTCTTCGTCCCGCCCGCCGCCTTGCCGTAGATCGACAGCTTGCGGTTCTTGTACGTCTTGCCCAGGTGCGCCGTAACGGTGACCGTCTTGCCGTACGAGTACGTCCCGCTCGTGGGCTTCACGGTGACCGACGAGGCGAGGCGGGAGACGGTGACCTTGTCGGACGCGCTGACCGCCGCGTGGTCGGCATCGCCCGCGTAGGAGACCGTGTACGTGACCGCGGTGCCGGCCGGCGGGGCGTCGGTGAAGGAATAGGTGCCGTCCGCCTTCACCGTGACCGGGGCCAGCGTCTTCCCGCCGGGGGTCACCAGGTCGGTGCGGGTGACCTGGAGCGAGACGCCGCTCGGCAGCCCGACGCCGGACAGCTTTCCGGTGACGGTGAGCTTCTTGTCGAGCGTGGCGGTCGCCGGGGCGTTCACCGTCAGGGTCGGGACGTTCCGCGTCGGGTCGGTGAGCACCTGGAGGGTGTAGCCGCTGCCCGACGCCACGAGCGCGAAGATCCGTGCGGCATCCGGTGTCCACGTCAGGGCGGCGGTGCCGGTACCGCCGGTGGCGTAGGTACGCAGCGGCTCGGTACCGTCAGGCTGGTAGACCGTCACCTGGGCGCCGTTGGCCTGGGCGACCAGTCCGTCGGCGGATATGTCGGCGCGCTGCCCCGAGGGGTAGGCGCCATCCGCGGCGAACTTGCCGTCCGCGTAGGCATCCCGGCTCGTTCCGTTGACCAGCACCTGCGAGGCGCCGGGCACGAGGTCGATGTCGCGGATGCCGTCGTTCAGCGTGTAGTCGCCCTGGTAGGAGGCGGTCCGCTGCGGTGCCGTGCCCGAGACGTCCACGACGGCCATCGAGTTCGTGGTGAGTCCGGTCTCGCCGACGGCCAGCAGGCCGGGCTCGGACGGGTCGGTGTCCAGGAGCGCCGGGCCCCACATCCCGATGGTGTCCCCGGCCGGGTACTGCGCGAGCGTCACCGCGTCGGTCCCGCTCGCCGGGTCCACGGCCGGGTCGACCGAGCCGAGGTCGCCGTCCCACTGGTCGCCGTAGGTGAACCAGGCCTTGCCGCCGGCGAAGGCCACGTGACGCGGGCCGGTGTCGGTGGCCACGGCGTAGCGAGTTCTGACGTCCAGGGTGGCCGCGTCCAGGGCCACGATCTCGTGGCTGCCCGGTGCGGCCGCGTACAAGGTGGCGCCGTCGTCGGACACCGCCAGGTCGGAGACCGCGCTGATGCCGCTGACCGAGTCGACGACAGCGCCGCTGTAGTCGGCCGCCAGGATCTTCCCGGTCGAACTGTCGCCGACGAAGACCCGGTTCAGCGCGCCGTCCGCGACGATGCCGCCGGGTGTGGTGACAGCGGTGGCGGCGGAGGCGGATCCGGCCGCGACGACCGTCAGTGCCGCTGAGCTGAAGAGGACCGCGAGCGCCGTCGCGGTCGAGATGCTGCGCTTGCGCACAGTCGTTTACCCCCACATGAAAACCCGGTGGGTGACCGGGATGTAAAAGCCCCAAGGAGCCCGGGCCCGGAACGTCCCCCGCGAGTGCGGTGACGCCGATGCGGGCGGGGCTTCTCAGGGCAGCGTATGGCATGGCTGTGACATCGCTGAGAGAGGGGTTTCCGGTCGGACAACTCCTCGACTATTGCCGGACTTCGAAGAAGAGAGCCCCCCGGCCATGCGCCCCGGCGCGGGGTTCTCCTGTTACGGCGGGGACGAGCGGTTGGGCCCCGCTACCGGGAGACGTGAAGAACATGTGTACGGTGTGGCTCTTAGCGATCGGGAGTAGCGCAGTCCGCTCCCCTGTTTTACGGAGTCGCCATCGTGCGGTCTTCCATAGGCGTGGCCACGTCTGCTGCTGTGGCCCTGGCCCTGCTTCTCTCCGTCTCCGCGACCGGCGCGGCCCACGCCGACGACGGCCCGTCCGGCACGGGCGTGGTCGGCGATGTGAGTGTCGTCGAGCAGGCCGACTCGGTCACCGGCGCGGTCGAGACCCAGAACGCCTCGGGCGCCTACCGTGGCGATGTTCTGGTGCGCTTCACGCCCGTCGCCGACTCCGGCTTCCACTTCGAGACCGCAACGAGCAAGGCGACGTACACGACGCGTACCGGGGCCGATGGCTACGCCACGGTGACGGTCACCTCGGTCGACACCGGTTACTTCAAGCTGAACACGCGGATCCTGCCGGACGGCACCAACACCCTCACCGTCACGGCCACCGAGACCCCGGACGACACAACGGGCGGCGCCACCGCGCAGACCGTCAGCGGCACGGTCAGCCTCACGACCGCCAACCCCTCGGCGGTCTTCACCGCACCGGCGGCCCACTCACTCGTATGGGGGTCCACCACGTACAGCGTGGACGCCCAGCCCGCGGCCGACGGCGCCGCGATCGACCACGTCGACTTCTACGAGGGTGCACCGTTCACCAAGAAGAACCAGCCGCGCGCGACCGACGACACCGCTCCCTACACCTACACCAGTACGTACTCGGTCATGGCGTACCGGCCCCAGGTGCAGGCCGTCGCTGTCGACCAGGACGGCTACCGCTCTCAACCGGTGACGCTGGGGGTCACCGCCACCCCCGGACCGACGGTCACGGCCACCACGAACACGCCTCAGCTCGCCTACGGCGGCGCGGACTCGATGGAGATCGAGTGGACGGCCGCGGTGCCGTACGGCTGGAACCGCAGCGTCCCCGATCCCCAGTACTACGAGGTGTGGCTGACCAAGGAGGACGTCGCGATCGACGGCACGACCGTTCTGTCGTACGCCGACGGTGACAATCCGTTCTCCCCTCTCCAGGCGCAGAACGGCAACTACCACTACATCAACACCACGTGGGGTGACGCCTTCAACACCTCGGCGTGGACCCTCGGTACGCACACCGTCACGGTGACGGTCACCGACAGCACCGGCGCGGTCGGCACCGCTTCCGTCCGGACAGTCGTGACGGCCGACCAGCTGACGGCGACGGCGCCCGGCAAAGTCGTCCTCGGCCAGAGCGAGCGGGTGACCGGGCTGCTCACCGCGGGCACCGGCAACCCGCTCGTGTACCGGACGGTGTCGCTGCAGGCGCGGAAGGCGGGCAGCACCACCTGGACGACGGTGAACACCGGCAAGACCGACGGCAACGGGCTGATCGCCCTGACCACCAAGCCCACCGCGAACGAGAGCCTGCGCCTTGTCGCCGCAGACGGCACCCACCCGGTGTCCGCCGTCCTGAAGGTGTCGGTGTCGCCCAAGGTCGCGCTGAAGGCATCCGCCACCAAGGTCAAGCACGGCGAGAGCGTCAAGTTCAGCGGCACGGTCTCCTCCAAGGAGAAGGGCGCGACCGTCAAACTCCAGGTCTACCGCAATGGCGCCTGGACCACCCTCGCCTCCAAGCCCCAGTCCGGCACGGGCCAGGTCTCCTTCTCCCTCACCGAGAAAACCAAGGGCACCTTCAGCTACCGACTCCTCACCGTGGCCACCTCCCGCTTCGCCACCGCCCACAGCCCCTCCGTGAAGATCACCGTCAACTGACGGGATCACATCACCAGTACACCGAGCAGCATCCGTCCGGGTCGGCTTCGTCATGGGCGCCGACCCGGAGGCGTTCCCAGCCGAACCGAGGCTTGTCCGGCCCCGTCGGATCGTTACCCGAGCGAGGCAAGCGGCCCACTGGGCGTAGGACCGAGCCCAGGACTCGCTGGTCCGCCTCGCAGAGGGTCCGGCACTCCTCGCCGAAGGCCACCACGCACGACGGGTTCCCGGCGGCGATAGCAACCACAGCCGGTCGGAAGAGGCACACCCCGACCCCACGGACGCGAATGGCTACATCCGCCTCCACAACACCAGCGGCTCGGTCAACGCCATCGCCGACCTCCGGGGCTACTTCGGCTGACCTGCCGCCCCTGCGACCGGCCGCCGGCTTCCGAGGACGACCAGCAGCTGCTGGTTGTCGTAATCCTTCGTGCCGGGCGTCGCCGTGAAGACGAGGAGGGAATGTTCCTGGTCGGGGTCCGTGGCCTCGCGCCAGATCCATGCCAGACAGAGCGGAGCACCACGGTCAACAGCAGTTGGACCTGTCCGGCCGATCATGCGACTACTCCGTGCCTGATTCGTTGATGTGGGCATGGGGCGGGGTGACCTGACGGATGCCGAGTGGGAACGGCTGCGGCCGTTCCTGCCGGTCAGCAACGGTCGTTGTGGCCGATGGCGGGATCATCGGCAAGTAATCAAACGGGATTCTGCACCGGGTGCGGACCGGAGTGCAGTGGCGTGACCTGCCCGAGCGGTTCGGTCCGTGGAAGACAGTCTACGAACGCCATCGGCTGTGGTCGGGCGACGGCACCTGGGAACATCTCCTCCAGCAGGTCCAGGCCGCGGCCGACGCGGCCGGTGAAATCGACTGGGACATCTCGGTGGACTCCACCATCGTCCGCGCGCATCAGCATGCGGCCGGTGCTCGCACCGAACTGCCGCCGGCACCCGCCTCAAAGGGGGCCGAAGTGGTGGAACACCAGGACGAGACACCGTGGCAGACCCACGTCGGCCTCCTGGTGGAGGTGGTGCTGGAGTTGAGGGCCTGGGCCGCTCGCGCGGTGGGTTCACCAGCAAGCTCCACCTTAGTGCGGACGGCCGCTGCCGCCCGCTGTCCCTGATCGTCACCCCAGGTCAGCGTGCGGACTGCACCCAGTTCAAACCGGTTCTGGGGAAGATCCGCGTCCCCAGACTCGGCCCGGGGAGGCCCCGCACGAAGCCGGACAGTCTCGCGGCCGACAGGGCATACAGCAACGGCCCTTGCCGCGACTACCTGCGGCGCCTGGGCATTCGTCACACGATTCCGGAGAAGACCGACAGTCAGGCGGCCCGTCTCCGCAAAGGGTCACGCGGGGGACGGCCACCGGGCTTTGACGAGAAGCCTTACAAGAAGCGCAACACCGTCGAACGAACCATCAACCGCTTGAACGTCCCGGGCGGTGGCTACCCGCTACGACAAACGCGGTTACGTCTTCCTCGGCACCGTCACCGCAGCGTCGCTTGCAATATGGCTCCGGTCCTGACAAATGTGCGGCAGGTCAGAACCCGCTCGGGCCGGTCTGTGAGTGCCGTCTTATGGTTCGGGGATGAGTAACTCTGCTGCGGCTGCTGTCCTCACAACTGCCGACCTGTCTGAAGCGATACGTGCGGTGCGTACTTTGCTGGCCTTGGCAGACATCGATCAGGGAGAGGTCGACTTCGAAGCCGTGATCAGGTCGCCGGATGTCCTGGCGCAAGTACGTCATGTGTTGCCCAAGCTCGAATGGCGGGCGTCGGCTGGCGAGGAGCACGGTTCGTCGAAGTCCGGCGACGACCCTGCAGACTGTCTGCCGATCCAAGTGTTCGACTGGTGTCGTCCGCTGGACCGCGCTGAGCCGTTCATCGCTGCTCTGGGGCCAGATTCCGCGGCTGTTCGGTGGGATTTGGACGCATGGCCTGCGGTTCCCGAAGCGGGACTGGAGGCGATCTCGCAGAAGTACGCGTACCTCACGCTGACAGTGAATTCCCGTGACCTCTACCAGGAAGAGCCGTCGCAGGACCACACCGTCCACGTGCACGTCCGGAACCGGAACGGCGACCAGATCGCCCGCGTCCATTGGCTGGCCGACCAAGTGGGTGGCCGATTCACAGGCAGGGTGCAGTTGGCGCCTCTGTAACCCCTCAGCAAACAGGCAAGACCGCCATCTCCATCTGCCTCTGCCACGTGATCGGCCGGACAAGTCCTAGCGCGCTGGTCCACACAGCCATGTACGTGTCGTCGTTTCCGCAGGTCGAATCCATATCCCGACCCGAAGGACCTGTGATTCCCAAGCCCAGAGCGCGGGTTCGATTCCCGTCACCCGCTCCACGCTTGAGCCCCAGGTCAAAGATCTGGGGCTTGTATTGCCTAGACCTCTTGAGGTCCTCGCGCCGGATCCGCGCCAGATGACACAGGATTGGCGAAAGGCCCGGGCGCCGGAACCGTACATACTGCGGAAGTCAGCGATGAGATCACCGTGCGCATCGTCAACGTCGATCCGCGCCTACGCCTCATCCTGCTCGCCCGCCACCATTCGTCCTGACGCCGACCGACGCGACACCCGGGGCAGCGGCGCTTGGAAGCCCGATGTGCCATCCGTGTGCTTGCCGGCGCATACGGGCTCAGTACCGGATCGCCACCGGACGTCCGTCGATGTCTTGTTCGGGTACGGCGGGGAGACAGCACTCCCTGCCGCTGGCGATGCGCTGGGCGGACCAGGCAGCGGCAGCTGCATCGAGGATGTCGTCGGGCGGAACGGAGTCCGCCTCGCCAAGCGCTTCGGGCAGCAGGATGCCTGCTGCGGCCAGGAGAGACCTCCGAAGCGCCTGGCCTCGCCAGCTCTTCTTGGCGTACGGCAGCGGATCTCCGCCCGCCAGCGCCTGGAACGACACTTCTGGGTGCACCTCGTGGATACGCTTCGGGTCCGCGATCCAGCAGGTACGCGCCTCGCGGAGCTTCGGCCCGAGCGCATACGCCTGCCGGCTGATCCCCTTCCCCAGGATCGACCGGCATCTGTCGCTCGCCGCAGCGTAGTCGGGCTCGTCCCAGACGGCTCGCGGAGGAGTCAGAAAGACACTGTTCCGCCTGGCCGGGCCTCACCAGACGAGCAGAGGTCTGCGGATCACAGCTCGGCGGCGGGTACCAGCGGACGGTGGACCGCGTTGAGGTTCTTGCGTACGGGTCGAGGTCCTCGACCTTGATTGTGCTTTTACCTGCCTATTGCCCGTCCTTGAGCGGCGTCTGATGAGCTGTCAGAGACATGACTGACGGGGGTCGGGATGGCAATCGAGCTGCCGGGTGAAGTGGTGTCGTTCCTTCAGTTCATCGGGGTGAACTGGCCGAACGTCAACGAGGACAAGGTCCGTGAGTTCGCTGCGCACGTGCGGGAGTTCGCGGAGAACGTGGACGGCACGCACCAGGACTCGACCGCGACGATCAAGCGGCTGGGCGAGGCGTACCAGGGGGCGTCGTACGAGGCGCTGCTCGCGAGCTGGGCGAAGTTGTCGAACAGCCATATGAGCGAGTTGGTGCAGGCCTGCCACACCGTGGCCACCGGTCTGGATGCGGCGGCGGATGTGATCGTGGCGATGAAGGTCGAGGCGATCGCCGAACTGGCGGTGCTGGCGGCGACGTTCGTGGCGGACCAGGCGGCGGCGGTGGCGACGCTGGGGCTGGCCGAGGCGGCTGAAGTGCTGGTCGTGGAGGCGGCGGAGAAGCTGATGGACTTCCTGGAGCAGCAGCTGGAGCAGTACATCATCGGGCAGGTGATCGAGGCCGCCATGGACCCCCTGGTGGAGGTGGTTGGGCGGGCGGTGACGGGGCTGGTCTTCCAGGCCGCCGAATCCGCGCTCGGGGTGTCCGCCGACACCGGGGGCACCGGGTCGGTGGGTGAGGGCTTCTCGGTCCACCCCGAGCAGATGCACGCGCACGCGGAGCTCATGCGCGGCCACGCCGAGACGGTGGCCTCACACGCCGAGGCGTTCCGCACCAAACTCGCGGGGGTGAGCTTCGAGTGACCAACCAGATCGTCAAGGCCCTGGAAAACGGGGCGCGGAAAATGGGCAAGGCCATCGGCGAGGACGCCGGCAAGGCGGTCAAGGAGTTCTACCAGGACACCGGCAAACGCCTGAAGAAGGTCGCCGACAACCACGTCGAGAACGACGCCAAGCACGCCGCCGAAATGGAGAAGATCCTCAAAGGCGGAGCCAAGGAGGACCTCCCCCACGCCCCCGGCGGGCTCGGCGGTACCGGCTCGCACACCCGAAACGGCAGCGGAGAGAAGCCATCCCTCGGCGGCTCCGGTCGACCGGGGCAGTCATCCGGGGGCAACGGCAGCTGCCGGACCGGCGGTGACCCGGTGGACGTGGTCTCAGGGCAGATGATCACCTCGGCCACCGATCTCGAACTCCCCGGTCTCCTGCCCCTGGTGCTGCGCCGCGCGTACGCCTCCAGCTACCGCGGCGGCCGACTGCACGGACCTGGCTGGTCCTCCAGCATCGACCAGCGCGTCGAGATCGACCTGAACGGTATCCACTACGCCGGGGACGATGCGCAGATCCTGCACTACCCGCTCCCCACGGTGTCGGGCCAACCGGTCCTGCCCCAGCACGGCGCCCGGTGGCCGCTGACCTGGGACCGTGCGACGGACACCATCCGGATCGAGGACCCGGACCGAGGCTGGACACGTCACTTCGCCCGCCCCGACGTGGCTCCGGCCCCGACCTCGGGCACCGAAACCCGCCCGATCACTGCGCTCTCCGACCGCAACGACCATCGCATCACCTTCGTCCACGATGACGTCGGCTGCCCCGCCGAGGTACGACACACCGGCGGGTACCGGATCGCCGTCGATGTCATCCCCACCCCCGCCGGTCCGCGCATCGAAAGCCTTCGGGTCCTGGACGGCACGGGCTACGGGCAAGGAACCACGATCGTCGGATACCGGTACTACCCGGACGGCCGGTTGGCCGAGGTCGTCAATTCCTCAGGTCTGCCCTACGTCTACGAGTACGACGACGCGGACCGGATCACCGCATGGATCGACCGCAATGGTCAGAGCTATGAGTACGTCTACGACGACGCCGGACGGGTGACCCACGGCGTCGGCCAGGCGGGATACCTGTCTGCCGCCTTCCGTTACGACACCGTCCAGCGGGTCACGACAGTCACCGACAGTCTCGGGCACACGGACGAGTACCACTACGACGAGCAGCAGCACGTCACCACGACCGTCGACGCGCTCGGACACACGACGCTCACCGGCTACGACGAATTCGGCCGGGTCGTCTCCCGCACCGACGAGATCGGCCGCACCACTCGCTTCGACCTCAACGACCACGGCGACCCGATCCGGATCACCGCCCCGGACGACAGTGCCATCGCACTCGGCTACAACGAACTGCGCCAATTGGTGTCCGTGACACAGGCCGGCGTTCTGGCGTTCGCGTTCGCATACGACTCGCGCGGCAACTTGCTCAGCAGCACCGATGCCGCCGGCGCCCGCACCGTCCGCAGCTACGACGAGCACGGGCACCTCAAGGGCGTGACCGATCCGCTCGGGCACACCCAGCACATCGTGACCAACGCGGCCGGCCTCATCACCGCCGTTACCGACGGGCTCGGTCATACGGCCCGCGCGACGTACGACGCCTTCGGCCGCGTGGCCGCCCTGACCGACCCGATGGGCTCCACCACCAGCTGCACCCGGCGTGTGGAGGGGGAGATCACCGAGCTCGCCCACCCCGATGGCACGAGTGAAACCTGGAAGTACGACCCGGAGGGCAACCTCATCGAGCACCGCGACCAGGCCGACGCGGTCATCCGATACGAGATCGGCCCCTTCGGCAGGCCGGTAGCACGCACCCTTCCCGACGGCGAACAGCAGCTACTCCGCTACGACACCGAGCTGCAGCTGCTCTCGGTCACCACCGGCGGAGCGGCCTGGCACTACCGCTACGACGACGCCGGGCACCTGGTCGGCGAGTCCGACTTCAACGGCCGCAGCCTCACCTACCACCACGACGGCGCGGACCAGCTGCTGCGGGCAACCGATTCCGTCGGCCGCACCACCGCCTTCGTCCACGACCTCCTCGGTCAGCTCGTCGAACGTCACAACCCGGACGGCTCGACGACCACCATGACCTATGACGAGCGTGGCCTCCTGACCCGGATCGCGAGCCACGGCAGGGTCCTGGACCACACTCTGGAGTACACCTACGACATAGTCGGCCGCCAGACCGGCGAGACCGTCGACGGACGATCCACCACCTGCACCTACGACCTGCTGGGCCGCCGCACCAGCCGTACCACCCCGTCCGGCATCACCTCGACCTGGACGTACGACGCCAACAGCCGGCCGACCCTCCTCGCCGGCCGGTTCGGCTCCCTGACCTTCGCCTATGACGCGAACGGCCAGGAAACCAACCGCTTCCTCGGTCAGGGCGCGGCGCTCACCCAGGCATGGGACTCCTGTCACCGGCTCAGCGCACAGTCGGTCTGGGCCTACGACAGCACCGCGGAGGCCGACAGCGCCTACACCAACCTGGAGGAGCGCACCTACGGCTATCGCGCCGACGGCATGCCGGCCGGCGTAACGGATCGGCGGCGCGGGCACCGCGACTTCGAGCTGACACCGGCCGGCCGGGTCACCGGCGTGACCGCCGCGACCTGGAGCGAGCGCTACGCCTACGATCCGCTCGGCAACATCACCCAGGCGCACGACACCCGCAGGTCCGACAGCGCGACCGCAGGTGATCGGGCCTATACCGGCTCGCTGCTGCGCACCGCCGGTCGTACCGCCTACGAGTACGACGACCGGGGGCGACTTGTGCGCCGGCTCGCCCGCACCCTGTCCGGGCAGCGCCGGGAGTGGCGGTACACCTGGGACACCGAGGACCAGCTGATCAGAGTCGACACACCGGACCGCGGTTCGTGGGCGTACGGATACGACCCACTCGGCCGCCGCACCGAAAAGTGGCGGCTGGACACGGGGGACGGCGAGGAGGCCGAAAGGGTCGTCTTCGCCTGGGACGGCACACAACTCATCGAGCAGCACAGGATCCTGCCCGACGGCAGCCGCCACAGCATCACCTGGGACTGGGAACCGGACGCGTGGCGGCCTCTTTCGCAGACCGAGCGCCGCTGGGACAGCAGCCGGTCCGAGATCGACAGGCGCTTCTACGCCATCGTCACCGACCTGGTCGACGCACCCAGCGAACTGATCACGCCCGATGGCCGGGTCGCCTGGGCCGGGGACACCGACCTGTGGGGCCGCAGGCACCGCGGTGGCGCCGATGGCGAACTGTCCTGCCCACTCGGCCGGCCGGGCCAGTATCACGATGCCGAATCGGGCCTCGAGTACAACTACTTTCGCTACTACGACCCGGCCACCGGCCGCTACCTGAGCTCCGACCCCCTCGGCCTGGACGCGGGCCCGAACCCCCATGCCTACGTCCCCAACCCCCTCTACTGGAGCGACCCGCTGGGCCTGGCCGGGGGGAGGCAACCAGTGGGCTGGGGCGGGTCGCACTACAGCCTTCGGCCGAGCAACTGGACCGACGGCAGCGACAACAACAGCTACGAGAGAAACCACATACCCGCCCGGGACGCGTACCTGGGAATCGGCACCGCCAAGCTGGGCTACGGCCCGGGGCCCGCGATCCGTATGGACTACGACGATCACCGCAATTTCATCAGCACCGGCTCCGGTCGCGCATCCCAGGCCTGGCGCGCGAAGCAGGCAGACCTCATCCGACAGGGCAAGTTCGATGTGGCGATGAAGATGGACATCGGCAAGATCCGCAAGCAGTACGGCACGAAGTACGACGCTGCCATCAAGGAGATGGTCGATTCGCTGCCTCACAACAAGGCCTTCCAGAAGTACCTCTCGGACAACGGCTGGAAGTTGCGAACCTGCCTCCTACAATGACGGCCATGGAAATCGAGCTGGACCCGCCGAACGGCATTACCGGGTTCCCCCTCGGCATGCCCGCGGAAGCCGTCAAGTCGGCAGCCGGGGAGCTGGGCACGATCAAGGTGCAGGACGAGGGACGGGCCAGCCAGTTCAGCTACATGAAGGTGCTCGCACTGCACGCGCAGTTCGAGATCGTCTTCCACATCGAGGACGGCAAGACCCTCACCGCCGCCGAGGTCTGGATTCCCCGCCCCGGCCCCGAGGACATCACCGTCCGGTTCCGAGGCATCGACGTCTTCCGCACCCCGGCCCTCCAGCTGGTGGAGCAACTGGCCGCGATGGGCCTCACCGTCCTGCACAACGAACCCAACTACTGGACCGTACCCAGGCTCTCTCTCGGTTTCACCCGCGTCGCCGGCCACGAGGTCCCGCTGGACGCCGACGGTGAACCGCTGTACTTCCAGGCCATCCTGACCGGCCCGGCCGACTACTACGACTACATGCTCGGGGCAAGCTAAGGCTGCCGACGAGAGTCCGAACCATGCCTCGTCCGCCTCGGCCGACCAGACGGCAAGGTCGCTGGGCCCTGTCCTTTTCCTCCACCGGCCGGCCATGCCAGATCCGTGCCAGACAGGGCGGGGCATCACGGTCAACAGCGGTCAGCCGGGAAGGCCACGCGGCCAGGCACATGTAGTTGTTTCCGCAGGTCAGAATCGTCCCCGACCCGAAGGACCTGTGATTCCCAAGCTCGGAGCGCGGGTTCGATTCCCGTCACCCGCTCCATGACAAAGGCCCAGGTCAACGACCCGGGCCTTGATTGCTGTCCAGCGCCAGCTATGTGAATGGTTATTGCACGAGTCACCGGCGGAACCCGTGGATGCCTCCGGGAGGCCAGCACCCCGGTCCGCGGTCGCCTCCGTCGGCCCGACCCGGTTCTTCGGCAAGTACGGCGCGCAGGGCAACTCGTGGGCGATCTTCAAGACCTTCCTCGAGCAGCAACACCGATATCTCGCGGGGCTGGACCCGATGACCGGAGAACCCGATCCCGTGATCCAGGGCTTCCTTGAATGGCCCAAACCTTGACCAAAGGGCGCGCCAGGGCCTCCGGCGCCAAGATACGCGGTTGCGGTTGAGCTGAGTCGCCACGACGATGCGGGTATGGCGCTTGACTCCTACGGACAGCCTGCCGTTCGTGGCGAGGGGCCGTTCCAGTTCTTGATCATGGGTGTGTCGGGGGTGACACCGGACGGTGGCGTTCGCGTCTTCGGTCACCACCGCACAGGCACTTGGGAGGACCGGCAACCTCTTGAGCTGGTCTATCGCGATGGCGTCGCACACCGCATAGAGCGAGCAGATATGGAACCGCCTCTCAACTCCGTTTGCGAGGCGAGGGGCCAACGCGTACTTGTCCTCCATGGCTTTCGGGTCGAGCAAGTCCACCGTAACCACTGGGTACGTGCCCAACGCGAAGGTCTGCTGTCAGAGCTTTCCATCAGGCAAGAGCCCAGCGGTGCTACCGGATGTTGACCGCCCGCTTGATGCCCGCCCGCCGCGCCCTCCGGATGCGTTCGGGTCCGGCGTTCTCCCGCTGCTCGGCCGTCAGTTCGCGGATGCGGGGCTGCATGAAGAGCAGTTCGCCGGTGCCGGGGACGAGGGCTGCGCCGCCGAAGGGGTCGTCGCCGGCGAACCAGATGCCTTGGGAGATGTCCGCCGGCCAGCTCCACTTCTCCTGGAAGGTGTCACATGCCTCGTCCAGCCGTGCCGTCCCGATCTGGTCGGCGCGGACATGCGACAGCGCTGTACGCGCATCGTCCAGATCCTTGAGGGACTGCTGCAAGGACTCTACGAACCTGTCCAGTTGGTCCGTGTCGACCTTGAAATGGTCCCCCATGAAACAACCCCATCTCGGCGGCTCACGCGTGCTGTCGGACGCAGCAGCTTAATGTATGAGCAAATACGAGCCGGTGATCGCCCCCGGAAGGCCCTGCGAGAGGAAGGCATGTGACGAGTCCGGAAGCGGGACCCGTACGGCTTCCGCTTGAAAAGAGCGCTTTCGACCACCTGGCGACCCAGGACGCCTGGGTGAGGGCCCGTCGCAGGGTGAGGTTGAATCTCGCGTTCTGGAGCGTGCTGCTGGTGGTGCTCTTCGTCGGGGTCAACGTGCTCGGCGAGCTTGACGCCTTCGGCTCGGGCAAAGCCAAGAAGAATGCCGTCGGCGGAATCCCGGCTGTGGCATTCCTCTGCTACCTCTGCGTCCTCTACCTCCGAGTCGACTCGCTGCGCTGCCTGCGGCGGATCCGCGACGTCCTCCGGACCGAACCATGGCAGTCGCTGCCTGAAGCGCGCAGAGAGCCCGGCGTCAAGGACGTGGCTGGGGTGGCCGTACGACTACGGCTCAGTGAGCAGGCGGGCGATGAGCGGACCGGGCTGCAGTCGGCCCGCAATCCGGTTCGCCGACGCCGCTGGCCCGAGGCTCTGGAGCAGGGCGCCTGGTACGCGGGAGATGTGGCGGGGCGCGGAGTGCTCGCGCTTCCGGGCGGTGGTGGTGAGCTCATGGAAATCGCGGCCAGGCACGGGTGCGAGTAGGCCTCCCGGTGGGGAGTGCTCAGCCACGCCATCGCGTGGCGCCGTGCCGGATCCGTGCCCGGGTAGCAGCGCCAGGACCCCGACCACCAGCGCTGGATACCGGTGCGTCACGAGCACCTCACCCCTTGCGTCGCGGGGTGAAGTCGGACCGTTGGCGCTGGGCGTCCCAGGGCAGCGAGCAGCACTGTGGGGCAGGCGGCCGTTAGCGGCGCAACCCCCTGGCGCACCGATCACTGTGCCACCGAAAGAGCTCCCTCAAAGCCTCTTGACCTGCGATTTTGTCCGGTGCCAACTCTTTGGTCGTGCGGAACAGGCGGGCGGGGCAGCCGGTTCAGCTCGACTGGACCGTGGGAGGCGGAGAGTGGCCCAGTGCCCCGCGCAGGCCCCGCCGAATCCTGTAGCAACGCCCGCGTTCGCTCCCTACAGTCACCGCATGGACAGCGAGGACGAGAACCCAAGGCTTAGGCGGTCGTTGAAGATCGGCCTGACGACTCTCGGCCTCGACGAGACGCTGTATCTCAACGCCACCGGGACCGAGCTCTTGGCGTGCAGCGGCGTCAGACGCGAGCCGCCTTCGAAGGTGGGCGGTCAGAAGCTCCAGCTGTAGAGGCCGCCACCCGTGTTCACGGCAGACGCCGCGAGCCGGGCAACTCCCTGCAGGACTGCCAGTAGATCATCGTCGGTCATGTCGTCCCCGTCCTCGGACCAGAGCCGCGTGGTCCAGCGGCTTGCGAGCTCTTCGAGTTCGGCGGAGCTCGCGTTGGCCAGCGCTCGGGTCAGCCGTTTCGGCAGGGCAAACACCTCAACGCCATCGTTCAAGGGGGCGGTGACCCACTCCGGCCACGCCCACCCAAGGAGTTGCTCAAGCGGCGGGGCCTCGGCCGAAGGCTCCTCGAAGTACATGTCCCACTCGGCGATGGCACTGTCCGCCTCAATAAAACGGCAGGTCACAGACTCAAAGGCCTCACCCGGTCCCCGCAGGCGCGTCGCAGCGGCGGTCTTGTCGTCGGGGGCGAGGAAGAACACTATGTCGTGGGCCATCCGAGCATGATGGGCCACCGCGGCTGCAGGGAGTCCGATCTTGCGGAGGCGGCGGCTGAGTTGTTTGCTGCCCAGTAGCCGGCCAGGCCTGTGGGTCGGAAAGAGCCAGGGTGCATTGAGGTCGTTCGACATCGGGGGGTGGTGGCAGCCTGCGAGCTCGGGCGGCTGGGTAGCGTGACTCGGGTGGCCAGCGAGGAAGTGATGCAGGACGGTGCCCATCGTCGGGTGGTGCGGATCGGTGAAACTGTGCGCAGGCCCGTCCAGCCGTGGACACCCAGCGTCCACGCGCTGCTACGGCACCTGGAAGAGGTCGGCTTCGCCTATGCGCCCCGCCCCCTGGGAATCGACGGTGAAGGGCGTGAGGTTCTGACCTTCATCGAGGGTGACTCCGGGGCTGCGGGCTGGGCCAAGGTGGTGGATGACCAGGGCCTGCGGAACTTCGCCCGGCTGCTGCGTGACTACCACGAGGCCTGCGCCGGCTTCTCGGCCCCGCCGGGCGCGACCTGGTCCGTGGGCGCGGGCAGCCCCGGCGACCACGAGGTCGTCTGCCATGGGGACTTCGGCCCGTGGAATGTCGTGTGGCAGGGCGACCAACCGGTGGGAATCATCGACTGGGACTTCGCCCGCCCGGCACCGCGGCTGAACGACGTGGCCTACGCGCTGGAGTACGTCGCCCCGTTCCGCGACGACGCCGAGTGCTTGCGCTGGCTGCGCTATCCGGCGCCTCCCGACCGCCGTCGGCGGCTGCAGATTTTCTGCGACGCGTACGGCCTTGACTCGACCGCCGGGATCGTCAGCGCCGTCATTGGCAGACAACAGGACAACGCCGACCTCGTGCATCGGCTGGCCGAACAGGGTCATGAGCCCCAAGCCACCTGGGTGGCCGACGGGCTTCTGGCTGAACTCGACAACAGGATCGCCTGGAGCAGAGCACACCGGCATCTGTTCGACTAGCCGGTCCCTCAACCCACTGCTCCCAGAGGCCGCCTGGGGCGGGGCATCACGGTCAGGCCCTCCGTCGGTGGAGTTTCAGCCGGCGGTCGTGGTGGGTGTGGTGCCGTAGCGGGCGAGGAACATCCTGACGCCGCCGCGGATGTAGGTCTCGATGAGGTCCTGGCTGGGGGAGAAGGCGATGTCGAGCATCGAGATCTCGACGGGGATGATCATGGTGCGGGCGTAGAAGGCGACGGTGAGCTGGGGGTTTTCGTCCAGGGTCATGAGGCCGCGGTCGGCGAGGGCCTGGAAGCAGGGGCCAAGGAGTTCGCGGACTTGGCCGGGGCCGTGGGCGTCCCAGGCGGCGGCGAGGTGGGGGAGGCGGGCGGCTTCGCCGATGACGAGTCGGCGTAGGGCGAGGACGTGGGGTTGGAGCATGATGCGCATCCAGGCGCGGCCGATTTGGACGAGGTCGGTCTCGAGGTCGTCGCTGTGGACCAGGTCGGCGTCGCGCATGGCTTCGGTGATCGCGGCAAGGACGTCGTCGAGGATGTCGGCGACCACGGCAAGGAACAGGGGTTCCTTGCCTTTGAAGTAGCGGTAGAGAGTCTGTCGGGAGACCACGGCCTCGGCGAGGATCATGTCGATGCTGGTGTTGGCGTAGCCGTGGTCGAGGAAGACCTTCAGGGCGGCCTGGCGGATCTGCTCGGGCTTGGCAGGAGCGATGGGCATGGCCGGTTGCTGCCATGCGGCCAGATCGTTCGTGGGCATGGTTCCTCCCGGGATCGCGGCACATCGCGACCAGACTAGACAATCTGATCTATCAGACTAGATCGTCTGATCTGATGGGTCAATGTGACCCACGTCACATGTCCTCACTTCTTGCGCCCCGCATTTGCGCAGGTCTAACGTCTGGGCCTGTCAGACGGAACAGTCTGATCTACCAGACGGAACAGTCTGATCTGGCAGCTGGACAACACCGGAGGAATCATGAACGACAGCACGCAGCGCCCGAACGTGGTCCTGGTCCACGGCGGCTTCGTGGACGGCTCGGGCTGGCAGGGCGTGTACGACGCTCTCAAGGCCGACGGCTTCACCGTGGCCATCGTGCAGAACCCGACGTTCTCCCTGGCCGGGGACGTGGCCGCCACCCACAAGGTGATCGACTCCCTGTCCGGACCGGTGGTCCTGGTCGGCCACTCCTACGGCGGTGCGGTGATCACCGAGGCCGGTACGCATGAGAAGGTCGCCGCGCTGGCCTACATCGCGGCGTTCGCGCCGGACAAGGACGAGTCGGTGGCGACGCTGATCGCCGACCCGGCGCCGGGGGCGCCGGTGCCGCCGATCCTGCCGCCGGTGGACGGGTTCCTGGCCCTGGACAAGGCGAAGTTCGCCGAATCCTTCGCGGGCGACCTGCCGCGGGCCCAGGCCGAGTTCATGGCCGACTCGCAGGTGCCGTGGGGCCTGGACGCGCTGAACGGGGCGGTGTCCGCCCCGGCGTGGCGCAGCAAGCCGGCCTGGTACCTCGTCGCCGGTGACGACCGGATGATCCCGCCGGCGGCCCAGCGCGCGATGGCCGGGCGGATCGGCGCGCAGACCGTCGAGGTCCCCGGCGCCAGCCACTCCGTCTACGTCTCCCAGCCCGCCGCGACCGCCGACCTCATCAAGCAGGCCGCCCGCGGCTGACCGGCACCCCGCAGACACCGAACACCGCGAACACCCACAGGAGAGCCATCGTGAAGTCCCTCGGCAAGCGCTGGACCTACGGCACCGCCACCGCCACCGCCGCCCTGCTCGGGGCGACCGCCATGGCCACCCTCGCCCCGTCGGCGACCGCGGCCACCGAGCAGCACGGGCCCAAGCCCACCATCGTGCTGATCCACGGCGGTTTCGCCGACGCCTCCAACTGGAACGGCGTCATCAAGGACCTGAGCAAGGAGGGCTACCCGGTCATCGCCCCGGCGAACCCGCTGCGCGGCATCCCCACCGACGCCACCTACATCAAGAGCGTGCTGGCATCGGTCAAGGGCCCGGTCGTCATGGTCGGCCACTCCTACGGCGGCGCCGTCATCACCAACGCCTCGGCCGGAAACCCGAACGTCAAGGCCCTGGTCTACGTCGCGGCGTTCGCCCCGGACACCGGCGAGCAGCTCGGCGGCCTGCTCGGGAAGTTCCCCGGCAGCCTGATCCCCACCTCGCTGAACCAGGTGCCCTTCACCAACGCCGACGGCACCACCGGCACGGACCTGTACATCCAGGCCGACAAGTTCCGCGGCACGTTCGCCGCCGACCTGCCGAAGAGCACGACCGCGCTCATGACCGCCGAACAGCGGCCCTTCAGCGCCGAATCGCTCACCGACGTCACCACCGCCGCCGGCTGGCGCACCATCCCGTCATGGGGGATCGTCGCCGGCGCCGACAAGTCCATCCCACCGGCCCTGGAACGCTGGGAGTACGAGCGCATGAACGCCCACGTCACCGAAGTCCCCGGCGCCTCCCACGTCGTCATGATCAGCCACCCCGACACCGTGGCCGACGTCATCGAGCAGGCCGCCCGGGCCACCGGCTGACCCCGCACCCGTACAACGGCACAGCGCCCCGGCCGCCGCCTCCGGCAGCCGGGGCGCACCGTTTCCGCGGGTCAGGGCGTGGTGTCGAGGTGGACGGTGACCTTGCCCACGGCCGTCTCGATCGCGGTGCTGATGGAGGAGACGAGAGCGGCGGGGTCGATGGTCTTGTCGAACCTCGCGATCGCGGTGGCGAGTTGGGTGATGGCCGCGCTCTGCGCCGCCTCGGTGGCCTGTACGGCGCGCAGGCGGGCGTTGGTGTCCTTGATGTAGGACTGGAGGGCCCAGTACGGGTTGGTCTTGATGTCCGGGGCGTCGGCCGGGGCCGCGATCACCCCGTCCGTGGTCAGGACCGCCTTCGCCGCGGCGGCGGCGACCTTGTTGATGTCGTCCGTGGTGAGCGCCATGTCGGTCTCCGTTCCTGCGGCCCACGCGCGCAGCGCGGACTCGCTCAGGTAGCAGATGGATCGGTCGAGGGGGTTCGAGGTGAACTGCCAGAACAGCGGTGTCCGGCCGGACGGGGCGGGCTTCGCGTGCGCCTCGGCCTGTGCGTAGGTCGCCGCCCCGGACCAGGGGTACGCCGGGTACCAGAGCGGGACGGAGGCGGGCGCGTGGCCGGCGGCGAGGTCGGAACCGGACGTGTAGACGCCGACCCGCTGGCCGGGGAACGCGGCTTGGACGGTGGCGGTCCACGCGGTGGCGTAGGCCCGGATCCCGGCCGCCGTGACGCCCGCGTAGTTCGCGCCGTCGGACCTGCGTTCCAGGTCGAGCCAGTGCACGAAGCCGGGCCGGGCGTGCGGTTTCACGGCGGCGATGTAGTTGGCCGCCTCGGCGGCGACGTCCTGGTTGGGCCAGCCGTAGTGGTAGGCGCCGGGGACGAGTCCGGCCTTGATGATGCCGGTGATGTGGGTGGCGAAGTGCGTGTCGCGGGTGTGCTCGCCCTCGCTGGCCTTGGCGAAGGCGAAGACGACCCCTTCCGCCTTGCGCGCGGCCCAGTCCTGGGCTCCCTGGTAGGCGGACAGGTCGATACCGCGGCATGTGGCCATGTCAGCCGCCTCCTTTCATGTTGTCGATCGCGTATCGGGACCGGGCCGGATCGCCCGTCCGCAAGGTGCGGTAGAAGTCGGCGTCCGGGCCCAGCAGGGCGTGTATCTCGGTCATGGCCGCGGGTACGCAGAAGACGCCGCGGCTCGTCTTGGCCACGGTGTTGCCCGGATGTACGAGGGCGACGACGCTGTCGCCGGGGGTGGTTCGCGCGACGGACCGAGTGGCCGAGCGCCACACGAACGATGAGTCCTCCCCGATGGCAAAGGCCGGGAAGGGTGAGCGTTCCCAGAGCTCTCGTCGATAGCAGAGGCTCTGACCCGCGAGCCAGCGGTGGAGCCGCGGGGGCCACGTGAAGCGCCAGGCTCGCTCACCGGCGGGGTCGTAGTAGAGCAGACTCGTCATGCCGCAGAGATCGATCCGCCCCGACTCCAGCTGCCGCACCTGCCGGCTCAGCCGATCGGGGGCGTGCCAGTCGTCGTCGTCCCAGTGCGCGATCACGCCGCCCGAGGCGATCTCGCACGCGAGGTTTCGCGCCTCGCCCAGCACCATGCGCCGGTCGGCCCGGTGGTACCGGATGGACGGCAGCGGCGGCACCAGGTCCGCGACGCCGTCCGTCCCGTCGTCGATGATCACGAGCTCTTTGCGGGGGTGGTCCTGGCGGAGGAAGTAGGCGATCGCACGCGGTACGAACCGCCGCCGGTTGTGGGTCGGCATGATGCAGCTCACGAGTTGCGGCGCCGTCATCGCCCGCTCCCCGTCGTCCGGCTCGGCAGCGGGCAGGAAGCGCCGGTGCGGCGGTACTCCCGGCGCACCGCCGCGACGATGTCCTCGTCGCCGACGGCGGCGCCGCTGTCGAGGGTTCGCAGGACGGCGTGCAGCGCGGCGTTACGGATCTGTCCGCCGGTCAGAGCGCACCGGCGCGTGATGTCGGACAGTACGGCCGGGTCGATCCGGTGGTCGCCGGGCAGGTGCGCCGACCACAGCCGCCGGCGCAGTTCGGCGTCGGGCGGGACGAAGTCGACGGTCACGTCCATACGGCGCAGGAAGGCCGGGTCGATCCGGTTGCCGGCGTTCGTGGTGACCACGACGATGCCCTCGAACGTCTCCAGCCGCTGGAGCAGGAAGTTGGTCTCCAGGTTCGCGTACCGGTCGTTGGCATTGCCCACGTCGGTGCGGCGGGTCATCAGCGCATCGCCCTCGTCGAGCAGCAGCAGGACGTCCAGCTCCTCGGCGCGGCCGAGCAGTTTGTCGAGGTTGCGTTCGGTCTCGCCGATGTACTTGTTGACGACCGCGGCGAGGTCCACCCGGAACACGTCCAGCCCGAGCGTCGCGGCGAGATGCCGGGCCACCAGCGTCTTGCCGGTGCCGCTGGGCCCGCTGAACATGGCCCGGACGCCCCGGTTGAGACCGCTGTGGCTGCCCCGGGTTACCGTCGTCAGCCGCTCCCGGTGGCGGCATCGCATGACCAGGGTCCGCAGTTCGGCCTCCGCAGCGGCGGTGAGGACCGCCGGATCGGTGGTCGGCAACGGGTCCAGCGGCCGGGCGAGGATCTCCAGGCTCTGCCGGTTGAGAGTGCGGGTCGCGGTGGCGACATCGGCCGGGGTGACCGCCGTACGACCGGCGGCGCGGGCTCCGGCGACGGCTATGGGAGCCGCCCGGTGGATGTTGCCCGGCGTCAGCAGGAACCGGTCCACGATGGCATCGAGTCCGGCCTGGTCGCCCGTCACGCCAAGGCCGCCCCAGAGCCGGCGGCGGTCCGCCTCGGCGCACGGGCCCAGCGCCACGGTCACCGCCGGATCCACGGCTTCGCCGGTCACGCCGCCGGAGCGGCCGAGCACGATCCCGAGCGGCTGGTCGACGCCGGGCAGCCGGGGCAGGGCGATGGTCTCGCCCGGCGCGGGTTCGCAGTGAACGACCGGGAGTACGTCGGCGATCGAGGCGAGGGCGCCGAACAGCCGCCAACTGTCCTCGCCGGGCTGCCCCTCGTACACCAGCAGATCCCGGCCCAGCGCGGCGGCCAGCGAACCGAGCAGGGTGGTCCGGCCGGACCCCGCCATCCCCCGTACGACCACGGCGGCGACGGACCTGTCCCGCATCAGCGCCGGCAGCCTCGGGACGACCGCCGCGGCGTCGGCGGCCAGTACCACCGCTTCCAGCGCGGGGAATTCGGCCCGTGGACGGCAGGTCAGGCCGGCCGGGAGCGAGTCGGGCGCGATCCGGCCGGTCCGCAGCAGGTCCCACACCGGCACCGGAACCCGCGCCACCCACTCCGAGCGAGGGTCGCCGGGGTTGTCGACGTGCAGCAGTCCGCGGTTGACCAGACGTTGTACGCGATCGGTCAGGTCATGGGCGGTGTGGAACTCGTCGGCGAGCAGCCAGCCGAGCAGACCGGCGCAGGGCCGCCGTGAAGGGAGGGGATCCTGGAGGTGGGCGAAGAGCGCACCGAACCGGATGTCCTCCTCGATCAGTCCGGCCGCCGTGAGGACAAGCGCGTCGGCGTCGTCGAGCCGGTGGGGCGGCAGCGCCGTCGGGCCACCGGGGCGCCGGGCTCCCGGCCACTCGCGGTATTCGTCGAGCCACGGCGGGTTCGCCAGGGGGTCCGAGGCCGTGTGCGGGGCTTCGGCCAGCCGTCGCAGTATCCGGTCGAGCAGGTCGGGGCTCAGCGGGGTGGTGGTCGGGTGGGTCGTCAGCATCTCAACTACCGCCGTCGAAGTGGAAAGCGATGATCCGGCCGAGCGCCGGAACCCAGCCCGGGTCCTGGTCCAGCCCGCACGAGCGGGCGGCGAGGTCGATCTGGTCCAGGCCCAGAACCACGTCGATGTGGGTTCGGCCGACGACCAGGGTTCCGGGCTGGGCGAACACCTCCGGTGCGAGACGGTGCCGCTCCAGGAGGCCGTGCAGTCGATGGGTGAGCGCGCCGAGCCGTACGGGAGCGGGCGTGGGCGGATCGCGGCCGTCGAGTTCGGCCAGGATTCCCCAGATCGGATCCTGCGGTTCGGTGGGCGGATCGACCGGCAGCAGCGACCTGGCGAGCGCTTCGAGGGTCGCCCAGCCGGACTCGGGCTCAGGGCTGTCGATGCGTGGCAGGTCCAGCCAGGTCATCAGGTTGACCGCGTAGAAGAGGGTGGCGAACCGGCTCTCTACGGCGGTGCCCCATCCGTCCCAGCGGCGGCGCGTGGGCTCGGGCCCGACGTCGCGCGTGGCGGGCCGCCGGGTGTCGGCGGGGGTGTCGACGGGCGCGTCTACGGGCACGTCGGCGGGCACGTCAACAAGCACGTCCACGGGCCGCCGAGGGGCATCGTCCGCCGGCCGGCCTGCGGTCCGTTCCGGCGCGGTGGGCCGATCTCCGGCAGGCGCCTTCACCGGCGCCTCGACGGGCGCCGCGACCAGCGCCTCGACCGGCGACCGAGCACCGTCGTCCACCGCCCGGGGCCCGGTCCGGCCCGGCGCGGTGGGCCGGTTGCCGGTGGCCGGTCGGGGGGTGTTCGGGGACCGCAGAAGGGCGTCGATCTCGCGCCCGAGCCGGCTGCTGCGGGCCGCCGACGGTGTGACCGCGAGAGTCAGTCCGAGCGTCAGCAGTGCCCGCCCCACGGGCGACAGATCGGCGCTGCCGCCGCCCGCCCAGTGCGACGGGAGGGTAAGCAACCGCCCCGGCACCTTCGTCGGGGCGTCGTCGGCGCCGGTGGCCGCCACCGCCGCCAGGACCGGGTCGCGGAAGGCCGCCAGTACGGTGTCGAGCACAGCGCGTGCCTGCGCGTCGGACAGCAGCCTGACGGCGCACACGGCCTCGGACGGTGAACGCCGGGCGAGATGGGCCAGCGTCGCGGGGACCCAGCTCGGCCGGTCGAGCCAGAGCCGGGCCAGGGTCGTCCCGGTGCCGGCCGATGCCGTACGGACCGCCGACGGCCAGTACCACCGGTCGGGGGCGCGGCCGGTGACCAGGTCGGCCGTCAGGCAGGACATCGCCTCGACCTCGTCGCTGAACAGCACCGCCGCGCAGTCCGGCGCGACCGGGCCGAGCGCGGGGCGGGCCGCGCCCCTGAGCAGCGCGGCGATGCGTTCGCGCGCCGTACGTCGGTCCGCGACGCGCAGGCTCAGCCGCCGGATCACCAGCACGGACCGGTCCGGCGCCGACGGGACGAGATCGAGCGCGCGGACGGCCGCGTACCCGTCGGACGATCCGTTCCGGGTGCGGTGCAGGCGCATCCTGGCGACGCGCACGCTGTCGCTCATGTGGCGTCGCCCTTCGGCGGGCCCGTAGCAGTGAACGTCGAGTCGTTGTTTCCCTGCCAGGAAAGGTCCGTCATGAACACCAAGTACCCGGGCGCGGTGGGAGTGTCGGCATTCTCCTGGATCCAGTACCAGGTCAGCGGCGGTCGGCCCTCGCTGTTGAACGTGGTCGGCACCGGCGGGAGCTGCCAGGACCGACGCAACGCGAAGTCGGCGACGGACCAGTTGATGTTGCCGCCGAACCACGCCAGACCGTTGAAGAAGGTCCAGGGGTCGAACGCGGACGCCGGCGGAGCGGCGGCCGCGGTCTCGGCCAGGGTCTTGGCCGAGGCGGGGTCCGAGGCGGGGTCCGAGGCGGTGGTCGAAGTGATGGTGCCGCCGCCGTGGTACCTGGTGGGCAGGAACCCCACCGGGGGCAGGAATCCGAGGGTCTCCCATGCCATGACTCTGTAGGCCGTCCCGGTGGCTGCGATCTCGTCGATCTGGTCCTGGAACTGGAGGAACCGGGCCTGGCCGTCGGCGTCGCGCCGGTCGGCCACCACCGCCGACCATTGCGAGGGAACCGGATCGGGTGTGGTGATCCTGCGCCGGGCCGACCAGTTGTCGAGGTCGACGACGCTCTGGCCGGTCCAGCGGAAGACCGCCAGCGGCACATCCAGGTCGGTGAGGTCCGCCGGGTCCAGGCGGTCGAACCCGGAGTACGCCGGGTCGAAGGAGAACGGGTAGACCGGCAGATTCGCCAACTGCTCGGTGCCGAAGCACCAGTGGGCCGTCAGGTTGCGGAGGTTCTGCGAGGTGGCGGCGACACCGGCGACCGCGGTGAGGGCGGGCAGGGCGATGGCCCGGATCTCCACCCCCTCCGCAGTCCAGCGGGCCGCGCACCCCGGCGACATGGTGCTGTCCGGCGGCGGTGCCAGCGGTGCCTGCCCCTGCCGCTGCTGGACCGGGCGGGCCGTGAGCAGGTAGACGCCCGAGGCGACGCCGGTGGTGGAGCCGCCGCCTGTCGACCCGGAACAGCGGCTGAACGTCACGGTGTTGGCGGTGGTGGTGTTGGTCGCGAGGGCCAGCGGCAGGGTGATGGTCTTCGGTGCGACCACCGGCTGCCCGGACGGGCTGATGCCCACGCCTGTCGCGATGGTGAGGGTGGTGGCCGCCGATGTCACCCACAGCCCGTGCACGATGCCGGTGCCGGCCGCCTGACCGATGCGGGCGTCCCGGGCGAGCAGGCTCGCCTGGCCGGTCGCCAGGTCCTCGGCGACCAGGAGCCGCCCGTTGACGTAGTTCGGCAGCAGCGCGCCGCCGGTGAAGTCCGATCCGATCGTCTGGCTGCTCATCGCGTCCGGCTCCGCCCTGTGGCTGCGGCCCTGGACCTGGTGGCCTTGGCGGTCGTGGCCTTGGCGGCGGTTGTTTTGGCGGCGGTGGCCTTGGGGGCCGATCCCCCGCCGCTCTGCGCCGCGACCCGGTGGAACGCCACGATGCTCGACTCGCCCTGGTCCCAGCCGACGAACCCGATGGCGGCGCTGTCGATCCAGTCCGCCAGCCCGGTGGTGCCGGAGGTCGCACCGGCGAGGACGAAACCCTCCGTGGGGAAGACGAAGCGTACGTAGGCCGGGAACGGGCGCTTGCCGCTCGGCACATCGGTCGTCACGGTCCAGGCGTTGCCGAGGAGCGGGTCCTGGGTGAGGCCGGTGACCGTGAGCGGGTTGCCGGTGATCTCGTCGAACGCCCGCACCTGCGGGGTCTCCACGGTCATGTTGTCCTCGGCACCCCGGGGTTGGGGATGGAACCACAGCTCGAAACTCAGCTGCTGGTCCGTCGAGACGGTGTCGGTGATCGTCACGAATTCCGCGTCGGCGATCGGTGCACCGGGGACCTGTGCACCGGTGACCGATGCGCTGGGCTGCGGCTGCGGGTCTTCGGCCTGCGTCGACCCGACCAGCGATGCGCCGGTCGTCGGCGCGGGGACCGTCGTGTAAGCGGTGACGGTTCCGGTGAACGGACCCGGGTTGAGGAAGCGGGCGCCCTTGTCGCGCCACTCGTTCAAGTTGTAACTGTGCACAGTGCCTTGGTGGTTCGAGTTGACGAGGACCGAGTCGGACTCGAACGTCGCGGTCACCTTCTGCCCGGCGGTGAACGTGTTGCCGGACGGCGAGGTCAGTGTCCACACCTGGGCGGAGTTCGGTTCCTCCGGATTCTTCGGGGACACCGCGAACGAATAGACGAAGCCTTCGCTGACAACCTGGATCGGCGCGGTCAGGGTGACCGGCCACATGACGTGAAACCACGCCTGGATGGTGAGGACACCCTTCGTGGACAGGGACGGCACAAGCGTCACCAGTTCGGTCGGCTCGGTGACCGTGTCCACGGGCGGGGCCAGTTGCTGGATCAGCTGGGTGTTCAAGACGTACGGCCGGCCTGCTACGACGCTCTCGGCCGAGCTGACAACGGGGTTGTCGGGATCGAACGGGGGCCACACCCTGGTGGAGAAATTGACCGCCCCGAGGAGAATGGCCGGGTCCGAGGACTCCGGTGGCGTGATCAGCTCCGGTTCGAGCTGTGGCCGGACCTCGCTGACCCAGACTGCCAGGATCTCCTGCCATGTCTGGAAAGCGAACGTCCTGGCGATCTGATAGACCACGGGCTCCGCGCCGGACGGCTCATCGAGGTCGCCCGGTCCGTCCTGCGCCAAGTCGGCCAAGGCACGCACCGCGTCGAACAGCGCGTTCTCACCCGGCACATCCGGATCGGGCGTGTCGACGATGTCGACCGACGCGAGAAGCCGCCCCAGCCGGCGGTCGCTGTCCCAGCGCGGCATCGACGGGGGTTCCCAGCGAAGCTCGATCTCCCAGGCGTCACGGATCCGCGACGCCACCTGGGTCTGCTCGCCGCTGCTGCACGCCTGGCCCGGCAGGGGTACCAGATTGTCCAGGCAACTGGCGTAGCGGGCGACGACGTAGGCGCGCGCGTCTCCGGAACCGTTGCCGTGCTGCGCCACGATCCCGGGATTCGCCCGTTCCTGCGCCACCAGCCAGCTGCCGAGCCGGACGCACTGGGCGTCACGGATGACGAACTCCCGTCCCCACTGGTCGATTCCCACTCCGGGGCTGACGGAGAGGGTGAAGTCCGAGGTGCCGTCGGTGGTCTGCTGGGTGGTCAGATTCAGGCCGTAGCTGGTGCCGTAGCCATGCAGCACGCGGCGGTGCAGTCGGTCCTTCTCCTGCTGGTAGAGCTGTTCCTGGAGGAACTCGTCCAGGCCGAGCACCATCCCGTAGGCATAGTTGACCCGTTGGTCGGGGCTCAGCGTTCCGGTTGTCAGGGATACGCAGGGTTCGGTGGCGGTCATCGCAGACTTCTCCTGAGCTCTACAAGGCGGGAAAGGCGCCGATCCGGTCGCGATCGCTCACGACCCGGTCGGTGATGTCGAAGGGGTGGCCGTAGCCGAGATATCCGGCGGCGAGCACGCCGCTGCCGGTCACCATCGGCGCGTACGACGGGCCGTGGCCGATCTCGGTGTCGATGCCGAGACGGGCCTGGCCGATCACGAACAGCTCGTAGTAACGGCGGAGTTCGAACCCGGTGTGGGCCGGCTTCGCGGCCGCCACGATGCGGGTCACCATGGCCGCGTCGTCGGCCGACAGCCCGACGGGCACGAGTACGTCGAACCGGTGGGCGGACCGGCGGACCCGGGTGCGCGGATCGGGGTCGGCGGCGGCGTCCGCCGAGCCGGGCGGCGCTCCGTACGCCACGCCGCCGGCGTCACGCGTCAGGAACCGCTCCACCACCCGGATGCCCGACGCGGATCCCGTACCGACCGTCCCGACCGGGTCGAAGACATGCTCGTCCACGACCGGATCGAGGAACACCCGCAGCGTCGCGACGAGACCCGGGACGGTGCCACGGCTGCGGTAGAACCTGTCGACGTGCCGGATCAGGAAGCGCCGCCGTTCGGTGTCCCACAGCGGGTCGAGGGCGAGTCCGAACCAGGCCGCCAGCCACGGCAGGTCGGCGGTGGGCGCGGTGCGCGCGTCGAGGAGCAGGTGGGAGTGCTCGATCTTCTCCTCGATCGCGGTGTAGAGGCCCTCGGCGTTGGCGAGGAATCCATCCAGGAAACGGTCCGGTCCCTGGTTCTGCGCGTAGACCGAGGGCAGATAGTGCTCGGGGTAGGAGAACCGGGGGTACCAGGCGCGCAGCGAGCGGAGCAGGGGCGACGAGCGGCCGCCACCGGTGAGGGTGACCTCCACCTGGACGTACCGGCCGGTCACCCCCTGGAACAGCAGCTCCCAGGTGCCGGTGCCGTCGGGCAGCGTGCCGTCGGCCTGCCGCCGGTCGGCCCAGACGTCGAGCCACGGCAGCTCCGGGCCGCCGGACCGCAGGTACGGCGCCGGCTGGGCGAGCCATGGCTGCAGCGACAGCAGGGCGGGGTCGTCGCCGCCACGGGCCCGGATCGTCACGGCGGTGCCGGTCGGCACCTGGGCGTCCAGGAAGAGCCGGTGCCATACGCACCCGGGGAGCTGGCTGTCGAATGACTCGCCCGGGATCGCCCCGGCGGCGTCGGTGGCGCCGGCCGGTGTCACGAGGGTCGCCGTCGAGGCGAACCGGCACTCGTTGAAGACCTCCAGGGAGATCCAGCGTTCCCCGAAGTCGTACCAGGTGCCGGCGCCGGAGCGGACCAGCGCCCGCCCGGCCCAGCGGCGCATCGGCAGGAAGTCGTCGTGCGCCCGCACCTCGCCGGTGCCGGGGTCGAGGGTGAAGGCGATCACCTGCTTGCCCTCGGCGTCGCCCACGTAGAGCACAGGTGGCGGCAGCGGTCCCGTCGCGGGCGGCCCCGACGGGTAGCAGAAGTCGTGGCCGAGCAGCGAGTACAGCGTCGGGGTGTTCGCCGGGTCGCGGGGGTCGATGACCTCGACGACGTCCCGCAGCGGTGTCGTCCAGCGCAGTTGACCGCGGTCGAAGCGGTACAGCGTGGAATAGCCGCGGCCGGGGTCGGCGTCCATGACCAGCACGCTGTCGTCGGGTCCGGAGGCGGATCCGGGTCCTGGTCCTGGTTCGATGCTGACGGGATGGATCGGGGCCCCGGCGGCGTCGAGCAGCGGCCACGGCGTGGGAGCGGCCTGCGGTCCGCAGAGCCGGAGGTGTTCGTCGAGCCGCCAGTAGCAGGAGTGCTCGGAGTCGAGCACCAGGGCGCCGCCGTCGGCGGTGTCGGCGAGGTCCCACGGGTTGAACGGGACGCCGCCGGGCCACCGCATCCGCAGCGGCGCTCCGCCGCCGCGCAGGTCGAAGACGAGCAGCCCGGCCTCGCAGGGCTCGTCCTGGGCGCGGTAGCCGACGAGCAGATACTGGTGGGTGGTGACCGCCAGCCCCTGCAGCAGGATCCTCACCGGCGGGCACGTACCGGCGTGGGTGAACTCGCCGGCGTCGGCGGTCAGGCAGGCGCAGCTGCTCGCCAGGTCGTCGACGGACCACCATGAGCCGGCGGCGTGTGCCGAGGCGGCGCGCCCGCGGATGGTGCGCCGGTCGGAGTCGATCCAGTACCAGTCGCCGTTGCCGTCCCGCCCGGCGCCCCGCCGCGTGCCGGGGTCGATCGGCGGGGTGCGGCCCGCCCGGCGGAACAGCGGTGTGTCCCGGCGCAGCCGCAGCACCCCGAGGTCCGGTTCGTACTCCCAGGCGGTGCTGGTCGTCGAGGGTGCGGAGTCCGCCCACGCCTGCGACAGCGCGAGTCCGGAGGCCGTGTCGATGCAGCGGCCCCAGTCGTCAATGCCGTTGACGACGTGGTACTGGGAACCCTGGACGTCCATGACACTCCTGTCCTGTTCACGGTCTTTCGGGCGGGCGTACGGCGGGGTTTCGCGGTGCGGGGACGGTTCAGCAGGTGTCGGGCACGACCGGCACGGGCACCTGGGTCGGTGGCGCCGGCTGGCTGCCCCCGGTCAGGCCGGCCGGGTCCGGCGCGGGCCCGGAGGCCACCGTCACTGTCGCGGCGGGGAGCCGCAGTCCGCTGATCGGCACCGAGTCGACCGGCGAGACCACGGATCCGTTGGCGTCGGTCATGGCGATCAGGACGGAGTCGACGTACCGCACCCCCGCGACGCGGGTGGCGACCGCCTCGATGTCCTGCGGCCGTACGTCGACGCCCAGGGGCCAGCCGGTTCCGACCGCCGCCGGCGCGATCAGGCCGTCGTCGGCGGCGGTCGGCGGCAGCCCGCCGGTCAGCGGGGAGAGAAATGCCTGAACGGCCTTGGCGACGGCTTGTTCGACGATCGACGGCACCTGGCCGGGGAGCGTGGCGATGCCGACGGAGACCCAGATCGGCTGGTACTCCGGTCCGCGTACGTGCAGTTCGGTGGTGACCAGCCGGCGTGGATCCAGCCACCCGCACACCGCGCCCAGGAACTGCCGGTCGGGCTGCGGGGTCTGCGGCCGCAGCGGGTCCGAGCGGGGAATGACCAGTACGGTCACCACCCCCGCCCAGTTCTGCGGCTCGCCGGGGTGGTCGGGGTTGAACAGCGGCAGCACCTCGACCCGGCCGAGGTCGACGCCCGGTGTCCGCCGGGTGAGGTCCCGGAAGTCGTCGGCGGTGACGAGCCGGTCGCGGTGGCGCAGCCAGCGGGTCACGGCGCTCTCGCCGTCGGCGGTGGACTCCCCGTCGCCCGCGCCCCAGGTCGGCACCGGGTTGGTGACGGCGAAGCCGCCGGGCAGTACGACGCTCCGGCTGATCCCGCCGATCGCCACCTGGCCCTGGAGCCCGCCGCCCGAGGAGTACGAGGCGCGGATCGCGGCCCCGCGCGGCGGGCGCAGCCCCGCCAGGCCGTTGCCGAAGGTGAGGAGGCCTGTGGCGCGTTCCAGGGTGTAGACGGCGTCGGCGGGGCCCGCCGCGTAGATGTCGTCGATCTCGGACCAGGTGTGCCAGGTGCCGTCGATGTCCTGTACCTCGACGGTGAGAGCGTGCGGCGCGCCGTCTCCGAGGACCGGGGTCCTGGCCAGCGTGAAGGTCTGGAACGGCGTGCCCTTGCCGATGCCGACGCTCTCGGACGGGACCGTCACGGACTGCACCGCCCGGGTGGCGTTGACGCCCGCCCAGGTGATGCGGCCGGTCGGCGCGTCGCTCACGGCGGACAGCGAGGCCAGTGTCGTGTGCGAGCCGTTGTCCGCGGCGGAGTCCCCGCCCGTGCAGCCGCAGTCGCAACCGGTGCCGCTGCCGGTGCCCGTGCCCGTGCCGGCTGTCGTGGGCTGGTAGCGCAGCCGGATCCAGCTCACCAGGCGGGCCGCCACCGCGGCGTCGTCGATCCGCGGCGGGAAGTCGCCGGTGCCCTCCTCCTCGGGGTCGAAGGCCCACAGCAGCAGCTGTTCGTACGGTGGCAGCGTCACCTGCACCAGGCCGGGGCGGTCGAGCACCGCCTCGGCGTAGGTCACCGGCAGCCGGGTGTAGCGGGCCGGTCCGACGCCGATGCCGGGGCCCGACAGACCGGATGTGTCGGGTTCGGGCGCGGCGATTTCGAACACCAGCCCGGGGTCGACGGCCGGGGTGTCGGTTTTCTGCGGGGGGAGGACCTGACCGGGCGTACGGGTCGCCGGGTAGACGCCGATCGACAGGCTCTGGCCGGCGATCGCCCGGCGTACGGCGTCCAGGTCGGCGTTCTTCGGTGCGAGCAGCGCGACCCACAGCGAGCGGTCGATGGTGCCGTTGACCTGGTCGGCCAGATCGACGACCGGGTCGGGCTTCCCGGTGGCCGGCGGGTCGAGCGAGACCGGCTTGTAGAAGGTGAGGATGTCGGTGTCGGACTCCAGGAACGTCTGGTACAGGAGCTTGTAGCGGTTCTGCGTGGCGAGGTCGAGGGCGGTCTGCGGCTGCTTGTAGTACACCGCCGAGCTGACCGGGAGCACGGCCATCGGGACGCCCGTGGTGAAGGGCACCTGCCCGGCCCGGACCTCGGTGCCGGCCGGCACCGCCAACGGCGGTGCGAGCGGGCCCTTGTCGTTGCTGATCGTGATGAGGCCGGTCCCGGGGCTGGGCGGCTGGAGGGCGATCCCCAGCATGGTGAGGAACTTGAGCCGGTTGGCCTCGGGGATCCGGTTGCTGCGGTAGAGCAGGTTCTCGGTGAGGAACGCGAACAGTTCGAGGATGGTGACGCCGGGGTCGCTCTCGTTGAGATTGGTCCATTCCGGTGTGTGCACCGGTACGCGGGCCAGCGTCTCCCGGACGAGCTGGTCGAAGGAACGGTCATCGAGGACCGGAATCTGGATCGTCACGACTGGACCTGGCCTTCCGCGCTGAGGGTCATCTGCAGCCGCTCGCGGGTGCTGGTAGCGATCAGGGTGTAGGTGATGGTGAGGTCGACGTCGCGCGGGTCGCCGGCGTTGACCTCGGCGGCGACGTCGTCCAGCCGGATGCGCGGCTCCCACCGGGTCAGGGCGCGCTGGACGTCCTCGATGATCAGCCGGAGCGTCGTCACCGTGTTCGGCTCGAACAGGTACCGGTCGAGCCCGCATCCGAAGCCGGGGCGCTCGACGCGTTCCCCGGGGCTCGTACGGAGGATCGTGCAGATGCATTCGCGTACGTTGATCTCGCCCGCGGACCGGACGATGCCGCCGTCGGGACCGACCCGGGGCGGGAACGAGATCCCCTGTCCGTAGAGCTCTGCCGGCGATGTCATGGTGTCGGTCCCTTCGGAGTCGGAGCGTCGTCGGCGATCCCGCTCGCGAATCTGAACGGGTGGGTCCGCACGCTCAGTACCGGCGGGCAGGGGTCGCGGGTGAGGACGGCGCGGATGACGTGGGGCGGGCTGTCGTCCTTGGTCTGGTTGCCGCCCAGCACCGGGATGTACCCGTAGAGGACGGTGCGGGCCGAGCGCTGCCCGGCGGCCATGCCGAGGGTGGCCGCCGTGGTCCCCGCTGCCGCGAAGGCCGCGACCGGCACGGGGTGCAGCGGCAGTTCCCGCTCCCCGGGCACCGGGGCGTCGGCCGTGGCGGGCTGCCAGGTCCCGGCGGTCGGACCGGGCACGAAGGCGCTCTCGGTTCCGTTGCCCTCGATCCGGCGCAGCACGAAGAACGCCCGTTCGCCCACAGCGGGTTGAACGGTGTGGTCGGGGATCCCCGGCCGGTGGCAGACGAGCGTCGCCGCCACGAGGTAGTACCGACGGCTCGTCGCCATGAAGAACCGGAACGCCCCGTCCTGCGCGGATCTCTCCGGCAGCGTGCCGGACAGGTCGGCGGGAGAGCGTCCGTCGGTCCCGCCCACGGTCGCCAGGAAGTCGTCGAGGAAGGAGTGGGTCCGCAACTCGGCGATCCAGGGGCGCAGGAACGCGTCGCTGACGGTGCCGACGGTGCCCGCCGTCCACAGGGGGGCCGGCGCGAGCCATCGCAGGGCCTCCCTCGCGACGGCGCTCACGTGAAGTTCCCGGCGCCGGGGGTGTAGGCCGTGGCCACCACCGAGTTGATGATCGCCGTGTCGCACTGGATCGCTCCGGAGCTGGCCCACATCGCCGCGCTGACCTTGGCCGAGCCCGCGTCGATCTGGAGGGCCTGGGCGCTGATGGAGAGCTTGCTCGCGGCGGTGAGAGTGACGCCCGCGGGCGCCATCTCCAGCGAGTTGCCGTTGGCGTCGGCGATCCGGATGGTGCTGCCGCCGTCCTCCAGGCTCACCTTCTGGCCGCCCGGTGTCTCCAGCGACAGCGTCACGGCGCCGTCGGTGTCGTCGAGCGCGATCCGGATTCCGGTCCGGGAGACGATCGACTTGAGGTTGTTGGCGGAGTCCATCGACTCCGGCGGATCGTCCTGGCCGTTCCACAACGCGCCGACCACATAAGGCCAGTCCGGGTCGCCGCCGCCGAAGCTGATCAGCACCTCGTCGCCGATCTCCGGGACGAACCAGGTGCCCCGGCCGGCGCCGGCCATCGTCGTCGCCAGGCGCGCCCACACGGCGTACTCGTCGCTTCCGGAATCCGGTGACCAGGGCAGCCGTACCTTGACCCGGCCCTGCCGGTCGGGATCCTGGTTGTCGCGGACGACGGCCGGATAGACCCCGAAGTACTGTGCGCCCGCAGGGGCGGTGCCGCAGCTTTCCATGGTCATCGCACGGCCCCCAGTCCGGCACGCTCGACGTCGAATTCGGTGCGGTATCCCTGCGCGAGGTCGTACTCGTGGCGGACCCGGCAGACGGTGTAGTCGCCGTCGAAGGCGTCGCCGAGACCGGTGAGGCCCACCCGTACGCCGACGCGCAGCGCGGGGTTGCCCGCCGTGGTGCCCGTACCGCACACGAAGCGACGGGCCCGCGCCAGGTAGGCGGCCTTCGCCAGCGCCCGCGCGTCGTCGGCGGCCAGCGGGGCCGAACGTACGATCCGTTCGCTACGGTCGGCGAACGCGGACGCCAGCAGCGACGATCCGCCGCGCTGGCCGGGCCCCAGTTCGGCGGCCAGGTCGGAGGAGTCCGCGGTCTCGTGGATGGCGGCCTTGTCGGCGACCGACCAGCCGGTCACCGCGACCTCCGAGACCTGGTGCGCCAGGTCCGCGCGTACGGAGAACGACAGCAGGTCGGCGCCGTAGGCGAGCCGGACCGTCGCGGCGTCCCGGTCGGGGCGGCGGCGGACCCACAGGGTGGTGCCGTCGAGCCAGACCTCACCGTCGTCGGAGCGGGCCAGGCCGCGCAGGAAGGCCAGGTCGCTCTGGTTGAGCTGGGCGGTGACCTTCCGGGACGGCCCGTCGAGCTTCACGTCCGAGGTCAGGCCGTGGTCCCCGGCGAGCCGGTCGGCGATGTCCGCGGTGGTGGAGTCCTCGAAGGTACGGGTACGCCGGGTGAGCCGGAGCTCCTGGAGCCGGTCCTCGGCGAGCACCCGCAGCCGGGCCGGACGGTCGGCGGGATAGTCGGCATGGAGGGCGCTGACCTTGCCGGCGAACACCGGGCGGTCCTCGCCGTCCGCCGCGAAGGACACCGTCAGGGCGGTGCCGAAGTCGATCGGGTCGCCGCTGAGGTACAGGTAGTCGGTCGCCGAGTTGCGGATGCCCCAGTTGCCGAACGTGGCCTCGCACCAGGCCATGCCGGCGGTCGTCTCCTCGACGGCCAGCGCCATCAGGTCGCTCATGGCGCCGGTGTCGGTCTTCCCGTTCAGGGCGATGACCGGGGTGGACACATACGCCGCGGGTTGTGGGCTCATGGCTCAGTCCGCCATCAGCCGGTGCTCGCGGGTACGGGCCTCACGGTGCCAGTGGCGTAACCGCTCCCCGAGGTCCGGCGCGGGCGGGTGCGGTGAACTCCCGTCTGGGGCAACGGTGTCCGCGTCCGGTTGCGCCGGGGCGCTGGGCGGGAGGATCTCGAGTTCGTTGATGTCGATGCGCACGGGTGCTCATTCCTTCCCGGTCAGGTGATGCGGACGCTGGTGTCGAGGACGGTTCCCGGTGGCAGCAGCCTCGGGTTGTCGATGCCGTTCGCGGCGGCGATGGTCTTCCACGAGACCCCGGCGCCGGCTCGTGCCGCGATCGACTGCACGCTGTCCCCGGACTGGCTCAGCGTCAGCGGCGTCGTCCCGACCGGGGTGCCGGTCGCGGCCCCCGCGGCTCCGGTGGCGCCGAAGCCGACCGGCGCGGTGACGGGCGGCCGGGCGGTGTCCGGGTTGGGCTGCTTCACGTCGGACAGCGTCAACTGCACGGTGGCCCGCAGCGGTATCCCGGTCTCCGAGAAGAAGTCGATGGTCTGGGTGAGGCTCTGCACAACGCCGTAGAAGATGAACGAACCCCACTGGAACCGCGCCACCCGCCGGGCGGGCTTGGCCGGGACCGAGGTGTTCGGCAGGGTCAACTGCACGATCTGCTCGGTCCTGTCCTGGACCGACGTACCGGTTTGCGAGGTGTCAAAGGTGAGTTCGACGGCCAGCGTCGTCGACTGGCCGGTCTGCTGAGCGGCGAACTTGCTCCAAGCGCCGGTCTTGGTGACCGTGTTGGCGCCGGTGACGCCCGTCGGGGTGTACGACAGCCGCAGGCTCTTCGGGTCGAAGTCGACGGTGAGGCTGACGCCCCCGTCGACCTTCGCGCCCACGCCCTCTCCGGGTTTCCATTCGGTGATCGTCGCCGTGCCCATCAGGCCGCTCCCCCGCCGAGTGAGATCGCCGCCGGAACACCGGGGGTGGTGCTGGGCTCGGGCTCGCCCGGTGCCGTGATGTCGAGGCGC
>Ga0307517_10001384_pt1 | contig 40719 bp, 30 predicted proteins | sample 23_EM_MG_FD_194515 | JGI IMG/M metagenome (GOLD analysis project Ga0307517, IMG submission 194515) | Populus trichocarpa ectomycorrhiza microbial communities from riparian zone in the Pacific Northwest, United States - 23_EM | ecosystem: Host-associated > Plants > Roots > Unclassified | place...
AGTATTATGAATTGATACCACTTTTATAACAATATATTTAAAATAACCAAGAAATTTCTACATATTTAATTAAAAATACATTACATTAAACAATAAATCAATCTAGTTAATTAAAAATTAAAACCCCCTTTTTTGCATAATTTCTAACTTTCTATTTTGAAAATACGCTGCAGAAATTGGATCCAAACTAGAAATATCCATTTTCATAATTTGTTCTTCTTTTTCAATCCTGTCCCATTCTTGTTTCTCTTGACTTTGTTGAATCATCATAGCTTGTTACTCTAACATAATTTTTCTGTCTTGTTTCTTTTGATCCTCAATTTCAACTAGAGTATCCCTGAATTGTTGTAAGAGATTTGTTACAGTTACCTCCCCAACTTTATCTTTTCCTTGTTTACGTTTAAGTCGTTCCTTTATAGCCTTCTGACCAATTTGTCTATCTTGATAAATCAACGGTTCACTATCTTTTCCTAAACTAACAGAATCAGGGGTAGATGGAGCTGATGAAGCCGGACTTACATTGACATGACTTTTTTGTTTCTTGTTTGACCTTTGATGTTGACTTGCACGCTCAAATTGTCATTTGGGTTCTTTTCTTAAGATAACCCAACAATGTTCTAGTTCAAATTGTTTGTCAACGCAAGAAGCATACATTTGTCGAGCATCATTAATCTGGTAAAAAATTAGAGAAATTAAATAATGTTAAAATATGTGTTAAACAATTTAACATGAAAGTGAATATTAAAATTACCCTTGATTCTTCGGTCATTCCACTTTGCTGACGATTTTCAATTTGAGTAACAAATCCAACAAATTTACCGACTTCTCTATTTATTTCTTGCCATCTACTTGAGATGCTTATTTGGGAACTATTATTCAAGTTTCCTCCATTCTCTACAAAGTAAGCATGTACTCGAGCCCATAACTGTTTTGTTTGTTATTCAACTCTTTTAATTGGATCCTTGCTTGTATTTAACCATGCAAAGACAAGTAAACAATCTTCCTCTAGTGAGAAGTTTTTACTTCTTTATGATTTTTTTTTATTATATGAACATTTAAATTCGAGTATGTTAAGTCATCAAATAATTAATTAGAATCACTTGGTTGAGAGAGAATATCTTCTAACTCACTCATAAGAAAGTTGGTAAAAGAGTTTGGAAAATTTGAATCCATCTACATTAAAAAAAAAAAAACTCAAGTTAAAACCTTATAAGAGAGTGTAAAAGAAGCTCACATTCAATGTCTAGTAATTTTATAGTTTCCATACATGTGAATTAATAATAAGCATTGCCTCTTACTTATTCTAACATTACAATTTGACCATTTTTTGGAACTAAAAGAGAATTGATATACTAGTTTAATTGTATTTTCAACAAGACAAAATATAATTGACCTCAAATTAAAACAGACAATCAAAAATAAATTTTAAATATGTCACTCTATATTTTTATCAATATCAACTACCATTATTAATTCCTCTCAATTTTATCAAAGATAACAACATAAATAAAAATTGTCTTCCTTAACCCATATTAAAAACATAAAATAACAAAGAAATAAAAATCATCACAAATATTAAATTAACAACAAAAGGTCTAAAAAAGCAAGAGATATAAAAGAGAAAATAGAAAAAGCTTTTAAACAAGCATACTTTTTAATTTCAGCTAATTCATACAACCGATGTTATTAATTAACTGGAGAATAATTGATTCTTTTTTTTAAATTTGAGAGAAGGGTGAGGCACAATACAAAATTTTAAAATCTACAAATTCTTTCCTCCTACATTTAAAGAAAAAAAAAGAGTTGTTGGCCACCGGCTATAAAAATAATTGTTGGCCAACAATCATTTGGTTTTGCCATTTCTACAGTAAAATGTAGAAATGGCTCTTCACATGACAAATAGCTAAAATAGCTATCTATTTGTCTCATGCATTGGAGTGAAGAAATGGAGAAACAAAAGCTAAAAGGATAATTTTTAACATTTAACTTTTCATTTAGCTCTTCCGTTGGAGATGCTCTTCGATCTCATTTGCTCAGAGGCATATATATGCTTTTCTGCTAAAGAAAACAGTTTCTCTATTAATATTAGATTTTTTATTCAAGGGTTCGCTCGCTCATCCCGATAAAAAATGAATCATCTTACTAAATCAATTGTCCCCCAAAAGTCGACTTCTTTCATTTTCTCAAGTTCCAGTCAAGAAGGTGTAAAATAATTATTTCCTAAATATGTCTATGTAAGATATATAATTAGTTTTACATAATTTCTTTTGACATACATAGAATTTCCATGATGAGCAACCATATCTGGTATATTGTATCTTGCATGGTGTGCATTGGGATGGTAAAATAGAGTTCTAAAAAGTCTACAATGTGATGAATATATGAACAAAACAAAATGACAAGTAAATCATATTACATGAAACCACACAGTAGAACATAATTAAAATATGCATGTCTAAATGATCATGTGTTATTGTTCACTAACTAAACTATATCTTCATAGTATTTTCTACAACATTAATAGAAGAGCATAAATGCCTAATTAGGTTATGTGGATAGTTGGACACAGCATTTAAATTAGAGGTTTTTTTATAGTTTCCAAATAAACATGTCTAAGCAGGCAATATAATTGTTAAATAAAGTTAATGGAAGTGTTTAATTGACTAATTAAACATGTTATAAGTAAATATTAAAAAATTAATCTGATGTGAACATTAACCCTAACATTCAAATTAGAGGGTTTATGACTTTCATTTAAACATACCTAATTGGCTATACAATGGTTGAAGAAAGTTAATGAAATGGTTTAATCAACCAATTAAACACAATATAAACAAAGATTAAAGAATTAAGGTTTTGTAAACAAAACTCTAACATTTAAATTTGAAGATTTTTTTTGTTTTCAAAGAAATATGATTAATCAAGTTAAACGATTGTTAAAACTTGTATGGAATCTAAGTTTTATTGATTAAACAACGAACATTGAATTTTTTAAAAGATTCTAGTGTTGGGATTATCTTTTCAATAGTAATATATTTGAAATATTTTTGTTAAAAAACTATATTGTAATGAATTAACAATATTTTTTATCAATAAAACACACTAAAATTAATTTTTGACATAGAAAAGAGAGACATTACAAACAAGAAAAGAGATTTCTAATAAACAAATTTTGATTTTGATTTTAGTTTTCATACAACAAAGTTTTCAATCAACAAGGCAAGAAAAGACATTGTGTTACTTTAGAGAGAGAAAATGTAATGAGTGTTTCTATTGGTTCTCTTTATATTATATATTAGGATAATTTAATTGTTTCATCATTTTTAAAAAAAATTATTGACCAAAAATGTAAATTATATTTTTAAAAATATAAAGTTAAAGTAAAAAAAAAAATTAAACTATAAAAAGGTTTTTTTGTAATCATCCATTTATTTATTTATTTATTTATTTCATGAATGAATAAACAATATAAAAAAGGCTACCCTTCATAAAGCTTTTACAAAAGAAATGCAAAGAATAGAGAAACTACATCTTCCACATGTAAAATGTGTGGTAATATAAAGATGTTTTTTAAAAATATTTTTCAATTAAAAATATATTAATATAATATTTTTTATTAAAATTATTTAAAAACATCTAAAAATATTAATTTAATATTTTTTCAAGGCATTTTGAAAATCATGTTGAGCCACAAAATCAAACACTCCCGCATAGGTCCACAAAATGAGAGGGCAACAATGCTTGATTTTGAAGATCATGTTGAAACAAAAAATCAAACACTCCCGTCCACAAAATGAGAGTGCAACAATGCTTGCTGCAGCATACAGAATAAATTTCACTAACCAAACTTGAAATTATATTACTCAGGCTTGCTTCAGATCGGACCTAATCTTATATTTAGCCAAAAGATCAACACAACTTTGCTATAAGAGACAGCTTAGCCACTGAGCACACATATAAAAGAAAACTATAATGAACATGGCGGCAGGCGGCAGCCTTCTAGAATAAATAAATATACTCAACAATCTTTCTTAAAAACCATAAATTTGGTACCGATATATTCACCACATCAAGGTTGTCCTTGCCATCTATGGCCCTCTCAAAGCACTTAACTTTAGCATTCTTCTTGTAGCACAACCACCTCATGAGATCACTGCAGATGCGCCTTGTTGGGAAGTTCCTAATAACGTGGCAACAACAGGATTAATGGGGCAGTTGATGTCTCCTTAGGTAAGTAACTATTTTCCTGCTCCGGTAGCCTGTTACCTTAGCTAAAGTTCAGCTTCATGTATTTTGCAAATCCTTGTGTGGTTGCAACAGTTGCCTTCTTAAGAGACTCAAAACTGTGGTCCAGACGGTTCAGAGGATAGGTAAATGATGCCATTTCATTATGGTTCTTTTCCTAGGAAATGAGACTATGAAAGACGAACATGCATTTCCTCCTCAAGTATTGCAAACATTTCATCGACCCTACAGAAAGAATACACAACTAATTCAGATCAACATGAATAAACAATTAAACAAATGCATTGAATAACTAATGATAAGATTTTCAGAGTGGCAAAATAAATTACTAATTTCTTTACTTTAGTTTTCGTAAATAAAGTTACAGCTACAATAAATATCAAGGGTGATATTTGATGTTAATCCTATGTTACAAAAGGACATTTAAATAGCTTGAGCTTACCTATGGGTGTCTATGTTCAGCTCTTCAAACCATGTTGTTAGATAAACCTGTAATGCAATGTACTCGAGCAGTTGGCATAAATCACGTAAATGGAATCATATTAGCAAATAAGTGAAATATATAACAGGACAATATCTGTTGCATGGCTAACAGTTAGGAATGAAATAATGTGGTGTACCCTTAGGAGTTTCAATGTACTTGGTGCGGGTTATTTGATAATGCAAGTATAACATTTCAATGCACATATTAGAACATTTTATGAAAATAAATCAGCCATATACCTGCAAATTCTCATGGTTTGGTTGGCTATTAAATTTTAAGGGAGGCATATCAGATTTCCCTTCCATCAGTCTTGGAGGGACTGGTCCACAAGTATCCTCGGAAAACAAGTTGCATTTTCTCAAATCATCAAATTCTCCAGGATAAAGCTCATTTAACCAACAAAACTCATTAACTTCCAGAGCTTCACAACTAATGGTAAATAACTCCACAACAAGCGCGCGCTGCCAAAGCCAAAGAATACCCAAGAAAATTGCAAATAAGAATCCCAAACAAAGAGAGATCCTTGAATCCAAAGACCAAATCACATGGGATTTCATCGTGGGAAAAACAACCAACATGTACCTTTAAACTTAATTCAGATATAAACATTAGAACAAGCTCATCTGCTAACTGCTCTGAAATCATTCAAAGATTAAAATCATTAACCAAAGGTGTGAAAAACTAACAGACATTTCTTTAACATTTAAAATGAAAAGACATTTCGAGATACAACCTAATGAAAAGAACTGGACAGAAAAGTTGGGACAAAAAATAATAATTAACTAATCAATTAGCCACCCATCAATGCTTCAAATCTGAAATTTTGGAGTCTATTTAATGTGGAATTGTTCATCCAGTTTTCCACTTTTTAGACCTATTCTCTCTCTCTTCAACACTCTAACAAATGTTATAAAAAATATCAATCAAGTGGATGAAAAGGGTTGTTTTATATTTCAAAATAAAAAATCCCAGAAAATGGATGGCCATGGATCCACCCAAAAAATTCCTAAGCTGCATATTACAAGCTGCTGAACAGTGGGAAAGGGAAGACTGAGAGCTAAGATGGTGGATGAGACTGGTATCAAAGGATCTAAAATCTCTCGATACGAAGTGGATTTGGTTCATGGTGGAGTTGAATGGCGGAGAACGATCCATATTAACTAGTTTGGGCTTTATGGCTGTTACTGTTGTTGTTGGATTACATTCTACTCATTGATGATTGAAATTAGAACTTAATAAAATTCAAAAAAACAAAGTAGACATGGCTAAAAAATAAAGATATAAAATAGATGACACATTGTTAATGTCATATGTTGTTTATTAAAAAAGATGGTAACGTCATATCATTAATAGGAATGGCCACATCAAAACTTGACAAACACTGGGCAAAGTTTTGAAGATTTTAAACAAAAATGGTAACACCATACCATTAATAGGAATGGCCACATCAAAACTTGACAAACAATGGCCAAAGTTTTGAAGATTTGGGGATATTCACATACCAAAAGAAGAGATTGACCAAAATGCAAAAACTGGGATGCCGCCACCATCACCAGCATCATTTTTATCCTCAGAATTACATGAAAATTGTACAAGTGGACTGCTGCTTGTCCCTTTGACATAACATCTCATAGATCTACTAGTGTTGACCATGTAAGTTACAACAGCAACCTACAGAAAATCTCACAACAAATACAATAAATACAACCAAACCAAATTATTTAGAAAAGTTCTTGAGATTTTAATCTAAGATATTTACTCTCAGCAAAAAATGCTCAACGTCGGGTCTTAGAAAAGATTTCAATGCTTATTCAATTGTGTAGTTTGATCCTTGTTATGATGACAACTAAATCAGATGTCATCCTTATTTCCTTTCTTAATATCAAGAGTGGAAATAAGGATCATTCTCCAAGACATTGAAGAACACATGCATACTGCGGTTGGATTCTAAAATCCTATTGTCAAATTTTAGGTCATAGTGCTATAAGAGGCCTTCGTTCTGTATTTAGCTTAGCTTAGTAAAGAATAGAGAATATATCAAGAGCTTACTTTATCCTACTAAATACAAAATTTTAGCAGCTTGAGTATTTTACTTGAAACATTTTAGAGGTATCAGAAATTCCTCCTCTATAATACTAAGTATGATCAGGCCTATGTACAAAGGACATGCATTACTGAACATATGGAAAAGTCTTATAATGCTATAAAATATTTTTCATTATATGATTCTTCCTCACAATTTGGGGATCTACAAAAATCAAGCAGAAGGTTGGCTCCGTACCATAACTCAATATTACTGCAAAATAGTTTCTTATCAATAAAATGTTTTTTGTTTTTTTTTTTTAGTTACATGCTAAGACACATTCACAATTACTAAAAAAAATTAAGTATACCAAAGTGTACATACCAAATCCCTGTAAGATGACAAGAGTTTGCGCCTATAAAGCTCCTATAAGGGGAAAAAAGAAAAGGAGATAAGATCAAGTACAAGGCTATAAGCAAGGAGTCAAGGCAAATTCATGCTTAACATATTTGCACAAGAATTTTGTTTCAATTCAATACCAAACAAGAACTAGAGGAGAAAAATGACCTGTTGTTTAAGCAACTTTGAACTAGCTTTCTTTCGAAGATCAAGCATGTCGCTTAAAACACCAAGCTCCATTGAAGGTATGTATCTGAATACAAATTCGACCATTATATGACACTCTATAATTAATTAAATAAAAATCAAATGCACACAAAAACAATACACAGAAAAAAAATTAAAAAAAAAAGCATCACCGCAACAAAAAACACCACAATAGAACCAAAAGAAAGGAACTATAAAGGACAAAGAAGATTAGCTGGCAATACCTTAGCGAGAGATAAGTGTTAACAAGAGAAGTAGCATGTGATCTTCCAGTAGAAGAGGAAGAGACCCATTGTAACCTGTAAGAGGCCAACTTTGACCATTGGTTTCTCAGGTTTCGCTGAGTAGCTGGTCTCCACAGCCGCGTTACTGATGGAGGCAGCGTTGAAGAACTCCACCCAGGGCTTTGTAATTGATAAGAAGAAGAGCTTTTATCTGGGCTTTCCATCAACTGACAACATACACACACACACAACAATTACAGTTTAGGGGTATTGACAATATCTCCTTCGCCGGAAATACACAAACTAGGCGGTCTCCGGCAAAACAGCTACTCCCAACAACAACAACAACAATAATAAAGAAGGGAAAGGAGGGAAATAAAGCAAAAAAATAGAAATGAAGGTAGCAAAGAAGAGGGATGACAGAAGGTATACCATTGTAGGTTGGTATGAGCCCTGCGAGGGAGATTGGAGACGATGAAGGTTGCTGGCACCACCGTCGTGCCGTTGGCTGCTGTTGTTGCTAGTTGCTGCTGTTTTCCGGTGTCTGGGGTAACCGTTGCTGCCCCCTGCGGCCGCCTGGGAGGAGGGACGGTTCGGGTTGGTTGGGAAGAGTGACAACAGAGAGAGGGAGAGAGTAAAGTTATATTACCGGGAAATCTCAATTTAGTCACAGACTTGTATATTCATTATCAATCAAGTCCCAGGCTTATACAATTTATCAACCAAAATTACCACGATAAACAATAAAGGTCAAGTTAATTCAGAATATCACATCAAACTCGCAAATTAAATCATGAGATTGAAATAACTTGATAAAAAAAATATAAAAATTTTAAAACCTATTTTAAACAATAACTGTCAACTCGTGTTAATTTTTCAAACTTGTAATCCGTGTTATTAGACTCAAAACACCATATCTAAAAAACTATGAAGCTTAACTCTTAATCAATCAAATATTGTAAGATAAAATTAAAAAAATAAATTCAATAATACGAAAGGATTCAAAATAAAAAGTAACAATTAAAAAAATAAAGATCAAAATTAAAACACAAAATAAATCTTATATTTGATTGAAAGGTTAAATTGAAAAGAATGAGGATGAAAATTGACATAAAAAATAAAAATAAATTTTTGATTGAAGTGAAATTGAAAAGAAAAATATCTTTAACAAAATAAAATAAAATAAAAATAAGGATCAAATTGCCCGACAATTTGAAGTATGTATTCAATGGCGACAACAATACACTCCTCATTATCATAGCAAAAGGTTTGACAAGTGCGCAAGAGAAAAAGTTTGTGAAATTGTTACGTGATCACAAAACAATCATTGGTTGGACTTTAGCCGACATCAAGAGCATTAGCCCCTCAATGTGTATGCATCATGTACCATTAGAGGACACTGCGAAACCAACAAGGGAATTGCAAAAAAGGTTGAATCCACCTATGATAGAGGTAGTAAAAGCTGAAATTTTAAAACTATTAGATGCATGATTCATTTACCCCATCAAGGATAGTAAGTGGGTGGCACCAATCCATGTGGTGCCCAAAAAGACAGGAATCATGATGGTAAAGAGCAAAGATGATGAACTCATTCCTACTTGCATCTCAAGTGATTGAAGAATGTAATTAATTATAGAAAGCTCAATCTTGTTACACACAAAGATCATTTCTTATTACCATTCATGAATCAAATGCTTGAATGCCTAGCATGTAAGTTTTTTTTATTGCTTTCTTAATAGATATAGCGGATATAATTAGATTGTTATTAATCTTGAAGATCAAGAAAATACTACTTTTACATGTTGATTTGATACATATGTATATAAGAGAATTCCCTTTGGATTGTGTAATGCATTTGCAACTTTTCAAAGATGCACGATAGATATTTTTTTCTAACTATGTTGAAAGAATAATTGAGGTTTCATGGATGTTTTCACGGTGTATGGTGATACTTTTGATAAGTGTTTAGAAAATTTATCATTAGTCTTGAAAAGATGCAGTGAAACTAATCTTATCTTGAAATATGAAAATTGTTATTTTATAGTAGAACAAGAAATAGTTCTTGGGTATGTTGTGTCTTCACGTGGTTTAGAAGTTGATAAAGATAAAATAGATGTTATTTCATTAATGTCTTACCCCTTGTGCGTGAGGGAGGTTTGTTTTTTTCTTGGCCATGTAGGTTTCTATCGATGTTTTATCAAAGATTTCTCGAAGATTACAACACTTTTGTGTAAATTATTAGCTAAAAAAGTGGATTTCATGTTTGATCAAGCATGTAAAGATGCCCATAATGAGCTTAAAGGTGTGTCACATCTGTCCCCATCATGCAACCACTCAATTGGGATGAATCTTTCAAGATAATGTGCAATGCGAGTAACTACACAGTAAGGGTTGTAATTGGGAAAAGAATAGGGAAGAATTTGTATGTTATCGCCTATGCTTCCTGTATATGAAAAAGAACTGTTTGCAGTGATGTTTACTCTAGAAAAATTGAGTTCCTATTTATTGGTACAAAATTTATTGTTTTTACTGACCATGCAGCTTTGAGGTATCTTTTGAAGAAAACGGAATCCAAACCAAGATTGATTAAATGGATCTTTCTTTTACAACTGATCATTTGAGCCGACTGCAAACTAAGGAAACACAAACCAAAATAGTAAGAGAGAGATTCCTCAATAAGCAGTTGTATGTGTTACATTCCTCTACAAGACCATGGTATGCTGATTTGGTGAACTATTTAGTCATCAAAGAATTCCTTTCGGGTTTGTCTAAATTCCAAAAAGATAAGTTATGAGCTTATGCTAAATATTATTTTTCAAACACTCCTTATTTGTGGAAATTTTATGCGGATGAAGTAGTTAGAAGATGTGTGTCATATGATGAATTTCATTCCATTCTCACTTTTTTTTCAAGCTCATTCTTGTGGTGGGTATTTTGGAGCAAAAGGAACAGCCTACAAGGTACTTGAAAGTGTCTCTATTGGCCTTTTATTTTTAAAGATACATATTACTTTTGCAAATCATATGAAAAATGTCATAGAACAAGTAATATCACTTATAAGAATCAAATGCCTTTAACTAATATTCTGGTAAGTGAATTTTTTAATGTTTGAGGTATTGATTTTATAGATCCATTTTCTTTTGATAATTTTTATATCCTTATTGTTGTTGATTAGATGTCCAAATGGATTGAGGCAAAAGCCTTATGAATTAACATAGTTACGGTTGTTTTAGATATTGCCAAGACTCATATATTTGACAGGTTTGGAATCCTTGAAGCTATCATTAGTGATTGTGACACTCATATTTGCAATCGTTCAATTAAGGCATTACTATGCAAGTACAATATGACTCATCGAACTTTCATAGCCTATCACCCTTAAATGAATGCCCAAGCTGAAATTTCAAATCAAGAAACCAAGTCTATTTTGGAAAAGACAGTGCAATCTAACCAGTGAGATTAGAGTTGTGACTTGGTGATGCACTTTGGGTTTATATGATTGCTTATAAATCACTTATAGGAATGTCACCTTATAGGATTATTTACAGGAAAGCATGTCATCTACTAATGGAGCTTGAACACAAACCTTTTTGGGTCATTAAGCAATGCAACTTTAATTATGATGTTCATGGGGGTTACAAAGAAGTTGCAATTACAAGAGTTGGAAAAGATACAGAATGATGCCTACAAGAATGCAAGGATTTATAAAGAAAAGATCATTAGTCTTCATGACTAAATGATTACAAGAAAGGAGTTTCACGTTGGAGACAAAATTCTTCTTTATCATTCACATTTGAAACTTTTTCCTGGTAAGTTATGCTCTCATCGGATTTGACCCTTTGTTGTTTCTAATATTTTTTCTTATGGTGCAGTTGAGATTACAAGTGTAGAAACAAACAAAGTGCTCAAGATCAATGAGCATCAATTGAAAACTTTCTATAAAGGTTGGACGATTGAATTCACTACTTCCATAGAGTTAGTTGAACCAATCAATGAGGCATGAACATGCGATATGTCGAGCCAATGATATAAAGTAAAAGTGTTTACTGGGAGCCAACCCAACTTATATAAAAAAATTTCATATTTGCTTTTTTTTTTTCATTATCTTTTATTTTTCACATTTTACTTTATGTTTGTCATTCTCTCTTACTCCTTTCTTTTATTTCAATATTGAGAATAATTTTGATTTTCTTTGTTGTTTATATGTGTTTTATTAGAAAAACTCATAAACATTTGAAAAAAAAAACTATGTTTTCAAACCTTAAGTATTAAGTTTTATCTATTGAACTCCCATTAATTTATGAGAATATGAGAATTATGTATGAGAATTAGTTGAGATAGATGAAAACTATAAATCAAATGAACGAGTGTGCATACAAGTTTTAAAAGTTTAATTAGTTTAGAGATTCACTTTGAAAATATATCATGTTGACTTAATAGTGTTGTACCAATGTAAGCTTTTGAACCTTCAGTAGTATATTATTTGATGTGTGCATTCTTTCAATGATATGTATCTCTAGGACTTGCTTCATATCTTGTTGAAATTACATTTACATTACATGTGTACATAAAGATAATAAAGGCACTAGGAATTTTAATCACTTGAGCCAAAAAGCCAACCCAAAGCTTATTATCCTTAGTGAGCCCTTTTGAGTTTGTTTGTCTTTTCTTTGCTTTACTTATGTTATAAGCCTTAAATATTTATATGTTTTCCTTTTCTCATGGGCAATGATTAGTAGAGCATAAACTTATTAATATTTCATGTAATTATGGTTGGAAATTATGTGAAAGAAAAAAGTGATACTTGATGAAAAGAATGGGCAAAGTTGTTAGAGATAGACCATTTGAGGAAAAAAGAAAGAAAGAAAAGTTGTTACATTGTGTTCTTAAAGTTTTATGTTGATGGAGCTTGAAATCAAAAGAATTTAAGTATTGGTGCTTTAAGATGGTGAATTTGTGTGTTTTGATGATATATCTTGTTTCAAAATTCATTTTTATAGAATGCTCTACTTCATTTGGTTTTAACCTTTTTTTCTTTTCCTTTCTTTTACCTCACCTTAACCTTAGCCTCATTACAACCGAAAGTAAAACCTTTTAATTCATGTATTACTTATAATATTTTTAGTAATGGAGATGAGATTGAAAAGCAAGTTTATGGTAGAACATATTCATTGATTGAATTTGAGATATTTAAACACATGAGCCCTAAACACATGAGTGTTGGAGTGTATATCAATGACAGGACATGTCACTTTGGTATGGTGTAGATTTCATTTAAATCACAATGATTAATTAAGTTTTGAATTTCACATGTGAATGAAAATTCATGTTTTTATCTTTCTTTATTGTATTCTTGTTTATAATACATATATTTTTGGACACTGATGAGAGATTAGTTATAGTTATTGTGCTAAGTCTTTTTTTTTTTTACTTTGGACTTCCTTAAGTTTGACCTTATCTCTCTTTTCTCAAAGACAAGCAAGAGCTAAGTGTGAGAGTATTTGATGCAATCATATTATTTGATAGTTTTATCCACATTTACCTAGTATTTTGCTCATGTTTTATATATAAAATGCCTTGATATTTTTGTTTCATGTTTTAAAGGTACTTTTGGATATAAGATTCAAAAAGGAGTAATTTGGAGATAAAATTCAGATCATGTTTCAGCTCGTGTTGAATATTGACAAATTTAACCTTTGATCAATGTTTTACGAAGAACTTAAGTTATAGAGGTTGAAATCAAGTAATTCTAGTGGCATTAGAAAGATAACATCCATACCTTTTATCTATAAATAGCAAGAAAAAAAATAAAGAGCATGGAAATCGCAGCCTTCAAAGACAAGTCTTGTATTATGTCAATTTTGACTTTCAACCATTCTGACTTGAATATCTTGAGCTAAAGAAATCCATTTGTTACAAACTCAAGTTTGTTGGATTTTTGACTTAAAGACCTATTAACCTACCAAATTTCTGTAAAAAGGAGCTCATATGAAAGAGATATGATTTTTCTAATACAACCTATAAATTTTGTCAGCATAAAGGTTTTGTGAAGAAATAAGTCCAACTTACTTCCTAAGCATCCAAACTGATATGAAAATTATTTATTCATATGAAAAAGATCTTTACACGAGTAAATTAACTTCACTGAGTTCAAATTCAAAGCTTGAAGATTTTATGCAAGGCTATTTTTCCCTTTTTATAGGAAAGTAGTTGATGTATTACTTAAATATAGACTGACTACTTTGGAAAGGATTCCTTTTTTTTCTTTCCTGATAAAAACAAACTAGTAGGAAGGTGGGTCTTAGGGTTTTTTTTATTTGATAAAAAGAAAGAAGAGAGAGGTGAAGAAGGTAACAGCCAGAAAGATAAAAAGAAGGACTCTCACCTTTTTTTCTACACCCAAAATTATGTTTTCATCTTTTCTCTTCCTTAGATTTTCGATAGTCATGCAAGATTAAGTTATTTTTCTTGGTTAAAATGATACAAAAGCCTTCAGATTTCAAAAAATACGAGATTTATTTTATCTTTTCTTTTTAAGTTTATATGATGAGTATCAATATTTTTCTATTCTTATTTCTTATGATTGTTCAATTTGATTGTTAGAGCGAACTCTAAGTTATTATTCTAACAAATTTATTGTTAAGTTTGCTATCAAAACTAGAGTTGTGATATTTAACTTGTGAAACGACTAAGTTTAATAATTATGGCTGATCTGTGTTGTTAATCTTAGGAAAAACATTCAATTAAATCCAATATAGACTGTAGACAATTATATTGTCTAGATTTATCAACATATTTAGTTATTAAGGCTACCATTAAATTAAATTACTAGCGTAGACGCTGTGATTGTTTAATAGTTAAGGATAGTTATACTATAGATCGGTTAACTAGCTAATATTAAGAAAGATAAATATTCATAATACAATTGACGTATCGTTTCAATTACCAGTTTTGATTTTCATCAGTGGATGTTTACTTCAGACCAATGTTTTTCTCTTAATAATTTCGGTTTATTTAACTTAGTTTGAGTACTTATTTTGTTTACCCTAACATAGTTTAGATAATCTCAAAATCCCCCATCTTTGAATCATTTAACATAAAGACCCAGACTATATCTTCTTCGTATGATTGATCACTTACTTGCTCTATACTATCTTATTTATTTAAGCTAAGGTAATTAATTTGTGAGACCACGACATACAACATCCATCAATAATATTACGAATATTCCTTGTAGCTCTAATTGTATAATCATCAATGACATCTAGTTGATCCACTTGCAAAGCCTTAGTAGCCAAAGTATGGCTTCCCTTGTTCATGCTCTCGAGTTTGTTCATCAGCTTTGCTATATCGTGGTCTTTTGCCTTGAGTGAAGTTGAAAGCCCCTCTACGAATTTTGTCAAGTTAATCATTTGATCCTCCAAAAATGTAGTCTCGATTGTCATCACTGACATAATGCCAAAACTCGAAACCTTACTTGGTGATCGACATGGAGTGGTCTTTATTGGTGAATTGTCGAAGTAGTCACCTTTAAGTGCCGAACAAAAATCCATGCACCCCATTTAATTTTTTGTGGTGGAGTTACTTATAACTTCAGATTTGGAGAGAGCTCATATGCCCCCCCTTTCACATTTGATGCTGACACTAGCTCGAAATCGCTTAGTTTGTGCATATAACTCGACGATGGATTTTTTTTCAATGGCGAGGTTGGAGAATCTTCAATGGTATGTTGGCAAATTGAATTAGTAGCCTTGTTGTTTTTGGGAGCGACAATGGTGATCACGTTCTTCCTAGTTCCCATCGAGAAGTTGTTGAAAAATTTTTCTTGAAGGTAAGAGATGAGAAGTAGAGATGTCTCCAGTAGAATCGCTAGAAAATTGTAGATATAATTTTGAGCACCTGAAATTAAATAAGCATGCATATACAAATATATGATTTTATTAAATATATGACCGAGTACAATCACTATCTAAAATTTTATTTCAAAAGAATAAGACAATTTCTTCCCTTGGATTTGATATATGGTAACTTGATTTATTTGTGAAATCAAGCCAAGATTTATGCTTTACAAGAACGTGAATTTAGATGTGTATTGCGAAGCGATATTTGGTGATTTGATGCTTTGAATAATACATTTGATTTGTCTTCAAAATGTTGTTAAAGAACTCTTATAGGACGTTTAGGCTTGATCCAATAGAGCTTTGTTTTTTGTAGACTTTAAGCGTAGATGAAAAAGACTTGAGAGTTTTTAAGAGAGTTTCTTTACTTAAAGTGCTTGTCTTAAAAAAAAAAAATTTATCTCCAAGAATTCTTCTTCTCTTTTTGTATAGGGCAGGGACTTTTATTTATAAATGTTTTTAAGAACTCTCAAGTTCTTTTCACGTGATATTATTTTATTGGTTAAATTTTATTTATGAGATTTTTATTTATAATAAGATATTTCAAAAATCTCATTTCATATATCAATTTTTTAATAGTTAAGAAATATATGAAAATTTTCATATCATTTATTTAATTTTATTTTATCTTTTCATGTAAAAATAGAATTAAAATGACATGGTAAAACTTAATTGTTAGAAATTTGTTTTGTTTCTAGTTGTGGTTTATGCCCAGGACGCCCAAGCGGCTCTAAAATTCCCAAACAACAATCGAGGCATCGCCATAAGACCGAACAGCTTTCTGCTTAGAGGTTTCTCCTCAGTTTTTCAACTGAACTTGGTCTCTCTGCACTGCAACAGACCCGAGCTTGAGGATCCTCTATCAATGGTTCGACCAACAGAAACTCTTCATCACCTCATTGCATCCGCACCAGCACCCTTTAAACCAAAACCCCGTTTCTTGTCCTCAAATCAATCCCTCTACAGGAAGCAAATTTCCCTCTCCACTCTCCTTCAGAGGTACGGTTTCCCTCCCTCTCAGCTACAAACTTTCCTTTCTCGAAATCACTTTCTTTTGAATTCCAATTTACATGATACGGAGAAATCCCTTGGTATGCTCACATCATCCTTCAAGATTCCACATAAATCCGTTGTTTCTTTGATCATTGACTGTCCCGGGGTGTTGGACTTTGATTTCTTGAAGAGATGGGAATTTGGTTTGTCAAAATTTGCAGATTTGGGTGTTCCTCCATTGCTCATCAAAACTGTTTTGGAGCATTCTAAGAAATTCCAGATTGACCCAGATAGGTTTAATGAGACTTTGAAGGTTTTGAAGGGTTTAGGGTTTAGTGAAAGTACTACGAGGAGGGTTTTAGAGGGTTTTCCTGGAGTGATTGCTTTGAAGGAATGCGAAATACATAGGAGAATTCAATTCTTGATGGCAATTGGAATTCCTAGAGATGGAGTTGACCGCGTTTTCAATTCATTTCCTGAGGTTTTAGGGTTTGGAATTGAAAATAGGCTAATGCCATTGCTCAATGAGTTTAAGGATTTGGGTTTTAGTGAAGAGTTGGTTAGGAAAGAGATTATTAGAGAGCCTCGGATTCTCGGTATGGAAGTAGGTGAACTCTCGAGGTGTTTGGACTTGATTAGGTCTTTGAAATGTCGAGAACCGATCAAATTGAAGATTTTTAGTAAGGGAGCATTTAGAGCTGGGTTTGAAGTGAAACTTAGAGTCGACTGCTTATGCAAACATCGGTTGATTCGCAGAGAAGCTTTTAAGATATTGTGGAAAGAGCCAAGGGTAATTTTATATGAAATAGATGACATTGAGAAGAAGATTGATTTTATAGTGAAAACAGTGGGATTGAATGTCGGTTGTTTGGTTGATGTTCCAGAGTATCTGGGTGTGAGTTTTGAGAAGCAGGTTGTTCCTCGATATAAGGTAATAGAGTATTTGCGTGCAAAAGGTGGACTTGGTAATGAGGTAGGATTGAAGGCCATGATCAAGCTAAGTAGGCTTAGATTCTATAATCTTTATGTTAAGCCATATCCAGAATGTGAAAAAATGTTTGGAAGGTTTTCAGGTGATGTTCAAGTTAAAAACCAACATCCGGCTGGATTATGGAAGCTTTTGAAACCCCAACAAAGGGATCCTGACTCAAAAGAAGATGTGAAGAACATGAAGTCTTTCATGGAAGGACTTGTTTAGCAGAGAAGGGTGATTTGCTATATGCAGCTTAGGGTGCAGTTGAGTGGACTCTTGTTCTTGTAATTTTAGGCGATGAAAATTTGTTCAATTGTATTTGGCCTGTTGTTCTCTGGATGCATGATGGGGGGATTTTGTTAGAAAATATGGTTCTCAAAATCATCGGATTGGCACTCGATACCCAATTTTCAGAATGCCTGGACAGCACACAAGGAATTCCAGTTCATTAGTGGAAATATTTAGTCAAGAGAGACTCGTGCATATATAATTTTATGTGTGGACCTGCTAGCATGTGCATGTACTTTGGGCTCTGGAGGTTTGTTTCATTAATTATGGATTATGGCTAAGCAATTCAGCAAAATATTTGGTTGACAATTCACAGGTTGTTATAAGCTGTGAAGCACGGAAATTGTTCAAGTTATTCTTGAAGTTGATTTTCAACTGATCATGCAGATTGGTGTGCTCTTGCAGCTCTCAACCATCATGCACTGGAACTTCTTACTCAGGACTGGATTATTAAAATGTGACGCGAACAGGGCAGGCAATGACCGCCATGATATGTGAAGTACAGCTACAAGCAAGGTAAATTTTGAGAAATGGGATTATTTTGTTTAATACTGTTTGAAAATGTCAGATTCCCAGGCAAGCCTTCACAGAAACTTGCCCCTTTTTTTTATCCATCCAACCTCATGCAGGTTCGAGTATCCTAACCTCTACTTTTTTCTGAAACATCTGCTGATTTGCCTGGCTTGGAGACAGTGGGTCAATACCTTAACTGAGTGTGTCAATGACTCGCTAATGTCTTGTATTAACTGTCACGATTGTGAGAACCTTGATAAACAACTGATCCATCTATCTGTTTGTTTGTATTTTCTCTCTTTTTCTGGGTGTCCAATAATATTTTGTATTTGTTCAGTTTCAGCAAGGGTTATGATGTTGTACAAATTAAACTGCTTATATTTCAAAAACTATTTGTCGCCAAGTTTGCGGAACTTCGCTTTATGTTCTAAAGTTCAAGCGATAATCTCTTTCCCACCGAACTTGATAACTAGGATTGCAGCAGAAGAGCAATTCGAAGATGATGACAGCATTTTCTCGAATAATTTTTAACTAGTCAATTTGTCTCCTTGATATGCCAAGCCAAATCGTGCTGAACTCTCTCAACTTGCCTACAGTTTCCAAAGATGATCACACAATGCCCATAGAGGCAAAAATGAGATGCTTGACATCCATGGATAATCTTGGCTAAGCCGCTCCTCTGACTTTCCTCTATTCGAAAGTGTCAGAAATGATCAGGACTTGATCATAAAGATATCCTCACTAGGTTCATCAAACAGCTTGGAGCTCTTCCATGAAGGATTCGATACATTAACAAGCTTTACTGATGATAGCATTGGCTTTCAGAACCACAAATCAGTGGCGTAGCATTGAATGCATTATCATGAAGGAAGCCAAAACGTTCGTGGTCCATATTTAAGGGTTTTAAACTATGACATCTGTTTTGGGTCTTGTAACTGTCTCTTCACCAACGCAGTGCAGGCCCCATCCTTGCTAAGGAGCTCTCCATGAGAGCCCCTCTCAACTATCTGACCATCAGAAACAACTGCTACAGTGTCTGCACTTTGGACAGTTGATAGCCTGTGGGCTATAACTAGAACAGTCCTTCCCTTCATTAGAGAATCCATGGCATCCTGAGCTTGTGAAAAATTTAAGTGAGAAATAAATGGTATCAAATTTTTAGAAAAACCTTATATGAAACTAAAACAAAGACTTGAAATGTAAACTGACCTGCACTAGATATTCACTTTCGGCGTCCAGAGCACTTGTGGCTTCATCAAGGAGGAGAATCCTTGGATTCGTCAGTAGGGCTCTAGCAATTGCTACCCTCTGTTTCTGACCTCCTGAAAGCCTTACCCACGTTCTCCTACAAAAGTTTGATATTTATCTGGGAAGTTTGCAATGAAATCATGCGCATTGGCCATTTTCTGCAATATCACAATTACATTAGCTACTGCTGAATGTTTAATTAAGAGGGATTGTGTGGCAGTTTTCGAGAGGTAGAAACTTACTGCTGCATTTTCTATATCCATGCTGCTGACTTTACCCTCACACCCATAGGCGATGTTATCCTCTATAGAACAGTTGAAAAGAACAGGCTCCTGGCTCACTATACTGATCTGTACAAGTATAATAAAGGGCTGAGTTTATTATGTACAGAAAAACCTCTAGACCATAAAAGCACCAAGTTATGAAACAAAAAATTAGCCAAGCAAATCTAAAATTTATACAAGCATCTTATGTCAGGGAGAAACAGAATATATCAATTTTTTTGTTTTGGATCATCGACATGCAAACGGAAAATGAAAATTACCTTTCTGTGTAGATGTTCGTGTGATATTTCTACCAGAGGAACCCCATTTAGGAGAATCTTTCCCTTAATTGGGTCATAAAACCTTTCAATCAAGTTTGCAATTGTGGTCTGAAACAAGCAAAATAATATAAATATGACACTCTGCCTTATGTTGCAAAACTCAAACTTAGTTCGCAAGTACTTCTTCAATTAGATTGGCATGTATTATAAACTGAAGCAGCTTAGCAGCTTATATTTCTTTTTCTAAAAAAAAAAAAAAATACATATTACTTTTCCTCCTCCACTAGGGCCAACAAGAGCAACTTTTGAGCCAGGCTGCAGTTTCAATGTTATTCCCTGCAATTGAAAGAATGTATAGTGTTTTATCATCAGAACATTATGAACAGACAATAACTTCTGAGAGGTAGTTAGAGGAAGCTAATCACCTTGAGAACCATGTGGTTGGGGCGGGATGGATAGGCAAACCAGACATCATCTAACTCCACATCCCCATCCTGTTCACTAGAATACAAGGAAAACCAATTATCAGTTATGAGATTCTTTCTGGTTTTGAAATCACAAAAATGCGTGGATTTTATGAGTTTTTGGTTTGATTGCGTGATAATTGTTTATCACATATAAACCTCAGCAAAAAGAGAGGTAGTTAGGGGGTGGGCAGGATGATATGGTGCTGTCATGATTGAGAAACTGTAATCATGATATGGAATTGAGAGTTTTGAAAGAAAAAATTTGTTTAGACAAAGAAAAACTGCAAGCAAAGTACTGAAGTTCATAATATCTTTCATATTCAATTGCTTCACAGAAAGCAAGAATGGTGGATGATCATAGTTTAGTCCAGACTCCACAGACAAGTAATGGTAACCCAACTGGCACTCTCATAATTGTAAGTTTACTGCATATTTGTGCACCGCTGTCACCAATTTCATTTTTTTCCAATTATCAACAAGCATGACTAACTCATGGAATCATTCACAGGCATATTAGAATAATGAGAATCCCATGACTAACCCCAAAGGACACTTGTTCCCTGACTTTGGCATGGATGAGACACGATCTAGAAGCTGGAAAACCCGCCTGCTGGATCCTGCAGCTTTCATTGCCACAGTATACAATCCTGACAATCCAGATATAGAGCTGCCAACTGCAAGTGAAATTAGTTGCTACAAGTCAATCAAACTGGACTTGAGAGATTTCAATATTGATAATATAATACCATCAAAAATAGATTTCCTAAATTAGATTATAATTTCATTAGATGAAAAATGGTATCCCTGCATCCATTTACCTGTGAGGCTGTAGAGAATGAAAGATGTAAGAGCACCAGCGGTCACAGAACCTGTAATTGTTAAATTAACTCCATATATCACCACTACGATCACTGAAAGGGTTGATGCTGCATTGAGACCTCCTAAGAAGAGCCCAACCACTTTCTGTACGATAAATAGCTAGATCAAAAGATCCACATAAACAAGGACAGAGTTTTTTTATTATTCATTATTTTTTTCCTTTTTGGTTTGGGTTTGTGTGGGGTGGGACAGGGCAGCGAGTGAGAAAGTATGTTCAGGTGACGTTGAAGAGGATATCAAACAACACAAGGGAACATACAGCTTGCTTAAGTCCAAGCTTCAATGTCTCATCAACTTTCTCAGAATAGCGTGAAATCTCGTAACTTTCTTGTGCAAAAGATCTGACTGTCCGTATAGCACTAAAAGATTCCTAAGCACCAGTCATGTAATGCACATGTGATTTCCAAATATAACTATAACAGTAGACAGTTTGCATCATTGTAATCATACTAAATTTAATAGCATTTCAGCATGTAATGCACAAGCAGACCCTTTGCATTATCGTAATCATACTAAATTTTCACACCAAAAAAGAAAGAAAAATTGAAAGTTATCATATTAAAAACTTGCCTCTATATCACTTATGAGGTCTAATTTCCCTTCAAGATATTAGCATTTACCCACATTATGCATAACCTTTCAGCATAATTTTACATCAATTTACACGTTCAACAACATTTACAGGAAAAGGCATTTAACTGGCCTCTAGCTGGGCACTTCATCTGCATCACAGTATCAGATTTGTAGACTTACCCATTTAGGTTCACCAGCAAACACAATTATAAGAAAATGAACTATAGTAGTGGGAAACCTTCTATATATACATGAACCTGTTTATACCATCTTGCTCATCATTTAGTAGTTCCTAACTAGTAACTCTTGTGAAAATTCTTCAGACTATCATTTGAAGAACATAAAAAACTACTCGAGTTAATCCCCTAACCTATGACCCGGATCATCAAACCAAAATAACCTCATAGAAAGAAAATAAAAAATGACTTAATTTAACCCGGGTTAACCTGCTAAATCTACAACTTTGATCATGAGACTGAGATAACCCCATAAAGAGCAAATCAAAATAAATTATGAAACTCAATTTTCAATCATCCTTGTCGGACCCAATGTTAAACAATGAGATTTATAAAATTTATAATAAAGAAATTCCACAAAAAAATAAGCCACGTCAACTCGGGTTAACATATTAGGTACTATTATCAGGTCATGAGGTTGAGATAACCTAATAAAAAGTAAATTAAAACAAATCATAAAAGCATAATTTCAATCAAACACAATATTAAATGACTTTTCAGGGGAAGAATGATCTAGAAGTTTATTTAAAATGAGAGAAAAAGATAGAGTAGATTTTTTAGTGTCACAATTATCTAGAGCCTAAGAAAGTCAAGTTTATTGTGATTGCTTTTACTGACTATATCATTTTGTAGTTGGATCAGTTAGTGACAAACCACAAGAAAAATTATAAGAGGCAAGTTGATATATAGGATGAGATGAAATCATTTATGAAGAGGATATTTATGCCTGGCTACTATTATAGAGAATTATATCAAAAGTTGTATAATTTGAGTCAAGAAACAAAAAGTATTGATGAGTACTTCAAAGAGATGGAACTTGTTATGATTTGAGCTAATGTTAATGAGGATAGGGAAACTTCTATGGCTAGATTCATGAATAAACTTAATCGTGATATAGCTCATATTGTGTTGTTGTATCATCGTTGGACGAGATGGTGCATATGGTCGTGAAGGTGGAGAAACAACTTAAATGGAAGGGTATCATTCGGCAAAGCCAAGTGAGGAGGGTAAGGACAAATACCCTAGAGAAAAGAAAGACACCTCAGTCATTGTTAAAGGTAACAATGTTACTCCTACTTCTCATAAATATGACAATAAATGCTTTCGTTGTTTGAGTTTTGATCTTGTTGCTTTATAGTGTTTTAAAAAAAGAGTCATAGTTATGAAAGCTAATAATAAGGTTGAGATCGATGAGGAGGGTGAAGAGGAGAAGATGTCACCATTGAAGGATGTTGATGATGTTTGTGTTGAGTATCAGTTGAGAAAGAGACACTTATGGTAAGAAGAACACTGTATATACATGTCAAGGTGAATGATTTAGAAAGTAAAAGGGAGAACATATTCTACACGAGATGTCATGTTCAAAATAAAGTATAGAGCTTAATCATAGATGGTGGTATTTGCACTAATGTAGCTAGTATTAAATTGGTGGAAAAGTTGAACTTGTACATTACCAAACACCCAATACCTTATAAATTATAGTGATTGAATAATATCATTCTGAATTTTCAGCTTGTGTGTGAGAGTGATTCTTGCACTCTTTGATTCTTGAAAGAACTAAACCGACTTATCAAAGATTAATTGGCTTCGTGGCTTCATTCAGTTTAATTCCAATAATGTTGGTGCCTTGGGAAAGTTTTCATTATGTTACACTCTTATTAGACCCTTTTCAGCTTTCTAGGATTAGATTTCAATCTTGATTGTGGGTTACGTTACCACATGATCACAAGGTTCGGATAATAAAATCCCACCCATGTATGAGATTTGTGTTGGTAATATGGAAAGATTTAGAGAGAAAAAATATTAAGAGTGTATCTTAAGAAACTGTTAAGAATGTAAAAGAAGAAGAAGAAGTTAAAGTTGAAATATTAAGGATATTAGATAGCTTTTGAAAAATTATAAATTGGATATTAATAAAGATAAAATCAAATTTTAAGCTAAATATAATCATAAAAATTAAATAATATATATTTTATTGTGCAAAATGAAAGTAAATGAAAAAAAGAATAAAGGAATCATTAAATTAAAAAACAAAAGTTTTGGAGGATCACAAAAGCTTCTTTCCTCTATTCAAACTTCTTTATCCTTCACTCGACAAGTTAACATTTAACCTCAATTTTGAAGTCAAATACACTATTTTAAAACCTCACCTAACCTAACGAGTTAACTTGTGACTTATACCTGGTAAAGTTTTAGTAAAAATATGGATCACGGTTAATCTGTGACTCGGTCAACCAGGAAAAAACTCAGTCAAAACCCGTTAATTTTTTTTCTAAAATATAACATTTTTAATTTTTAAAAAGTAAAAAATAGAGTTGACCTAGGTCAAATCACTTGAATCATGACCCGAGACTTGTCCCAAGTCGATCTCAAGTCGGATTTAAAAACTATAGTTAAATCTCAACCTTCTTTTAATTTTTTTTTCTCCCTTTAAAATTATTTTAAACATAAGTAAATGGAGGTGAAAAGTTACTTTTTTTGGGATCAAATCTCAACCTCTAACTTCTCCTCTCTTTTGTGATAAAAGCTTAACCTATTTTATTTTTTTTTCCTCCCCTAAAATTATTCCAAGCACAAGTAAAGGAGGAGGCATCCCCATTTTACATGGTAAATAGGGATGCACCTAATAGTTAGTTTGAAAAGATTATCTTGTAAGATAATTAGGGTTCTAAACTTTCTGAAAGTTCATTTTAAGGGTAGCCGCTACAACATATCCAATTGCTTTTTTCCTACAACTTTCGATGTTCTATCTCCTCTGAAAAATGTAATCACATCCTTCTCGTTGATAATTTCTCATTCATACTTGTTACCACTTTCTTTTTCTTTCTTTGTTTCTTGTTTTCCCAAAAGTTTTGCTCATTAATCTTCATTCTTAAACAAAACTAGATTTACCTTATTCTTGTTTAGAAACCTTGCTTTGAGTTTTTAAGATTTGAGCTTGATTCATCGTAAAGAATTTGCAAAACATGTAATTAGTTCTTTAACAGGTTGCTTTATAATATATATATATTCATTTGCTTGGCATGGTTGACTTTTTGAGTGATGATCAAATGAGTCTCTAAAAACCTAATCAAATTAAGTGGTTTTGAATAAATTAATGTTACAAACAACTAAACTAATAACCCAATCTAAACTAAATTTAGATAATTCAATTTTTGGTTTTATTAGCTTGATTGAGCTGGTAATGATAACACTACTATTTAAATGTTTAAAAATACAAGTGTGTATTGTACTTTTGTAATGAAACAAAAAACTAATTTTTTGAATTCATTTATTTATAACTCAAATCCATATTATTATCAATTTTAATTTTTAGTGGGAGCATAAATGTATGAAATTTTATTTAAAAACAAAGAGTACTCAACATTTTGTTTTTCAATTAGGAGCATTTCATTCACGTGTTAAACTTGGACACTTGAGTTTTATGGTTTACATTAGCACAAATTAATAGAAAAACAATACCAATAATAGCAATGTGTATTCACAAGTCAAGTTTCTATTACATTCATACCACACTAATTATTCAATATATATAAAAATTAGATTTATATTTTATCTTTAGGGTTTTTATACGGGCATTCATTATCCAAGTACTATTTATTGTTCAATATAAATAAAATAGTAATATATATATATATATATATATATATATATATTATAAAACATAATTAATAAAGTTTGCTTTGTAGATTTATAAAACAGGTCAAATAAAGAGTATGCTTTTATACAAATAATAATGAGGCATCAAATTCAACTCTTTGCTTTTTTTTTAGGAGAGTTAAAGCTTACTTCATTTATCTTCCATTAAAAGTTTGTGGAGTGCATCGTGGAACTCAATATAAGTCATATTTATATTTATTAAATTTAATATAAGATCTAACTTAATCAAAGCTTGAATTATCAAGTTAACCTTTTTTTTAATGAAAATTTAATATGATATCATTTTGACTTTTTATAAACAATAAGTTAATTTGATTAGATTTAAATTAGATTAGCTCAAATCAATTAAATTAATTAGGTTTCGATTAGATTAATCAGATTTGACTAGGTAAAATATTTTCTTAAATTTTTTCTAACCTAACCAAAGATTTTGCACTGTCAAGTTTTCCAATGAAAACCATACATGATACAATAACACTGCTAACATTTATCTCTCATCTTCATATTAAAATTCAAAAAATAAGATAAAAAAGCTAATAATTTTTTTTATTCAATTGTGTAATTACTTTTGTTACCCTTTTTCATTTAAGAAATTTAGTTGTGTTAGGAGGATAGTTAGGGTTTTTTGTTTTCTTCTCCTTTTGTTAGGCAAGCAAAGACATGTTAGTTGATTTGTCTTTTTTTTCTCAACGTGGGTTATTTTTTTCTTTCTTTTCATGTCCGCACTAGCAATGCAAACTCTCTTTTCTCATATTAAAAGTTGTCGTTTTTTTCATGGGTCTATATCCTTTGGTTTATGGAGATGAGTTTTTATTTTTATTTTACATAATGGTTGATATTTCTCTACATCTGATTTTTACCTTAGCTTATGTTGATGGGTTTTGTTCTTTTTTTTTTTTTCACTAGGATGATGAGAGAAATAAGAGGGCATCTTTGTATAGCTTTTGTCATGGTTGGTGGTGGGGTGAGACCGAGGAGTTTGATGAGCAACATGAGATTGCAATGCATCTTCAAACCCTAATTGAATTTAGGTCATAACTATATATTATTTATTCCTTCAATTACACCTTTCTAATTATTTTCCCTTTTTACCCCTCTATTTCCCCTCCTTCCCTAGAGACCATATCACTATGGTTTCTATTTCTATCTCTCTTTTCTTCTTTTTTATTTTGGATTCAGCAATTTAAAAGGGAAGAGAAGTGATTTGTAAAAAGGAATCAAAGGCTTTAACTTGGACTTGCATTCCTCGTTTCCTGCAAGGTCTTCTGCTTTTATAGAGTAATGATCTGTAACATATTTGTCCTTTGGCTCTCATTGCTTCTACCATGGCTACTTTCTTCTCTTAGTTTAGTGTTTGGATTCATCATTGTGTTACGCACCATTGACCTCTAAAACCATTAGATAATTAATATTAGCAACTAGCGGTTTCACTACATGATATGATACCATGAAAAATAATGATGCTCATATCCGTTTGTTTAGCCTATGTATTAAAAGGCATTGTTGGATACCTTGAAATATATTCCATGTGATTGAAAAATCAAATTTTGATTGTTCTATTAGTGTTCTCAAAAGTAAACTATCATACTTTAAAATATATTATCAATGTAAATGTTACTTTATGAGAGCTTCTCGCTTTATTAATAGTCACACTTTTAAAGCTACAACAAAGATTGTTGAGCTATTATATCCTTGAGATGACATATAATATAGTTCTGGCTATATTAGATTAAATTTTATAGATAAGATGTATCATCTCAAGAAAATAACACGACTTATACTTTAGCCTAGTCATCTTTATCTTGTGATAGTATAACAATGATGATTTAAACATCTCTATATCACAAAACTACATTAAACATGTTTTTTATTCTTAATTTTCTAGTGATAAAGGTATGAAGCTTCGCTTTATTTTCTACATTAATTTATTTAATAACATGTGATTTTAATTTTATTTCTTTTATATGCTATAAATAACATCAAGTCAGTTCTATATAATCATAACATATATTTTAGGATAAATGCATGATATTATAACTTCCCCCCTCAAACTTAAAGTGGTAACATTCGAGTAATTTTATGGTGCTTAGAGAGTAATTCGTGACATCTTATTAGCTACTCCATAAGGCTTTCTCTAAAGAAAGAGATAAATACAAATAGAAGAGAGAAAACATATATGAAGATATATTTATCACTTTTGGTGGGTTATGGATTTAATTTTCTCTTTCCTACATGTGTCTTCTTTTACAAAGTGAGCCCAATGGAGTAACTAATAGGATATTACTAGTTACTTTCAAGTGTGCATCATAAACCAAATTGAATTGATTTTTTTACTTAGTTTTGGTTTAGTTTTTAAATTTTTAAATTTATTTTTCATTTAAAAATGAAATTGTGGGTTTATTTTTTAAAAACAATTAGGGATCAAAGGATACATTATTGTACAATATAGATTAGAATATATTTTAAAATGAAATTGTGGGTTTACTTCTTGGTTTTTTTAGGTTCTTTAGGGTTATTTAAAGGTTACAATGATTTTGACATGTTGTTTGATTGAGAGAGAGAGTTGAGTTGAGTTGTATTTTAATTAGTATAAGGATTGTGTCAAGGGATATTGTACAATCTAATTAGAATCTAAAGTGAATGGGATAAAGATAAAAGCTTGATAAGATGATTATGCATGATTTAAAATTTTCTGTAAGAAAGGTTTTTAATAAAGAACATAAAGATAAAGTTATAAGACTAATGTGTTTAGTTATGTTTGGATATTGAGATGAAAATTTAGAATTGAGAAATTTTAATACAACAAAAAGTTTAATGATGTGAAGCTCTTAGTGACGGTCGTAAATCTCTCTTTTAAATGTTATTATGATTAATTTGAGAACTATATAATTGATGTTTTTTTAATTTACAAATAATATTGTTAATCAATGGGTAAATTGATTTATAAGGGATACTTTGGCAACTAGGCCACCGACTCAAGCCGGAGTGGGGACTCCGAACACAATAGGTAGGTGTATAAACCTATAACTTGTTAAATTATTGCATTTTTAACATTGTTAGAATTTACCCATTTTATCTTCGTATCGATATGTGAAACAAATGAACAAATGAATAATAAAAGAAAAGAAAGAATATAGATAAACAACCTGATTAGCTACTCCTGTAAATAGAGGCTAATGATATCAAGAGATTTATGATATTGACATTATCGATGGATAAATTAAAGTATCTGAAAGAACTTGATTAGCTACTTCGGGATTCAAATAGCTAATGATATCGATGAATTACATTGACACCAGTATTACATTGAACTTGATTGGCTGCTCTTGGAAATAAAGGCTAATGATGTCAAATGATTCTTGACATTGACATTACCAATGGATAAATTAAATTATCTAAAAGGACTTGATTAGGGACTTCGATTTCAGATAACTAATGATATTGATGGATTTCATTGATAACAACATTACTTTGATTTTGATTAGTCGATCTCGGCCTCTTGGGTAAAGAAGACTAATGATGCTAATGAGATTTATTAGCATTGGCATAAAATCCTCTAATGGATTTGGGAGAAGAAAATATACTTGATTAGCTACTCCTGAGAACTAGAAAAAGTTAATGATATCAAGGGGACACCTTGATACTTGATATCAACATCTTTTCAAAATATGAGTTAGCTATCTAAGGAAAGATAACAAATGATACTAGTGATTTGACATTAGTATAATCTTGGTTAATTATTCCTAAAGTGTCAGGTGGAAACAAGAAAAGAGAACATAATGATATTTTCCAATGTAATAGGTATTATTTATAATTATTTTATTACTTAACTTGTTGCATTTTTTTAGGGTCATTTTATTCATGTCATGAGTAGTCCTCCTCCTATTTTACTTTTGTTATCATAGATTAGGTATTAGGTTATCTAATAAGTTGGTCTAAATATAAATCATAAAATAATGTTAAATAAATTAAAAATTTTAATTTATTATCAATTCAATAATTGATTTATTTATATCTGAAGATCAAGTACAATGACTAGTAACTTGTCATGATCCCCTAAATATCAAGAAAGTCATAAGTGATTTGACTTAACTTTTTAGTGACTAGTTTTTTAATGTAATTATTATCTTTTCATCATGAATGTTTTGATTTATATATTATAACATAAAATATGTCTGCTTTGTTAAATCATGTTAGTTCTCAACATTATAGTCATTGATTATTTGAATAAGATATTAATTAGTCATTGATTATTTGAATAAGATATTATTATTTTTTTCAAAACTTATTCCACCTTAGCCAAGAATTTCACAATCAATATTATTTGAGAACAAATGAAACTTTTTTCCTAATTCACCTGGAATGATGAATCCTCTATTGATTACTCAAATACCTTCATATAGTTTATATTATACCCAATGTCTTCCCGTTTCTTACCTTTGATTAGGACAATATGTGGTTAGGATCATAACATAACACTCTCTATATAAGATAACTTAGTGATCTCAAGTTTAAGGATCACTTACACAACTATTATGAGAGTTTTTTCATAGATATAAGTGATCTCTTCATATGAAATTCTCTTGCGGGCCAGTTCAATATACATGTCATCTAACAAATACCTACATATTAGTTCTAGGTAGGGTACTTCAATTTATAAGAGCAACTGCTACATTTCATAAAGAAAGAAACATAATATATATCGATCTCAACACCTCTAATTAATGTTCAATCTTAATAGAACATTGATTATAAACATTTAGGAACAATGCTTTGATACAATAAGAATCTCATAATTATAATAATTTTATAATTTTATTTGCAAAATATTTTTGTTTCATGAGCTTTATTTTTACTCTAAATTCATTAATTAAATATAAGATTCATTAATCAAATATAAATAAATATTAAAGATAAATAAATTTTTTATTAATAATAAATATGTTTCACACGAATAAAATCAGTATTATGTGTAACCAACCGATTGATTACATAATATATTTACTAAAAAACCCATCCACTTATCAATTGATTAAGAACAATAATTGTTCATTGTTAGGTTTTTAGCTGGATAGTAAGGAAAGGAAATCAATCATTCATAAGGAGATTAAGATTCACATTAATTTATTGATCAATAAAGACTAAAATTAAGATTCATTGTTATTTTTTATTTATTTTAAAGAATAAATCTCACATGCCATAAAAAAGATAAAAAAATTAAAGGATGAAAAAACGTTTTCAATACAGATTAAAATGTCATAAACAATCTTATTCTATTTTTTTAATTAATGTGGGTGTTCAGCTAGCTTGTGTATACCTCGATAAATTCTATGTGCTCTGAAGTTAACGATCACTAGACCATTATATTAACAATTACATGACTTAAATTTAAAACCATAAAAAAATAAATTTTTTAATCTCAAACTCTTACCACTAAATCACGTTGTAGATAATTCTCTTTCCATTTATTATTATTTTTTTTTTGATTTACGTGGGGTGTCCGGGCCAGCTTACGCGCACCACGACTATTCCCCACGGCCCGCTGGACATCCTGCAAGCCCAGGAGCAGGTAAGGCACCGCGAGGGTGACAGACGTACACATAGAGGGTCGAACCCGGGATGGGGACGGAACAAGTCACACGAATTGACCACAACAGTTAAACCCTCAAGTGCTGGGTACACACGAGAGCTCGAACCAGGACACTCAGGCAGGGCAAAGCCTGCCAAGGCCACTGAGCTACATTTTTATCTGGACGTTAACTAACACGACATACCAAACACATCCTAAAATTACAATTTCACTATTTTCATATAAAAAAATAACTCACAGGTCTCTTTATTCTCACGCCGAGGCCGAGTTAAAGAAAACCCAACCGAGTTCATCACAAAATTCAAATAATCTCTCAGTATCTCCTTCTTGCTATTCCTCCATTACAAATACAATCTAAGCGACAATTCCACTTCTCTCAGCACTAACTAGGGTTCGCTATTCCTCCTTTTTTCATTCTCTCTACCCTACGCTCTTCCTCATGGTAAGTCTTCCTTCTTCATTGCCGTTGCGATTTATTTATTTTCTCTATTGTTTGGTTGTTGAGAAATTCGAGCGAAGAAAAGAAAAGAAACTGCTGTTGAAATTATAACCTGACTTTCCCTTTTTTCTTCTTCTTGATTTTCCTGCGTTATTGAATATTGCTTTCTGACTTCCCAATTCTGTTGAAGATGCTATTACTATGTCGTTTTGCTTGTTGAGATTTAATTAAATTCCGCTTTCCTAATTAATTCATATCAATGGTTTTTTTTTTTTTCTTTTTTCTCTTAATTAGTTAATTAATTTCCGCAGGCTTAGGAAAGTCGTTGAATTTCTCCAATATGTATGGTCAAGGGAGTTTTAATCCCCAGTCCGGTGGCCAAGGTTCTCAAACACCCATTGCTCCTTCATACTCTCACCGTCCGCCTCCTCTTCCTCACAATTTCCAACTAGGCCCTCCTCCTCACACTGGTCAGCCAAGTTTGCCCCCGCCCCAACATCTACTCGCACCTGGTGGGACGGCAAATGCTGCCCAGTCTTGTTTACACTCTTCTACAACTGTTCGTGGAATTGCTCCTTTCCAGCATGTTTATGCACCTGCGCAGCATTCTTCCTATTTAGCATCGGGCCCTCCCCCTCCTCCTCCCTTTGGTTTGCATCGTCTTGAAATGTTACAGGCCCCGCTGCCTCCTAGAGGTTTACCTCCTCCTCCACCACCACCACCACCTTCTCAAGGTCAGAGGTTTTATAATTCGCTGCCACAACAGCTAGCTGGTGTGCAGGGTCTACAGCATATCCCCCCTCCACCTCCCCCACCTCTTCTTCCAACTTCCAGTTTCTCATCATCTGCTCCCTTTGGGAGTTTTGCTGAGTCTAATGGTGCCAATCCTCAAATGCTTTCAATGGCTTCCCTACCACCACCCCCACCCCCACCACCAACCTCTTCTGCACCGTTGATTCCACCTTCTCCTCCTCAGTCTAACTCTCACATGTTGCCAGTATCTGCGCCTGTCCTAGCTGGTTCCTATCCACTGCTTCACTCTGATATTGCTTCCAACTCCAGCATACCTTCTGGTGATAAATTGGGCACTACTGGTTCTGTCAATGAAGCTATCCCTCTCAATAAGGGTGGACATAGTGTTCCTGTGCATGATGGCAACTTATATCTGGAAGGTGGAAGTGGCACTGAGGTAAATTGTAAATTGGATGAAGCAAAGAATTTTTCACAACCCAGTCATTTGATGGTTGCCGCTGGATCCCACATGTCTGCTGATTCTGATTCCGATATGGAGATGGAAGGTTAGTGCCTTATCGGTATTTTCTCGGTCTACTTCATAAGGTGTTTGTTTGCTGATATTTGCTAAGGTAATTATGTTTCTCAGATGTCTCTATCCCTCCTTTGAAGCATGTAAATCTTATAAAACTTATCATCTATTAGTTTGATGTTAAAGAGAAAATGAGATGCCTGACTGTTCCTTGTTTGCACTGTGATTGTGATGTGTGACCGGGATACAAAATATTTATTATTCTTGGAAATTTGTTGTTTGTATGCCAAATTTTTTTACCCCTCCTAGATCACTTGTGCTACCCCAAACATCTGATTGCGTTTTCTAACTGAAATGGGATATCACTAAAAAAAATATTTCCTTGGTTTTGTTTTATTGATTTATTCATTTAAATCCAATCTTAATTTCATAACTTAAGGTAGTTTCGTTAGTGGAATGGCTTGCTGTTTGGTTGTCTTGTGTCAATGTGGTGCCAAGAGGCCTCTCCCCTTCCGACTTTGTCAAGAAGTGGTACTTTTGTGTTTTGGATGATGCATGTAAGTTGGTGGAAGAAAGAGTTTGTGTTGAATGATCTGAACAACTGATCCAATTTGGTGAAGTTTTCTTGACTGTTTATTTTGTTTGTACATATCATTATGGATGAGTAATATTTTGTGTTTGCATTGTGGAATTATTGATTCATATCATTGTTTGCTTCTCTCTCATCACCGGGTGCTTTTCAGATGATATTACCCAGTCTGACAATGACCAGGCAGCAAATCATCCTATTGGAGATTTAACTCACTGCAATCATTTGATAGCTGGAGACTCTGATATAAGAGAGCAGTTGCGTGAACTGCAGAGTTCAGCACAATCCGATGCTGCCACATTGGTTTTATCAGTCCCTGGTTCCTCCAGGCTGGATAATGGTCAACAAGGTCAATCTTATACCCACACACTGTTTTTCTCTACATGAACAATCTCTTCCTAATTTTCTTCTTCTTGAGATAATTATATATTTTAATGGCTTAATATTGTATGCCCGTGCTTATAACTGCACTTGTATGGTTCTCACGTAGGTTGCTTATGATGTGTAGACCTGTTGCATGTCCATTAAGTTTGGAGTTAATAATGATTTCAATTTAATGGTCGAAACTCAATTCCTGTCGTAACCAATTGACATTTGGAAAAACAGTTTCTGAAGTTCATAGCCCAGTCATTAATTCAGCTGGAGCTGATGAAAAAAGTTCATCAAGGGCCATGTCAGCTGCTGGATGCGAGAATTCTGATAAGTATTCTAGTGAAGTTTTAAAAGGCGGCAGCCCATTCAGACTTCCGCAGGATAATGCTTCTGAGGATAGCTCAGAAAATAATGATGAGCCCTGTTTGAAAAATACCATTCCTAAAACTGCTTCAAAATTAGTTACAGTTGGCTCTGAAGATCTGCAGCAGCAACAGCCATCCTATTGTTTGAGTCACTTTGCTTCTGATAATGTGTATGGTCTATCTGGGAAGATAGGTTCTTCATCTGTGTTCCCACCAGATATTCTGGACTCAAATCAGCTGTCTTGCCTGCCCAATTTTGCAGTATCAAAAAATTCAACTCTCCCTAATACTTATCCAGCTAGTTTTGAGCTGCCGCTCAACTCCAAATTCAGTTCTGATGTTTTAAGACAAGAAAAGGTTGCATCCTACACTAGTATGTATGATCAATCTTCAAGTTGGAACCATATTTCACTTGATGGACAAGATGCCAGTGTTCGATCAAGACAGCCAATCTCTTCTCCCAGTTCTGCTAGGGATGTTGCACAAATTATTCCTAGGTCAGGTAGTGATCAGTATGATCCATTTTTGGACAGCATTGAGCCAGCTTCAAACTCATTTAAGAGACTTGACCACATTCAGAAGTGGGAATCCAATAACACTGACATTATGCCGAGGCTTAGTGGCTCAGACAAATCATTGGATGTCGAAGAAAACAATAAGAAAGAGGTTAGAGGCATTGCTCTTTCTACATCCCTTGATAATGAGGAGTTTGGTGAGACTGCAGATGCAGAAGTCGGTGATGTTGAGGATCAGAGCCAAAGTAATCCTGTTGTAGTGAATGTGAATATGGGTGATATGGAGATCGATCAGGTTAAGTCTCCAGGGAAGAGCAAAAATAGCAAGGACTCCAGATCAATGAAGCTTTTCAAGGTTGCCCTTGCAGATTTTGTGAAGGAGGTTTTAAAGCCATCATGGCAACAGGGTAACATGAGCAAGGAAGCATTTAAGACTATTGTCAAGAAGACAGTTGATAAGGTTGCAGGAGCGATGAAGAGCCACCAAATACCCAAGTCCAAGGTGAAAATAGATCATTATATTGACTCATCGCAATGGAAATTGACAAAACTTGTGATGGTAAATCCTCCTTTCTTTTACCTTGAAGCTGCCAAGCTTTCAATTAATGATGCTTTCTAATTAAGTTGGAAAAAACATGATATTTATATTTAAGGCCTGTGTGTATAAAAATCAGTGGGGATGGATAATTAGAAATGGTTCTTTTAGAAATATCATATCTGATGCATGTTGTCTGGCCAGGCCATATGAATTCGTAGTGACAGATAGAGGTCCCATGACCTCATTACTTAGCTTATGAGTCTACTGATTGGAACATTAATTTCTCGCTATCAGTAAAAGTATGATCATGGAATTGGATATTGTCATTCTAGAACATAGAAATCATGGATGGAAAACAGGCAGTGTGATGCAGCTAGACAACTCTTCTACAAGTATGCTTCCTCTTCAATTCTGCCCCTTTCTGCTGAAAGAAGGGAAATTAATGGACATGAATTCTTAACCATGAGTTTTTTCTATCTAGTAATTTTTTTAGTGGGACTTGGGATTTGTTGCAGTGTACTTTTTAAATTTTGAACAATGAACTGTACAGTTGTATTTCATTTATCAAGGGAAGGTAGGTTTTTAAAGTTTGGAGGTTGCGCCTACAACCTTGCCACAAAAATGGTCCTATTTCAAGAAGCTCATATGACTGAAAAATTGCATCAAGTGTGGGCACAAAATATCATTCTTAGCAATTAAGACCATCATGAAGAATATTTCAAAATATGATTAGAACTTCTCTTTTGTAAATGGACATGTTTGGGGACACAAAACAGGAAAATTTGTGGGGAGTGCAACTTCAAAAAGTTGTTCTATGCATGATTAGATTCTATATGCTCTTTAATTATGTCATATTTGTTTTGGCAATACCATTTTCTTATTTTGTTCTGCAGGGTTATGTTGATAAGTATGCCAAAGGGTAAAAGTTGATATCAGGATGGTTTCTGGTTGAAGGCATTGATTTTGCTTGCTTTGAGGGACTATAGTGCCACTGGAGCTGCAAAACAACCTAGAATTGGTCGTAGAGCTGTGAGAATAGGTGGGAAAAAAAGAGAGCCGGTGTTAGTAGATTCCTTCATTTTGTGAAGTTTGCACCTGCCAGAAAAAGAATATATTAAGGTCTATGACCAGGTGAACTCAGTTACAGCGTATTCCAACTTCAAGGAAATTCTTAGGAGGCTCCAAAATGTGTATGTAATGTGCTGCTTTGAAAGAATGTTGCACTTTCCTTTTGATGTGGAGCTATTTTGTTAACTCTCTTGTAAATTGCCAGTTTTTATTATGATCACTGCGTACATATTTGATTGTTGACTTTTTTGTTGTGTAATCATTGGAAGGAGAGAGGATGAATTCGGAAGCATGAATATAAACAACTTCAGATTTATTAAGAGAAGATTTTTTTTTTGTTAATTTGCATGATATATTTTAGAGTCCTGACTCATCACAATTTGTCATGTTTGTCATTAGCAATGATATGTTTTGGTATCTGGTTTATTAATCAAAACTAGAAAAATTGAATTATCTTTCTCTTTTCCCTTCTCAAAGTATTATATCTATGCATGTTTTGGACAATGGTGTTGGATTGAGAAACAGGTGCTACAGTGTTAGCTTGGACTTCTAAAGATAAGTTGGTTGTACATAATGTTAGCAGGTAACATCTGTATGCTGTCTTTACATTGCCTGATCAGTACAGGATTGAGCTCTAGGTAATTATAACGAATTTGACTGCAATCATGAATTACCGAACAATGATTGAAATTTTGATTTTTTCAACAATCAAATCATGATCACAGGTCAGATAAATCTACATATGTACACAGCGACCATGCATCTGATTCTTGGTTGCATAGGTTTTCACTATTTTACTTTTTTTTTCCTTGTTTGCAGTCATACTGCAATAGAGAGGGCATTGAGCAATCCCTTTCAAGAGTTTATCTTAACAAACATGATTCCCAGTGTTGGAGCAGAACCGTTCTCCAGAGCTTACAGTCAGTCTAGTTAGCAGTAACCTCTCGGGTGAGATCTTATGGCTTGTTCATGTTTTCTGTTCTGTGAGTAGCATCTTTCAGTAGAATTGGATTGGTATAGTTACCAATGAGATTAATGACTTCATTGAGTTACAAGATTGAGATTTATTAATTTATTTTGAATGCATGAGATGTCAATATGTTGTCTCTCTTTATTCCTTCCCTGGTGATGCATACATGTGAAGAATGAACTATGCTGACATAGTGTTGCTTAAATCGTAGTTGAGAAATTGGAACTAAAAAGAACAAAAAGATTTAAATACATATAAAAGAGGCCTTTCCTTTTTATTTAAATTTTAGAAGGAAAAAAAAGCCTTCCTTTTGTTTTCATGACATAACGCAGATATCTTGTCAATTTTCCTTTGTGCCTAGTAGTCAATCTGATATTGTGCTGGCTTCCTTCTTTTAGTTTCTAATTCATGACATAGCTAGGATGTCTTGTCAATTAATACTTCTTGCTCTGCCTGTGTTATCGAATTGTATTTTCGGATGAGGAATAATCATGAGAATTGTGAATGGTTGATTGGGCTGCAAGATGAAATCGAGTTACTTTCAGTAAGGTATTGTATTTGTGCTTTGACAATGAACTGAAATTTTTTTACCTAATCGGGTTTGTTCAATGAAGCTCAAGCTATGAATTTGTAGAATGTTTTTCAACTGTGGTGGAGCTCATCATGCGAACCACTTGTTATTACTCCTTACACAAAGGGAAAAGGAAACCCTTTGGAGTGATGTGGGGATTGGGGGGAGATTTACATTTGGCCGTTCTCTGTAAAAATATTTCAGTTGAAGGACCTGTTGGGCATGCATTTGAATCGTCAGGCCTTTCGTTTCTTTTCTTTTCTTTTTATCGAATTGTATTATTAAGCTGTTACTAGATGGTTTCTGTCAGATTTCTTCCTTATTATATTATTTGCTCTAGAATAAGAAGTGTTGCTAGAAGTGATAAGTTACATGAAGGATGTGGTATCTCGGGAGACAATGGTAGAGGAAATCAAAAGTCAACTCAAGGCAGCCCTTGAGACAGATTATTTTGTTATTTTACGGAAAAAAATCCCACTGCGTATGCTTCTTTGGAGCATCCCCTTCAAAGAGAATGGCCTGGCCAATATTTTTATCCTATTAAAAAAAAGGGAAAAAAATTGAAATTATCAACAAAGAAAGGGTTTATTCAGGGGGAGAGATGTATTAATTTTTATAGTGATTTGAACAATTATTTTTTCCATTTTTTTGAACATGATTAAAAAGGTGAGTTGAAGTGTTTAGTACATTCTTTTAAAATTACAAGATTGCTATTTAGCTAAAAATGGATATAAATTTGGTTATTTCCCCACAATATCATACACATAACCACATTCTCCACATATTTTAAATCCTTTTCCCTTTATTCATGCATCACGATAATCTCCTTTAAATTTTCTCCCAAACATCCATCACAAACTGCATTTATATATTTATATATTCTCCCCATTTGGCATGACTTTACACAAAATTACGAACTTCTTATATTTCCCTTTTGGCAAAGTAGTATACACTTTCCAACACAATTATCTCATCTCCTTATATTTTCTTTTCTTTGGCGGATCAAAAAAGGAGTTTAGGCACATGTAAGGAAATAACCAAATTATTACATGTCAAAGATCATCAATAGCTGAATACCATCAACACAATGACATAAGCAAAAAAAGGATAGGAATAATTAATAATCTCTCTCTCTCTCTCTCTTCAATTCCCCCACTTCCTTCAGAAATCCTCCATTCTACTCCCTATTCATATCTCTCAGCAATCTTTCACTCTCCTGCCATCTAATGACAATTGACTATTGCACAAATTGTTTTGCTTTCAAGAGAAATAATTGGATTGCAGGCTACAAATTGTACACAGATCAGTGTTCTATATATATACACAACTTGTAAGATCTATTCTAGGAAGGAAAGCTTAAGTTAAGGATATATTTCCTAACGATTACAAGATTGAAAACAGAGTCAATATACATATACAACTTTCCTTGTTATTTCCTAGCTGTTACATGCTTGATTGTTGGCAGATTTATGGCTTATGAGATCTTCAGTATGATTCAAGGAATCATCCTTTATACGCCCCTGCAAGATGGAGTCACCACCGGTTACTCCAATCTTGGTTCGAAGAAGCTCTGTTCGTTGACGGGACAGAGGTTTTGTCAAGAGATCAGCAAGCTGATCTTGTGTATTGACATGATGAACATGTAGGGTGCCCTTCTGGACACAATATCACGAACAAAATGCAAATCAATCTGAACGTGCTTTATCCTAGAATGTTGAACCGGATTGAAGCTTAAATGTGTTGCTCCCAAATTGTCACATATGAGCTGTGGAGGAGCTAAAATGGAGTAGCCAAGTTCAGTAAAAAGTGCTAGAAGCCATAACGTCTCAGAGGCAGCGTTGGCAAGTGCACGATATTCAGCCTCAGTTGATGATCGGGCTACAGCTCTTTGTTTTTTTGAACTCTAGGAAATAAGATTAGATCCAAGAAAACATATGTATGCCGAAGTAGACTTTCGATCGTCACAATTACCTGCCCAATCAACATCATAGTATGTGATGAGTTTGGAGGTTATGTTTCTTCGAATATGAATCCCATGAAAGATTGTATGCTTCAAGTATCAAAGTAATCGTTTTGCAGCTGTCCAATGTGCTGCCGTTGGCTTATGCATAAATTGGGACAACTTATTCACTGCAAAAGAAATGTCAGGACGTGTGAGAGATAAGTATTGCATGGCACCAATAACACTTTTGTATTCTGTGCAATCAACTGAGGATGTGCCATCAATAAGCTTGAGCACAGTAGTTGTGGATAGTAGAATGGTAACCTTTTTTGCTCCATGCATGTTCATCTTTGTTAATAAGTCTCTGATGTATTTGTGCTGAGACAAAAAGAGATTTGTGGTAGTGGGAATAACCTCCATGCCCAGAAAAAAAAAATGTAGCTGACCCATGTCTTTTAAAGAAAACCGGTTGCTAAGTTGGACAATGATGGATGAGACAAAGATGAGATCATTTCCTGTAATAACCAAATCATCCACGTACACCAAAAAGTAACAAGTAACAGATTTGGTGTTATAAATGAACAAGGAAGAATCGACTCTGGAGTTCACAAAGTCAAACTCTAAAATGGCACCTCTGAGAGT
>Ga0307517_10001385_pt1 | contig 40715 bp, 51 predicted proteins | sample 23_EM_MG_FD_194515 | JGI IMG/M metagenome (GOLD analysis project Ga0307517, IMG submission 194515) | Populus trichocarpa ectomycorrhiza microbial communities from riparian zone in the Pacific Northwest, United States - 23_EM | ecosystem: Host-associated > Plants > Roots > Unclassified | place...
GCTCCAAGTTCAGTGGCCGGGATGATCGTGAGATTTGTGTTGTGTTGTGGTGTTGAACCCCGAATCGACCTTCCCGAATAGGAAGGAAAAAAGCGGGGTAGGTAAATTGAGGGAAAGGAGCTTGCAACCTTATTATTATGACATTGTGATATTCCATACTATAATACCATGCCGTTAGCTCACATGACCCAGGGCAAAGGTAAGGGTCCCCTACTGTATCCTAACAATCTTCAATTCCCTTTTGGGAATAGCCTCTCGTGCCAATGCCCCCCCAACCGTCAACTCTCTTCATCCCACCTGAACATGCTCTTCCATTCACTACTCATAGCAGATATTTCCCCCCAACACCACCACCACCATCACCTTTTCAGCGGTTCTCGCTCCACTACAAATCCCCCGCTCTCCCCCTTCCATCCGTTCATCACTTCTCCTCCCTTCACCACCAGCCTCCTAGAACCAACTGCAATCATGTGTGGTGAGCAGCCCCTCCTTCGTCTCCCCCATTGTCAAAGTTTACCTTTTCCCCTGCTCACGGTGAGAAACAGGTATATTCGCTTGCCATAAGCACCCCGAAGTTCACAAATTCAAGCCTCAAGCTTTGCAATTGGCCAAGGCGTAGGTTTCTCTAGCCAATTTCTCTCACTCCATTCGATCCCTAAAGGAGAGCTAATGATCTTTGATAGCGTTCGCCATCGCGGTCCGGATTGGAGTAAGTCTCCTTCCTCTTCCCACTTCTATTGCTCCCCGAGGATTGGAAAATTAACCATGCCTATTTAGGTGGGAACATTATTTCCAACAACACTAGTGCGTAATTTCAAGTTACTCCTAGAGCATTATGGGTTGATCTAACATCACCAGTCCTTACTCATGAGCGTTTAAGTATTGTCGGAATTGGTATGCATCCCCGCTTTACCCCTCATATGTTAAGTAGCCTGCTAAGGTAGACCAGACAGCGGAGCTCAGCCTTTGGTCAGCGATGACGGTACTATATTTTTAGCGGTCAATGGTGAAATTTACAACCACAGAATCTTGCGCAAGCAACTCAAGCCCGAAGTGACATTCAGGACACATTCCGACTGTGAGGTTATCTTGCACTTGGTAAGAGACTCTGGTTAAGTTTGGTTGTGGAGCAAGCATTTAACGAGTCTCATAGTACCCCAATCATGGAATCAATACCCCCAAGCTTCTCGACGGAATGTTCTCTTTCGTCCTCTATGACGCAAAGAACGATCGCACCATCGCAGCTCGTGATCCCATTGGAATTACCAGCTTCTACCAGGGGTGGTCCTCCAAGACTCCTGGCGCCGTTTACTTCGCCTCGGAACTCAAATGTCTTCACCCCGTCTGCGACAAAATTATCTCGTTTCCTCCTGGCCACGTTTACGACTCCGTCACTAAGAAGACTACCAGATATTTCGAGCCTACGTGGTGGGACCCTAAGATGGTCCCATCCACTCCGATCGATTACAAACTTATCAGGACCACGCTAGAGAAGTCGGTTAGAAAACGTTTGATGGCCGAAGTTCCCTACGGTGTTCTTCTCTCTGGCGGCCTCGATTCCAGTCTTATCGCCTCTATCGCTGCACGTGAAACTGCTAAGGCTAAGGCTAAGGCCGGAATCATCAATGGCTCGGTTGTCCCCCATGAATTGGTCGGAATTGACGATGAAGACGACTCCACAGTTACAGCCCTGCCTGAATTGCATTCGTTCTCCATCGGTCTTCCTGGCTCCCCTGATACAATTGCAGCAAAGAGGGTCGCGCAGTTCCTAGGAACTGTCCACCACGAGTTCAACTTTACCCTGCAAGAGGGTCTTGACGCTCTTAGAGATGTCATTTATCACCTTGAGAGTTACGATGTGACCACCATTCGCGCCTCAACACCCATGTATCTATTGAGCAGGAAGATCAAGGCTTTGGGTGTGAAGATGGTTCTTAGTGGTGAGGGTTCTGACGAGATTTTCGGTGGCTATCTATATTTCGTCAATGCCCCTGGCAAGAACGAGTTCCATGCGGAGAATATTAGGAGAGTCAAGAACCTTCATCTTTCCGATTGCCTCCGTGCAAACAAGTCTACCGCCGCCTGGGGGGTTGAGGCTCGTGTTCCCTTCTTAGATAAACAGGTATCACCTCCCACATGCTTCCCTCTTTATCCGAGAGCTATTTCTAACAACCTATAGTTCCTTGAGGTTTCTCTCAATGTGGACCCCGCCGAGAAACTTATCACCAAGGAGCGTATTGAGAAATTCATCCTAAGAAAGGCCTTTGATACTAGTGACGAGCCGGGTGCTAAGCCCTACCTTCCCAACGACATTCTGTGGCGCCAGAAGGAGCAATTCAGTGATGGTGTTGGCTACGGATGGATTGACGTCCTCAAGGTAATTAAACCCTAATCCATGTACCCAACTCTAGCCACTGATATCTCTATAAAGGACACCGCCGAAAAGATGGTCTCGGATGAGCAAATGAAGAGCCCCAAACCCGAATGGGGAGACGACGTGCCTGATAGCAAGGAGGGGTACTGGTACAGATGCATGTTTGATGAGCAGTTCCCTGCCCAATGTGCCACAACCGTCATGCGTTGGACCCCAATGTGGTCCAAAGTCACTGATCCCAGTGGGAGAGCCATCTCTATCCACGTTGCCAAGTACGATAAATAGTCGCGAAAGGGATCCCACTGGAGGTTTTGGCTTTTCAGCTTTGTTTTTTTGTTTTTCTTATTTTTACTGGGGGTATAGTATAGTCTTAGTTTGTCTGTAAAGATTTAAAAGCCTTCTATGAGCATACTCCTTGCGCGTGTGATGCGACTCTTCTACAATACATCTTTTGATAAAATTTAACGATTTCTTTCTTCCATTTCCTCTTACTGGTCCGGGATAATGTCATCGCCGTGCAGGGATTTCGAATAGCGAGTGATCAGCTGTGGGAATGCCTATTTCGCGGCTGTTCAGTGAGAGACCTGCGGAGAGGCACCCATTAGCCACCACGATAGGTGGTTTCTGTATACCATCAACGTTAAGCACTGGGGCGCGGTCTTAAGTGAAATGGTCATATGGGAAGAACCGCCGTCGGTCGTGAGTTATATGTGCTCGTTCTGAGCCCGCCTCTGATGCTCAAGATGAGAGAGGTCTTGTTTCGTTAATGAAATGGTTATACTACACTTTTAAGCACCGCACGTACTTATCCTGTCCTCGGCAAGCAGCAGCAACCCCCGCTCGTACGCTCTTAAGTTGCGACGGATGGGTTTAGTCCGGTGGTTCCCGACCACTAATGGTTATATTGCAAACTATTATCTGTTTCCGCTGCGCCCCCCCACTAGGAGAACTTTCAGAATTATTGCTGGGCCTATGGACTGTTTGATCTAGTGACGTATGCCAATACTTGGCCTTGGCACTTATGATTGTGCTTTTCACCGGTCAGAGCCAATCACAACCCGTGGGTTTGGCCTGAAAGCGCACTTAAAGAGAGGGCATTGCACGCACAAGGGCTTTAGATTTTATAGGAATCTACAGTACAGCAAAGAGCACCAATTATCATCCGACGTGTCCGATTAATGGTAGGACTAGATGCTTTATAAAAACCAAAACCAACTAAAGCTTTTGGTATTCTAGAGTACATTGTTAGTGGCCAAGCAATTGAGGATGGTAGGAGAAAGGTGAAGACTTACCAAGCTTGCCCTCCAACTTTTTGGCTTCTGCCACCTTCCTGACAGCTTTCGACATATCATCTTGGGTGATGGCATCGCGGTCGTCTCGGATGGCAAAGAACCCGGCCTCCGTAATCACGTTTCTAAGGTCAGCACCGTTCAACTGGTCGCTCATCTTGACAATACTCTCATAGTCAATCTCTCCTTCCTTTGCCACTGAGGCGGCGTGGATTTTAAGGATTTCCAATCGACCAACTTCGTTAGGTAAGGGAATTTCAATCTTTCTATCCAATCGCCCGGCTCTCAGAAGCGCAGGATCAAGAGTGTCAGGTCTGTTGGTCGCCATAATGATCTTAGTCTTTCCGAGGTAATCAAATCCGTCCAATTGATTGAGGAGTTCCATGAGAGTTCGTTGGATTTCACGATCGGCAGAAGTCCCTTCACTGAACCTGCGTCCACCAATGGCATCGATCTCGTCCATGAAAATGATACAGGGCTCGTGCTCTTTAGCATATCCAAACATTTCACGAATCAGACGGGCCGATTCCCCAATATATTTGTCAACAATTGCCGAAGATACAACTGGGTTAAAAAATTAACGTTAGACAATCAATCAGGAAGCTGAATGCATGGATTTATATGGGGTGCACCTTTCAAGAAATTTGTCTCCAAACCGCTTGCTACGGCCCTTGCCAGCAGTGTTTTTCCTGTCCCTGGAGGGCCGTAAAGCAAAACTCCCTTCGGTGGCTTAATCCCAACTCTCAAAAAAAGTTCCGGGTTCTTTAGCGGCAGTTCGATAACCTCTCTTAGCTCCCGAATTTGCTCGTTGAGACCTCCGATACCACCAAAAGACACTTGACCAGGATCCTCAAGTGACATATTGTAGACAAGAGGATCAACTTCTCGGGGTAACATTCTCATGATGGTTAGGGTGGTCATGTCGAGCGCTACACGAACACCTTGTTTGAGTTTTGTTTTGTCGACTTTGGAACGGCAACCGACAACATAACGAGGTCCAGAGGAAGCTATCAAATAGTTAACACCCTGTGGTGAGCTTGGCAAAAAAAAAAGTGTGATTGTTGAGCTTCACCCTTAACAATAACTAATAGATGTATAGTTAGCCTTACTAGCCAGGGGAGAGAGAAAAGATAGGCGGAGATATAAGCGCACATCGTTCATCATCGAGCTGTTTCAGCACCTCCCCAATAATCTGACCAACGCTCTGCAAAGCCTTGATATTCTCCTCGGTATGATCGAACTCCTTTTGAAGATCTTTAATCTCTTTCCTCAAATTTTTTAATTTTGCATCCCATTCTCGGTGCTCAAGAAGCTACAGAGAGAATAGAATATTAGCACTAACACGCCCTTGATGAGATTATAAAAGCCCTGTATGCTGAAATAGATAGACGGATAACTGAGGGGATGGACAACTTTTGTCTTGAACTCCGAAAGCGCCTTCTCTCTCTCTCTCTCAGAATCAGACATGGTGGGTAAAGCAAACTGGGACTGATTTTCGAATTAATGGGGGTCCCGGGGAAGTAGAGGATATCGAGTTGTTAAATCAGATGTAAGCCAGTTCAATGTAGATGGATGGACGCTGATGGAGAAGTGAAGGGATGAGAGAGCATCTGGAGGCCGAGCGGCGAGTCAATGAGTTCGCGGGGATGTGTAATTGTGGTACCAGTAGTCAGTAGGGTCTGGAACAACGAGGTGCTGAGTGTGGCATGGGGCTGGTTTTGTCCATCACGTGTCGTTGACACCTAGTGCCCTCACTTTATTGGCAACTCTTGTTCCTTGCCTAGAATCCCAAGCTTGGCGCCCTGGACCCTAGGTACTCAGGGGCTCCGTCTCGAGCCTTTCCCATCACATAGGGGAAAAGTGACACTTATGATTCCAGAGATTGCCTAGCTCGCGTCACCACCAGCTCTATTATCTTCTTCACCACCTCCGCTAGCGCCAGGTATCCTAGTTCTTTCTTCCCTTTCATCCATGACTGCATGTAAGTAAGAAGTCTTCCACCTTCGACATATCGGTCTTCCGCCTTTCCTTTATCACCACTGCCTACGGATCACTCCTTTTCCGGCCGTTCGTACATCCTTGTTTAATTCTCACGACTTTAGTTGTTGAGACTTCCACCATGCCTTCAGCCAAGGCCTCCAAACAGGTTGCCAATGATTGGCTTTGGGTATATACCACGCCCCCTAGCGTTTTTTGTTTCCTTATTCCATTTGCCTTGAAGCGAGCTTATGCTTATCATATATTCATTAGACTTATCAAGAAGAGCCCCACCGAACTCGGAGACACCAGATAATTAAGGCCCATCCTGAGGTAACTTCAATTGAGCTCGTCATCAATGTATAAAGCACATGCTCATTCGAACTACCTAGGTTATCAAACTCTGCGGTCCAGAACCTCTGACCAAATATGTCGTCCTCGCCGTGGTTTCCTTGCAGATTTTCTGCGCATATATCCTGCAATCGACCCCGGTATTCTCGTGCCAGTTCTTTCTTATGGCATATGTTATTGGAGCAACTGCGAACCAGAACCTTTTTTTGGCTATTCATGAAATATCCCATAATCTCGCTTTCCGCTCAGCTTTCGCCAACAGAATGATCGCTGTATTCGCCAACTTACCCATTGGGCTTCCGTACAGTGCAGCCTTTCGCCCATATCACCTGACTCATCACAAGGCGCTTGGTGTTGACGGCCTTGACACCGACCTTCCAACAAAGTTTGAGGCTATTTTCCTTGACTCTGTGCTTGGGAAAGCGTTTTTCTGCACTTTCCAAATCCTTTTCTACGCTCTACGGCCCATGATGGTGTACCAGATTCCTTTCACAAGATTGCACTTCTTCAATGTTACCGCTCAGCTTATATTTGATGCTACCCTTGTTAAAACTTGCGGTGGGAATGCTCTTGCGTATCTGATTATGAGCAGCTTTTTGGCCGGAAGTTTACACCCATGCGCTGGCCATTTCATTGCCGAACATGTATGGATTCCGTTTTACACTTGCCTAATTGCACTATTTACTAATGCCCCCTCTAGTACGTCTTTGAGAGGCCAAACCCCTCGCCAAAGGGCACCATCTCCGACGGTCCAGCGCCCGTGGAGACATACTCTTATTACGGTCCGTTGAATTTCTTTACCTATAATGTTGGGCTTCACAACGAACATCACGATTTCCCTGGTATTCCCTGGACTCGTCTTTGGAAGCTTCGCGAGATTGCCAAGGAATTCTACGAACCTCTCCCCCGTCACAACAGTTGGTCCTATGTTATTTGGCAGTTCGTTTGGGACAGTGATGTCTCCTTATGGTCAAGGGTGAGGCGGGAGCAACAAGTGGGGTCGGGACGCAAAGTCACTGCGGGCTAGACAAAGGAAGAGATAGAAGGCATGAATGGCGCCACCAAAAAAGAGGATTAGAGGCCGTCCAAAAAAAGTTTCCTTTGCACCTTACAATATCATAATAGACTTTTGGCTTCGCTAGACTGGTGGTGCGCTAAACCAGTAACATTCGCTTTGGTTAACTGGTAGTTCCGGAGCCAGTGACGTTAACTCAGTGGTGGGGCGGTAGCGGGAAGGATTTTGATGGCCGTAAAATGTATACTAAGCGAAACGTGGACAGTAGATGGACCCTGTGCCTTTTGTGGAATCCAGCGTGCGTGTTTCCCAGAGCAGCGAGCCTTCCCGGGTTCGGTGCCCCCGTGTGCAAAAGCTGACAATAGATTCATCGTAAAAAAATATAGGACCAGGAATACAACGCCAGCACCGTATCACCCCAAGGCCCAACACCGTCTAAAACCCCTTTGTTCAACACTAAGAAATCCCAGCTAAAACATAAATAAAATCGAAGATCAAAAAATAATCAAAAGAAAGGAGAAGCCATTCACTCAACATTCAAAGTTGGTCAGATAGGGATCATTCCTATACTCTCTATACTCCTCCCTCTCCAAGCTATTTACACCAACCTTGATATCCATCTTGATATCCTCAATCAGTGCTTCCTTACTGACATAATCAAACTCGGGCCGAATAAACCCCAGAATAACTAAATTCATTTGCACGCCATAGAAGTCCTTGGGGAAAATGTGTATGATATGCACTTCAACGGAGCGAACAGAATTCTTGTAGAAGGGATTCCAGCCGATAGACATGACCATAGGGAAGACCTTGCTATTAGCAGTAGTGGTGGAGGCGGCGGCGGTAGCAGAAGACTTATCGTCGTCGTCGGTAGTGGGCGAGACGTCGAGGCCAGCGTATCCGTAGTAGACGCCGGATTCCACTGTCTCACAGTCACCGACCCGAAGGCCGTCGATTGGTATATTTGCCGTTGGGATTTGCAACTCTTTGCTGCCGCGGCCGAAGCCTTTGATTACAGGCCCCGAGAGGCGTAGCGGGAATGGTTTTTCAGGGCCTTCCACAGGCCCGGCGGTGAGGGGACGTTCTGTTGCTGGGGCTCTCATCGAAAAGGTAGAGAAATGGAGGTAGGGGTAGAGGTTTGGTTTTAGAGGTTTGGGTGATTGATTGAAGAGCAGAAGGGGTTTGCTGCCTTGTTAGACCTTTGGAAACAATGATTTGCGGGGTATTTTATGAGGGGTTGGAGGTCGGCAGGTGTGGTAGGGAGGGGGGATGTGCGGCGAGGGGTGAGGATCTTTGTTTCACGGGAAGGAGAAATAATGTGCCGGTGCTCGAAGTAGTCGGTCAAACGAGTCTAAACCGCTCCCGTACCCTGTGTTCTCTGCTGCTGGGATATTCGGATGAGGGTGGATAGAAAATCGTCTTCCCCACATCTGTCAAAGCTTCTAGCTTTATTGCTCCAGTAATTGATTAGCTTGACTCGCCAAATACTTGCTTATGGAGAGACAAAATACCTTTTGTATGATAACCGGTACTAGTACTCGAGTATTGGTATGGCCCGAGCAGCGAGTCCGTACCTTACATATCACTTACAGAGTAAGTTACCAGAATGATACCCAGACAGCACAAATGGCCAATCTTGTACGCAGTAGCCGGGGGGGAGTCATTAAAAATCGGGGAACATAACCCTTGTGTCTAGAGAGAGTTGTACGGGATCGACAGAGATAGTTTTCCGGGTTTTAATGACCACCACCCCCCCGGGAGCACCCGAGTACAGTATGTGGGGGGGGGGTAGGCTACACGCCGAAAAAGAGAGAAAATAACGAAAGGGGCAAAAGAAAGAATGAAAACCTCATAATTATGTAGACCTCTCCCTTCCCTAATTACTAGACTGCTCCAACTACGGCATGATTTGGGTAGGCGACATGGTCAATTTATTCTACTATGCTCGAAATTAAAAAATACCGATACCTTCGGGGTTTCCTCCCATCTGACCTGTTAAGGACCAAAGTAGTTTCAAATCATGTTATGAGAGCAAGAAAAAGAAAAAATGAAGACGGAGATAATGGCAAACGAAGATAGGCAGAAACAAGACAAATGAAATAAAATGTTGCCGAAGAGCAGGTGTAGGAACATTCGTCACTCACTTAGCCCACCCCCATTTCCCATAAAACGGCGACGGCACCTGAGAGCAATCCCGGAACCATCATATAAGAAACATGCACATGAGGTGACAAATGTCAAAAAAAACAAGAACTGAGAAATCTCCCAAGAGCATTGTAGAGTACAGAGAAAGAGGAATTGCAATGGGGGAAAAAATAAAAATGGTCAATAATACCATAATCCCACACGATCCAGCACGTTACGCCTCATCAGGTATACAAAGGAAATATTGGAAAAAGATAGGTGGTTAGGCTATGTCCCATGCCTTGGATGGTTTAAAAGAAGAAATAGGCTAGCAAGAATGTGGCCAAGCACATAGCTGCGCAGGCTTGTACGGATATACCCTCTGGGGGATGGGCGACGAGGTTCAGACCAACATTTCCTTCAGCTATACGCTCATTGGGGTCCAGTGCCATAGCAGCATTTGCCTCTTCACGAATACTCTGCTCTTTGAGCTGCTGCTGCAACTTCGTGATAGTGGCGTGTGCCTCAGCTAATTTTATGGACATATCTGGGCCACTCACAGCTCTACTATGAACCGGTGGGTTGTACTCAGCAACCGTGGGTTCCGGCTTAGGAATTGAGATGGGCTCCGCAGATTGATTAGTGGATGGGCCTTCGTGCTGTGTTGGAGGGGGATCGGAGTATGGCGGGGGTGATTGGTGAGGTTCAAACCGCTATGTAAATGTTAGCTAGGCTATTATCATATCTTTTCGCCGATTCCTTTTTGTTCCAAGAGTTGAGAATGCGCAGAGGACTGTATCGACCCACCGGAACTTCGCCATTGGGCGCAGACAATTCGCCCGGTTGCAAGAATACGACACGAATTTTCTTCTCCTGGATGGCCGATTTCTCATTTTTCTCAACGTGTGACCACTAAAAGAGTGTCAGAAAGCAGAAGCTCAGTTTAAGCTGTTTCATGGGGGAAACTCACAATCTGCCCAACAGTGTTGTATTCCTTATCCGCGGTGATCGCAACAGACTGCACCAAGAATTTATCGCGGCACTTGTAATCGGCCGGGGGATCTTCCTTCATTGCTTGCAAAAGGACTAGATATGGTGTAAGATATTATAAAAATCCCGAGTATATCGAAGGGATCCTCGGTACCTTGGACCTCAACCTGTTTACCGACTTCTATACGGCCAGAATTAGGTCGAACACAGTACCTATCAAAGGTCAGTACATAATATACAGTAGACTGAACACCGCCGAGTGATGTAGGCCTGAATAGCACTCACTGTTTCGGAGCAGTAGTTTTGACCTAAAGCCGAAGATTCACTTTGTTAACAAGAATGCAAGACCTCGGATAGGAACATGAGGCTCGACAAACCTTGAAGGCGACAGGATCATAGTTGGGGTTCCTGATATGAAGCGTTTGAATTACCTCCTGGTTGAACGGGCCTATATTGGAGCCGGTCAGCCAGTTCACGGGCCCGCGGCCAAACCAAAAACATTGAAGGCTCACGTTCAAATCCCAGCTCAGTGGGGTCAAGTTCAATGCTCATGATTATTTGGTTTCGTGTGGGGTTTGTAGGGAAGGGAGAAAGAGAAAAAAGAGAGAAATAAATAAAGAACAATCTATGCTCAGTCGAAAGCGGGACGGGATGGGGAAGGGTGATCTAAAGACACTAGTTGTGGTGGACGCTAAGTCGGTGGTTGGGGATGGGTGGTGATGCTGATGGGTGATGATGATGGAAGATGAAGGTTGGTAGAGAAAGTGACAGGTGGTGGGGGTGTAAAGCTGGAGGTGCAGTGGTGGGTTGTTGTCCAAGGGGTTGTTTGGGGAGACGTTTTGGGAGAGGTGGAGAGGAGGAAGACTAGTGAGGTCAGAGTAGTGGTCGAGGGAGGGTTTTGGCTGTCTGTTCTTTTCTGGATTCTTAGTCCTACTATATTTTTTTCTTTTTCTTTTTCTCCCTACTCTACTCTGTCTCTGTTACTTGTCGCTGGATGGGTTTTTTCTTTTTCTTTTTTCCCTTCCCTCCTTCTGCTTGTGATGTCCTTTTTTTTTCTTTCCCCATTTTTTCCCTTTCTTTCTTCGTTTTCTTCTGCTTTAGTTTTAGGCCTTCTCCGTCTGTCGGTTTACCGTAGTTCAGTGTCAGTAACTGTCTTGTCCTTGCCTGAGTGGGTAGCCTGCTGCGTGTCGTGCTTTCAAAGCGTTGCAAAGTGTGTCCAAAAATGCCAACCATTCATTGCACCGCCACGTTAGCCCTCCTCCGCGCGAGCCACACCTCTATTGGCTACGAGCTTCACGCGAGCCGCCACACCATACCCAGAAAAGTGTCGACCCCGCCGGTGACGTCGCAAGCCCTCCTTGCTCACAATTCTACTCGAGTATGCTCTACCCACAACCACAACTGTACCTGTAGTACAATCGATCACTGCCTCCACCATCCCCTCCTCCTCTCATATCCACACTCCCACCAACACATACGCTCTGTGCTGTATCGACGTTGCCAGGTATCCTCCTACACTGTATCCTTACCTCCACCGTGCGATTTAACAGGTAAAACTAAAAACTAGAAAATAAAAAAAATAGAAAAATAGAAAACCCATACATCTTCCCTTCTTGAACAATGGGTCAAACAGACTACGACCTACTTATCGAAATGGGTTTCGATCCTGAACGCGTTACACTCGCACTAAAAAATACTGGTGGTCGTAGGTGGTCTAGATTCTTTTAAAAGATGTTTGTCTCACTGACTTCCACTGTAGTTCAGGATGCCCTGACCTGGCTTGAGAAAAACGAAGAGACACCTATGGAACAGCTCAAAGGCTCAGACGATCGACCACTCAACCCCGGCTCGTCTTCAGTCCCTGTCGGTAGTGGTGGAGATGAGTACGATGGTGATGAAAAGCCGGAAATCCCTGGTACTGCTGCTAGTATCAAATGTTCTGAGTGCGGTAAGCTGTTTTCGGATGCGGTTCGCGCAGAATACCACGCTACAAGAACGTGAGTCCAGAGTCCAGGCAGAGCCTTCCTACTGACATGGGACCCAATTACCCTGCACATTACTAAAGATTGAAACAGCCAACACACGGAATTCGAGGAATCTACGGAAATCATTCAACCCCTTACAGCGGAAGAAAAGGTTGCAAAACTTCGGGAACTTCGAGAAAAGTACTTTCAAACTTGAAGATAGGAGAGTGCTTGTATATACTAAAAAAATCGTGCGATCAGATTGGCCGAGAAAAAAGCCGCGCAAGCCCAGACAGATCGCGAAGAAGCGAAAAAAAATGAGGTGAGGGTTTTGAATGTAATTAATTTTCCTGTTTTGCTAACCCTATTAGTTGATCCGTCGCAAAAAAGGCCAGGAATCTGAAAAGATTAAAGAGGAATTAAAGAAAAAAGAACAACTCAAGGAAGTCGAAAAGCGCAAGCGGGAGAAGCAGGAGGAGCTTGCTGCCAAGGAAAGGGTTCGTCAACAGATAAAGGAAACCCAGGAGGCCAGAAGAAGACAAGCAGAGAAAGAGAAAGCGGTTCGAGAAGGCAAAATATTAGAGGAGCCAGCGGCTGCGACGCCGAAACCGGCGGCCCCAAGAATTGCCACCGCTCATTCAGAGACCCGTCTACAATTGCGTTTTCCGACCGGCCAACCGCCGTTGATCAAGACCTTCCCTGTTGAAACCACACTCTTCGAAGTAGCACAAGTTGTCAAAGAAGAGAGGGGTGATTATCTCCATCCAATCCCCCCCCACATTCTGCAGCAACTAACATACTAACATACTTGCTATCGCTATAGGATTCGATGTCTCTTCTTTCACAACGACATTTCCTCGAAAGATATACCAACAGGGAATCGACTTTGGTATGACTCTTAAGGAAGCTGGGATGGTCCCATCCTGCGCGCTACTTGTTAATTAGTGTGAAGGTGACACCACCTTGGGTCAAATGGATATCCCTTCTGATGGTGTATTATTAAAAACAAAAAAAACAAAAAAAACAAACAAATGGGGCCTTAAAAAAATCCAAGGGCACATTCTCCCATAGTCTTAGATACTAATAAGAAGTTCTACATAGGGTTTCAAGGCTTCCCAGACAGCCCTCTCCCTCGGGTATTAAGTTTCCAGAACCTTCTTATCTAGGCGTCAGCATATGTTTTATTAAGCATCCAACCCCAGTATACTGGCTTCTTGAGCAATAGCTTTATAGCACTGGGGATATAACATTGGGGACTTTCAAGCGATATTTCAGAAAATAGGTACGCAAAATATTTACAATTTTTCTATGGGAGCAGGTGGGTGAAAGTGTAGTTGGGGCTGGCCTCCCGCGGCCCATCGCTAGGTGACCCGGGTATGATGTTCAAATACTCCAGACTGGTTCGCGATTCGTATACAGGTGATATGTAGGGATCCTATGTGGTACTGTCATGAAATTGGCTAGCGAAAGCCATATTTAGATTTTATGTAGAAAGATTACTTTAAGGGATGGAAAGGCCCATCATTGACAGTGCCAATGGGGGGAGAGAAAGGATTGTTTATTTGGATTTATTGGGGTGGTTGAGCGAGGAAGGAGGGCGATCAGAGTGTTTTCGACACTTCATGCACTTGGACTGTCCGAGAGTTGTGGCATGACAGGACCTCTGCCACGCGTTTTCTCTGATCAGAGCAAGAAAGTAGATGAGTCCAATGAATGCAGGATGGACTGCTCACGATTCCAGTTTCTATCCACCGCGTGCAATCATCCCATATCGATATTTATAAAAAAACATATACAGAGTCTCGAGGGGACCTAGACAGGGGAATAAGTGACTGATCAAACTCCATTAAGATTCAGTAGAGCAGTATAGGACATTGTTGTATGGGGGCTACATACCAATCATAACCATGGCGTTTCGATTTGCTATATTCACGGGTAGTTTACCTGGCTGGCGGGGCAGGTGGGATCATAGCGCTTCATATCGATACTCCCGAGAGATATCGCCTTCATTGAGGCCTTCAATTCCGCTCATGATTCCCTCTTTGACTGGTATTGAGGTACAGGGGCGCTTACTTGGGACAGCAAATCAACTGAAAAGGAAGGGGAACTTGAAGGGATATCATTTGTGTTGTATTGGTAAGGTTTTGTATGCAATAGTTCAATGTGGAGCCAATGAACTTCTCATGATGCGCATAGTAGTATGTAGCCTTGCGGTAACATTTATTTTTCCAATCTTCAAGGGATATCTGCCGAGCAGCCTATTAACAAAGACTGCACGAAGATTCGGGGGAAGTAGGGGAGTACTGCCCAGCAGAGTCCGGGCTTGGACTGCCCTGCGGATTCGGCAAGTTAATTAACTGATCATCGCGGCGAGCATTGAAGTGCAATGTATCGCACTCAGGACACACCCAACAAGGATCGTATTTGCCATAGTACCAGTAACGGCGACAGGGATTTTCTCAGCCGGATGTGAATATCTGTTTTATTGATCGCTGCAGTGCATAAACCACCCGGATTTCTTCATCTCCTTATTGTGTAGGAGCGGAACACGGTATGATAAGAATGAGTTGAGCCATACTATCAAAGTAACGCTACACTCTACCGCACCATATGGCACAAGATACATCGAAGAGCCCCCCCTGGGCCCAGCAAGATACTGAATTAGGCTACGGATGAATCTTGAGCACGTGGAATTTCATGAAGGTTATGGTACGGTGGACAGAGTTGATGCAGGTGCGAGCGGTTTATACCGGCGCCATCCACCCATCTATGTAGGGGAAATGATTGGCTGTAGAGAAAGGCAGGCGGGTGGAGGGCAGGTGGACTTTTTTCAAGTGCTGGGATTATAAAAGAAAATTTTCAAGTTTCTTTTTGCTGGAAACTCTGAGAAGGAGCGAGAGGGAGGGGTTTCTTTGGCCACGATGCTAGATGACCATAGAGGAAGCTGGTGAGATCGACAGGGTGTGTTAGTAATGTGGTGTTGTTGCTGTTGGTGGTGGTACTCGAGTAGTGGGTGCAATGCGGGTGTATGGGGGGGGGGGGGTTTGGCTCTACTCGAGTATATCATAATTGCTGGCGGGATATTTATTGGCCGCGTGCGCTGGTTTGGGTTGATACAGGCACCCGGGGAGATGTTTTTGTACAAAATGGAAAATGTTTTTTTAAAAAAAAGGTTTTTGTACAAGACTGGGGCCTCCTTGCAGGTTAACCCAAATTAACTGATCACTGACTTTGTCGGTGGGGGGTACTTGTGCGAGTACGTAGAGCTGGTGTTTATGGTATATACAATAGTTCCTGGTGCTTATATATTATTATTGGGTTTTTTTGTGAATCTGGGCGTTTATTTATTTATCCTCTCGCTTTTTCTGCTTGTCCTAGTAGGTTCTCCACTTGAAGAGATATAAAAATATAAAAATATAAAAAATATGAGTGGGAGAAGGTCTCGCCGTTCTAGCATTATACCTGATGGTCAGTACAGTATGCTATGGGTACACTATCATGGTTCCGTGCCGTATCATACCTTGTGAGGAGGTTTTTTTCGTACTTGACTTGTACTAGTACCGTAAGCACACTCCATACATTCATCCCATCCGTTTTTTTACTCCCATCCATCCATTCATCCATCCACTCCTCTCCCTCCCTTTTTTTTTTCTCTCAATCCTATTCCCCAGTTGGCTCGCCTTACACCACCTGGCCACTGCGGGTTTCCTCTTTGTCTGCCCTCGATCCTTCTTCCCTCTCCCTCCCCTTCTTCTCCTTTCCCTTCCCTCTCCATTTTACCCTCCCTCTACACTCGCTTCACTTGATTTCCTTTGCTCCCACTTCCCCCTCTCCTCGCACTTTCTCCGTCTCCCCACGCCTAGCGTCACACAACTTGGGGATAAACTTCCTGTGTTCCGGTCGTTACCTCCACCGCTGCGCTAGCACTCATGAACACCATTATGAATCCTCATCATTTCCACCCTCCGTCGCCCCCCCGACTCTCACCCCCCCGCATGGGTAAGTTAGATGGCTCTCTTGTTATGTTGGGACTTATTTCTTCTCCTTTGTCCGCTATTGGAACATGCAAGTGCTGTGCCAAGCGTTTGTGTTGGGGTTGCTTGTTTTTGGTGCCCGGTGTTTGGTGTTGGAACTTCAGCTGACAATTCTCCCAGGAGGGAGGAAGAGAAAGGCGGACGATTACGGGCGGCCTGACGACAGCGGATATCCCGAGGATGAGCAAATGAATACTTCCCCGTCTCATTCTCCTAATGCATATAACCGCCCAACTCATTCTCAGAGCCGAATCAAGAGGCAACGCAATAATGTCTCTGGCCGTCCACTTCCTTTGTCTCGTCTACTCGAAACCGTCGATGTGAATGCTCTTAAGTCGATACTACAGGTTATGTGCGACCGGCATCCCGAGCTCACGGCAGAAGTTTCTTCACTTGTTCCGCGGCCTACCGTCTCTTCGGCTCTCTCGACTTTGAACAACTACGAGGCGTCCGTGAGGTCCGCTTTTCCTTATGGCGGAAATTCTACCGGTGATTATGCATATAATCGCGTCCGCCCTGCTCTTATGCAACTTCTCGATGCTTTGTCTGATTACACACCTCATTTTCTTCCTCCAAATGAAGCTCAGGCATCTACCAGCTTGACTTTCCTTGACGAAGCTACCAATATCATTCACCGCTTACCTACTTGGGATAATCCCGTTCACAACCATTCGAAGAATATGGCATACGAAGAAATCGCAAAGGCATGGGTTTTGGTCGTTCAGGAGGCAGCTAAGCGGGGCGCTGGGATTGGGCTTCACACTGGGGGATGGGATACGAAACTTGGGAAGCATGTCGAGCAGTCAGAGGGAAGAATGCAGGCGGCCTTGACCCAAATGAGGCAGTCGGTTGGCTGGATGGGAGATTCGGGAAATGGGCAGAGACGCATAGGTGGATTGGGGTTTAACATGCATTCCACTGGGGTCCAGGTCCCTGTTCGTAGCTGGTAATAATAGTCACGGCCTAAGCGGTTGCCATTTGTCCTTTTTTCCAGTGTAATGGGAGTTTTTAATTGTCCGTCTGTCTTGTGTTTCATTGCTATTTGGGGGGCTATAACTCCCTTGGTGTTTCTACCTTTTATTCCTATGTCGTCGTCCCCCTATTTCACAACCTTTCCTTATCTTTTTGCAATGACCTGCATTCATGCCTCCAAGGCCGGATTATTTTCCTTTGCACGTATTTACCTTACTTTCCTTGTGTTTTATCTATCACATTATCTCGTTTGGCTCAAGTTCCTCATTGTACGTAGCTTTGTCTAGGGATAGACTGTGTGGATGCACTCATGTCACTAACAGTATTTTTGTACATTGGAAATGCAGCCTACCATATCAATTTTTATGGTTCATGAGCTGTAGTTCAATTGAGGAAAGTGAAAACGAGGCATTGGATAGGCATGTAGCAAAGGCAAAAGTAGAATTATTGGGTTATTAGATACCGATACCTAATGAATGGTGAAGCGTGATTAAAAGCGTCGAAGTGTTGCGACAGCGTATAAAACATTTTTTTACAATAGAACTCGTGAAGCGATACTAAACACCCAAGCTGGATCCTGCCACCCCTCGTCTTCGTCTCTAAGCCTTCTTTGCTCTTTCAACTTTTCCTCGTCAATGGTATCAAACTTGACACTCTGACTTCGAAACTTCGCCTTCTTAGCCAATGCCTCTTCCTCGTACCCATCAAGACTTTCATCGTCCTCGGTATCATCTTCTGCAAACATAGTCCATCCGATCATCCTATCAACAAATTGCCCTAATCCGAATCCCTTGGGGATGTCAATCTCCTCCTCCTCCTCCTCTTCCTCCCCCTCCGGCTCGCCCTCCTCGTCCAATTGATTAAAGTAACCATTATCTTCCAACACCTCCAGTTCTTCAGACGCGTACCCTCCGTTACTATATGCCTTTGATGGTCTCTTCCCAGGAGCCATTATTCCAGCGGTAGTAGCAACGAAGAAGTCTGGAATTTCATCGTCGTCGCCATCTTTGACCAGGCTGGTGCTACTCGCGCGGGAGACTAGCCACGACTGACCCTTGAATTCCCGGGTCTCAGACGTCAAAGCTGCTCCGGTCCTCTGCAGCCATTCAGTGGAACTACTACGATGCGATAGTTGTGAAGAGGACTTCGATTTCGGCAAATCAATGTAGGAATTCTTCCTGGACGAGAAAGAGTGATTTCTGCTCAGTATTCCCGGAGTGGTGGGCGCCTGCATTTTTTTTTTAACGACCGTCTTAGCCAATTTCTTCAATTCGTGATCAAAAAGTAGATTTAGCAGCAGCATGGCATGGTATGATCGTACCGATAGGCCCTGGATATAGCTCCCCTCCCGACCCCTCCGTTCCTTCCTGCAGAAGTCCTGGTCTGTGATCACAGTGCCTGACGTCAGCGGGGATAGGGACATCTGGCTGAAGGTGATGTTTCCCGTGGACTTGCGCGAGTGCCGTCTGCTGTGCGCTATGGAAGAGCGCGGGGATACAGCCGAGTCAGCCATTATCGCTGCGACCGTCTTGTCTGTTGCCGGCTGGAGGAATATGGAGTCTGGTTTTCTCCAGCCGGGGGCTAGCGGTGATGGTGGTTGTGGTTGTAGTGGGAGCGGAGGCTGGCTTTGGACAAGGACTTTGAGTTGGAACTCGGCTGTTGCTGCCCCAGGCATGGCTGCTCTCGCTCTAGTCTATTATTATAGTATTATTTCTTGAATTTTCTTATCATACCACGGGATGGTATGAATACCAGTGCCTCTCGAGTAATGCCTATCACGTTAGGATTGTGAAAAGAAGAGTTCCGAGGCCGGGGGGGTTTTTTTTTCTTGCTAGCAATGAAGCGAGGGGCTACCGTATGTCGCTCCTCGGGAATTTATATCATTCTGGTTGAGGTTTACGCGGTGTACTAATAATGCCTTTTGAGTTACCGGTGAACATCTCGACTCCTACTTTTTACTTGGGAGCTGTTGCTGCCTTGTGGCTTCAGGTTGCCAGTACCGGTACCGTACTCCGTTGGGCATGCCGAGTGTTGTATGAGAACCCGGTTGATCGGTGCTGACCTGGAATGCTCTTTTCCATCGCCAAGAAAGAGAGAAAGAAAGCTTTTCTTGTACAGTCCTGTCTAATAAGTTTCCGTACGGTCCCCGGCAACGACACAACCACACCAAATAGTAGATTTCACAACCCCCTTCTAAGAGAATAATTTCAATTAAAAGACTGATGAAAGTAGAAATAAAAAATAACAAATAAATAATGCTACCATTTTGTATGGCCTCCATTTGCATCCAGCACAGCCTGAAGTCTTTCAGGCATCCTTGCAATCCATCCATCCAAGATCCCTTGGGGAATAAGATCCCACTCCTCCTTTGCTGCCTGAAATAATTCAGCAGCAGTGTGAGGTCTTCTTTCAAGCCTAGAGAATCGCTTTCTAAGGGCTTTTTTGAGGAGGCTCCAGGCATTCTCAATTGGATTGAGATCTGGTGAGTTGGGAGGCCAAGCTAACCTTTGATAACCACATTCCTCCTGCAAATTTTTGTTTTCCTCTCCACAATGCCATGAGGCATTATCAGCAGCCATATAGATAGTTTCTGGAGCTCTATTTATTCCTTTTATGAAGGGGATAAGGTAGGGCTGGTGAACCTCAGTGGCATATTGGTGAGCATTGAGCCCAAGTCTGTCCTTTTTACTTGTCCTTTCCTCCTCAGTCCTCTTCCTGACCAGAATTAACTCAGTCCTCCTTCCATGCATAATTGCAGCATAGACCCCAATATTGGTCCTTCCTGACTTAAAACTGCGTTTTAAGTTTTTTTCTTCCAGCTCCTCACCAGCTCTAAGTCTGACCTTTCTTCCAACAGGATTTGGATCATATTCAATAGTAGCTTCATCAACAAAAACTACCCACTTCCAAGCTCTTGTCCAGTTCCTTCTCATTCTAGCAAACACCTTTCTCTTGTCCTTCTGTCCTTTCCTCCAATAAGGCTTTTTCCTGGGTATCTTGAGCTTAAAACCAGCTTCTCCAGAGATCTTATTGATAGTGTCTTTTCCCAGACCAACATTAGCCTTCAGGGTAATATCCCTTAGAGCTAAATGAGGCTTAGCATCAATAATATCAAGAACTACTTGCCTTTTGGCATCAGTAATCTTGGTTGGTCTACCAGCTCTGTGAGCATCATGGGTGTTGCCACCATGATTTTCAGCCTTTTGGATCAAGGTAGAAACAGTTGACTTAGGAACATTCATGAGCTTAGAAATTTTATCATACCCCATATCAGTGTGCTTCCACAGGGCATAAATTTCTCTATTCCGGTCTTCTCTTGCTCTTCAGGTATGTGGTGGGGCCATGGTTGTGCGGGGATGTTGCGGCGATGGTGTGTTGTCCAGTTGCCAAGCGACCGTACGGGAACTTATTAGACAGAACTGTACTATATCCTGAAGACCCTGATGGGTCTCCTCACCCTTCAAGAGAAAAATCCAAAACTGAAGAACTCATCTTTACCTTGTTAAATTGATCAAGCGCTGTCGGGGGTCTTTCGGGGCTCGGCGCTCTTTTCGTGAGTATTGGCACGGGGATACCTCGGAATCCCGAAGGCTCGGAAAACAAGGAAAGGATACGAAGCATAATAATAATATTATAAAAGATTCCCGCTCCGTTGGGAAATCCTCGCCCTCTGCTCTCCTTTCCCCCATGGGTCTTAGAGTCCCCCCTTTTATACCGGCACTGTACAATAAATCTAGTACGAGTACAGTAGTAATGTCAAGAGAGCAGTGATGAAGAAACAATGTCTCAGGTGTACGGAGTCCTCCCCTGCGACCCATCCCACAGTATGGTATTCTTAACTGTTTGTCTAGGATATGAACTGGTTGCGGTTGGCTACATTCATAAAAAAAGCCAGCTAAATCTACCTTACGCGTGTGTTCAGCTACAGCCGGTACCGGTGATGGAATTGGCGAGGTTGGAGCAGGTCAGCAAAGTGGATTGCCATTCTAAAGCTAGAGGCAGTGTAGTCCCAGCAGACGTAGAGGGGAGGTGTGTGGCCCCTCCACTTTGGTTTCCTTACAGTAATCGATAGCAGGGCCAGCTCAACCCTTTTGAGGTTTAGAACCACAACTGACTGAGCATTTGCACGTCAGCCACTCTGTGGCCAGGGGTTACAGTACTGTATAGTACAGTACCAATGTTCTCATCATGTATTCGGAATCAGGTAACTACGGTATTAGGAGTGTTCTAGAACTAGTAGAAATGGAATAAAATTAGATTAGCGATGTCATACACAATCTTAAAACTGAATCCAGAAATAATAGCAATATTTACAGGAACGATGATGGCTGTAGTGGCGATGCAAATGAACTAAAGTTGAGGTAACAAGAATTGTTGGCTTAAAAGCAGTATAAAAACCAGTGATTCAGGAAGGGCAAAAAATTACAGGCAAAACTATGGTAGAACTGAAGACAAACTGTGCTCAGAGCAAGATAATCATGAGAGCTGAAGGCTAGCTGGGAGCAAGGAGAGAAGGAAAAGAGTTGGAGAGGATTTAAGGATTTAAGGTATTAGGGAATGGGAGTACAAGTTAGGTATGCTAGGGGGGGCTTTTTGGAAAAGTTGGTAGACTGTGAGCAGGGGGTGGGATGAAAGGCCAATAGGGAGTGAGCTAGATAGAAGGCAATTATTTCAGTTTATTTTGCTGCTTGTTTGTAGTTTTTCTCACCTCTCAACTCTATCTATGGTTAAAACAATCAATCAGGATGAGCATAAGAGCCTAGTTTGTGTCCCCTTTCAGAACCCCCTTTTGTGAATGGTGCCCCTACTAGTCCCCAATTCCGAATACACGACGAAAATACAAGTACTTGTACACAAACCTCCCCGCGCCATACAATGCCGTACGGTGCTGACTACCTGACTACATCATCTCGATACCAATACGGTATCAAATTCATTCATCATCCGCAACCGTCAAGTACGGGAGACTAATGCAATTTCCCATACGTCTCTGCAGAATAAAAGAAACGAAAAACTGGAATTCGTGACATTCATGGCAGTACTCAGTACAAGGAAGTAGGTAAGTGAGTGAATAAGTAAGCAAAGGGGTTAATCAATAACAACATTAGCAATCACAAATATCCCAAGCAAATAGGGAAAAAAGTGATGATACTGCATGAAAAAAACTATCTTGAAGAGGTCACTTGCCACCAGAAACAGTTTCCCCCGCCCTGGCACTAATAAACCTCTTGAACGCAGCTCCAATGAAGCCATCAGGAGGTTTCTGATCGTCGTACCCATCCGCCATATGCCTTCCTCGGACACTCTCGAGATTGGCGAACATGGGGCTCCCACGACCGTCGTTTCCACCGCCGAAGCTCTAGGGTTGAAAATAGCGTCGTCGGTCCAACATTCAATTGCAAAGGTGCGGGATGAGGGGTAAACTCACCAATCTCTTCTTTCTTGGCGTCTGCTCTTTAATCTCCCGCCTCGGTGCATGCTCGGGACTCGATGCTAGGGGAACGCTATGTTGCGTCTTTGCCTGCCCCGGTGTGACAATCGACGAGCCTTTATTCTCGGACTTAAACTGGTCGGCTTGGGTGTTGTAGCCCGCGCTCGGAGAGTTCGTGTTCTGTGGCATCATGAATTTGCTATGCTGTGCTACTCGTATGTTTGCTTTGTTTGGGACGCCCGTGTGTGGAAGCAATACCCATATAATATTATATTCGAGAGTCTGAGGTCCAGGTGAAGATTAGGGGGATTGGGAGAAAGGGAAGGGTATCGAATGGGTGGGTTAGCTATTGTTATATATTCATTCGCCCAGAGGTCCCAGGAGATGAGGGGAACCTTTGGCACAGTTCGCTTCTTCTTTCTCCCCCTCCTCTTCTCCTTCCTGCAGACTACTAGATGGGTGTGTGCGCGCGTGTCTATACCGGTTAGGTGTAGCTAGGATAAATTTATGATATTATTGTGGGTAGGTGTGCAAGTTGGAATGTGATGCGGGCTTAGAAATAGGAAATACGTCATGTGTGGATTGCTGGGCAGAGAGAGGATTTGCCAATTAATGCAATGTATCGGCGGTTTCTTTCATTTTCTGCTCACAGGGTGTGATTGGTTCTGTTATAGCTACTAGTGCTCTACCGCAGTGGGATTTAGATGGTTGTTTCTTCACTGGGGGGGTTCATTCTCCAGGGGCGGTTGATACTAGTACTGTACAGGTGAGCTAGGTCATGGACACAGGAATAGGAGATTGGGATCTAGCGCAGGATGGGAATCTTGCTGTTCCGCCTCCGATCTCCAAGTACGAGCCCTTCTTCTTGACACGTAAATCTAAAAAAGCAGAAGCAGAGGCCCAAGTTAAGCCCCTTCTAACTCCCCTTAACCATCTTCTTCTTACGCCAACCCGTATCTTACAAACCCCTCCCAACCCCTCACTGATATCCCTTCTGCTTCTTATGCTGTGGCCGCATAAGAGGATATAATCTCCCTAAATGATAATTGATGTTGCTCTTCAGCGGTGGGGCTTGTTTCTGTGATTCCAGTCATCAGCAACCAACCCTGTTCACTCTGTATCATAAATTAGGCGGAAGGTTTATAATAAACCTTAGCATCCATGCAGCTCCTCAATTGTTCTTCGATCCTCCCACACCCCTCGGGCGTGAAGCCCTGCGATGCCCAGCATCCAAGCAGCGATGCCATGACAGCGAGACATGGATTTACTGTCGGTTCATCGGGTTTTTTGATACGGAATTTCTTCAACGGGGGGAGGCGCATTACCTGGGAAGCGGAATGTTAGCATAGCATGTTTGTTTTTGAGGGTGGAAAATTAGTCGGAAGTGGTAATATTCACCGTTTGCCCCATCTTGGCGGTAGTCGTGAGTTGCGGTGGTGTGGTTGGAGGGGAAGAGGAAAGTGATCGGGATTTTTTGGTTTCTTTGTTTCTTTGGAGCCGCACGAGGATTTCGTGGCTTTGGGAAACCTAACCCTGTGGGGACTGCCGGTTTCAATTATCGACACCGGAGTTTTTCTGGTCGTGCCCATCAAATCGCGAGCCATCAGTACGGTACGGTATTATTTTTTCGGTATTACTTGGAGTTCGTCTCAGTAGTACAGTATCCGAGACGGTCGCGAGATTCTTGAGTTGCGAGAGTTGGGAAAGAAAAACGGATAGATACCTGTAAATAAGACAAGGCTTAGCCGAAATGAGAAAGTCCAATATCAAGACAAGTATCACAACAAACACTACGAAGGTACAAGTGCCATGGGTGATGTTTTCGTACAAGCACCACGTCACTTACAACCACAGTCATTGAAATTGCACCTCCGTGTGATCAATCACATTTCGGTTTTTGACCAATCGACTTCCTTGGACCCCTCTTCACGACGGCTTCAAGTCTTTAGCTTAAGAGCATCCTACTCTTACGCTAACTTCATCACTGGAAGATAGATTTATCTCTTCCATCTATTATTTTTACTCCCTCATCTTCCATTAACTACACGGTATCTGTTAATTATGGTTAAGCGAGGTTCTACTACTTTTTCGGCAACGAAAGTTGCTAAAGCGGGGTTGGCGGCTTCGGCGGCGTTGGCGAGGATATTGGAGTTGGAGAAGGAGGTGTCAAAGTTGAGGCACCATGTTTCCGTTTTATCGAAGCGGAATCATGCGTTGCAGAAAGAGATGGATAAGAGGGGGAGCGGTGATGGTGCCGAGGTGGCTTCGCCCATGAGGGTTCAGGAGCCTGAGCCACAAGTGGTGGCTGAGCCCGAGGTACGGATGAGTGGTTCAAGTGTGGCGGAGGAAGAGGAAGATGTTTGGGTGGCGCCTGTGGCGGAGCAGGTGGTGGCTAAGTTGAGGGTGGCGTTGGAGGTTGATGTGCCTGAGGTGGCGGTGGTGAGGCTGCCGAAGGGTAAGAGGAGGAGGGTAAATGTGGAGGAGGGGAGTGCGGGGGAGGGGAGTGAAAGGGAGGGGAGTGTGGTGGAGGTTGTTGAGCCGGGGATAATTGTGGCGACCTCGATTCCGAGGGAGCCGAGGGGGATGCAGATGGTTGGGATTGCCCCAGTTGGGCCGAGAGGGAGAGGGAATTTTGGGCGGGGTGTGGTTAACCCCAATTTTCCTATGTTTTTCAACCAAGCCCGGCGGTTTGCCGGAGATCACGAAAAATGGCCTGTGCGGCGTGGTGGGGGATACAGATGACCTTGAGTGGCGAGGGTAGAACTTAACGTCGACAATAGTCAGATCAGCGAATCCGCGTGGTTAGGGCTTGCCTTTCCCCTTAACCAGTTGATGGAGGAGCCCGCCTGGTGTGTGAGCACTGGGGTTTCGGAAGCGTAAGTTTACCTTGTTATTGTTGTTTTACTAATGATACAGATTCTTCATTCGGCTTGGTGACCCGCTCGGGGTGCAGTTGGCTACGGGGGGAAGTCGGATTAGTGGTTTTGATGTTGATTTAGTGTAAAGGGTTGTTTGTTGTTTTCTTGCTGCGTTATAGGTGGTGAGGGAGTGGAGTCTCGGTAGGCGGGTCCGGGATCGCACCAGTTGGTTGGCGTGCCATTTGCTTTAGAGTAGCCAGGTAGCCGAAATGGAAAAAGGTTTTTTTTAAAAAAAAAAAAAATGTTTTCGTACAATCACCATGTCTCCTACAACCACAGCGATTGAAATTGCACCACCGTGTAATCAGTCACATTTCGGTTTTCGACCAATACGATTCCTTGGACCCCTCTTCACGACGGCTTCAAGTCTTTATTCCCAGCGGATTTTCCCCTAGGTTTAATTTGTCTTTGAGAGATTATTTTATCTCTTTTCATCACTTTTATTATACCTCCATCACCCGTCAACTGCCCGGTATCGGTAAAGATGGTTAAGCGAGGTTCTACTACGTTTTCCGCGACCAAGGTTGCAAAGGCGGGTTTGACAGCTTCGGCTGCCTTACAAAAGATTTTGGACTTGGAGAAGGATGTCTCCAAGTTGCGACACCATGTTTCTGTCTTGTCGAAGAGGAATCATGGACTGCAAAAAGAGGTGGATAGGTTGAAGAAAGAGGAGGTGGCGGTTGTTTCTGAGGTGGCTTCGCCTGAAAGGGTTGAGGAGCCTGAGCCACTAGTTGTGGTTGAGCCCGAAGAGACAGTTGAGGCGGTTAATGTGGCGGAAGCGTTTGTGGCGTCGGCGGGTGTGGCTGGGGTGAGGCTGGCGATGGTGGCGACACCTGAGGTGGCTGAACCTGAGGAAGAGGTGGACGACGATGATGATTGCCGGTCGGTGGTGACCGGGATTGGAAAGAGGAGGAGGTTGGAGGATGAGGGTGTAGAGCAGGTAGGGACGAGTGTTGTGGTTCCGACGGGGCCGAGGGGTGGGGCACCGGAGGGGCCTAGGTTGATGGCGGAGAGGGTTGGTGGGATAAGGAGGGGAAGTGGAGTGCCGGCAGACTTGTTTGTCAGGAGGGCTTACAGGTTTGTTGACAGGTCATTAGTGGGGGAGCGCAATGGGATGGTGGGGGATACCTACCGTACCAGAGGGAATTTTGCCCGTGCGCCGTTTGTGGATAGAGGGGGGTATAGGGGTAGGGGATATAGGCCGTATCGTTGATTGTTGACCGGGGTCAGGAGGGGCTTAGGATTCGCGGCGGGCGGAGACCGTGGGCGCTAAAGACTCACATGAATAGGCTCGGGGCTTGCGTGTATTTCGGCGGTCGGTGATGGCGGATGGAAGAGGTTATGTGGCGGTTGTGGGTTGAGGGTTAATGTTTGTTTTTATTTTGTTGTTATGTGGCAGGGGAATGGGCGAGCAGCAGGTACAGGTCCACCTCACCCGTTAAGCGTACCGGCGAGTATTTGATTGCGGGAAAAGATGGGTTCGGGTCGACGGCCGGGTGTGCGGGTTGATGTATGTCTCCTGCTATTGCACCGCTCGGGAGGAGTTTGTTTTGGTTTAAGTTTGGTGTTTGGTTGTTGTGGTTGCGAGGTTGACGAAAGGGGTGATGGAGGGTTGAGTGTTTCAGGTGTGCGACTTGGAAAGTTGTCCTTTGTATAGCAGATGTAGAGTCCGCGACCGGTGGTAAGGCTTAGCCATATGCTTTAGAGTAGCCCGGTAGCCGAAAATAAAAAAGTTTTTTAAAAAAAAGAAAAATGTTTTTGTACAACCACCACGTCTCTTACAACCACAGTGATTGAAATTGCACCTCCGTGTGATCAATCACATTTCGGTTTTCGACCAATCGAGTTCCTTGGACCCCTCTTCACGACGGCTTCAAGTCTTTATTCCCAGCGGATTTTCCCCTCGGTTTAATTTGTCTTTAAGAGATTATTTTATCTCTTTTCATCACTTTAATTATACCTCCATCACCCGTCGACTGCCCGGTATCGGTAAAGATGGTTAAGCGAGGATCTACAACGTTTTCGGCGACCAAGGTTGCTAAGGCGGGTTTGACGGCTACGGCCGTCCTACAAAAAATTATGGACTTGGAGAAGGATGTCTCTAAGTTGCGTCACCATGTTTCCGTCTTGTCGAAGAGGAATCATGGACTGCAAAAAGAGGTGGAAAGGTTGAAGAAAGAGGAGGTGGCGGAATCTTCTGAGGTGGCTTCGCCTGATAGGGTTGAGGAGCCTGAGCCACAAGTAGTGGCTGAGCCCGAAGAAGAGATAGTGGTCATTGAGGCAGTGGCGTCTGTGGCGAAGCCAGGTGGGGCTCAGCCAAGAGTGGCGCTGGAGGTGGATGAAGTGGGAGAACCTTCGGCAGTCGGTGTGGTGGTGTCGGAGGGAAAGAGGAGGAGGGTGGATGATTCGAGTGAGGAGGGGGAGGGTAATGTGGTGGTGCCCTTTGTTCCGTTGGGACCGGCGGCGATGGTTCCGATGGGTCCGAGGGCGTTGAGTGGAAGAGGTAGAGGTATGCGTGACCGGGAGATGTTGGTCGGGCATGAGAGGAGGGTTGAATTGGCGAGGTTGAGGGAGGAAATATGGAGTGGAGGTAGGGCAGGGAGGGTTACGGGGGTGCGCAATGGGATGGGAGGGGATTCCTTCCGAACCAGAGGGTCTAATGCCCATGCGCGGACGAGTGGACATGTGGGGGTGAGGGGTGGGCATGGGAATTTTGAACCTTACCGGCGATGGCGTTGACCTGGGTCAAGAGGAGCTTGGGATTTGCAGCGGGCAGAGACCGTGGGCGCTAAAGTCTCACATGAACAGGCTCGGGGCTTGAGAGTAGGTTGTTGGTAGGGTGGAGGTGATGGTGGGTGTTTAGGATTTTGGCGGATTTGTTGTTCAGGTGCTCGGCTTGGAAAGTTATCCTTTGTATAGCAGATGTAGAGTCAGCGACCGGTGGAAAGGTGTGCCATATGCTTTAGAGTAGCCCGGTAGCCGAAAATAAAAAGGTTTTTTTTAAAAAAAAAAAAAATGTTTTCATACAAGAATTGCCAAGTAATCAGTAGGGTAATGGGTAAAGCAGGTAAAGTACTGAACACTAAGACATGGGGCATCGTGACCTGAGAAACACCAACAGAACAGAACGCCTCATCAGCAAAATCCTGTTTCTTAAAGTATGAGACAAGCGCTCCTCCAGGGAACAAAAAGATAAAAGAAGAGAAGATATCGCAAAGTAGGAGTAGAATGTTTTTTAAAAATCCAGCATATCGTGCACATACGAACTATATCCTACTACGATGGCAAGAAATCCACCCACCTCAATCAGTCCAGGCCCTAGCCGTTCAAGAACTCTTTCTCCTGCCTCGGCTCGCTCTTCTATATCCCCTAGTTCTCCTACCTCTGGGCCTCCAATTCTCAGAACCAGGACTCGAGAAAGAACCCTAATTACGGGTTCCTTGCACTCAAAGATACGGGGCCTGCGGAACCATGCAGCATGGACATTCTGACTTATTGCCCAAGAAATTGGAATTGCAACTGCTACAGTATTCTCTATCTGCCGGGCGCCTGCTACACCGCAAAAAAAAAAGCCAGGAAGACCAAAAATCCTAACCAGCCCCCTTCGCAAAAGATTGATAGATTTTGCCACTGCAAGTCAAAAAAACCGCCGACTACCACTCCGGGAAGTTGCCGAACTAGCTGGAGTAGATGCTAGTCCAGATGTTCTGCGAACTGCGTTTGCAACTGAAGGTTACCATAGACGTGTTGCCCGAGCACGTCCTTTCCTCTCTCTCCAAGCTAAGGAAAAAGGTCTTGATTGGGCGCAGCATTATGCTGATTGGACCCGTGCAGATTGGCACAAGGTTACCCCCTCTCCCTCATATAACTAGACTGTATCCTACAGTAGTGAGCCCACAGCATATGATAAAAACTTGAATAATTGGACCTCATATGAGAACGTTGGAGTTACCTTTGCTAGTAAGATTTGACTCTCTTTTGTTTTTATATTGTCTTAAGTATATGCTAAGGGGATTAGTTTCCACTGTGTGCTTAGTCCGTATTCAAGGAGGGAATTTCGGACCTCTTTGCTTCAGGTCCAATAATTCGAGCTCTTATCATAGTGGGAAGGTCCATCCGCATAGCTCCTGCCCTATAAAGATGCTACCGTATTTACTCATTAAATCCACCATCTGAGATCAGATTCAGATCCTTCTTCTTAAAGCCACCTGTACCTGAGGAAGGAATAGTGTTATCCAAACAGAGTATAGCTTTTGGTCGCTGAGCTTGCTAGATCTTACTAATTGGTATTCGTCAGTAAATCCCTATCTCATTAATCAACTCTCCTCTGCTGATTATGGTTTAGACAGCGAGTTTGGTTAAGATTCCCGATAGTGAATTTAATGAGTAAATACGGTCTCAACAATCTCATCTTGGAGTGGGCTCACTAGGCTGTTATTTGCTTGAAAGATTATCAATTTAACCTTGTTTAGGTAATCTGGAGTGATGAGTCGGCTTTTAACGTGGGGGGCCTGTCTTCCAGCGGCCAAGTGTGGGTTACACGTCAGGCCGGAGAAGAGGACATAGAGGATTGTCTGGTTCCTAAATTTAAAAAGCTAGAAACACTAATGGTTTGGGCATGTTTTAAGGGACGTCACAAAGGGCCACTTATATTCTGGAATAAGGAGCAGTGGGGCAAGACCATTAAGGCCACATCTTTTACTTCTCATATAGTCCCGCATTTTTTCCAATTCTGGCAGGAGCAATCCAAGCTTCAGCTTGACAATGTATATCTACAGCAGGACGGAGCTGGGCCACACCAAGCAGCTCCTACCCAAAACCACTTTCGTACACTCGGTATCTGGGGATATTTCATAGATTGGCCTCCTTCTTCCCCCGATTGCAACCCTATCGAAAACCTATGGCGCACTTTAAAGCAACGTATTCGCCGCCGGAATCCATTCCCAACTACCAATACTGCTCTTCGTGCAGCAATTGAAGCAGAATGGGCTGCTCTTACTGCCGATGAGCTGGAAGCATTAGTGGATACGGTTCCAACTCGTCTTCGCGAGGTAAATACTCTTACTGCTTGTGATCAACTTCTTAACACTAATAAAACCATCCTTGATAGGTTCGGCTGGCTCAGGGCGGTCATTCGGGATATTAAGAATGGTTCCGCTTTCTTTGATTTCTTTCTCTTTTCTCTTTTCCCTTTTCCCTTTTTCTTTATCTTCTGGCTCTTGTTTTTCTATTGTATACTCACACTCCACTGTCCTGGATCTCGATAATCCAGATACCTTGCTGTCCAGTATCAATCTCAGTAAGTTCTGAATTTCTGCGAACCAAAGCCCGACCGGCTATCCCGGATCACTCACTAAGCTGGATAGATTCTTAGAATTTTGGCCGTCCTGGATAGCGGGATGTCAGTGTATTCTATATTTTCCTTCTCTCTCCTCTCATTCTTATCCAAGTCTTTTCTCTTGCTCGCTCCGCTTATGAAGTAATCTCCTTACACACAGTAGCCAGCATCTACTCTCTATTTGTTGTGTGCTGTTAGGCTGTAGTTTGATGTATTTGTTTTTGGGCTAATATGCGCTTTCCTTTGGTTATGTCTTCACGTTCTCCTATGCAATGAATTTCATGTCTCAAACATCCCTGCAAGCTAACTCTTGTACGAAAACATTTTTTTTTTTTTTTTCATAAACTTTTTTATTTTCGGCTACCGGGCTACTCTAAAGCATATGGCTAAGCCTTTCCACCGGTCGCGGACTCTACATCTGCTATACAAAGGATAACTTTCCAAGTCGCGCACCTGTACATCAATCCTCCAAACCCAACATCCAACCTCATAACACCCGCGCCAGTAGTCAGGTTACACACAAGCCCCGAGCCTATTCATGTGAGTCTTTAGCGCCCACGGTCTCCGTCTGCTGCGAATCCTAAGCCCCTCCTGACCTTGGTCAACACTCCCAACCACCCGGCCATATCCCAAATCCCAAAATTATCCACCCATCAAACCTCCCGAGCTGTGTAATAGCAGGAGACATACATGAACCCGCACACAAGGCCGTCGACCCGAACCCATCTTTCCCCGCAATCAAATACTCGCCGGTACGCTTAACGGGTGAGGTGCACCTGTACCTGCTGCTCGCCCATTCCCAACAACAACCCAAAACAAAAACAAAAAAAAAACAAATCAGAGATCAAGGACACGGGCACGCTCCCCTCAGGTATAATCATACCTTTATCACCTCTCTTCCCTCATAACACGACTTCGGATCCGGAGATGACACTTGCAATGGATGCCAACGCCTTCACCTCAGCCCCACCAACCCCCATTTTTTCCGCTCAACACGCCGAAGGAAAGGAGGTGATAACCCATGTTGAAACTACCACCGAATAAATCCAAACCAAGCTCCCTAATCATTATTAATGGCAACCTTCACACTAAAAACGACGAAAGGACACTCAGCAAAATGAAAACAGCAGTCCGACCGAGGCCAAACCTTCTGTAGCCAAAGTATCGAAGGAAATAGATAAAATCAATCCTAAAACTGATGAAACCATGTTCCTATCGATGAAAAATTGAAACCATCGTAATGGAGTCAAAGACTTGAAGCCATCGTGAGATAAGAATCAAGGAAGCTCATTCGTCGAAAACCGAATGCGACGTGTCAACCGAAGTTGAAATTTCAATCACTGTGGTTGTAACGGCAGTCGTGCTTGTACGCAAACATCCCCCATGGCACTTGTACAGCACCTAAGTTTTGAATATTTTACTAGCAGGGGTGTTACGCTAGCAGGGGCCAAGGCAGCAAATCGGGTATAAGGACAGCGAATTGGGTATAGTGGTTACCCAATTCACCTCCTCATCCCTGTTAGTCGAACATCCCCTGCTAGTAAAATATTCAAAACTTAGGCGCTGTACCTTCGTAAGAGCAAACAAGAAAGTACCGTATTAACTTGAATAAGAGAGCGGTGTGCTATGTCGTTGGAGTTGCCCCCTCTGGTAAGGTCTGGTATTTTTTTGTTTTTTCACCCCCTTTTTTTGGTGTGTTTTCCGCCCCTTCTCCAAGGTAGGGAATTCTTGACTACATAGCACACCGCTCTCTTATTCGAGTTAATACGGTAGGCAAAAAATTTAAAAGAGCGGCAGACTCTACTGTAGATTCCATAAAATAATTCCAATAAACCTGAACTTTACAGAACCAAATACAATGTCTACCTGAGCTCAACAAGACCATTACGCCTTCCTGAAAAGTTTACCCTTGAGGAAAAAAAGCATATGGCGATGACATGGATAGAAAGAGAGTTGAAAGAAGGTCTTAGTCCTAATCGAGTTGCCATAGCAGAGGCTTGGGGGTAGGCTTCGTTACGGGGCCCCGTTTCCGAGGAGCAGGGACAAAATAACCTAGGTTATTCTGATTAACTGGCCGAAAGAATCATCCAAATCGGACCAAAACTGAGTGAGATAGGGTTCTTTGAAGTTGTCTAACTTCAAAGAGCTCTATCTCTGTCAGCTTTGGTCCGATTTGGACGATTATTTTTTTAATCTGCAGTGAACAACCTGCTCTTGGCGCCCCGTGTGTCAGAAACGGGGCCCTGTAACGAACGCTACTTGCAGGCTTGCCTATTCGACACTATGTCATGCAATCAGTGGCCGTGAGAGTATTCAGCAAGGGGTGGAGAAAAAATGCAAATTGACACTGGGAGAAGAAAAAGCAATACAAGACAGGTGTAGCCTATGGAGTTCATGGCTACAGCTAGGAAGGCATGGCATGGTTGAGGATATGGCATTAGGATTGTTGAGATTAAGAGAGCCATCAGGGTCATTAGGAAAGACCTGGATTTACAAATTTATCAAGCGGCATGAAACCTTGTGAGCTACATTCAGCAAACAAATTGAACATTGCCGAGCCCTTCAATCCAACAATCCAATTATCCTAAATATGTACTTTGATGGGGTAGGTTTTCATGCTATGATTATGTAACTAACAATACTACTAGAATTAGAAAAGAGCTAATATAGAATTTATTTTAGTTAACAGAGCTTATCAATTGTCATAAAATTGTTCTTGAAAATCTGTACAACTTTGACAAGATCGGATTTCTCATAGGTGTAACTCATTTAGAAAAGGTTGTGGTGGATATACGGGAACTTAGATGCAATGGTGCATTACGCTCATATGGTATGTCAAATAATATTGAAACTGATTAAATGTGAATGTTGATTAATTATTAACTTATAGTATGCTAATATAAATATTTGAGTAGATGGAAATAGAGAAATGGCAACAGTCATTGAAGCAATTTGTGCAGATGATGGAAATTTAAGTTCTATGATAATTTACCAGGCTGAAGGCTTTCGAGTTGGATGGTTTCATCCAACCATGCCATTCCCGAACGATGTTCTCTGCAGGTATTCACCCAATGGCTGGACAGATAATGAAATGAGATTGGGCTACTTGAACCATCACTTTGGTCTAAAGAGTCGGTCTGGTACGAAGGCTAATAGCAGATATTGGATAATTATTTTTGACGGTCACGGATCACAGGTGTCCCACGCTTTCCTACAATACTGTATCGATTACCAGATAATTGCCTGCTGCTTGCCACCACATAGTACAACTCTCCTACGGCCTTAAGATGTCGGCATCTTTAGCCTGTATAAGAACTACTATGCTCAGCTATTGGAACAAGAGTTTCGCTATGGACGCTAGGGAGTATCAAAAGGAAACTGCTGGGAGTTTCTATCACAGGCAAGAGTGAAGGCTTTTACTATGGAGAATATTAAATCAGCCTTTGCAATGACTGGTATCTTGTTAGATTGACATACTGTGCTTTGAAAAATTCCCGCCTATGACCCTATGAAGCACGAAGATCCTAAGTACATGTATGATGACCCATCGCAATCATTGAACCCAACTCCAACTCGATCTCTTGCTCAAGGACAAGCTAATTCCAATCGAATCACATACTCCCTCTCTTTTCACGATTCTCCACACCAAGTCTTGTTGCAACTTGAGGCACCGTCGCAAGGAATCCACACTACTCCAAAAACACCAAGATCTGGCAAGCATCTTACCAATAATCTACTTCAGTTCGCTAGTCAGCCTTCACTCAGCCCTTTCAAGATTACTTCTAATAAAAGTAAACTTACCAAATTAATCCATTCTGCCCAGTTTGCTCATGCCAAGGTTCCCCTAACGGAGGAGGCTCGCCTTCAACAGAAAGAGGAGGACCATAAAACAAAGGCACATGATCAGCCATGTGGGCACAAAAAAATATCATCCCAGGGTCAGGCATTTGCGACAGCGGAGGATCTTTGGCGTCGGAGAAGAGATACATCAGCAAAAAAAACACATGCATCTGATGCGTCCGCCCAGAGCCCTGTCCGTCCTGTGTATGCTATGTTCAGTTGCAACGTCTGTATGCTTCCCGTGCATGCTGAGTCCGTCCCTCATGCCGGCACGCCACTATTGCGTCCTGAGTTGCACAGCAACCATTTCTTGCCTCTGGACTTGACATCCGCCCTGTTCTCCATATCCCAGCGTCCTGACGCTTGCAATTCGTCAGCTCATTCCGGAAGCTGTCAGGATTATCACACCCCTACCCCTAGTCTCCTGGCATGAACTCAGCGCCAGCCCTACGCTAGCCCTGTGCCCCCCAACGACTTGTGGCGTCTCTCGTGCATAGTCATCACATTTAACACATGTATTAATTATATATTTTCTTCATACTAGTAGACACTATATATATACAGCTTGCAATGGCACGCGATACAAGCCTCCACATATATCTATCATCATACCCCCGGTTGAATTAGTAGTAAATCGCGTTATACATCCTCAAGTCAATACGGCTGTTGACCCAGCGCCGGTCTCCCTCTGAAATGAGATGAGCCAGGTCAAGAATTGTCCCTATGTCAACCAAAGTAAGCACTTGCGCATCTTCTCTCCACTGAACGGTAACAAGTGTGTCTATATCAGAGGGCTGGCCTGCATTCACGGGGCTCAATATCTGAACGCCTGCCAACCGCCGGCGAGTGTCTTGAGTGCAGTCCCTGATTTTAAAGAGCACCACAAGCTTTGTCGGAAGACGACCCAGCAGCGCACGATAAATCTCCTCTCTCCCAGCCTGTACCCAAACCAAATCATTCCGACTTTCTTGATTCCCACATTGGTGAGTTCCTGTGCATCGTGCACGATGGATGTTGTAAACATCGGTTTCCTGGAATGCCAAAACCGGGATTTTGAGTTGCGTTAGTAGTTCAACAGGAAGTAGTTGCAGTATTGTATTACCCTAGTGGGAATAGCTTACCTAATAATTAAGAGAGAGGTATATGGCTTCATAGGATGACCATATATCCGAACCTATGCTCAGGAAGTTATGAGCTTCCTAGAGGCATCAGGAAGATAACTCGGACCACGGGATGAGAGCATGTTGGAAGATATGTTTCACTGATTGGAACGAAGTTTGGAGAACACTACTCCTCTCACTCTAGTCGGATATGCATATTGATGCATAATGCTTTGATAGCTGGATATTGGAACTGATTACTCCATATTCCATATTACTATTTGTATGTAGACATTTGGACCACATATTCATACATAGTCTATCACGACAAAGAGATCGAAGACAGTCTACGGGTGGAGTGGGGAGACCGTCAGATGAAATAGCAGTTGGGGAGATCTTCTGCATCAGCAAAAATTATTATATATGTCCTGAGCGTCCCGTGCATCAGACACTCAGGTCGCTCAGAGCGTTAACCGTTACTCTGGATGCCACGTCGGCCGGACGTCACGTCCGGACGCCATTCCCCATGTACCCCTGCGTCCTTGAAGTCCCGACGACGTCCACCACGAACCGCATGCGTCCAGATGCCCTCAGACCGTAAGCTCTCCCGCATCCCGACGACCTCCTTCCTGTACCTCCCTTGTCATGGCGGAATCCAACTCCAGACTAGCATCCGGAAGACTATCCAGATGCTTAGTCTTCCGGATGCTACACGGCGATATTTGAACCCCCTCTGCATCAATTGCCATGTCTGGCTATAGGCTCCCAATGCCTTCCAAATAGGTCACATGTTCGTCGCGACGGCATCGTGATGGCTCACTTGCATGCTCTCGACGGCGTCGTGATAGCACACATATTCCAGACACCATCTTGACGACGTCGTGATAGCTCACATGGATACTCTCGACGGCGTCATGATAGCACACATATTCCAGGCGCCGTCTCGATCGCTCTACTATTTATTTGTATTACAGAGTGCTATTCACAAAAGCTTCGAGGCGCTGGTGCCCCTTGTATCGTGACTTTGAACCTCATCCGCATCTTGATATTCTATTATTACTAGTCTACTGCCGTGACCAGGGCGTCCAGGACACCCTGGCAACAGCGATTCTACCTTTCTGAGCTCTCGCTCAGATCTCGCTCAGAAATAGACCCCAAATTGTCCTCACGGCTCCACAGATCGGCCAACCGAAATCTAAGTCTACATTTCCTGCAAATCAAATCCCATAAACTCCATGGTTCACACATCGCCAAGTCTACAAAAAACCAGTCTCTCCCACGCCTGGGTCACTTGCCTGCGAGTCCTCCAGGCTCAATGATAGCCGACTGGCGAAACCCGGGGTGCCTGGCCCCTCTTGCGCTAGTCCCAGCGTCAGCTCCTCTGAGTTATCTAGGCTCACTGGATCTGAATCTAGCACGTGAAGCGCCTGGGCGAACGACGCCTGGTTGTAGTCAAACGACAGTTGGCTCCCCTGGGATTCATCTTGACTCTGCCGGTAGTGCTCTAAACCTCCAGCGTGATTGTTGAGCGGTGTCTGTTCCCGAACAGCAGCTCGTCTTGGATTCCGGCTGGATAGCCGACGCCTGGATAGCTGACGCTCCAGTTCGCCATGAACTCCTTCATGATTGTCAGCAAAGGCTTCACAACCTTCCTGCATCATACGATGATTTTGCTGGATCCTGTCTGTGATCGTCTCACGCAGATTCCTGAGCATGAGTTGCTGCGTTGGCTGTGGTACTGCCCGCCAGATGTTCTTCTGCCATAAGAAAAGGTCTTGCAAGATTGGTTAGTCATCGGAACAAAAACCAAGGATGGGGGGGACATTGAGGGTCTCCTACCTCCAACCGCGTGAGGCTTGAAGTCCGAAGGATCCTGATACACCTCCAGTCGATATGCGCGTAGTTGATGGCACAGGATTGCTCAAGTGAGACACAGCATTGTACGATTGACACGATTGATGAATTCCGGGTCTAGCATCCACAGCTTTCTCTTGCCATTGAAATACTTACCATAGATGCCGTCGGCAATCTGAGGCGCGAGGAACCGGAATGATATAGGCTGCATCCTGGTCTTGGTCAGTCGTCATTGGAAGTTCTGGTTGGGCGACGGGCGACGGGCGGATACACACCTGATACCCATTTGAGGCGCAAATAAACCTGTCTTCCGCAAGAAGGTATTTGACTCTACGAGCGATGGAAGTGGGGTCGTCCGGTAGTCCGTATAATTCCCGTATATGATTTTTTATATAATGGACGAACTGTGCCCACACGCCAGAGTGTTTTTGACGTATCTTTCGTAGTTAGTGCAGCACCCTTTAGGGTTGTGACCTCTGACATACAATCTCTATACTCTGCGACGACGGTTGAATATTTCCGGCATCCGCAATCTCATCTTGCGCGCGACTTCAAACACTATGCACCTCAGATGTCAAAGCAACCGGGTTCGGGAGTGGGTTAACATAAAGGGTGTACGGAAGCATCAGATTTTTTGCTACGCCTAGTATTTCCCCCTCAACGCCTGTCACCATGTTTCGCCAAGGGTTAATTACATGCCGGTCAGACACAGTTCCTCTTGTACTCGGTTCGCCTGGTGGACTCAAGCTCCTGATACTAGAGGTAGTTGTGCTAGGGACGCCAAGTGGGGACGAATACCGTGCTACGCTTGAGGATGGGAATGTCGCCGGGGACAAGACCCTACCGCGAGTTATGGTCACACGGGCAGCCGGCCTCCGTCGGACAATTGCTGCCTCATGTGTACCCGAGTTGGTCGAAATTCCCACCGTCCTTGGGCAATTGTTTCCGTGTGTGTCCACCAATCGTGGCCCATGACGATGTCTAGGTGTTGTCTCATCCGCACCACGGAGGTTCGCTCCTTCAGGTTCTGTGTCTGGTTCAGTTTCGTCACTCCGATGTGACATCTGATACTCATCGCTGCTATCGTCGCTGAGGCGAATGGGTTCCATATGCCCTTGTCCGTCAGCCTCCATCTCAGGTTCAGTATATACTGTGGTCTGAATTGAGCTACTCTGGAGGCCCTTGGCCGGTCGTGCTAGAACCCGTCTCGCGATTGGTAGTGGGGAAGAATTACGACCGGCCAATTCAGCACTATTGGGGCTGCCGGATTCGCTCTGTTGTATTACCAATCTGGACAGCCTGTCCGCTGGTACAACGTCGCATCTACGCCCGTTCATATTGCCCCCTTGTGAAGTTGGCTGATTCCATCCCATCGAGTCGGGTATGACGTGGCGCCTTCGCCGGATCAGATTGTCCACTTGGGGAGTTGGCTGACTCGACCCGATGGAGTCGGGTATGATGTCGCGCCCGCGGCGGTTAAGATTGCCTACCCTGGTTGCTGGCTGACTGCTGGAATTCGGATGCATGTGGGATATAGGAGGGGTAGTGAACGTTGGTAAAGTTTGGAGTCAATCGGATAATTGGATGTGTCGAGTTTGGTGGAAGCGAGGAGTGAGTATTTTCCTTGTGTCGAAGAGGACGCGTTAGGTCTTATACCTGTACGCTAGGATTTAGGAGTGTGGTAGGCTCACTTACTATCACTCGGTATGCAAGGGAGGGATGTGCCTACACAAAGGGGTTTAAACTTTCAATACCATATCGGCGGTTCAGGAATTAGCACTCACAGGTCTATCGTGAGAAATAAAAGACGAAATGAAGGTGTCGCTAACGTCGCCGGACATGCAAAATCTAGCCGCAAGCAGTTTCTGTTAGCGACAAGGGCTGTTCGCGAGACACTCACCACGCCAAAAGAGGATTAGGATCTACTCTCATCTCCCAGCGTCGAATCATCACCACCAACCGAAACTGTATTCAAGGAATACAGTACTGCCTTGTGAATAATCAGACGCAGGCGGTTGACGCCTGACCGGATATAACTATGCACAGACTATCACTCGGTATGACCGTGAAAGAATTGCCCACGATCGGTATTGGAATTATTGCCATCGTGGCTGCGCCAGCGACGCAGACAATCGCAACATTGGTAGGGCACATCATACTGTCGTCAGGAGAGTTAGACGGGACTAGTGTTCGTTACGGGGCCTCCGGGGCCCCGAAACCGGCGGGCCCCCGCCTCTATTCCCCGCCCCGCCCCGGTCAATGTCCCGGGGCGGAGTGTTTTTTATTTCAACCCCTGCCCCTTCCCCCGTCCAGGCCCCCGCCCCGTTCAATGCCCCGAACAGCCCCCTGTCAATAAATTTTCTCCGCCCAGTGCCCCGCTTTTTCGTATATTCCCCTCTCGAACATTGCTCTTTTGATACGTGATTGAGTAATTGTGTGAGCATATACATGTCCCTGGGATGAATGGACCGAACACCGCCGGGGTTACATGAGCTGAGAGCCCTTTGCCAAGGAGCCCCCTGGTGTTCGGTCCATTCATGCCAGGGACATATACGAATAACCACATACCTCAAAGTATATAGGGGCATTTATTTCCATGGAATGATTCATATAATAGGAACTGGAATAATTCACAACACCAATTGGATGTCCGAGTTGCCTAGTCTAGTAACCTATATTGTCTCAGCAGGCTATACGCCTAATTCATAAGCCCAATTTATACACTCTATTCTCAGGTTCAAATCATATGCCCAATTCATAAGCCTTATTCATCCGCTGGTGCCATATGCCCAAATCATACACCCAAGCCATACCCTCAAATCAAACCCCCAAACCATGCGCCCAAGCCATACGCTCAAATCATACGCCCAAACCATACACCCAAACCATACGCCCCAATCATACACTCACATCATACGCCCAAACCATATACACAAACCATACGCCCAAGTCATACGCTCAAATCATACGCCCAAGCCATACACCCAAACCATACGCTCAAGCCATACGCCCAAGCAATACGCCCAAGCCATACGCCCAAATCATAACCACAGTCGTGCTATGGAGTTACTGTGTTCAGAGTTCATATAGCGAAATGGTGAGGTTAAAGAAAGAGTGTATTTATAGTAATAAGAGTTCTATAAA
>Ga0307517_10001386_pt1 | contig 40713 bp, 40 predicted proteins | sample 23_EM_MG_FD_194515 | JGI IMG/M metagenome (GOLD analysis project Ga0307517, IMG submission 194515) | Populus trichocarpa ectomycorrhiza microbial communities from riparian zone in the Pacific Northwest, United States - 23_EM | ecosystem: Host-associated > Plants > Roots > Unclassified | place...
TGGACCTCTGGTGGATCGTATCGGGTCGTGAAAAGTCACCTGATAAGGATAGCACGGATGCGGCAGTGCAGGCCGCCTACAACAAGCATTTGCGGAAGTGTTTTCGGATTACAGCAAAGATTCGGAATGCTATGGAGCCACGGATTTGTGCCCAATATACGTCGGCTGCCTACGATGAGGATCCAGAATCCCTATGGAAGAAGCTTGAAGAAGGCTATCGCAAAGCTCTTGGGCTATCCACCACGTCCACCCATCCAACATGGAGTCCTTGTTCTGTTTAGATACTTACCTCGCGGTTGTCCGCAACGAGAAGGCCAGCACCGCGAGGTGCCTGAGTTGATCCACCTGGATCGGCCTGTAGCCATTCATCGTTGTCAATCCACTGCTCCTGCTGCATTTCCTGTGGCGCAGCTTCTACACCAGCTCATTAATCCCAAACGTCGCGGTCGAAAATGGGTACATCCCATTGGGAGGCTCCGGGGTCTCGCCCAGGTCATCGCCATCTTCGGGATGTGATTCAAGAACCAAGAGATCCAGGGGATCGTGGCCATTGTTAGCAAGTAACCACGCACGAATGTCGTCATCTTTATTCAGGAATATGAGCTGGCGCAGGGGGAGAGGTTCTTCAGGGTCTTGACGCAGTCTGGTAGCACCCTCACCCGTCTCAGCGATCAGATACCAGGGGCTGTTGATTTCCTCTTCAAGGTCTTGCCCTCTTACAATCCGGAGGAGATCCCTGATGCGCGGGGTGGCCAGCACACCCCAGGCGATTCCCCGGTCCGAATCTCTTAGACACCCGGGATGGCCAACGAACGGATGCTGGGCGGCCGGCGCACCCGTTCGACGAACCATATGAATCTCACTGCTCGCGGCGAATATTGGGAGTCCTATTCAGAATGCGCCACTGGCAACACCTGTTAGTGCTGGAGTAACAGAATAAGGATTGATAATTCTTCCTGGGGGGTTCCGCAATGTTGCGACGACCTTCACGCTTAGCTCTTGACGGTGGTTGAACGTCCGCAGTTTCTTGGCCGAATCTTTGACCAAGATCTTCACAAGCGGGATGAGTTCCCAAACGCCGTCTGCGTGATGCTCGCGTTTGATGAGCTCAATACGCTCCTGACGGGCGAGAGGCCGCCACCAAACGACAAAATTGAATCTACATGGGTTTCGGTTAGGCGACCAGGGTCCAGGAGGCGACCTATGATAGAGGCCTTAATTTGCTTGCGTCATGTGGCATACGCGGCAGATCAACCTCGCGGATGTTTGAATCCACACCACGATTTCGCATACACAATGTCGCCATTTCCAGTCCTGGTTTGAGTTTGATTGTCAGTATATCAGATCCTGATTGCTGGATAGATTGGTTTTATATAAACTGAATCTCCCGTGGCTGGTTGGAAGTGCGTGCGCACTTCATGCTCCAGTTCCCTGTTCATTAACAAAATCTCTGAGATCAATATCCTAAGATTCCACATCAAGAGAATTGCATGATTGTTTACGCTGTCTCTTCGGCCGGCCGACGGGCGGCCACAAGTGCCAGAGTTCTTCTTCGTATACGACTCTGTACTTCTTGTATCTGAGGCTGCACCGCGGGACCTCTAAGGGGCCAATAGGTATTAACATTGGTTTCAATACTAGGAGAGGTGGTTTGCATACTTTCCCTTCCGCAACTGGCGTCTCGCTATGCCCGGGGGCCCCATTGGTCCGTAGGCGATCTTTGAATCTAATATTCAGGGGAAAGAAAAGGGGTGGTTGATTGATACCCACTGGGACGGCGGTTGACGTTTGTATACTAGTATCTTAAGACGCAGGACGTAGTGACGCTGGGTGGAAACAAATGTGGATGTCTCATGGGTGGGGTGATCATGAGAGATGGAGGGGTCGGAGGGGTCCTTAGACAGTTAGCGCGGATGCTGTACATTTCGCTGGCTGTGAGCCCTAAGGGACGTACAACCAGGGAATGCAACTTAGGGTGGACTGCGCCGTCGTGATGTGGATCTGTGAGGCTCGGATACAGTATCGTGGGATAGATAACGAAGGTGCTTCGCCAATGACGGCGGATAAAGAAATAGAACTTGGATAGAACAAGAATGTCGAAATATAGTGAAAAGTACTGAGTCTTGATCGTAACGGATAATATTTGCCCACCCCAGAAGTATTGTTTTAAGCCTCACAAGTAAGCATGCGCCAAGAGACATCCCGTACTCTGCCATCTCTTGGCGTCAGCCTCATCCTCAGGCCAAGAGATTAGTTCTCATGACCGAGCTTGAACGAAACACCACAATCTACCTGATGTGTGAGCGATCCCACAAAAGAACTCATGAATTCAAGATCTGCAGGTAGTAAGAAATCTATTCTAATACTATGATATCTATTAAACACAAACGCTAAATCACTAAGATATCTCGACAGACTCAGGGCACGATCAAGTCGCCGCCAGATCGACCAAACTCGTCGGACATACTCAGAAGCATTCTCTTAACAAAACTGGCATCCTCGTCACCTTTTTCATGATCCAATTGTGCCAGACACTTCCGGTCCTCCTTTGCTTTCAACAACGCGGGAATATTTGAAGTGTGAAGCAGTCTCTTATTCAAATGCTCCAAATCTTCCGAATCAGATGGAGCTCGACTCTTCCGTGCCTTGACTTCCGGAGTGTGACCCCCGCGGCCTCTCAGTGCCAACCCTGCATTGGTATTCATTTGGGAAGAGGTATGAATAGCCAGGGGTATACGACAGTGGAGGGATTTGGAGGGATCTGCAACGGCGGATGGTGATGTTCCGAAGATCGCTTCGTATCCTTCGCGGGCGTCGGAGACATCACGTGATGAACGGCTGGGTACTGGGAGAAAAAGGGTAGAGTTATTTCCCTGGTGACTTCCAGCATTGCCTGGGCCAGGGTGTGGTCTGACTTCCCTTTATGGGGCTTGAATGCCAGTACGTGCCCCTGCTTGTGGGGCCCATTTGGGAATGGAATTTTCGGGAAGATTGTTGTGCCCACTCAAGGGCGGAGGGGCCGCCCTCTCCGAAGACGCTGGGCGATGACAATACACGGTGAGATCCAACGGATCCTCGAGAACCGGATTCGACAGCAGCCATGGTCTTACGTCTTGATCACTCTCGATGGACACGTACTCTATATAGGACAACTGGAAGCCAGGATGCATATGCAGCTGTTGTCGGACATCACCTGTTGCGCCAAGTATGTAGCGAACTGCGTTGTGTGGCACAGTTCTCGCTATAATTGCTGACAGTCCGCGTATATCATAGGAACTTTACACAGCAAAACATACCCCATGGATATTTTGGGGACGCCAATGGAGAAGGCGATAATTGGGTCGTTGTGCGCCACCACTTGCCCGATTACAGACCCAAACAATACGGACAGCATATGGACGTCCAAGCATAGCGCTCCAATCTATATCTCTTAAGTGAGTAAGTAAAAAAAAAGACATAGGGCATGTTGCGAAAAAACTCACTAATTGGGGACAGATCAGACACTGCGTGAGGTACCTGTGGTGTCATGCCAGGGTATTCAAACCCCAGATCCTCTGCGATCTGTGCCGCAGCTCCCTGGATATCAGCCAGAGGAGCATGTTGCATCCCTAGTGGCGTACTGCGCGTGCCCAATGGGGGAGCTGCGTGGTCTTGCGCAGGAATATTTCCCAGGCCAGGAGCATTGATCGGACCTTGGAGATTCGCAGGAGCATGTTGCATCCCCAGTGGCGTACTGAGAATCCCCATTGCGGGAGCCGCTTTGTCGTGCGCAGGAATATTTCCAGGGCCGTGAGGATAGATTGGATATTGGAGATTCGCCGGAGCATGTTGCATCCCCTGTGGCGTACCGAGAATGCCCAGTGGGTGAGCCGCATCGTTTTGCGCAGGAATGTTTACCGGGCTGGGAGGATTGATCAGACCTTAGAGATTCGCCGCGCGGGAGGATTGTTCAGACCAGGAAGATTCGCCGTGCCGGGAGGATTGTTCTGACCTGAGAGATTCTCCGGAGGGGGTGGATTGTTCTACTTGTGGAGATTCCCCAAGCGCAGAACAATCTGAGGGTGGGGATATGCCGGGCCCGGGGCTGGAGAATTGTTCAGGGGATTTGCAGGGCTTGGGGGTGGAGGATGGTTCGGAGGGGGGGGATTTGCTGGGCCTGGGGGTGGAGCATTGTTCTGAGGTTGGCGATTCGCCAGACCTGAGGGTGGAGGATTGTTCTGCGCTTGGGGATTCGCCTGGGGAGCATGTACGTTTTGGGCTGGCCCAGGAGCATTGGCCTGCGGAGAATTTTGGACAACTGGGCCAGCGTTCGGCACAGCTGCTGCAATACTCGACTGGCACTGAGGTAGTGTGTTGAGAGGTAGTATTATCGGGTTCACAATGACGTGGGCAGGGGGGACACCCGGGCCGGGTGAAGGCACGTCGTTATTGGTCCTAATGGCCTCGGTCAACTTCTTCCCACGGTCCTTAATCAATTGAAGAACTCCCTCATCAATCGCCTGCATACTAGCCATGTTATTGGCTGCTGACGCAGTGGCGAGTTCATCCCACACAGGTTTCAATCTCCTGATGCCTGCGACAATTTGCTGGAATTCTGCGTCTGGAAAGTGAGCATTATTTGATATATAGCACCTGGCTAACATCTGATCTTTCACAGCATCCGGCCAATAAACGTATTCGGGGGGGGGCTTGTTTTTGGGGTGATGGGGGATGCCCATGGTCAACTTATGATCGCTAATAGAGTTCGTTACTGGGCGGACAGGGCCCTGAAAAACGTGGGCCCCTGGCCACTTTCCCCGCAACGCCCCACTAAACCACCTGGGGTGGGGTGTCGATTTCGGCATTCCCTGCTTCTATCCCCACGCCGGCCCCCACCCCACCTTTACCCCAGACAGGTCCTTGTTAAAAATAGGTGGTAACAAACGGAGTGCCGTCCAGGGAATGAAGCAGGGTGGGCCCCGGACAGGGACGGCGCGGGGATTACCCTAAAAATACTCCCCCAGGCCCCGTATCAGGGGAGGGTCTAGCCAGTAAAAGCCCGGCCCGCCCCACCCCGTAACGAACACTAATCGTTAATATTTGAATGATCGGGGCGTGGATGAGAAACCTCCCCAACAAGAGCAAAAGGCCGGAGGTGATTGGTCTAACCCGAGGGTGGCGTGTGCTGCGGACTTCCGGCCCGCATGAGGCCGTACACTACAATGTTGTTATTCTGCGCCATATCGGTGGATTCTTGGTGTATATAGATGGCAGTATTTAGGATACTTGTAATGTGATAACGGTGGCTCTTATGGAGGTTCTGAGTGGGAGATCGATCTTGGAATGAAGCCCTTCAAGTATTGTGATCGATTCACCTTATATATAAAACTCGCAGTTCCTCTAGGTCTTTTGAAAGAATCATGAATTCATTTCATGATTCGTTAAGAACACGCAAATCTGACACTCTGTAAGAGGACTCTGCTAGGGTCATATTCAACTCGAATAAATGAAACATGATAAACACATTTGGGCAGGAACATAATCTTTGCCGCCTCAGTTCAAAGAAACCGTAGTTGATGCCACGTGACGCGAATGATAAACTCTATCAATGACTAGATCATGATCCACCCTACATGTGATCCACACTCGTTGTGGTCAACACCCGACATAGCCATACCCTCGAATCTACACAGAGCCCACGGGATCAACTGAGCAAAGTCCATCCATGCCTAGCAAATGTCCATTCTGCCGCTGAAAATACAGCATGTCAGGTGCATATGAGAAGCACATCCGAACTGCACACGGGGGTCTGGACAGTTTCCTCGTGTCGACCGTACAATATATCAACATTGAACCCGGTGTATTGCACAACTCCGACGCGAGCGGGCGCCAGGATTCCAACTATGAATCTGTTCTGGGCCCGGCTGGATTGCAGTCAGAGGAACTTTGTCGAGACATTTTATAAGAGGCTGTTACTGAAGTACTCGACAACGCTACGTCAGCCTCTGCCGCAAAACAGATTTGTTATGAAGGCGCCAGAGAAGTAAGCGGAGATGTCCACGGGTTTGAGGACGAATACAGCAACCTGTGCGAGGACCAATGGGCACCATTTAATTGTGCGCAAGGTTTCAAACTAGCATCCTGGTTCATTGATGGAAAGGTTTCCAAATCACAAATCAACGAATAGTTCTCGAGTGGCCTAGGAAATGCTGAATCTGGCGGGTATAGCTCTATGCACACACGGGAAAACCACCTCTGGTGGCTGGATCAGTTCAGTAAATATCTGCAGTGGTTCGAAGGCCTGGTTGAGGATGGCCAGAGAACTTTGCCATTTTTCTACCGTGACATTCTAGGGTGTGTTAGATATCTCCGTCGCCAGATCGCATACCGAGACGACTTGGTCTACGCGCCACGGGGTGAATATGCCACTACCGGGGACAGAATATATGCAGAAATACATGCGGCGGATTGGTGGTCTGACGTCCAGGTATAGGAACCCATCCGCTTATGCGGGGACGTTCACTGACTGATTATAGGAGACGCTTCCACCTGGTGCTACTGTTGTTCCAATAATTGGGATGTCGGATCAGACACACCTCACCATCCTCTCGGATGACAAGAAAGCGTGGCCTGTATATCTTATTATCGGAAATCTTCCATCGCCCTGGCGCAACAGCCCAGGATCGATGGCTGTTCTGCTTCTTGCCTTATTGCCTATTCCACCCAAACTCTCAATGTCCTTCAAAGCTGATCAGAGAGTTCGTTACCGGGTGGACGGGGCCCCGGAAAATGCGGGCCCCTGGCCCTTTTCCCCGCCCTGCGCCGCTCAATCGCCTGGGGCGGGCTGTCTCTTTCGGCATTCCCTGCCCCTGTCCCCGCTCAGGCCCCCGCCCCACCCATACCCCGGATGGGACCCCGCTACAAATCGGTGGTAACAAACGGTGTCCTGTCCAGGGAATGAGTGCGGGTGGGACCCGGGCGGGGGCGGGGCTGGGATTACCCTAAAAATACTGCCCCAGGCCCCGTGTAAGGACGGGGCCTGCCATGTGAAAGTCCGCCCCGCCCAACCCTGCAACGAACACTAGCCGATCAACACCAGCGGAAAATCAACGCTGACACCCTACAAGATGTATTCGAACTCATCTTTGCGCCCCTACAGGGCATGGCACATTCCAGTGTCTCCATTGACTGTGCCGACGGCAGGGTTCCACTCTGCTTCCCAATTCACTCCTCCTGGATTGCGGACGGTATGGGAAATGTGGCACTACACGTGTTAAAATCCAACACCTGTCCTAAATGCGAGGTGCCTACCCACCAATTAGGAACCAATGCCAAAATCTATCGAACCAGAGCACACGCCAAATACCAACACTACAAAGCCGGAATTCAGATGCAGGCTTGGAATCCGACGACGACGACGGCATGTGTGACAATCTTGCTTTCAGCCAAAATATATTTCACAGACTGGACCGGGCTTTGGCGTCTGATCTCTACAAACCAGACATGCGCCATACCATTTATCTAGGGCTATTTAAGCACATGATGGACTGGTTTGAAGGCTTTCTGAAGAAACACGGGCGACTGCAGGCGTTCGATGACGTTTGGAAGCCATTACCGCCATACCCGGGATCCTTGGTTCCCAAAAAGGCCTACGGCAAGGTTACACAGTGGCAAGGGAAAGAGATGAGGAATCTGATGGGCTGTATTTTGGGAGTTCTCGCCGTGGCTCTTCGCCAACCAGGAGGCGCACAAGCAATTCCTTTCAAACGTGCTCTCGGATGCGTCAGGGCACTCGTCAACTTCAATATGATGGCACAATACAGAAGCCACACCCCAGACACCATAGCCTACATGGAAGATTATCTGAACCAGTTTCATAGGATGAAAGATATCTTCTTGGAGTTTCAAGTAACAAAACGCACACAGGCCAAAGTTGACAACCAACGAATGGAGATCCGACGTCAGAGAGACCTGATAAGGGAGCGAGTGGCCCCATTACAACGATGCCGGATCTGTGACGACGATCGTGACAAAGAGAACTCACTGCGTATGGACATGGGTCATGGCGAAACACATTTCAACTTCATCAAGATGCATGTACTAAGCCACCTTTGTGACCATATAAGACAGTTAGGCAATATTCGGATGTATTCTTCAGAGATCGGAGAGCTAGCTAACAAGACGCAAATCCAGGATGGATGGCGACAATCGAATAAAAATGATGCCGCGGGCTAGATCGTGAACAGCTACGGTCCTCAACATGCGCTCCGGATGAGACTATGGAACTCGGAATCTCCGCAAGCTCGCGGAGCGGATTTCTCGGCGGACGTTCTACACCATTTAGATAGGACAACCAGCACGGTATCAGAGCCAGTCATCCGGAGAAGGATCGTGAAGGGACGTCGGGAGGATGTGTCCAATGTCCTGGATTTTAGCTGGATCTCTGGAGTCTCACTAGAGATTATATATCGTGAATTGATCTGATATAGCCGACATAATCTGCCCGCAGCGCACCGTCTTCCTGAGGACTATGCAATGCTTCGATCACTCCCTGTTGAGCTAATGACACAACTCGAAATACCAGTTCTTGCGTTCTAAGAAGCCGATGTTTACGAGATCCACCAGGCGCGATCCACCGGCGCCCTACACCTTAGAAACCAGGCGAGTCACAATGATTGGGTTTGGGTACCGGGGGCTACAGAAGAAATGTATGGTGCACTGCGGGGTCGTCTACCGGCGAAGCTAGTTGCCCTCTTGAAAATCCAGGACTACAGCTCGGATGATACGGTCTGTCGTGTCACTGGTGTTCCGATGCTGACCCTAGTCAACTCTGGGCATCTATCGGATCGACATGGCCTTGTTACAGTGCAGATGAGGGAGGATACGCAAGGGTTTACAATAGTTGATATAGGGACAATTCTCCTCTTGGCGTACCTGATCCCAGAGGAGGACCGGTGCTGGCTTGTAAATAGTTGGATTGATATGAGAACATTTAACGAGGTTTATTAAAGAATCAGGATGAGAGAATCAAGCCTCCGCTATGTGTGAGCATCTTACATCTTGATACTGTATATACTAGAAGATATAGAAGCAACTTTCTTGCAACCCCGATCATTAGTTCACCAGACCAATAAGGCGTGAGAGGTGAGACGTGAAACGTGAGATGTGAGACGTGAAACGTGAGATGTGAAAAAGAAAAAGTGCTGTCGCCCCAGACGCCGGCCGACGTCTGAGGAAGCAGCAAATTAATTGAAGTTGTGAGAGCGGGGATGAGGGGCGGGATACATCAGGCCGCGTAGAAGAGGTGAGGAGGACGAGATCGAGAGTCTGGGGCAGTCTAGATGTCAGGAGGATGTGACGTTGTGTCAGGAGGCAAGGAACGTTGCAACGCAAGTCAGGACCCACAGGAAACAGGGGACCCAGAAAATATGTCGCTTGCATCAGGACGCAACGCAGACGGATCTGACGCAGGATCCGTTTTTGCTGATGTGCCCAACAGGGGGCAGGTATGACTGCGGGCCATCAAAGACAAGAAGCCATACTGTGAGCTATAGTGGGACAGAAGAATTAACTGAGACGAAGTCCTATTGTGTCCAAGATACATGATAGCAAACAAGGAAGATGTGGAGATATTAGAGCAGAGAAGGGAACTCTATTACAGACGACTAGTTTTTCGGACAAATGGAAGGGTGTTCCATCCTTCAGCCATATCCGGAGTTCCAAAGTAAGTTGTGCTGCATGCTAGAGGTATGTCGACGGCTATAACAGTTAGTATCGTTTGAAGTTTTATAGAAAGGGGACTGATAGGAAGTGGTATTGGCCTTGGGGCCGACCACACTTAGATGAAAGCAGGCTTAAGGCCTATATGGTAGATCAAATATCTACCACATATTATGGGCATTGTAAGGCAAAAGGGTGACTCAGAAGGGCCTCAGATAGCAGTACTGCCGCGGGGAATAATGTGCCAATAGTAGTTGATCAGAACTGTTGGGCATTTGCTACAGCTCACATAGCGAATCCTTATATATGGGCAGGTTCTTCATCGTAGGTCTATTAATTGTCTAATAGGTGTGTTATTATAATATTTTCTGCTACTATTCTTTTCTCTTGTACACGCAAACCAGTTTGTAATGAGGGGTTTGAACAAACAACTAGTTGAAGAGAAGAGAAAATAAAAATAGTTAGAGTGCCTTTGTTGAGGTATGCGGACTGTGCCTGGAAGGGGTATAGGATACACAATACACCATAATCAACTGTCGCTCATGGTGCATTTCATCAGCAATATCAAAATGCGAGAAGGGAAAAAATTGAAAAGAGGCGAATATAAGAATGATGGCAGAGCAGGGACCGTGGGGTAATGGGAAAAAGAGGGGAAAATAAATATTATTGTTGGGGGGAATATTCAAGCTAGTTGTATATTGATTATAGGTGGAAACTGTTAAAATAGTCACAAAGGTTCCATATCTGGGACACTGTTACTACACCCGAAGTGAGGATCAGGAGGGTTTTGGTTTAGAGATTGTTAGGAAGTATGGAAATTGAAGCAAGGAGGTGTATGAACGAACTGTTAGGTACATCGGAGATGTTTCGGGAAGATCCACGAATCAGACTAGGGGTACTAAAAGTTTGGAGCTAGTGTTAGCTAGAAGATGGAACGAACAAGTGTCACACTTTGACGATAGCAAAACAGGAGAAGGAATCAGGAAAGTTTGGAAAGTAGCATTCAGGAAAAGCATGTAAGTAGTTGAAACGGGTAAAGGGATTGAGGGATGAAATCTGTAGGAAAGTTGAGGGTGTGGTTTGGAAAGCAAGAGACGGTGATGGAAGAACAGTGTTGAGTGATGGCGAAGAAGTGTGTTTCTTGGAAGAGAGTTTTGTGTATATATAGTGTTGAAGAACACCGGTGATCACTCCATGCCGATGTTTACTCCTTTGTACCAGTTCGAATATTATTTCTTGTTTGTTGTTAGTTTCCTTTGTCACTCATTATCAATCAAGAGGAGGAGCGGATATACCTTGATGGTATACTAAAGGATGAGTCGTATGGATGGCCGGTAATGACCGGACAAGGAACCGGAGACACAAACCGGAGTGGAAGGCGGAGGACAAACCCGTTAGGAAACCGGTGAATAGGCCGGGGTGGCTGGTCGAAAAGGGACTGGGGCTGCATGTGCCCTGGGTATCTCCGGATGGATTTCCGTGAGTGAAAATGGTAGAAACATCTCTTTCTATTGTCTATATAAACCCTATACTCCACCATAGCTAGACAAGTAAGCAAGACAGCCACGCCTCCGATCAATATACTCACGCTTCTCTCTTGACTTCTTTGTACTTCTTCATCTTGCAAGCGCTTTTTTCTCCCATCCAGAACTCATAATAATATATAGGACGCTGCTGGCAGCACAGAAAGAATGAGGACCGCAAGACTCTCTTCCGAACATAGCCTATTTTGAAGATCAATTTGGTTGTTGCTAATATTCAGCTGTAGGACGGATTGTGTATCAGGCAAGCTTCATGAAAGAAATCATGACCGATCGCGAATCCGGGGTTCAGGCTGGACTCGATGCACTCGCTAAGACACCAGAATTCATTCAGATTCTTCAGCAGGAAGTAACCGTCAGGGGCTTTCAACTCGAAGCTGTTACCGAGTATATCCCTTCCATCTATCACTAAGCATCCAAGCGCGCACTTAGTAATGATTTTATAATTACTATTTACAAGGAGGAGCATACAATGGAAGAATGTGCTGTACTTGGCGCTTTCCTGAGGATGCAGCGTGAGTGGGCGCATGGGCTTCAGTGGAGGGAGCAGGAGAGAAGGGGAAGGGAACTCAACCACTGAGTTAGCAAATTTGTTTTGCTAGGTCACATGGGTCTTACCTGTCTCTATGTGTAGCGTGCTGAGGGAGGGTTGACTGGTCAGGTGCTGAAAGGGACGCTGTTGTTGTTCATAGCAATAGAAAATTACGGGCTTAAATAATACGTGATGAAAACTTGCACGCTGTGAAGAATATGATATAGTACAGGGTCTCAAGAGGGGGCATAGCCACATGTGGAGTAAAATATTGAGTGGTGCTACTTAATTAGCTAAACCAGATTCTGTAAAAGGTCCTTAGGGGCTAGAATGTCCATGACAGTCAGACAACACATTCAGGATGAAAATAGGACAGGATCTTTCTGGAAGAGCAACGCTATACACATCACTCCAAAGAGGTGATATCTCCAGATACCACCACAAATGTGTGATTATGGCACGACGCCAGATCTCATCCTAGTCTGCAGGCAAGCATTCGAAAAAGAGTCCCGATTATATTCTAGAAATATCTTTGGGAGCAGCAACACGTGGCAGGCTATCTCAAGATATCCGCTACTTGTGTTCACAATAGAGCAGTTCGTCGGGGGTATTCTCCACGGCGCAAGGAAACTTATCTATGTAATTGGTATCACTCTAATTCTTTTCTGGCGAGATATCATAGTTCCTACCTGCGTCAAAACATGACATTCTCGAGGGTAGAGTCATTAGATTAACCCCATCAGCCCTAAGGAAACTCAGGAGTGCAATATTTCTGCATCACCGGTAATCCCAGAGTTTTCACATTATCGGAAATGACATAGAATGTCAAGTCGACCATTCCATCAATGGTGCGCTATATGAGCGATTTCTCACGTAGGATAATGTCCTACCCTTTCAGGTTGCGAAGATATACACTATGAGAATATCTTTTCTTTGAGCCACCTCCTAGCATAGTGTAGTGACGCCCGTAGTAAATATAAAAAATACAGGCTGAGGGGACGGAGAAAATGTGTAAAATAGTTGAGAGAGATAGACTAGAAGAGGGCAATTCGATTGGGTACAAGATAGACGTTCAATTTGGCATATCATTTCTACCTACATGATCAGGGCCTTTTAAGATAGAGTCTGTCTGCCCTAATGCCATGACCGTGTGGGTGAAAATCTTTCACTTCCTACACGGGGGAAGAAAATTTTCTCCGACGGAAACAAGAGAAAGGTTTGAGCAGCAAGGAGAAAACAGTTTCAATGAGAGTAAGAAAGGTGCAGCAGGGTGTTCCATGAAAGAGCTAATAGGAAAGAATAAGGTTCAAATGATATCGAGTAGACGGGGACAAAATTCCAACACTCCCACTTCCCCAACGTAGATATTGTAAAAGGAGAGACAGAAAGAATAAACAGCAAGTTAGCCGCAACCTCATTAAAAACCTGGTAGCAAAAGCCCAGTGGGAAAAAAGGCTACACAGGGAAAAAGAGTGTCGGGTATACATGTAAAACAGGAATAAAACAATCAGATGTGTTTTCCTTCCTCTTAGTCTAAGAGAATCATTCCCATTCCGTCCATGTGCTTCTGATGCTTCTCCCGCAAGAGAGCTTTAGTTAGTATGTCAGCAGTCATATCTGCAGTGGGGATGTAGACTACAGGTACTTCGTTTCGTTCGGGTGCGGTTGGAATATAATGGTAACGGATATTGGTATGCTTCGTCCTAGCATGAAATTGCGGGTTATCAGAGAGCTTAATCGCTCCTTGGTTGTCGGCATAAATAACCTGAGGCATAGTGGACGTTGTAGAAACTTCAGGGAGGACTCCACTACTTGGCTCCTGGGTATTCAAAGACTCCCACTGCTTGCTAAGCTCATTGAAATGATCGGTTGTAATATTGAGGGGAGTAGAAGTGATCACCCGTGATTCCAATTGAATTAGCAGGCGCCGTAGCCAGATAGATTCCTTAGTGGCTTCAGTTAGAGCCACATATTCTGCTTCAGTACTCGATGTGGCAACCACATCCTGTTTGTGAGATTTCAAAGAGATCGCTCCACCACAAAGTGTAAACACAGAGCCACTAGTCGACCTTCGATCATCCCTATCTCCAGGCCAGTCGGAGTCCGTATAGCCCGTGACTTTAGGAAAGACACCCAGTTCACCACTACCACGTTCGTATCGTATTGCCATATGTTGTGTGTGTTGAGGTAGTGCAATACACGCTGTAGTACAACATGGTGGGACTGAGTCAGTCGGTCATTATGTTTACTGAGAGTTGATATCGTGTAGGCCAGATCAGGCCTGGTGCCTAGTATAGCATACATAACACTGCCGATCTTTGATTGATATTGAGATCGATTGTCGATATCGGTATTATTGGTGCAAGGCGGTAGGTACACATTGGGGTCTATTGGAGTTGATATTTCTCTGCAATCGGACATCTGGAATCGGGTAAGGATAGTGTGGATATAGGGGGACTGATGAAGCTCGATTCTGTATAGGATACGATTCCGGACAATTTGCAGACCGAGGAACTGTCTGATAGGGCCGAGATCGGTCATCTGATATGTGGTGGAAAGCGTCTTTTTCATCGTGTCTATACTCCGCATATTCTTCGCAAATAGTAGCAAGTCATCAACATAGAGAAGGATTAGGAGATCTTTTGAGAAGAATAAGCTATGATCGTCGCTTGACCGTGTCATTCCCATATCCGTGAAGAACTTGTTAACATCTTGGCACCAAGCCCTTGGGCCCTGCTTTAAACTGTACAGGGCTTTCAAGAGGCGCAGCACCGGAAATGCGCTGTTGGGACTAGGCATATTGGAATACTCGGAGTACGCTTCTGGTATCGCCATGAATACCTCTTCCTTGAGAACTGGATGAAGGAAAGCCGTCTTGACATCCATCTGCTCTACTTCCCAATCCTGGTATGCAGCAAGAGCTAGTAGTATGCGAACAGTGACGAACTTGGCAACGGGCGCAAAAGGTTCATGAAAGTCAATGCCTGAAACTTGCTCAAACCTACGAATAACCAGGCGAGCCTTATATGGAGTAGAGCTATCTGCGTTGGTCTTTAGCCTAAACACCCACTTGCAGGTAATGTCATGCTTTCCTAGCGGGAGCTCAGCAAGCTCCCATGTACCATTATCAACATGAGATTTAAACTGTTCCTTAATAGCCTGCTCCCACTTGCAGTAATCTGGCCGCTCTAAAGCCTCGGTATAACTCTGGGGTTCCTCGTGCTCACTTGCCCGCGCAGCGAAGGTGACACTATCCCGTAAACGGAAGGAAGGCATCCGAGCTTGTTTTGACTTGCGCAGAGCTGGTAACCTATCCCCATCTGGAGCCGCACTGTGACAAGTTACGGACTCACCTTTCTCTGGTGCCATACCATTAAAGGTTATGGACCTTACCGTACTTCTGCCCTTGGGGCTGGGTAAGTTATCGGTTTGAGTACCAGGAATTGGCTTATCGGCATCACCGACACTATCCTCTAAAGCATTGGTAAACCTCCCGCCAGTCGTATTATTGACTTCCGGAAGTCCGGCAGACTGTGGTGGGAGTTGGGTATCGCTAATCGACATAGTACCTGATTGTAAAGGCACATTACTCGTAACTGAGTGGTCAACCTCGTCCCTCAATAGTGTACTCAATGGAGATACAGAGTTCGTTCGGCTTCGTCCACCAAAGCTTCCCTCATCGAAGACCACATCCACAACATGGATTACTCGTCCGCTTGCAGAGTCCCATACACGCCAAAGCTTGGTAGTATTATGGACATATCCGAGGTGAATGCATAGGCGTGACTTGGGATCCAGCTTCTTTCTGCGCTCGAGAGGAACCTACACATATGCGTCACAACCAAAGCGCCTTAAGTGTTCAATGGGAGGTTTGGTGCCATGCCAGGCCTTGTATGGTGTTGTGCCATTAAGAGCTTTGGTGGGACTGCGATTGTGGAGGTATACGGAGGTGTTTACAGCTTCTGCCCAGAAACGATCTTCAAGGTCTGATTCGAGAAGAATAGTACGTGCGCGCTCCATAACTGTTCGAATCATGCGTTTGCTGACCCCATTTTGATGCTGGATATACGGTGCTGAGGGTTCGTAGGTTATTCCTTCAGAGGCAAGATACTCCTGAAACGCCCGATTATCATATTCACCGCGACCATTATCACAGCGAAAACGAAGGAGGAACTTCCCCGAGTGCTTCTCAACTAGGACTTTGAATCCCTTGAATAGCTCCAATACCTCTTGAGCTGACTTCTGCTTCAAGAAGTAACACTATACCATTCGAGTACAATCATCAATGTAAAGGATAAAGTAGCGTGCTCCGGCCAGAGAGGGAACCGAAAAGGGGCCACAGGTGTCGGAGTGAACTAAGGCTAGTTTATGAACGGTATGGGAGGCAATATTCTGACGATTGAATGAACGCTGTTGCTTGCCTTGGAGGCAAGCCGGGCATGGTGGCGGGGCTGATTGGGATTGATTTGTCGTAACTCCAGTGCCTAACTCAGCTAGCTGCCTCACATCAGGAAGATTCAAATGGCCTAAGCGTTGATGCCAGAGTTGTAAATTGTGTCCTCTTTGCTTTAAGGAGGAATTCGTCGCAATGACATTATCGATGTTGCTCTTATCCCCCATTTCAGCGTTAGCGTGACCGTCTGTACTACCACTGTTGTTTGGTATAGCCTTGCTGATATTCGCATGATGTAGGTCAACCTTGAAGAGATTACCCTGGGAGCAAGCGGAGAGAATGTCGATATTATCCTTCCAGATGTTGCAGCCAGACCGATCAAAGACCATTTGGCACCCAAGTTGCGTAACTGTGCTAACAGAGAGCAGCCGAGTTCCCAATCTGGCACAAATAGTGTTCGTTACGGGGCGGGGCGGGGCGGGTTTTCACTCGCCAGACCCCGCCCTTACACGGGGCCGGGGGGGTATGTTTCGGGTAATCACCGCCCTGCCCCCGTCAGGGGCCCACCCGCACTCATTCCCTGGACGGGGCCCCGTTTGTTACCACCTATTTTTAACGGGGACCCGTCTGGGGTATGGGTGGGGCGGGGGCCTGAGCGGGGACAGGGGCAGGGAATGCCGAAAAAGACACCCCGCCCCAGGCCGTTGAGTGGGGCGGGGCGGGGAAAAGGGCCGGGGGCCCGCGTTTTTCGGGGCCCCGTCCGCCCCGTAACGAACTCTAGGCACAAATAAGACACGTATTAGAAGTACCTTGGGATTGAGGTAAATCGAGCCTATCCGATAGGCATGCACTGCAGTGTTATCACCAAGCACGACTCAGACTAAAGGGTATACTCTTTTGAGTGAGAAGAAGTCTCCTTGCTCATTGCTCATAGGGTCAGTAGCACCAGAGTCGATGACCCAGTCACCAAGAGCATACGTAACTGACTCTCTTTTCGTCATTAGAGCATGAGCATCAGCAAGAGAGACCCTTGAACTAGGTCCTTGAGACTCAGAACCCTTGGCTGCTTGTCACATCATCCGCTCTGGCCTTCCCTCATCCGCCTTTTTCTTTACAAAGCAGTCATTCCATGAGTGTCCTGCCTTCAGGCAGTACCAGCACGACTTGGTACTTAGATGAGAGGATCTCCGGTCAGAATGTCGGCCACCTCTGTTGAGTCCAGAACGCCCTCTTCCTCTGCCACGCTGACTGTATCGAGCGGTAGCTAATGGCTTTGTAGCTTGGGTAGGTATATCGGAGATTGTGGCCTCATGACTGCGCAAGGCTCGTTCAAGGTTGTCAAGGGTAAGGTCACGTCTATTGTCCAAGGTAATAAGTCTTTGTTCCCAGGTTGTAGGCAAAGAGGTCATGATTCGGTTAACAAGTTCATCATTCGAAACCTCATTATTCCTTGCTTGAAGCTGTTGTTGAAAGACTCAGTGGCGGTTTATATATGCTGTGATCGGTTCCTTGCCGTCATAGTACGTCTTATAAAAGTCTCGTTTGAGTGTGCACTGGAGGCCCCAATTGTCGACTAAGGTAAGCTTGTTCCTAAGAATTTCCCACATTTCCCTTGGGTCAATGGTATCTTTAACATAAAACTCAACACCGGAAGAGAGGGTAGAATTGATTATCGAATCTGCTTTGCCCGCTCGTTTTGCAAAGTCAATAGCCTCGGCCTTATGCTCCTTCAACGTGACCGTATGAGCAGACTCCACAGCTCGTGAAGCTCCCTCAGCTAGTTCAGGTGCGCTAGGGGCGTCCTCTTCACCTACTACTATCTCCCAGCAATTCTCGGCGATAAGGCGCATTTTTATACTGCGTTACCAGGTGGGATAGTTCTTTTCGGTTAGGAGGGGACAGCGGAACCTTTTGTCCATGTAGGCGTTATCAGTAGAGTTGCTAACCATCTTGTTGGAATGGCAGTGGATATCGGCTTGGAAAGCGTCAATCCGGGCTGATAACCTATAAAAAATACACGCTGAGGGGATGGAGAAAATGTGTAAAATAGTTGAGAGAGATAGACTAGAAGAGGGCAATTCGATTGGGTACAAGATAGACGTTCAATTTCGCATATCATTTCTAACTACATGATCAGGGCCTTTTAAGATAGAATCTGTCTGCCCTAATGCCATGACCGTGTGGGTGAAAATCTTTCACTTCCTACACGGAGGAAGAAAATTTTCTCCGACTGAAACAAGAGAAAGGTTTGAGCCGCAAGGAGAAAACAGTTTCAATGAGAGTAAGAAAGGTGCAGTAGGGTGTTTCATGAAAGAGCTAATAGGAAAGAATAAGGTTCAAACGATATGGAGTAGACGGGGACAAAATTCCAACAGTAAAAGGATGAGAACTATAAAGCTTCTAGTCGAGCGGATCGAAGTTAAGAGCGAGTTACGGGAACTGGGCCATGGGGGGGGCTAAAATTAAGTCCTTCACATCTGGCGAATAAAGTGTGCCATTCTACCTATTCCCCAGTCTGGTGTTGTGCATAACCTCGCCTATCCACTACAGGTTATAAATTCTGCGGAAATTCCCTGCGAAATGCAAGGAATAGATTTCCAAAATCATTTGGTTACCCTCGTAGAGAACAGAACATCGTCAGTATCATACTCTCACTCGCAATGGGGAACTCGAAGGTTGTATGGGAAATCAAGTTCCGAACTTGTTGGATTTAAATTAACCCTGTTGACTAACCTTGTAAGGTAATACTCTTTGATATGGTACTAATATTCCTATTCCCCTGCTCGCTTGGCTCGTCCAATCCGAATATTGAGGTGAAATTTCGTCCGAACAACACCAGAAGGTCAAGTCGACTACGGCTACCTGGGCGCACTCAATTTTCAGCAGCTTAACAGGCTTGAGTAAAGTGAAACCAACCCTGTATCAGTTCCATAGATATTTCAATTCGGACCGGCTAATACCAAATGTGCACTCAACGTGCCGTTGGAGTTCCGGATGTTGGTAGCAGTGTTCCCGGGACAAAGCCTTCGATAGCTTCCTTCCTTGGTCGATATCGCTATCCAGAGTAAGAATGCGCCTCCCCCAGGTAGGACTAACAATTGTCGTTCCAGAGGCACTCAAAAGAGGAAAATCGGGAAAGGGCACCTACCCTCTGAAGCGCGGGAAACCACCAGCCCTCCACCGTCACTGATGAGAAAGTCTGCATGACAAAAGAAGTTACACATTTCGCAATTAATTCAACTCACCTAAGCTAATTCTCAAGCCTTCACTTAGGGTGGAGCAAGAGAAAATAAAGGAAAAGAAAAAAATCAAGGCGAAATGAAAGTCCAACCATACCCGGTTGCCCGACTATCTATGCACTGACCTTCCTTTTCTTGATGTCCACTGTCGGAAGTCTGCTTCGTCTGTTGACTGTCTAAACCCTTGCACCGTCTCCGTTATTGTGCAAAAAAACCAGAGAGCAGCAAAGGATCATCGGGTAGCAGTTTAATGAATCGAGCTCTCCGCATCTGGTCATACTTTTGTCCTGCCTGATTTTTTTAACCTAATCCCTAACTTGCCGCCTTCCCTAGTGCCAATTCCTAAAACATCCCGGTCCTTCTCAAGCCTCGCAATTGGGCCCGGGCTGATTGGGCCAGCCAGGGCTTAGATCGGGTCAAGGGGTTTGGGCCGGGTCGGGTCGCCCAAGTGGCAAGCCCGGGTAGCCCGAAATAAAGCCCGAAGAATTGTCACTTTTGTTTATCAAATCACAAGATATCACTCATATCTTCCAAAATTGCTGTGAACCTAGGACTTGTATCATCGCCTATCTAGTATTTGTTGAGAAATTTTCAGCCTCACATTTTTAATTACCCCTTTTCATCCCAGTCGCGTAGCTGAACTTTGATTCTTGACAAGTGATCTCTGTCGAGGAACAAGATTTCGGAATATCGCAAGTCTTGATACTGAACCATCGATACCATCGGTTTCTTTTCTTTTCTATCATTCACATCATGGTGACTAACTCTCATTCAACTCTAATAGAATCAATGCAGCTTGAAAGTCTCTCAAGTACTAAAGTTAAAATAGTTAACATCTTTAAATAGAATTGGATTAATCCCTGTTCATGAATAGTTTGGGCTGTTTGGGCGGCCCGGGCTTTTTTTGGTCGGGTCGGGTTCGGGTCGGGCACGCCATGGTTTGGGCCGGGTTTGGGCTGGGCTTAAGAATTTGCGGCCCGGGCCGGCCCATTGCGAGGCTTGGTCCTTCTTACTTGTTCTAACTCCTAAACCAAACATGCCATCGCTCTTCTAATAGGGGGATTTAGCTGGTTCGGCGCATTGTTCGCTATGCTAAGAAAACTCTGCAAAGAGTTTAGTGTGACTACCCGGAGACTTTTCGGTCACCCCCTAGGAGGGTATTTACCCTCCTAGAAGCTCTCTTGTCTTTAAATGCTTCTTAAAAAAATATGGATGGTCCTGTAATGGATATCTGAAGTGGAATATAAAGTCAAATATCTAGGCTATTTACTCAAGTAGAATTAGCCAGGACGGATGTGGTTTTGACACTGGTAGAAGGGAAAAACAGAGGATGAAGTGTTTATTAGGTGACTAATTGAGAATAGTGTGATTTTAAAATTTCATATGATAACTGGGCGATTGTAGCCCAAGTGACGTAAATAGACTATTATTCTTAAATCTTTCATAGAGTGGTATGATAGTATTATGATAATATTATCAAACGTATATTATTCCACTCTTACCCCAATGGCCCTCTTGCCTAACCACCCTTTGTCCACCAGAAGCCCTACTCAGCGATCATTCCACTTCTCTTACCCTAGCGCCTCCTTTACAGAATCAGCTAAATCAACCTAATACATACGCCTCATCTTGCAACCATCTTGAAATATAATTCTTCTTGGTCATCCACCATCAGTGTTCCGACTATGTCCAAGGCATGGAACCTTCGTGAATTTTCAACAAGTATGGATTCACGAGGAGCAAGATAGGCAGCGAGTAGGGAAGTGGGGGAGTCGTCTGCAGTGCTCTGAGAGTGAACAATACTGTCAAGGAACACCGTCCAAACAGTGCCTTAGCCGGGGATCCTGGTTGAATTGTATCTCAAATAGTGCCTTCTCTACCCCGCAGTGTTTGTTGAGCTCTGCGATCTCAATTCTGGGAACTTTGGGTTTCTCCGTCTATTCCGTTTTCCTGGTGGCCTTTCTGCTTTCAGCACCAGGAAACTAGAAATACTGCTCCCTAATAGGCATAGTGGGTTGGTCGAGAGACGTACTCGAAATGTCATGATGTTTGTGAAACGGGCTGTTATTGCACATAGCCAAAACTTGGCTAAGACTCAGAATTTTTGTAGTAGGCAATGGGAGCCCTTTTTAAAAATGTCACGGCATTGCGAGTAGGTGGGTCGGAAGGGGAGGGGGTAATGCTTGGGCGGCCATGGACGGGGTCTGATACGGGGTTGTCTGAGTGTTGGTGGGGTACCAATTTTCCAAAGCTGCGCAAGTGTATTGACGCTAACTAACTAGGAGAGAAAGTGAAAAGCAAGGAAAAGCCCAAGAAGATGAACGCCGAAGGAAATCCAACTATAACCTCCATGCTCTGTGTTGATTCCGTGGTTCAGCTGTTGGGGGTGTTGGAGAAGTTGCCGCAGCCCTTGCCATGGGAGACCATTACCGCCGATATGTCCCGATGTGGCAATGAGGGCGCATAGGGGTTCGTAGGGGTGGCGGGTGGGCAATCAAGAAGGCGAGGTGTAGGAGGAACGCGAGCTGTGGGAAGAACAAGAGGTGTAGGAAGTGCAGTGTTCCGGAGGTTGGGGGGAGCCCGGGAGTGGGGTGTATAATGGGGGTCCACGGACCCCGCGTCCCTGTGCTATGACCCCCAGCAACCGCCCATACCTTTTTCCGCCATGCTCCGATGCGCAATGGTTCACCAGTGAGGACTCCCATACGCTTTGCCCAATTGGCAATGGGTTTTCTCAACCCTCCATCGAAGATTGGTGGCTTCCCTATAAATGGTAGGAGTATCAGTCCCATGGCCTTGAGAGATGACACTACTGCTGGAAATCACCGGTGATCACTTCGGGCCCAAACATATTGTGTGTTCGTACCTTTCTTATTCATTTTAGTTGGTTACTACTTTCTTTAAGAGTTCGTTACGGGGCGGGGCGGGGTGGGTTTTCACTCGCCAGGCCCCGCCCTTACAACGGGCCGGGGGGGTTATTTTGGGGGTGACCCCCGCCCCGCCCCCGTCCGGGGCGAGTCCCCGCTCATTCCCTGGACGGGGCCCCGTTTCTCCCCACCTGTTTTCACGGGGACCCGTCTGGGGAACGGGTGGGGCCGGGGGCAGGGGCAGGGAACCCTGAAAGAAACACACCCCACCCCGGGCCGTTCAGCGGGGCGGGGCGGGGAGTTGGGCCGGGGGCCCGAGTTTTTCGGGGCCCTGGAGGCCCCATAACGAACACTACTTTCTTTGTCAGTCATTATCAATGACGGAGGAGGGGCGAGTATGCCGGGTTGGTATACTAGTATAAGAATTGGCAGATGTTCAGTATGTGAATGCGGCACAATCGATTCTATGTGGATAATACTTCCCAAGTACAAGGGGGGTTGCGAGGCACGCTTAGCGAGGAGGTGAAGAAGAGATTGGTAGGAGTTCCGGATCTTCATTCTTCTAAGCCATGTGGGCGGTTGCACCTTATTTATAGACAAGTGCACGTCCATATGCGCAAGAGAAATATAGGAAAAAACAATGTAAGGAATATAAGTGCGACGGTGTTTGACCCTGAAATACCAAGTAAATCCCAAATAATGTGCGTGAAAACATAAGGGTGTGGAGTGATTATTAGAAATATCATGACAAAGAATGGTGCATAAGAGATGCATAAACAACCGTAAAGTCATAAAGACCAGATTAGAAGCACATGTTAAATTTGGAGATATTATCCTGGGGTAAACAATACAAGACTATAAAATCGATCTTAGCTGTAGTAATGTAAGTGGTGGACAGGGGGAGCCGAAATGCAAACTAAGTAAAAGAATAAACGGTAGTGTGTTGAATATACATAGGAAATATATACAGAATTTCAACACATTCCCACATTATCTACAGTCGAATAAACCAACCATTTGCTGATGTGTGGGTTTCGCCAAGAATTTGGTGCATATATCAGCAAGATTGTTAACTGATTCAACCTTAAGAAGAACCAACAAGTTGTCTTCCAGGACTTCGTGGGTGATGAACAGGTCGAGGACGATATACTTTGTTCGAAAATGGAACTGAGGGTTGACAGCTGAGAAATTTGCCACGGTATTATCAGCGCGCATAGCGATCAGAACATGAAGCCGAATATCGGCCAGGCCTTTCAAAAGCCATCGAATATGGGCAGTACAGTAGCAAATAGGAACTAATTTTGCTTCGCTAGTTGATTATGCGACAGATGCTAGTTGCTTTGGGAGCCAAGAGACACAATAGTGATTGAATAGAACCATGTAACTGGAGGTGGAACGTCTGGTATCGTGACAGCAGGCAATATCAGCGGCAAGATAAACATCAATAGCATTCATGGTTGTCTACGGGTAAAATAGGCCAAGGTTTCGCGTTCCATTCACATATTTAAAGACGGGTTTCGCAGGCTTTATATGTTCAAGAGTAGGGCATGAAGAAAATAGAGTAAGAAATGGAGTCGTTTACTCTGGATCGGGTCTTGTACCTGTAACGAGATACAGGAGGGGACCGATCATTGATTGGTATGTAGTAACTTGCTCTTTTGGTTGTTCCAAAATCCCTTTCTTAAGTGTAATGCCTTTTGGTAAGGGGGTGGATACAGTGTTCGAGTTGTCTATTCCAAATTGAGAGAGGATAGTACTGATGTATTGGTCCTCAGTAAGAGCAATACTGTCTGATGTATACGGAATATGTAGGCCAGGCAGAAATTAGGCTTCCCCAAGGTCCGAGATCTGAAATGCCATTGTCAGATCTTGGATCACAGTGGTTTGGTGGGGAGTATCAGCCGAATACATTGCAATGTCGTACGAGTAAAGCAATATGTACCATTTGAACTTGTTGTTGATAAACAGGCAGTGGTCTTCGTGTGATGCTGTAAAGTCTTTGGAGGTCAAGAATTGAGCGAACAGAGTATACCATTGGTTTGCAGATTGCTTAAGTCCATATATGCATCTGTTAAGTTTGCATACTTTGTCTCTGTCAATGAACCATAGCAGTGGTCGCATGTAAACTTCTTCTTTCAATTTACCATAAAGCAAGGCGGATTAGAAGTTGAATTGTTGCGGTTGCCACTTGCTTCTGACGGATATGGCAATCAGCAGTCTGAGTGATTTGTACTGAATAACTGGGGCAAAGGTGGCTTGAAAGTCGCAGCCATGAGCCTGAAACAATCCTTGCATAAACGCTCTTGCTCAAAATCTTTCCAATGTACCATCAGCATTTATTTTGGTTTTGAATACCAAATTACTTCCAACAATGTTCCGTCCTACCTATTGGTATATTAACAACGTCAAAAGATTTATTCTTCTTTTGTGCAGTAATCTCATCATTGATGGCCGAGGTCTATTTTGCAAGGGTCCAAATGGTCCCGCCGGTAAAGTCTCAGAGGCTGGACCAGACTGGCCAGTCCTGGTTGAAGTTGATAACTGGACCCGACCAACTTGCGTTGTCCGGTCCAGTTTGGATTGGTCCCAGACTAGTCTTTATCGAAGATGGCATGACAGCCGGAATGAGACACCGGCCAACACTCGCTAAGAATAGAACTCTAGCTATAGAATGATTTTAAAGCCGCTTGCCACGGTATAAATCAACAGCCCCTCAATTCAGGTTTATAGAACATCATGGAGAGGATAGCATGTGGTGGAAATGCAATTACCCGATGGATAAGTGGCATCGAATACCCGTACTGTGGTAGTTGGTCATGTAATATCACTCACTTAACATACGAAAAATAGTTTGATACTTGAGAATCTATTTGCACCACCTCTAATCAAAGTGAGGCACTATCTCCACCGTATAATCTATGGAAACAATAATTTTTCTTCAGAAAAGCTTCGTGTGAAAGAAATATATAGTGATAAAAATAGCATATCCCATTGCTTGGCGGGCCTGGTCGGACTAGTCCTGGTCGAGTCGGTTTCAATAATCTTGACTGTCTGGTCAGTCTAATTTCCAGCATTAGACTAGACTTGAGTGTCGACTGGACTAGCTGGTCTAGGCCAGTCTTCCGCCGACCATTCGGAACCCTGGTATTTTTCATTAAGTGAGCGATTTACAGCGTGACGATAGGTAGAGGGTTCTTGTCTGGTATCTCACTAGTGGTATATTGTACTCGGTGTCCAAGTTGCTTTTTGTAGATGATCGACAGTTGTGTTGAGATTCTTCCAAAAGGTTGGGATGGTCCAGGTATTTCCACAGTAGGGTCAATAGGGGCTTGTGGCAGGTCCTGTCGCTGTCCCACAGGCAAAGCCAGGAGGGCGGTAGCTGGAGGCTGGGGTATTTCTGAAAATTTGTTTCGCAGTAAAGTAAGTGCCTGGGATGTTGGTGGGTTAATGTGTCTGTACCGGTCATGGTCCGTTTTCTTTTCAGCCTGAATGGTAGATGATGGGTAGGATAGGTGGTAGACAGTTGCATAAGGTTCCTCTGAAAGTAACGGTTGCATGACACCAGATCCAAGTGGTGTTATTTTCTTGGTTGTCCAATAGATTTGTTGAGTTTCTGTGACTTTATGCTGCAAAGCGATAAATATCCAATATATTTTATCAGAAGAGGTATAACCGATAAGATATCCTTCAATCGCGCAGGGGATTAGTTTTGTTCCAGGTGAAGGTTTCTCCTCTGGTAGATGAAAGAAGGATTTGGTTCCGGATGGGCGGTGATGCTAGATCGACAGTCTCTTGGGGGAGGGTGATTCATAGGGCGTCGATTTTCCTATGGATAGGTTAGGGAGTCTAGTTCGAAGGTAGACTGCAGTTGCAATAGCTTTGGCAGATAAAGCTAAGGGTAAGGCTGTCAACAAAGAGTGAGCGGCAGTAATAATTATTCGCTTTTATAGTTCGGCAATACCATTTGATTCAAGGGAGTAAGTGGGAGAGAGGTCATGTACTATGCCATGCTTGTCGAACAATGTTAACATGGCAGTATTGACGTATTGTTCTCCATTATCTGTTCTAAATCTTTTGATTATAGCGTTATCTACAGTGTAGCGAGCATAGTTGAAACTGGTGAACATGGGGATGTGTTAGATTTGGCATAAATACGATATATCCAAGGAGATCTGGTGTAGGTATCTATGACGGTAACAAAACAGGTGGATTAGCGGAAGGATGTTTTGGAGAATTTTCCGCGAAGGTCGGAGTGAATTAATTTGAACAGTGTATCGGCGTGTATGTTACAATTCCAGTTGGCTTTCACTTTGTACTTGTGGAAGCGATGGATGGTTCGCATGGCCAGTCTTGCAGAAAGTTGGGGACGTTTGTATTGTCGCAGGTGGTGTTGCCCTTGAGATGGTCAGGTGAGCGATGTCCAAGTACTTCGTGTCACTCTTGGTAAGTTATCTTGTCTGCTGACTCTTGCTCTTCTTGTACAACATAGTCTTGTCCATCAAGCTTTCCCTAGATAATGTCATTGTTATTTTCCCTAAAAAGAGCCATAGTGTTTCCGGAACTAGCCAAAGACAATCCCGTCCCCAAAGAAACAATTGTATACCAGGATAACAAACTGCAAGAACCCAAACTAGAAACCCTAAGAACGCGTTCAAGGTATTCTGTAGAAACATGACCAATAGATGTTTCAGCCAAGATCACAACTGTTCCATGGCCGGATGTCTCTAATACTAAGTCATCGCCTGAACCAACAGTGCCTTTCACCGTTTCAAAGTATATAAACAGGGCTAAGTTGTTTGTCATGTGTGAGCTTGCGCCTGTGTCTATACCCCATCGGAGATAGGAACAGGTTTTGGTAGTGGTTTGGACGAAGGATAAAGTACTGACCGGTTCAGGAGTTTCTCACTTTCTGATCTTTGCAGCATTAACAGTACTCTTTTCTTTATTATTCTGATTGGTGGCCTTGAGGTTTACACACTCAGTCCAGGTATTGACATGGCTGCGAGCAGTTGGGTTGTGCTTCTTGCAGTAGGAGCATTGCTTGAGTAACGCCGTTGGTCCCTTGCCCCCGGATTCTGTTTGTGATTCCTTTCCTTTTCCTTTAAGATCAGTGGTTTTATACGCTTTGCTATCTGCGGAGTTAACAATGGTTAGAATTTTCAAATACATGAGGTAATTGTATACGTCATTGTAGGTAAGGTCCGCCTGGGTTGGGGAGTTGTCAAGGGTGTTATTTATTGATTCCGGGAGAGAACAGAGGAGGATGGCTCCTTTACGCTCGCGTGCCTCAAATACAGTTTGAAAGACAAACGGTAGGGTGTATCAGTCAGTGGAGGAGGCAGTAGAGCATCGGCAGTGTAATCGAGTCAATAGGGGGTTGTACTTATTGACATGATCGGAGAGAAGATCCAATGTATTGTAGTTGGTATCAAAAACAGAATTAGGTTGGTTGAAGAAAGAGGAAGTGTTGGCTCTAGCAAATTTGTCCTCGGACTGGTCCATATTTTAGGTCTTGTGGGTAGCGAGGAGGATAAAGCTTTGAGGCACTACCTGCTGGACAAAATATGTCACGGCATACTACTGGTTGCTATCGATAACATTATCATTGTCATCTTCAGCGTAATTGTTAATCATTTCTTCAACTCACACAATATTCCAACTATTAAAAGGTTCGCAATGAGATCGAGAAATGTCTCTCCTGGCACGCTAATTTTGGCTTCCGGTAGGGTTTAGGATGGAGGTTAGTTTGAAGTTGAGAGCCACTGGGTGTTTTGTTTGTTGGGGACTAGAGTAGATGTTGTACTGGCTGGAGGTGGAGGTAAGATTGAGGGCGATTTGGCAGAGCATTTGGGCCCTGGACGAGCAGGACAACGATATGATTCACGAGCCGTAGTGGTAGAAAGGGTAACAGGACGAGATGGAACATTCACAGTATCTTCGGTTTCTGAATGTGTCTCTCGAAGGTGTCTGCTAGCGGCAGCTGTTACGGGGTAGCTAACACGGTAGGATTTCGGCTATCTAGGCCGAGGATATTCGAGACAACGGAATATAGGTCAGGAAGGCTTAAGAAGAATTGTTTCACAAAGTAATAGAAGAATATCGTAATAACTTATAATATTGTTAAGGTCTCTTCTCCATTACTTGATAATGTGCTCAACCATCGGGGAGAGCCCTACTATTTATACTAATGTTCACGCTAGATGGACTTCTCTAGTAAAGAAGTATCTTTCTAAGAGTTCAGTTTGTCAGAACAAAGTGCAAACACTGTTTGACCCTGAATCTTGCCCAGCTTGACTCTGAGAATCTGCTGACTGCTATTTCTTCTGAGGGTGTCTCCACTCCACCAGTAGTGAATCTTCGATCTCTTCGTCCTCATAGACTATAATGGAATATGCAGTCTAAATGCCTACATACAAATAGTATCATGAATATGGAGTGATCAAGTCCGATATTCATCTATCAATGCATAATGCGTATGCATTAGTAAGAGTAGAGAACTGGTTCTCTACTCATGGTTCCAAACAGTTAGCCATATCTTGGAACGTGAACTCTTTGTGGTTCCTGAGTAGTCTCCCAGATGCCGCCGGGAAGTCCCTACTCAGGAAGCTTGGGTTCGGATATATGCTCTCCCCTATGGTGGCATATACCTCGCGCATAATTATGCAAGCTATTCCCGCTAGGGCAATAGCAGCATCAGTCATTGAGGGGAGATTGCCGGGTGAAAAATCCTCCAGGAAATGATACGGACCTATCCCAGATCTTCTCTCAGACTTTTAGTCTTTTGTGAACACAATATAGCCGTTTCCTCACCCATAAGCTTGCACAAAACAAGCTTCCTTTGCAACCCACAGTAGGATGGATAAGTAGAAGAGTATGTGGCACTCAAGTGTTCACTACTGCGCAGACTAAGTGAGGTTCTTGAGGGGATAAAGGAGGTTGAGATGCAAAGGGGAGAAAGCGTCCTATTTAAGGTGAAGAAAAGGCGTTGCGCAGAGCGTAATGCTGAGAACTGTGCATTCCCACAACAACGGCTTCTAAGGTAGAGGTAGGTATATGATTGTGGTTCATCCCTGTTGGAGTGGAAGCCTGTGAACGTATTTTTTATAGAGTAAGGAGAGCTCCGGGCTCATAACATATTCAGTATGTGAATCCGGCATAACCTATTATATGTGGATAATCCTTCGCAAGTCCGAGAGGGGTTGTGAGGCACACTTAACGAGCAGGTGAAGAGGAGATTGGTAGGAGTTCCAGTTCTTAATTTTTCTAACCCATGTGGGCTGTAGTACCTTATTTATAGAAATGTGCACGTTCATATGCGCAAGAGAAATATAGAAAAAACAATATAAGAAACATAACTGCCAACATGTTTGACCCTGAAATCCAGCCAAGTAAATCCCAAATAATGAGGGTGAGAATAGAAGGGTGGAGAGTGATTATTAGAAATATCATGACCAAGAATGGTGCATAAAAGATGCATAAACAACCATAAAGTCCTAAACACCAGAAGGGAAAGTACAATTAAATCCGGAGATAATATCCTGAAATAAACAATAAAACAGCATAATATATATCTTAACTTTAGCAATGTAAGTGGTGGACAGGTGGACCCGAAACACAAACTAAGCAAAAGGAGACACATTAGTGTGTTGAATATAAATAGGAAATATAAGGAGAATTTCAACGGCAGATATGGCCGTATGTGCTCAGTCAGCAATGTGAGGAGTGGGTTAGAACACGGTGCCTGGCTAGAGTTTGTTACGGGGCGGATGGGGCCCAAAAAACATGGGCCCCCAACCCTTTTCCCCGCCCCACCCCGCTCAAAGGCCTGGGGCGGGGTGTCTTTTGCGGCATTCCCTGCCACTGTGCCGGCTCAGGCCGCCGCCCCCCTCATACCCCAGACGGGTCTCCGTTAAAAATAGGTGGTAACAAACGCGGCCCCGTCCAGGCAATGAGTGTGGGTGGGCACCGGACGGGGGCGGGGCGGGGATTGCCCAAGAAATACCCCCCCCCGGCTCTGTGTAAGGGCGGAGCCTGACGATTGAAAACCCGCCCCGCCCCGCCCTGTAACGAACACTATGCCTGGCCAAGAGCAGCATTCACTGCAGAAGGATTCCCCTCAGACAAGTAGGGTGATGAAGTTCTTGTTATTTATACCTTCTACTCGGCGATAGATATACTGATAAGCACAGCACATGTCCAATAAATATAGACATGTTTGCACCTCGACTTCTTCCTTCTTCTTCATCTATCCACAGCGTACTTCTGCTATCTACAACTTATAAGAATAATACTTATGACGAGTCCCGATGGTTGACGATTGTGCTGTTCGACAGCGAAGGAAGACCCGAATCAAACATGTTTGCATTTGGCCTAACCGAGATCATATGCGGCGGTTAGGGTTCTCTTCTACCAGTCAATGAGTGTGCAGAATGATTGGTGTTCCACAAGTGCCGAGTGGGCCACGCAGCCCCTCTTGGCGATTTTCAACTCTTTAGAAAAAGCTGAATGACCACTGTGGGTCAGCCCAGGGAAGAAGAATCCTAGCACGAATGATTTAACCTTAGCGGGAATGCCCGATGGAGTGGGACCGTGCTTTAGGCAGGAAGGGGCAGGACCGCAGGACATCCAAGGGAGGATGTCGGGGGCCTGCTGGCAACAGATGCCTTGCAGGTAATTGAGATGATAATACAACCAAATCATTTTGTGCACCAAAGCGAAGGGGTTTAGTATACCATGAGTACCTATTCCGGTAATGGTCCACAGGAGCGGACCGTGCATGCAGGATGTTCTATTTTTTGTTTGATTTATAATTGGTTTATTTGATTTGAGTTCAGCTCCGCTATTGTCTCAGAGTCAGATAGGCTATTCTATTGAATTGCTGTGTTTTGTTTGCTTTGCAGGAAGTTAATATTTAGGTTTTGGGGTATGTAATAGTTAGGTAAGACATGCGGAGGCGGAGATTTGACTCTTTGTTCTTGCCGGATTACACTATTCTGGTGTGTGGGCAGCTACTGGTAATGATTGTGATTGCAGGAAGATGATCGCTAAGGGTTCATGTGTTGATACTAGTCTCCTGGCTAGCAGGAAACAGCATACTTCGCCAGACCTTCAGTGTAATAATAGACTTGGTTGAACCGTGATCCCTGAGTCCCTATTTGTACTTCAACTATTATGTCTTTACCTACCGGTCCCTTGAAGCCTCGCTTAGCACCAGCGCTAGCAGGTCTATCAGCAATCCTATTGTCTTTGGGTTAGACAGGAATAAACCTGTTACATTCTGTCGAAGGAGAGGAACCTGCCTTATATGAATTAACGAGAGGTAATATAACGTGAGAATAGAGTTTGTTACTGGCAGGGCAGAGTGGGTATTCGATCGCCACCCACTACCCTTACACGGGGCTGGGGGGGGATGTTTAGTGTATTCAGAACCCTATACCTGTCTGGTGCGAGTCGCCACTTATTCCCGGAACAGGGCCCCATTTCTCGCGGCCTATTTTAACAGGAGGCTGTCAGGGGAATGGGCGGAGCCGGGGGGAGGTGCAGGGAACCTGATAATAACACGCCCCGGAGGCCCAGTAATGCACTGTACATTAGAATCGAAAATAAAGGAATCAAAAGCAAAGGTAAACAGCATGTATGCGAGAACCCCCTTCAATGGTTGTGTGTCAGGCCAGCACATACTCGTACCGCTGCTTACAAGCCTAGGTATTGCGATCATGGATGACCGGGGATGGGATGAGTCAGGCTTCATGATTTTCCTTCCATGTTTGCGGATCTCTCGTTAGAAATCTAGTCAAACAAATGGAACGAAAGCGTTAGGTAGAAATCCCGCTGGCTAACCCGTCAATATACCTTGTCCTCCGTAACACTAAGGATTACTTGATCCAATCTGCCAGAATGACGTGACTTGTTAATTAAAGTGAATTTAATTTGGATTTGAAACAGGCAATTGTTTGCGGAAAAGCAAAGACAATAGAAGTTGATAATTAGTCAACAAGGAAATTACAATGAAGGCTTTCCTGTTTGGCTATTTCTAAAGGTGAAAGAATAATACCTTTCAGACTGTTGAATGAGCTAACAATGTGGCAACCAAGTTCTCATGCTGCGGATCTGTTAGCCTTTCAATGTGATTACTAGTAGCATTCCTGCCATCAGAATTCCTTCGCACTCTATTTCTTGCTCGACAGGGCTCATAATAAATACTTGAAATCCTACTCACTATATCAATACTAAGGACTTCTTCATCAAGCTGTGAGATGCCCCAAGGCGAATACGACTTTTGCTGACTTTCACAGGTGTAGAACATAGGACCCTGCTGCTTGTTATAACCCACAATCCATATTTGGCATGGGCTTCGGCTCAGTTTTGACATGCCAATATAACTACAATGTGGAACACCCTACCATTCTACATGGATGCTCATAGTCTTGGATGAAGACCCTGTCCTCCCACCAACCTCCAACGGCCATTCCTGGTTTCTCAAAAGCTTGGGTGGAGCTTGCAGTGGTCTACTGCATTCTGACTCTCCTCCTCATGGGAACGCATAGGATATCTTGTCTGACCCTTGGCTGTTGTAGAACCTTGGGTAAAATAGTCCACTAGTGTAACAATCCTATTTTCTACTTGTTATGTTGCAACAGGTAACATGCTTACTTACTGATATTTTAAGTTCTCTTTCTATCTCTTAAGATAGTACGGAACTGGCTTGGCATCTTGGAGGTCTACTATCTTTCAGATAGTACTGATCTGTCTTGTCATTGTATACAGCTATTTAATAGTTCCGAGTCTATATTAGAGATACCGCTGTTCAGACTATTACAACAGTCACGGGCGTCTCCTGTATATCTGTAGAGTATTTGCATAATTCAATAGTGTAATAATAAATACAATTGTATTGCAACTCCTTAGTAGGGAAAAGTACTTAGATAGTTGTGTGAAGATGCTATCTCTGAGGCGCAAAGGCCTACCTTATTTAGGCATCTTCACCGCCCAAACCCTGTTGACTCAACACCTCGCGTTGTATAACTTCTATGACTTATAAGTAAGTCATAGTGTGAGATCCATCAGATGACTCACATGAGTCTCTACATAATATACTGTTTAATCAATCAAAACCCATAAAACAAGTCATGTCCTCGTTTAAGTCATATGCGTGAAACCCATGACCTATAATGTAAATCATGTGCGAAAGTCATTACATCATCTGACTCCCAATTGTGAGTCATTGAACCAGCAACTACTCACTGGCATAACATAACGATGACTCGCAATTGCGCAGTCATGTGAGATAGAATGAGTCAACGGACTTAATAGCATGACAGAATAATATACCTATGACTAATAACTATTTGTTCTGTGATATCTACATTCCTTAGTCACGATTTGTGACAACTAGAGAACAGTCACAGTGGACAGAAGCACCTGGCGTTTCACTTCCTGAATATCGTTCAACTAAATGGTTTGCCTCCTTGGCCCTCAATTTTCCTGAAACAGAGTCAGATGGAGGGAGCATGCTTTTGGTGATATACTCCTACTCTTGGATATTATAAGGTAGTGAGAAAACACATGAATGAGTGAGTGGAACGCAAAAGATAAAAAGACTGGATTGAAGGGCAATCAGCAGACGTGGTAACTGGGCAAGGCGGATTAAACAATCAAGATTTCAGTGGTGGGAGGAAATTTTCTCAAGGGCATGGTTGATGTTAAAAATCATTGTGTCCTTAACACTAAGGTCTAAAAATCAAGAAAGTTAGAAATCTTATAAGATGAAGACCTGTAGACGACAAAAATACCAACCTGAGCAATAATAATATCAGAAAAAGCAATATGTCATCTGGTTAACTGTTTGATGTAAACTGTTATTACTTCAAATAAGGCTTGTAGCGATCGCAAGTATTTAGCATTCTGTTTAACAAATAATATGGTATTGTAATTCCTGAATGCAGCTTTTAGAGTATGAAAAGCCAGGTCGAGATCATGCTCATATCCTCAAAGTTTACCCATGAGTAATGGATAGAAATGTTGGATAAAATCTTCCAGAGGGGGAACTCCATGTTAACACAGTATTGATTTTACTTCTGTGTATAAATATATATAGGGTGGAATATGGCAATTCGAACAGCGCGTCCAACACCTTGTGGTATTAGTGGTGATACACGTTGTGGTTGGTGAAGCCTCGCCCCAGCTGGATACCTATCAAATATCTCTTTGACAAAAGTGGTTGATAATTCTCTTGGCATTCCCCAGATCTTGGTTAGGTATGGAATAATTGTCTTTTGTACTTTGCCATTTTCAGCGATAGTCAAACATATCTTTGACTCTTGTGGTTTCCACTGCAGACTACTAGCTATGACGTCCCTCACTGGTTCTGACATACAAATACTCACAAGTGGATCCACAATTGGAAATGTGCACTTATTTCCCTCATTAGTATCAAGAATTCCACATTGAACATTGCCTAATGGTATTTCATTCGTACAGTTGGTGTGATGGGCCTCATCTCCTCTTGCAACATGTATGAGAGGAACAAAGTTCTAGTACTTGAGAGACGTGTTTGTCAAGGACATGATATACAGGAGGAGGGAATAGGCTATGATGCATGGTGATTGAGAGACTCATCATGGATTTGTCATGGAGGGGGGTTATCTGCGATACAGAGAATATTAGAATGATGCTATATTTTGATTATCTTTGCCAATTAGCAGTAGAATGTGTGGTGACAATAATAACTAAGAGTTAATGTTTAATGGCTGACCAGAATGAACCAATCATGAAATGTCTCCTCCCTTGATATAATAAAACATATATTCTCAGTTCAGTTAAATGAAATGCAATGAGTAAATTCTGCAATAACAGACATATGAGTGAATCGCCTTTGCTAACTGAGTCTCTGACACGTAGGTGTAGGAAATCAGTTTCGCTGAGCCAGACCGAGCAAGGCCATTTGCTATACCAATCTGAGAAGCCAAGTGAAGAGGCCTCATCAGCAGCGGAAGGGACACAATTGTAGCAGAAGGGGTCACCTGAAGCTTGATTGTAGGTATGCAGGGTTGGCCACCAATGAGTAGCAAGTAGTGTAGGAACACGCATGAGGAAAATAAGAGGACAACACTGTTAATGTGATGTAAAAGTAGACGAGGCCAGCAATTAAGGGGTTTTATTTTGGCGTTGTTACGGTAGGGTAACCTATGACAATGTCTCATGGAAATTAAACCTAGAATGCTATTACCTCCATGGTATGGCATCAGCTAAAGTAAGTGAGTATTATTAGGCTGGAGATAGATCACTAGTGTTTCGATTCTACTAACCTAGAGATGATGAGATTGTTGGGAGCGACTTCATTGAGCTCTCAGTGATCATTTTGGTATTGTGAAGAATGCTTCCCCCTCCCCTACCAGCCCGCCCACCATATATAATAAGATGCAATTCCTGATTTCTCATAGCCCACGAAAGATGGGTGTAGGGGCAAAAGTCCTTCAATAAAACTTCTATCTTCTATCAAGCATCCATTTATGTGGCATTATCAATGCCTGTCTTGTGGCAATATTCTTAACTTGAAAGCCCAGGGAAATCCTGCTGAGCAAAAACCATAAATATAACTACTAATCTCCTTATTATACAATCACCCTCACTAATCTCCCCAGCCTGAGTGATATTCCACGAATTGAGACCTCTGAAAGAGGACTCTATTACGAAGTAGAAATATTAGAACGAGTGAACAAGGCTATTTAATGTTTTGAAGGAAATCACTAGAGCCTGTGGATTTCAAACATACCTCTCCTTATGGTATACTCTTGGAATAAGCTATCTACAGTCCCCAACTCCCATGGGAATATATGGATGGCGTGAGTGGTCCGGAACGATTATTGAACATTCTCCCCCCTATGATTGAGGTCCTTTTGCCTACAATCAAGAATTAGAAGGGGCTTGTTGCTGGCTCTGGGGATTTGAGTCTGATATCAGGCTTAGGATGTCATCAGACTCCGTGTCAATCTTTCCCAAGATCCAATATGGGTTCTGTCCTCTTTTCTCCTAAGGGACTAGGAGATGGAGAGTGCATGAGTGTGGGCTACAGGTTGGTTGTTATATAAAACCCTCATACATGCTCTCCAAAAATGGTGCCTGAATTGCATATTACTATACATACTATTGCTTGCAATGACCTCGATGTTACTTTATTTTCCCACGATACATGCACCCACCATAGAGGCACAGGCCCTCTTGCTACTTTTCTCCCCCTGTTCCTCCATATCTCATGAAGGGAATCCTTTCGGCCCATATTGGTGGCGGACAATCTGTTGAAATTTAGCCAGGGATAAGAGTGGAGCATTGTATGGTAAATGGCGTGTTAGGAAACGGGTTGTATACATGAAATGGGTTGATAGATGTCAACTAGAATGTGACATTTCATGTAGGAGTAGATAAGTCTGGTCAAACCTGGGGAGTCATCAATCCTTCACATTATGAAGTATAATTTGAGCTGTGGGATATTGATTTTTTACTTGTCACTAGGCCATGGAAGAAATCATCTCAAGGTGCACAGTCTTGTTCTTCACATGTTAGTTCAAGGGTGGAATGCTTGCCAAGTCTAAATTATGAGTATCCATATTGTGCAGATCAAGCTGGAGAGAGATATTGCTCATTAAATCCCAAACTACATCCTTGGCATTTCCAAAGTAAACTTCGTCTATTTGTAGCAATGTTGTCAGCACGACTGGAGATATATAGATCTGAAGTAAAGATTTCATTGAGTAGATCCCTCAACTTGAACTCTCTATCTTCGACCATCTGCTGCCATGAATGAACGAGCATCTTCTTAATAAGCTACGACTCTAGTACCATACCATACTTTTCCCGTATTTCTTCAACATGAGCTAGGGCTTAAGGGCGAAATATGGCGGGCCATACAACGGCGAGTAGAGCGAGTGATAGGGAATGATACAAAGCAATCCCCAAGACTAAAGAAGATAGATTGCACACAACAGAAGTTGGGGAACATATTTTTCTTCTTCGACACACACATACTCTCTCTAACAATGCCCAACTCATCTAACTAACTAAACAGTGAAGACAGGAGTATAAAACCAACGACGCCGTCCTCCCATCGTCTCGGTCCCAGCCTTCCCTCGATCATAACACCGGTCCATGTCCTTCCACCTATGGCACCGCTTTCATGCCGATACCCCCATCTTCCACCCTCGTCCATTCTCGCCCACGCTTTCAAGGTTGGTCCCCCTTTCGCTTCCGTTAAAACCAATCATCCTAGCAAAGGAAAGGCAATGGAAAACTCTACAGGCTCGGTAGCTTACTTGAATTCAAGTCTGCTTGACTGATAGCAGGCGTACAGCTAGAGGTTTGTAGAATGATATTAACATATATGTAAGATGCCGAGGGGCATCTAAGAACTTCCTGCCGGCTGAGGTATAGATCCGGCGCATATATGAGAAGTTTCTTTGTCGGTACAATAATGGTGTAGGATGCATGTGGTGCTGGTGGGATAAGCGTCTGGCTGATCCGTTTGGCATGGTGACCAGCATCAAAGAATTGCAACAATATTGGCAATATGCGAAGAGCGGTGTTTGCCAGGCACATGTTGTATAATGCGATTAGTAATTACACCATCAAAATCCGTCTCCCCCAGCAATGCATCTGGATTAATCGGATTCAATATAACCTTGGCTGAGAGGTTCTGGTCTGAGAGTCGCGCCAGATGGATAGCTTCAATGAACTGAATCGGATCCCAAGAACAGGTCAATTCTGTTCAATATATGAAGGCGGCACAATCTATTCTATGTGGATAATACTTCGCAAGTATGAGGGGGGTTGCGAGGCACGCTTAGCGAGGAGGGGAAGAAGGGATTGGTGGGAGTTCTGGTTGTTAATTCTTCCCAGCTAGGTGGGCGGTAACTTAGCACCTTACTTATAGAAAAGTGCACATCCATCGATTGATTAGCTGAAAAAATTGAGCGAGAATAATGTTTTGAAAATGCTAGTAAGGGAGTAGTGTAGTGTGTAGAAGGATCGTTAGTGACAGGATTAGCGATTTATCAAAGCAGAAGCAAACCTAGAAAACAGAGTGACATACACAGCCTGACATCCATGCACTTCCAGGGTAAAGGACCCCAACACCGTTACCCTTGCAACCTGTCTTATATAATCTTACAGGATCGCATGTCGGGGTTGACTTCATCCTATCTATATTATAAGAGTTCGCAGTATTGAGGCAATTAGGGCTATGTTGATTGCATACTCAGACCCCTTCTGGTATTTGTTTGCTTCCACTATGGATGAAGAAGAGCTGTTCAGTATTATTGCTGATATTTGTGGGAGTGGATGATGCAAATCTTTTGTGAACCTCATAATCCCGTGGATGGAGAGCTGAGTCAAGCGAAACCGGAGCAGGGGCCTATTAAACCTGCCTGGCAGGGTGAGCAACTCCTAAGCAACAAGGCCAATTAAAGACTCCAAATCTCTGAAACTAGTATTCCTGTCACTATTATTGGCATAGGAGGTATGGCATCGTAGACTATCACACAAGTCTCTCACTACGGTACTCGTGTATAGTAGATTCTAACCTACTTTACAGGGATCTGCCAGTCGCTCACTACACGGATCCGGCTCACCCATAACAACCATCAGAAAATCAAATATACATTTGATTATCACAACAAATAAATGACATACTACCCTGAGAATCAAGCCACAGGTTCTTTAAAATATAGACAATCTGAAAATCAAGTTTTGATTTCCTGGTGATCAATTGGTATTCTGATATAAAGGTTTAAAGATTGCCTATTTCATATATAAAGTGTGGTTTTTCATAAGGATAAAACAATTGAAAACCCGGAAAGAATTAAATAATAAAATAGATAGCAGGATCGTATAAGTCTTAGATATTCGGGGTAGCCGGGTTTTAATTTTCTTGATATTCATTTTTGAAAGCCACAGTTATTAACGAGGAGGTAGAAAGTACGTGCAAATTACATACAAATTAGATCAATTTTACCATGTAATATCTACATCTGTAGCTAGTCTATGAACTTAATATCATCGACCCCCTTTAACTATCATATCCTAAGAGAGTATATAAATTTTCAAGGTAAATAAAAACCTCTCACATACCTCACCCATTGATTATTATCAAACTCTGAAATGGTTAGAATAAATTCTTATATTACATTTATTTTGCTATAATAGCTTATTTAAACCAACACTGAGTTATTCGATTTAGTTATAGGTTGTAGGGACTCTAGCAGTACTGTTTAGAGCTAGGTTCAATAATAGCTGTTGATCAGATTCTATATTAATTGCCTTTCGTTACAATCAATAATTCTCTTTCTACTTCCTACTATTCTTAATATACACTCCAAACTATGCCCCATACTGTCTATACTAGTTTACTAAACCTGATCTTAATGGTAATTGACTGGTAGTTAGCCCAACGATTTGATTTCAACTAGTTCCTGATTTATATACCCTTTTTTAGTTAAATAGGAATCATTTTTAAGAACCTGTATGAAATATAAAAGGCCATATTTATCTGACTTCAAACATCATATACTAACTTCAGATATTATCATAAAGGTTATTCCAAGATATTGGGTTTATACGCCCAGTATGGATGTAGATATTACATGGTAAAATTGATCTAATTTGTATGTAATTTGCACGGATTTTCTACCTCTTGTTTGATCACTGTGGGTTTGAAAAATGAATATCAAGAAAATTAAAACCTGGTTATTCTGAATATCTAAGACTTATACTATCCTTCTGTCTATTTGATTATGTAACTCTTCCCAGGTTTTCAAATGTTTTATCCTTATAAAAAACCACACTTTATATATACAATAGGCAATCTTTAAACCACTATATCAGAATACCAATTTATCACCAGGAAATAAAAACTTGATTTTCAGATTCTCTATATTTCAAAGAACCTGTGGCTTGATTCCCAGGGTAGTATGTCATTGATTTGTTGTGATAATCAAATGGTTGCTATGGGTGAGCCGGATCCCAATGGTGAGCCACATCCCCGTAAAATATGTTATCCTACAAACGAACACTCCACACTTATAGAGGTAGAATAATCTGATTTAGATCTACAAAGCAAGACGACTGTGTCTATTACCCTAGCGGGAATAGCTTGCATAATTATGCGCGAGGTATATGCCACCATAGGGGAGAGCATATATCCGAACCCAAGCTTCCTGAGTAGGAACTTCCCGGAGGCATCTGGGAGACTACTCAGGAAACCTCAAAGAGTTCACGTTTCAAGATATGGCTAACTGATTGGAACGATGATTAGAGAACTAGTTTTCTACTCTTACTAATGCATACGCATTATGCATTGATAGATGAGTATCGGACTTGATCACTCCATACTCATGATACTATTGGTATGTAGCCATTTAGACTGCATATTCCATTATAGTCTATCAGGACG
>Ga0307517_10001387_pt1 | contig 40705 bp, 42 predicted proteins | sample 23_EM_MG_FD_194515 | JGI IMG/M metagenome (GOLD analysis project Ga0307517, IMG submission 194515) | Populus trichocarpa ectomycorrhiza microbial communities from riparian zone in the Pacific Northwest, United States - 23_EM | ecosystem: Host-associated > Plants > Roots > Unclassified | place...
AGGATGCAATTTACAACGATGTCAACTCAGGATTCGCAGAGCCAAGGAGAATCAATGTCGGAGATCGAATCTGAAGGAAGTTTCATTTCCGCTGACAGGGAAGCCATCACTGCCGATACCCGGAGGCGAAGGCTACGTCATTCTTTGTTACAACTTTGTTTCCAGCTTGGGGTGGGTCCGGAAGAGATGAAGGATCCTTCGGACCGGCTCGCCGTAGGAGCCCTGAAATAGATCTGCGCCCCAATAACTTCAGTATACCAGTATCATGACCTCCGGATGCCCATCCGTAGCCGCGTCGTCATAAACCAAGCGCGGCGTCATGACCGTCCGTGGTGAGCTCAGAAAGACCGACTCGGAAACATGCATGCTTATGCGAATGCACTGCTCGTCGGAACGGGACTGGCAGAGACGTGGATTCCATCGTGGCACCCATTAAAAGCCCTCGTGATGCTGCACTAATGCAAAGTACTATAAAAATTGTATACCACTAAGTTAAGAGAATAACTGCATTGAAATGAAGACCTACCTTCGCATGTCAATCCACACACCGCGCTTTCATTGTCGTCGACGGTGACATGATCGGACGAACTCGTTCGAAGGGAGGAGAACTTGCGCAGGATTCCAAGTTCACCGTGACGTTTGAGCCAAAAACGCCGGTCGTAATTCCACCAAGAAAATTATACATTTTGAGGGCTCCAACTTTAGTACTCCAGGCAAAACAAGAGAAGAACAATTTGAGGGGCGTTTGAGTAATGTTTTGTGCAGGTTGTGCGAAGCCGGGCCTTCCTGATAGGGGTGACGGGTGAGCCAGGCCACTACATAGCTAGTTGTATGTACTTATATGTGGGTGAGAGGTCACCGAGAAGGTCCTTAAACAAAGGGGAGGTACTCAGTGGGTTAGGTCGTGTGAGGTTGACCAGGGAGGTTCTTACTTACAAGTTATAATTACATAAAGCGGCTTTAGATTTGATCATACACCAGTATCTATGCGGCACGAAGTGTTATTTTCTTTCGCGGCGCTAAAGGCAAGACAAGCAACGAATAGATTCCCGGATATCGCTCGTGTACTTCGGATTTAAGCCGGTGCGTCCATGGGAAGACCGTTCGAGACGGCATGTATCTACCGGCTGCACCTTGGATCTTAAGCCAGGATTATCCCTTGTCAGAGCGGATTGCTTGTAGTACCTATCAAAAGGGAGGTACAAATGGACGAAGCACCCCCCTCGAATCGATTATTTCTTTCATTATTGACCGGACCCCATCGATAAAATGAGATGTTGAGGCTGAATTCCACTGACAGAATACGGAAGATAACGGTTGAGGGTAAGGAGGTATATTCGACGTGTCATCCGACCCTCCAAGGTGGCACTGAGATCCAGCTCCTCCACTTCGTCGGCGTGGCGAAAGATGGTCGAGGCAATAGCATCGATATGTTCATAGTGTGAATTAAGGATGGATAACCGTCTGATACGGCGGATTTGGTCATGAAAGTGTTGCTTACTTGATAAACCCACAACGGGGTGGGAACGGCAGGTCGGGTCCTGAGAGCAGGTGTATGGATGCCGTTGACATGCGGACGAGGTGTGACTCGGGGGATGATGACGGTCAGATTGACAGATGGACCATATGAATGTCGATGGAGCATGGTTGATCGGAATTCAGTTCGTTGGAAAAATGAAAGACGAGCGATTCCAGGTTCGGACAGCTTGTCAATATCGTTTCCCAGAAAATATACATGGCGGATTCTGTGACGAGGGCGGTCAATTGATTCCAAGGGGCAGCCAGCGTGCCAGGCCTAGAGAAGAGTATACAATTATCAGTTGCATAGTATCGTAGTCGGAGCGAGGAAGCCCCGTAATTCAAGCTACGGAGCAACGGGAATTTGGTTTTGATATATTCTATCCAGGTGTCTGGGAAGGAGAACGCGAGAAATGTGAGGTTCGGGAGACAAGGTGAAAAAAGAGCTAAACTGGCGACCAGACGCTTCAAGCTCGGCTATTCGTTTAGAAAATGTCTCCAAGAAATCGCCAAGATCTTCGAAACATACTTTACAAAGAGAAAGGTCGTCAGTCCACACTTCGATTGATTTCCAGTACGCATTAGCCAACTTCTCGCCAAGCCTAATCGCCGGTGATTGTTTGGGTTGGAACAATTTGCCGGCTTAGGGTTGGAGACGTTGTAGGGGTATGGGCATTGGGACATTTTTAATGCAAGAGATGACCAAAGGGATGGGAAATTAATGGCAATTTCTCTCCATGAAGAAGTTTGTCAAAGAACAAAAACGGTCTGGTGTCGCTCAATGGAAGGGCGATGGGGACGGATTGGAAAAACACATCTTGGAGAACTTTCGCTGGAAAGTCGTTTATGTGCATGTGTGGTGAAGCTTTTATCATCTACGTAAGACTGAATATGTGAATACGCAGTTATACAAGGACATTCAGATCTTAGTGTTGACTTCACCTTCAAATGCTGAGGCCGGGGCCGCCGCTCGTGAACTTATGGCTTGTGAATTCTTTTGTTCGAAAGTCAAAATATTGTCGTCCACATTTTCGAGAAATGTCCAAGGTGTAAGTTTGTCACATCCTACCGTCACGGCATTTTCCATCACGGCATTTTCCGCTTTGAGGTTCAAACGTTCAACCTTATGGTCGGCTTATTTCAAGCGACCACCATCCATGTTTGTGTTCATCAACCCTTTGGAGTTTCTCCGCCAGCAAATGGGCCTCAATACCGGAAGTGTCTATCGTTTCACAAACTTTCACCAATGTACTAGATCCTACGGACCAAATTTGCCAAAGTCCAAGCTAAACCGCCTATATCACCACTCTTCGTGAGTACCATACCATGCCATCCCCCAAATCCAAAAGATGCGAACTTCACACCTTGGAGAGGATCCATCGCCGGTCCTCGTTGAAACCCCAGACTCTGCGGTCCACTCTGGTATATTCCTGCGCTTTTCGCTGCGTACTCGTACGTGTGCTGAGCTTATAGGAGGAACCGCTTGGGCCTCTGGTCAAGAACGGAAAGCTGATGGACATGCTCAATGGAGAGGCTCTCTCTCTCTCTTTTAGAGTGTCAACGAGAAGTACAGGCGCTGACATAATCTCTACAGGACCTCATGAATTGATGTCCGTCAACGAAAATTGTTGAGTTTCTTCAGAGAAAGCAGAGGCTTTGAATGAAGGAGGATGGGATAGATGCAGTTCGATGTGCAAACGCCCCTTACCGCATGAATAATTGGAGGTTCGTCTCTTGTTATAATATTCTGCCTCATCAATTGACATTTTTACACCCAAAAAGGACCACATCCCTGGGCTGCAGGAATTTTGAGATATATTCGGGCTTGGAAACCGTGCGATGAGTGGGAATATCTAGTTTCCTGGCCTAAGAACAAGGCTCCCATGTGGTCGTACTGGTAGATTCCGCGTCAGAATTCTTCGAAGATGCTATAGCGTTGCTTTGATAGATTGGACAAACCGATACTGCGGACATATATTCGATAAAACACATATGATTAACTGAAACCACACATTTTTCCAGATCTGTCAATCAGTCTTCTGTTTTTCACATGTCCCCGCTGACCTTTTCTCATTCTCTCGGTCTAATTACACGAAAACGCGATTCTTTCGATTGCGTCTGAACAGAAATCCTATTTGTGCCGCAGGCCGGACTTCGCACCAATCAGAGCGATACCAACCAGACCCAACTGCGTACAGTTTCAACTAACCAACTACATTGGATCCCAGTTCACACACTGCCCTCAAGTTCCTTCTTCACCGCATCCGCCATCTCGCCCAACGTTTCAAATCTCCATGTCCATTTTGGCGTCGCTCCAGGCCCACCAGGAGTGACATTGCACGTCACCGCCTCTTGTCTGTCGATCCACACGCTCCGCATCCCAAGCTGGCTCGCCGCTTCATGGTCATGCGGCAGGCTCTGCGCGACGGACATCACTTTATCCTTAACCTCCTCGCCCTGTGCGAGCCCAATGTTCCCGAAAAGCTCTGGCTGCTCAGTAATATACTCAAACACGGATCGAAAACCGCCCAACGCAGGTTTGTAGCATCCTGTGTCCTGAGCTGTGAGGATCAGCGTGAAAGGGGATTTAGACCCCTCTGTTGCTTGTGGATGCCAGTATTTGTGAGAATTAGGAGATGGATACGCGTAGATGTCGCGGTTGGCGGTGACTGTATCCCAAGATGGACCCTCTGACAGGAGGGCGTGGGTGTGGCGGAAGGATTCCCGATCAACGTTGGAAAGAACAACGAGTTTGAAGTGTTTGGCGAGTCGTCGGAGGGCAGTGCAAGTGTCAGGGAATATAGGCCAGTTCTGGATGGAGGCACCGAAAGCTTTGTGCGCATCCCAGTGGGTCGTGGTAGTGCTTTCCACCGCTGATGTCGATGCGTCACTGGGTGAACTTGTAAGAGTGGGCCTTCCAGCTAAGGTCGTCTCCCCCGTCGGTTCTCCAGAAAGTGCTTTGAGTCTCTCTTCCAACACTTCGTGGACCTTGGCGAGTAGATCGCTGTAGAGCATGTCAGGGAACTGGGATTGGAGGTCGGACTCGACGGATATGAACGCATCAAGAGCATCACGGCGCGTCCAGGCTTCAGATTCGGGGTATTTAGTGAGAAGAGGCTGGAGGGCGTTATATAGACCCTTTTCCCAATCCTATTTTGAGGAGGATCAACCCCTTCTTCGTTAGAAACTTTGCAAAGGGCTCAACAATGGAAGCGCACCGCGAGGGTACCGTAGACGTCGAAGATGAGTACTTTGTGGTCTGTGAGCTTGGACATAGCGAGCAATTGGCTAAATCTTATTTACGCGATGTGGTTTATGGCCACGACGAGAGGTTGAGGTTTCAATTTTATCTTATCTCTTTATCTCGTCTTATCTATCGACAACCGGGCCGCCCTTTCCAGCCAATCAACCATCCAATTCTTTCTTCAAACTATGCCGGCCAATAAATTATTGAGTGGATTATTGACTCATCTGACCTCCCAACGTACGTGCTGCTCTCCAGTTGGTCTGATCAGGATCTCAAAGAGTTCATCTCTTGCGGGCGGAAGCTACCGGTGCAACTCGAAAAAGCAAGAGGTCATGGTTGGACTAAGACCAGACTCGAGGCGAGTCGAATTCTTGGTGCTAGGGCTAAAATAAGGAGAAAATATGGATAGAATAATATCAATTTCATGCATTCTCTAGATTTTTCCCCCTCAGTTCTTCTACTGTACTTTCCCTCTAATTTGAACCGCTAGTCAGGAACCTACATCGAGCTATAATAATCCTTTCACAATTAGTAACTTTAGGCTAACACGTGGAACCACAGAATTTATGACCTTGTTTGGAGAATTACATCACTTTGGTCACCTTCGGAAAATATTCAGATACCTATCCCTGTTCCTAATTGTTAATTTATCCTCTGTAACCTGTCTTTGCTGGATTCCAACAGTTCTCTAAACAGATGAGAGACTGGCAGTAACAAGGCAGTAAAGTAATTACCAACTCGAATCTTCGTGCTTAATTGTGACGACTGTGCCCGAATCCCGCTTTGACTCCGATATGTAAGTTGGTCGGTGATCGATGATCAGCGACCGGGCGCTTCCCTGGGCGCTTCTCCCGGCCCTTCTTTAATCAACCGGTTTTTTTTCAACTGACGCTGGCCCAATAACCAAGCCATTCTGACGTCTAGGATGATTTGAATTTATCTGGCATCACAGCCGTAATTTAACGACTCAACTTCAGCGGTCCCAGCACTTTTCTAGATCAACAGTACAGGGCACATATATCGAAGACTGTCTAGAAGAGACCATCTTTCAATGCCAGACCAATGCCAATTGCATACCAGTTGTCGCTTCGCACGTTGTCTCGCCAAAGATATTTAGAATTGTCAGAAAGCCGTTATAAAGCAGTATAAATGGATCGGTTGCCATGGGGGTGGTACGCATAAAAACATTTCCAACTGCGCAGAACTTACGTCAAATTCTACCCGAGAGTTCATCCCCCAAGGATCATATCGTTTCACAGAGCAGCCGACCGGCCGTCAGAAATGGACCAATAATGAGAAATATTTGACTCCGTACTGGTTTTATTTGTGAAAGAACTCAGAGGGGAAGAGCAAAATTCGGAGATGAGGGATCATCCTTAGCGGTTCTATTTAACCTGTTTACATACCTGAAGCAGGCCAGTCGCAGCATCAAGTCACTTATACAAATTTTTGCGGGTAATCACGAATGAGTTAGGTGGCGAAATGCGTATGCACAAAGGAGCGATACGTTCACCCTACGCACTGGGTTTATAAAGTGACCCTGGGTCCAATTTTTTTCGACCTCAGGTCCTCACCGCTCACCGCTCGGCCAATACATAGTCCAGCAATTTTTTCGCATCAATCGTGCCTGAGCAAACCTGAGCGCGTGATTGGGGCCATCGAGATCATTACAGGGGCTAAAATCTATGAAACGAAACCAAAAATGAATGAAAAAGTCAAGGAAAAAAACAAATGGAATTGTGGGGGATAGCGGTTTCAGCCTCAACTTGAAGGGTATGTGCCAAAATAAGCGCCGTAAACTCCGAGATTAAACCAGATTAAACTTGGTGTCGCGTGACTCCGCAAGCACGGATCAAAGTCATTGCATGGACATTGATTGACATGTACTGACAGGTTAGTACCGGTTACTTAGTATGTAGTACCTAATTATGTACTTACGGGCAGGGGCCTCCGACAGGCTGCCGTACTTATTCATTGCCATATGTATTGGCTCCAACAATTTGGTAAACAAAATGAATCATCAGCCCTTTTCTTGATGGTGGCAAGATGGTGGGTAAATCTTGCAACACTCGGCCTGTCCTATGTTATCGGATTCACTGGATGCGAATGCATCAGCTTGCTTTCACCCCACTAACTCACAGTAAAGTCCTGTAACAAGGCCGTCCTTTCCATGAAGCTACCCACACAAAACCTCCTTGCATGGGAAGGTGCGTTATTTCAATTTCTTCACATTCATCATGTACTTACATTTGTTCGGAAAAGTATGCGTGACATTGTTTCACCTCCTCGTACTCGGGCTTACCTTTCTCCGCCTTATTCATCGATGGCAAACCAGGCAAATGTGGTGGGACGACTATGGCGCGTTGGTATGCCTAGTGGTGGATGTTCTATTTGTCATTCTCATGTGGCTGAGATTCAGAGGCGGAGGTGAGAATTCCTGATTCGTACCCAACCAAGACCAACAAATGCTTTCTAGCTGCTGGTATAACTGAACCCAAGTTTGAAGGCTTCGTTTACTCAGCTTGGTTTAATTCGGTGTTTAGCTGGGCCGTCATCTGGTAACTTGTCAAATTTTCATTCATCCCTTAAGTAAATTGACATCACGCTCTGGCAGGGGATCACGTTTCAGCCTCTCATTGTCAATCGCGAGGATATTTCCCGAAAAGAGCATCTGCAGAAAATTTTCATTTGGTCTATCGATTGCATTCTTCCTGAGCTATGTCGCAGTAATTCTTGGCACGGCCTTAGCATGCAAATCGACAGAGGGAGCATGGTATGACCTAAATTTCAAGCGCAAAAGTTGCCTCAAGCAGCCCGGTGGGCGTGTCGTCGCTTGGTTGTCCACCGTGGCCTTGGATTTCTCTGCCGATATACTTTTGGTAGTAACTCCTCTGGTCATGCTGTGGAAAGTTAAACTTCCAAAGAAGGAACGTCGCCTCATCCTTGCCCTTTTTGCATCCAGCGTCGTTTCCCTGCTTTCGTCAATAACTTTCATGGTCATTTGGTTCTTTACGGTCGACCAAGGAGTGGACTCACTTATACTTGTGTCGATGTTTGGGTTGCTTCAGGTTAGCCATCCACAAATTGATTCAATTATAAGAAGTGTTAACTTCCTCCGATTTCTAGGCTGCCATCCTCCTTTTAACTTGTAACCTCCTCGTAGTTACGATGCTCGTCTATCGCTTCATCCTGCGAAAATCCGAGGACAATGACCATGCGTCCAGGCCGTCATCACCCCCGGTTACTACTCACCACCAACTCACTTCCAACAACAGCAATGCTGACGAGAAATTGAACGTAGACTCTTTGTCCTTGACCACCATCTACGACACGTTTTCTAGAGTATCTTCGGCTCCTCCAACCACCACATCCTCCTTTCAAGATCCAGCGCCATTGTCAGCTTCTTACATCATTCGAGAGGGAGAGACAGGGTCTTCCTCACAGATGACTGGTTCATCCTGGAATTTTTCAAGCAAGAGTTCAGGTGCTTCATGATCGAACGCAAAGGCTTATATCGCCAACCTCGGCCCAAACTAATATGTACATCAGGATAATTCACATTCAGGATACTACTTTCTATCACCTTCATATAACAGATAAGTATGTGACTGGTGGATGTGGATTTTCTGATGTACTACCAAGTATCGGTTCTCGTCACATGGAAAGGCTTGATTTCCCTGTTGGTGGGTGCGTGGGGAGCTGGGGTTGGGGTTGAAATGGGCGTACAAATTCGTTGGGATACGTGACATGGTGGACTGGTAGGTAAAATGCGTCACAATTACAAGAACCAGAGCGAAACGAAGGCAAATCTGGCAGGTGGCTATGCGATCAAGAGCAAACGGAGGGGTTTCGCTAATGGTAGACTAGAGAAGCCACTACAATCATGCAGGATCAATGTGAAGAATATTTTATGGAGCCCCCAAAACACTAGATTAGCACGGAGAAGACGGGTTCCTCTTCAGTGCTGACCAGTGGACCCAGGAAATAAGAACCAAGGCGAATGATTATGCTTTGAGCGTTTGATCATGGTAGGAGCCAGACGATTTCTCGTCCAAATTTTCATTTTCGAGTTGTCGAGCATGGGCAGCAGCTTGAATTTGCTCAGCGGCTTCGTCTCCGTCGAACAGGGCTGCGGTCTCCTCGAGGGTGCGGTTCTTAGTCTCAATGACGACTGTCGGAAAGAGAAGTGGTGGATTAGCGAGAAGAAAAGAGGAAGACATTCATCATATACGCACAGAACCAGAGGAAGACAGCCTCGAAGCACAACCAGATGACATAAACGAGGTAATATTTCCAGGCGATGGCATCTGGAGATATATGTTAGCACAAAGAGTAGGATACACGAGTGAATCTGGACGAACCAAGAGCAACAGGGTTGACATATTGATTAAAGATGAGCGATAGGGAAATGGAAAAGTTGAACACGGTGAAGCCCTTGGCACGGATTTGATAAGGAAGAATTTCGACAGTGTACGAAACGATGAGGGGGGTGAAAGCAAGATCGTAAGAGCCGTAGAACAAAAAGATAAACGCGATGACAGAATGGGCGGCACTCTTGTTTCCTGTGTGGGCGTAGACGGCCGAGCAGGCGGTTTGCAATGTGAAAAAAATGATCATGCCTATGACGGAGGTCATGAAGAGGACACGACGGCCAACCTTGTCAACAAGGGAGGAGGCGAGGAGAGCCCAGAACAAATTCCAGATTTGGAGGATACCATTAATCAGGAGCTGTATGGTGGGGTCCTCAATGCCGATGGTAATAAAAACCTTATTAAGGTAGTAAGAAACGAGACCGTTGCCGGACCATTGGGAGAAGAAGGCGAGGGCAATAATGATCCTCATACGGCGCCTATTTCCCGCAGTGGCGAAGAGATCCTTCCACCCAATGGTAGAGGCAACCTGACGGTCAAGATCGATGGCGGCTTTGATTTCCTCGAACTCGTACTTGACAAGGGGATCCTCTTCGTTGCCATCGGCGTGGTAATAGGCAAGGGTTTTCAAGGCTTGCTCACTGCGGCCTTTGCTAACCAACCAACGCGGTGATTCGGGGCAGAACCAAATGAGAGCCACTTGAAGGACCGATGGCAAGGCCTGGAGAGCGGAGGGTAGGCGCCACGCCCAGGTGTTGTGGATCTTAAATGAACCGAAGGTAGTCCAGGCGGCGCTATAAGTTGGTCAGTTAATCACACAGAGTAGTTGGACAAAATGAGCAAACATACACAATAGCGCCCGAGTACCAGAGGGAGTTGTAGGTCGAGGTCAAGGGAGCACGGTACACGGGGTACGAGATCTCAGTGACTAACATGGGAGCGGAAACGGCAGCGAAGGTAAGGCCGAAACCAATGAGGAAACTAAAAGAAAACCATGAGATTAAATTCTAGTTGAAGGGAAATATGAGGAAACTTGCCGAGCACCGATAAACATGCCCACAGAGGTGGATGCTGTTTGAACGATTGTGGCGACACACATAATGGAAGCGCCAATGAAGATGGCAGGACGACGCCCAAGTCCATCTGCAAGGTAAGGCGAGATGGGGTAGGCAGCCAGGGAACCAATATTCTGGGTGGAAATGAGAACTTGCTTGGTTGGGGCAAAGGGATGCTTACTTGAATAGCGTTAAGCAGACCAAGCCTTCCACCAGTGGGTTTGTTGAAGTACTCGGCCCACTGGGTAAGGGATTGCAAACCGTTCATCATGCTTCCGTCGTAGCCATTCGTAGACGACGTAATGAGACTAGTCATTTTGAGCAAAAAATTCTGACGAATATGTTCCGTGGCTCACAGAAGTAGAATCCAGAAGTTGAGGAAAATGAGTCTTTAAGAACTGGGTAAGAGGATGGAAAACATCTCTAGTCGGAGAAAAGCATACCGCCTGTTGTTGTACCACTTTCTGTTGGGGTCAACGAGGTGACTATAAGCAAGGGTAGTGCGTGAGGTTTCGACGGGTCCTGCACCCATTGTAAATTTCGGAATTTGGGAGAAGTGGGAATCTGGTGGGATGGAGAGCGACCATTAAGTCAAATATTTATAACAGCACGATAGCTCGTAATCGCTCGACATGGGAAACATTGATTTTTCCAGAGGTACGCCGTAAGTTTCGAGTTCATTGCTTGGTGCAAGTGTGACAAAATTAAGAAACGCTGTTTACCGATCAGTCGCCACCACTTTCCTTTTTTGGATTCCATTTCCAATCAAACAGTCGTTTTTGTTGTACAAGCCCTCCCTCAAGTGCGTACTAAACATTAAATCACTGCTCTTTCGGACAACTCGTCACCCCGGAGGTCTGTTTCACACCCTAAAAAATTCAACGAGGTTCCTCCAGCTTTGGAGGGCCCGTCCGGATGGGTACTCGATCATCAGACCCCATGGGAGTTGTGGACTTGTCACTTCCCCCGATATATTTCTCGACTCGTGCTACCAGTTCTTGTGGCCATTCTACCTATTCCTATCCATTCTATCTATTCCCATCCATACCCCGACAATGCCCCGCATAGCACGAACTTTCTAAGTATCTTAATCTCAACCCCAAATGAGTGAAACAAGCTCATGTTTCAAGAATAGTTTTCCCGTCGGTGTTTTCTTGTTTTGACAATGTGAGAACCACCGGCATCAAAAGGCCTTGCTCCCGATCCGTCGCCCCAACGACATGTGGGCAACGAAACATGGCCCATGTACTATTTTCACCTGCTGGTCGGCCAAACTCTACGCCAATTATAGCGCTCTCGGCAGCATGATTCTGATTGCGCCAGAAAAAGTGCCGCGAAGGAGCACGAAGGGCTTCAGCCTTATGAGGCACCCCGAGCTTTTCTCCGAATGGAAAGCGTCTAAATTATGGGATTGAGTATGATACAATTCCACGAGCAAAAATAGAGAGGCCCAGAGATCTGCAGATATGTACATACTGAACTAAAATCGCCTGAGCAAGTCCCGAGCATTAACATCTTTCGTGGCGACGGGAAGTTGGTCGGTGGTACTGGCATCGCGCAGCGACTCGACAGTTGGCGTCAAACTGCTGCCGCCGCTCCCACCCAGCTCAGTCTTCTTCTTTTTTCCAAAAGACATCCCCCAACTGCTTGCGAGATTCGCGAAGGCGTTAGTGGTCGTGGTCGTTACTATTGAAGGCGGCGTGGCAACAATGGAAGTCACCGATGGAGGAACAACAGTGCTCTGCGAAGAACCGGACGCCAGAGGGGAAGCCCTCGGGGCTTGATGGGATGTCTTCCTTCGTCTACTCTGATTGTTCATCACGCTCGACATGGCGTCCGTGATGGACTCTTCAGGTGACGGGGTGACTGGAGACATAAAAGGATTGTCCGCTGAGGAAGGCGACGCTGCCATAACTTGGTCGGTGATAGCGGTCGTAGGGGCAGCCTTTGAAGGCTGGGAAGAGGCGACCGACCCCAGAGCAGGTATACGGCCCACCGAAAACCTCGATGTGGTCGATAAGCGTGAAGAACGAGAACCCGGGCGTAAAGGCACAGGGGAGGGAATACTTGGAGTAATGTTATGATTCATAGGAATAGTATTAGTGCTTTGCGGTACCGATCCGGTATGAGGAGATGGAGAGGGTGGCGGTGGCGGTGAAAAGGGAGGCGAAGGACTTCTGTTGTTTTCAGGGGCTGGAGCTGGAGGATTTTCCGTAACCGGTGAAGCTTGAGCGAGAAGACGTGATAGAGAGGATGGCCGAGCGGTGGGTGAACTATTCGAGCGCCCTCGCACCGGGAACAAATGCGAATTAGGGTGCGTCACAAGAAACGTATCCTCGACTTCTCCTTCAGGTGGACCCGGTGGAAGGGCGGAAGGACTTAGTTTGGGTGGAAACACATCCTTTGGTTCATTACTCTCGCCAGAAGATATCTTTCTTGATGATAATCGCCGTTTGTTATGGGTGGGTTGCGTCCAATCTTCGACTTCCAGCATATAGTACTTGACGCCATCTCCTAAACCGTATGGGTTGCTTGATGGATCCTAATCAGGTGGATTACGGTCAGCATTACGGAGGAATGTCGTATCTCTGTCGAGGAACGCACTTTTTGATCAACGACACGTTCAGTGATAGATGTTATTCTGGCTACTATCCACTCGCGAGTCTTGAGCTGCTCGGCCAGATGACCAGTGGCTTGCAGAAAGTAATGGGGAAATGACACTGAAAATCCGAAGTGAGCTCAGGCGAAACTTCGGATCTTCAGAATAAATAGATTGACAACTGACCGTTGAAAGCTGCCCAGGGTTTACTAACTGAGTTGCGGGTGGGTAGAAATAGCGCAAGGTCACCTTTGGCGAAATTCCTGAACGAGATTTTGCCTTTGGATCGCTCCCGATACTCTTTACATTGCTTCTGCCACTTTCGGATAGTCGTGCCTGTCTTTGTCACAGCCTCCAAGAAATGATCATGATCAAACTCTCGGAGAATATCCAGGGCAGCAGTCGGATCGCCAGGATCGATAGGGGAAGGTTCGTCATGTTGCGCGATGACGTTGTGTCGAAACGATACAGAAAATGTTGATTCAGAGAGATTGTTTGAAGCACCATTGTGACGGGTAGAGTTCGGATGAATAGCGGTAGACTGGGCTGTATGAAGTGCTTTTACATGCGAATTCCGGAAGCTGATCGCGACGTCAAGGATCTGGGCTATGAGCCTATTGCTGTCCTCCATGCGAGTCTCGAAATCGTGCTGGGACGCACGTCCCGCTTTGAGGTCATCGCGCAGCAGCCGTTCGACATGTCGAGCTTCACGAAGCTCATGAGTGACCCGTTGCAATTCCTCTCGAAGCCCCACTGCGTCCGCGTTTGCCACCTCAAGGTCACCCCGCAGATCCTTCAGCTGCCTTTCGTTATGCCCCAGCACCGCCTGTAGCTCCGAAAACTGTCGGTCGAGCACCGCACGATCACCGTCGGCCTCAGCGATCTGATCACGAATAATCCTGTCATGCTCAGACGCCTGGGCCTTGAGCAGCTTATCCTTCTCCTCGCTCGCCTTCTTCAGAGCATGAACCACGTCCTCGCTCTCCGAACGCGCCGCCTGGATCTGGATCTCCAAATCCTCTCCTCTCGCCCGAGCCTCCTCCAAGTGCCTCAAGCTATTCGTCTGCTCCTCCAGCAAATTATTAACCAGGTCCGCATTCTTCTTCTCCAACGCCTTGACCTCCTCGAAATCCAACTGTGCCTGCGAAAGTTGCTGCCTCAGCATCTCTGCCTCCTTTGTTTGCTCTGTAGCATCCGCCAGCGCACGCGCGATCTCCGTCCGCTGCTTCGACATATCCGCCGAAAGCTCTGTGTTCCTTTCCTCTAGAATGCGCCGCGCAACACCCTCACTCTCCATCTGTGCTCGCACCTGGTGCAGCTCGCGCTCCAACCGAGCCGCCCGTTCTTGTTCCAGAGTCAGCGAGGACTTGGACTCGGATGACGAGTTCCTCAGTTTATGTATCTCCGCTTGCAGTGCAGCTTTCTCCGTCTGGAACACATTCTCTTGCTCTGCCTTCGATTCTTGTGTCGTGCGAAGCTCCTCCGCGAGTTCTTGGATTGCTCTGTCTTCTGCTTCAGTAGCTAAAAATACCTCCAAAATAAATAAAAATATCGCAAGATAAATACTGATACGGACTTACACAATCTACGAACTTGCGAGATCCTCGATTGCGAAAGAACTATGATGATTAGAAATTTATTAGTATCACCCAGTTACAGGAGCCCGTGACCCCATGAAATGAGAATTAAAACTCACGTGAACGCTCAGCAATCTTGTCGAAGCCCAATTCCAAATTATCCATCTTGCCAATCAATTTTTCCAGAGAAGCGCGACACTCTGTGATTGCTTGAGCGGCAGTAGGCGCATCACTCGTGCGGACGTAGGATTCTAGTTCATCCAAAATATGTGATACATCTAGGGACAAGAATTAGTTTTCAATGATGACAGGGGGGTTTAAGACAATTGGATAAGGGCACTTACGGTCAATGTCTGACCTCTCAAATGAATATGCTGAGTCCAAACCACCAGTGGGAGAAAAATCGATGAAAGGAATAGGGTCGTCCATGCCCCGAATCTCGAACGGAAGCAGGCCCCCGACTTCTCCACGGTAAACTTGACGACGCTTCTTTTCGCTGGCCCTGCATCCAACGAATTGAGTAGCAACTTTTGTAACAAAACCTTAGATGCATACGAAAGTTTCGCCATAATCTCGAGTATACTTTGTGAGCGCTGATAGAAAAACCTCGCTGTTGAAATACATATCAAAACCTCCTCGACTGGCAAAAGCAATGCAAAAAAAAACGCACAAAACTCCTTCCGTCGAACAACTTCAACGATGGTCGCCCCATAAGCGTACAACATATTGTGTAGACGTTGGATATGCGGGAAGCTCGTCTTCGCACGAAAGCTGGCTTGCAAGGTTGCAAGAAGGGGCGGAAGATGGATGATCTCATTATTCAGGCTGCTGATATGACGCAAAGCCGTTATGCATTGATGAGTATAAAGGTTCTGTGCTGTGTTGGTCAAAAATAGCACGACGGTAAGGTCGAGAGAAATTACCTTCTTGTTGGTGAGCTGTTGTACTTCTTGGCGATGGAGACTGTCGAGATGTCGTAAATCTTTCCAAAGTATATTAGTGGATCTGATAGCTTGAATTCATCAATCGGAGATACCTTGCAGGAGGAGGTCAGCATCGGAAGCGGGGCCTATGGGACGATCTCAGTAATAATAAAATCTATTTTTGCATGACGAACTTTCGAGAGCGGCTGCCGCATCAGTGATCCTATCAAGGAGATCTTGCGACCGACGGAAGCACCCATTTGCTTCATCGAACAGACTTCAATGAAAGGTCAACTCAAGCGCGAAAGGGAAAAGAATAGGATACACACCTGACGTTCGAAGCCGTGGTTCGAACTTTATCAGCTCCCTCCTTGACCTTCGTAACCGACTGCTCGGTATGATTGAACCGAACCTTCAGTTCCTCTACGCTCCATTAACAACAAACATCTGAACTAAAAGATAGAACGAGCTTACCATGCGTGTGTGTACATGTATCCGCGACGTTCTTCATCTTCTGCCTGGAGACGTAATCCCCAAGCACACGCTGGGGATCTCCAGCTTCAATGGCCATCCTCACCGCAGCGGAGCAAAACTCCACATGTACCCCCACTCTCGAGATCAACTCCAGGTCAGTCTCCAGCCCATTCAGTAACGATGCCTGTTTCTCGAGTTCGGAGCGTGCTCCGCCCGCAATTCCATCGAAGGTTTCGGAGATGGCGAGGACGTGGAAGTCAAGGTTTGTGGAAGCTATTTGAAGCGCGGTATGTTGCCCACGGAGGGACTGCAGAAACTTTTGTATGTTTTCATGGTGTATTTGAGATGCACGTGCGTAAGAAGCAGCCAGTTGAGCGTGCCGAATGGGGGGTGTTGCAGTGGCATCTGTGTCATAGATTAGAGCTGCCGTTATCCTTGGATTCCAAGCAACTTACCTTCTATGGGAGTGTGTAATGGCGGCTCATGGTGGAGTTCTTGAAGAACAGAATCGATATCATAGTCGAGGTAGAACTTGTTGAATACAAAGATAGTCTGCGAGGAGTTAGCTCGTGAACAACAGCTAAATCACGAACACACACCTGGTCTTGGGCACTTCCCAAGTCACGAATATTGCTATTCGTCAATCGTCTCCCGTCCGAAAGATATGCTATCGCAGCATCCTCCTCGATTCCAATCTCCTGATGCAGGAAAAGCTCGAGGCTTCCAATCCTGAACCGAGATAAGTTAGGCGCTGCCACGCGTTGAACACGTTGATGACTCACCCCTCGATATCTCGTACAGACGCATTGACCTATGCATGCCGTACCCTTTAGATAATATGTAGAGCAGTTTAGCATTGAACGCACTTGAGACACCTGGCCGTCCTCTGCCTGACAAACCGTAATCATATGAATTGCCCCAAGATGAGTATAGTAAAAGCGGAGTGATGGTTGATTAGAATTGAAAAGAGTAGATCAGTGCATTAAACAAGCCTGGTGAAATGGTCGAAGGTGAAATGGTCAAAGGCTCAGAACAAGTGCTGTAGTTCACGAACGGAAACAACGTAATTACTGGGTTAAACTTTGCCCACTTCCAAATAAGGCATCTCTTTGAGCAAGAATCATTATTTATATATATAACTTTGGCCTCAAATTTTTGTTTTCGATTCAAAATCAAAGGAAATCTAGTCATTGGATTGACGCGACACTACCCGCCCACAAAGCTTTACTGCGCATAAAATCCGCTCCCTCAGCGGAAGGACAATTGCCGGTCGTTAGATTCACAGACGAAACAAAACCAAAGGGTATTAAATGCAGATTGAACGTCATGAAGTCAAAAGGAAGGTCGCCCTCTATTACATCTGCGAGACTAGAAAACAGTCAATGAGATGAAATATAACCCAAGAGTCAGCTCACCGACAAAGTCGACCCTATACTTGTCGTAGTCCTCAAACACAATGCCTAGCCAATCACGCTTATCCTCCCAGACAACGACCCTCTCGTCATCAGTTAGCTGGTTCAAATACCCCATCGCCAACACCCTTGCCGGCGTCGTACACTCCGGTTTGCCACATATCACAAGCTCCAGCGCCTCCAGTGTCCGTGCCTTCAAGATGCAAGCGACCTGCGCAACTGCCCACTGCGGGCCCATACTCGTGGCATCGAGAATTCTCCTCAACTTGCGCAACGAGGGATAACACACAATATCCCGCACCTCGTCGTCCCGCATGTACGTTAACACGCTCGTAAACTGCACCAACTGCGGTCGTTGTTTGAGGTTCTGTATGCGGAAAGTTCCATGCACCGGGCCGAGTGTAAGGTTTCGCAGAGACGAAGGGATGACATGCTCAAGGGTATGCCATTTGAATTGATCGAGGTCCAATATGGTAAGGTTCTGCAAGGAGGTACTTAACCACAGTATTCGAGAGATCACCGTCACAGGCCAGTTGGTCGAAGAGTATTGGAGGTCTCCAGGGTCAGAGGGTGTAGGTCCGATGTACATGTCTTGGATGAGGCGAAAACGCGTTTCCATGTGGTCATTGGGGATGTCATGCGAAGACAAAAATTTCGAGAGCTGGTCAGCTTTGGTGAACTTGACTGAGTGGTAGAGAAGGGGCAAGATCCAGGAATAACATTTTCGGGAAACCAAGAGGAACTTAAGAGGTGACATCGTTGGGAGATCGACGCTCGCCCAAATGAAAACTGGAGAAAAATGTGTAAGATGAGAACCGCCGAATGTTATAGATGAACGTACTCTGGGAGCGACGTCAATGTCGTCGTCGATGTAGGGAGAAAAAAACTCACATTTCGAATCAATTCGACCGGAATAACCGGCTCTGGGTCCACGTTGGAATGGTTGCTTTCAAGCATATCTAGGAAGATAATGATGATAGCAATGACGATAAGAGGAAACGAAGGATGATCGTCACGATCACGAGGAAAGCGTGGTTGCGTCAAGTGATCAATCTAGGTAGAGTAATACACCGCACTTCCTCCAACACATCAGGATCTAAATGAATCTATTCGCCAAAGAATTGAAAACAACAGAACTAATCAGAGGCCTCTTCTGCTGCCGCCGCCTTTAGCTTGGAAAGCTCCTTCATCCGTCGGATATAACTAGAGTGAGTTTGAAACGCAAATTAGCACAAGCAAGAGAACGGGGACCAAATGGCGGCGTACTCGTCGTATTGGCACCTAAGTGGGACGGGATGGGAAAATATCACTTTTGTGAGTTCTACGAGGGGGTGACGAGGAGGACATGGACTGACTTCTCGTATACGTGACGCTCGTGCTCGCATTCCCAAGTTTTATACAAGTTCTCCTTCCGGCAGACGTTCAGCGGAATGAGCAAACTGTAGTTTGGTATGGGTCCAGTTGTTCAATAAGTCCGCAGGTAGTTCAAGGTGTATATTTGACAACCACATATGTATGGTTGCATGTTTAATTGATTGTTACGAGAATGCCGACGAGCAATAGAGAACAGAAATTGTTGAAGGAGAAATGAGAACCTCGAAAGTCAGCATCAGGCATAACTGTTTACTCTGCAAACACGTACGCGGAACATGAATCCCTCCAGCCTAGTGGCACTCTGTGCGCCTTGAGTTCTGCCTGAGATGCTGTTGTCGACGATGCCATTGGGGCTTGTGCTCAATGGTTTTGTTGGCGGAAGTCGGGTGTAGAGAACAGGAAATGTTCCCAGGGCCGATGTTGAAACCGAAGTCAACACCCTCTAGAACAAATAACCTCAAGAGAAGGCAGACAAGCCTGAGGAACCAATCTTTCAACTTTAACTATCATCGTCTGCCTAATCCTTCAAATTCAAGGTTCAATTCATTCCTTTACCACAGCTTCGCCTCATAATCCGAATGCAAAAATTCGCGTCCTGATTAAACCAAGCGCAACGAATTGTCACTGGCCTCGAACTCACCAGTTTATATTCCGTGAATTATCAATCCCGAGTCCATTGTGGAGGTATCTTGCGAGGTGTGTTGTGATACAATAATGAGCTGGGCCCTGCGTCGCCAGTTTAATTTCCTGTCATAAGGCTTGAAAGGAGTTGAAAGGGGTGTACTTGAATAACCGTCAAGGTGACTTGCCATTGTTCCTCTGTGATCCCCAACATACTGCGAAGCATTTACGGGAGCTCGGACACCCTGCGACAGTCCACAACGATGTACTCGGCAACCACTGTCCTTCAAGGCTTTTCAGTTCTGTTTGCGGTCGTACTTGGATAGTTTCTACGATTCTTGGATGCTTGCAACTGCAGATGCCAGAGAAGGATGCCATCCTGGTCATGAACACTAGAGTTGTCGAGCTCGGTAGGCTTAATTTCATAACACTTCGTTCTAGCTTCCCTCACATATTGGCATTCAACTTCTCCTTTTCGAGGCGGCGCAGCTTCTTGGGAATATCACCGGACTTCCAGTTCCCAGCTATTAGGAAAGGACGCCTTCGTTAATTCCGAGCAGCTAATTGATGATCTCGTGGGTGTCCATTGGTTCCAAGAACTTCCTTGCTTTCATCGGATTCATTGATTTTCTTGTTATTCCATTTCGAGTCGACAACAGGACTCTGGATGTGCTCTGTCGGGGTTTTCTTTCTTCTGTCAGTTGGTACATATACATGACGAAATATCTATTCTTCTGTTCACGATCTTTTGACCCTGCCTGGAAAATAATGGCTTCAATGGGCGATCATCGAGCTACTGGCAAGGTTGGATAGACGGAGAAGGTGAGGTCATAAAGGGGCGCTGTGGGGTTCGTGTGGTCCGGTGTGGTTGATAACACCTGGCAGGGTGTGGATATGCTACTCATCTGGCCGATTTACATAGTCGGGATATCACAGAGAACGGGATTTCACCAGGCAGGATTACGGATCGCATCCAGCTCCTGGGGTCTCCCACTCCACATATATAGTCTCTGAGCCTATTGTCCTCCTCACGCCATACTACCTTCAAACCTGGAATCTCCTCTAACATCTCGGTATCCATCGGGACATCTGAAGACATGTGCCAACCAGTGAAGTCAAATACTTCGATGGGCATTGTTGGCGGACGCAGGGAGACGAGACACGCGGGGATGATGAATGATTGTAATTGTTGTTGTCCAGGACCCCTTTTCTAAACTTGCTAAGTCCTGCCATCATTGGACCGTGGCGCTCCCGCCTACCGTAGCTGGCCTATAATATGATACCCGGTTCATAATGCCGATGACCATCTACAATGCATTTTGGGTGCTCATAACGACTGATAGGATTTTCCACAATTTACTGATGCTGATACTCGCTTAGATTTTGTGCATCAAAGGTTTTTGAAGGTCTCCCCTATTTTAGATACCAGGTACTCCTAGATCCCAATCTGAGGGGCGATGAACATTTATGGAAGAACAGAAACAGAAATAGGTGTTTATTGACAACGCGTTACATAGGATTATGTTACAATACATGACGTTCAAGTGAGCTGGAGAAACTACATAGAGTGGAATGGTGGGGATATTATATATAGGACTTGTGGCGCACAGTGTGTTACGAGTTGTCGGGCAAGCTGTGCTGTGGGAGGTTATTTTTACCATCCTCCCTCATGCGTATCCCCTATACCATTTCCCACCCTCCCACACGCATCCCAAAATTCCTCTGCGCGATTTGGCGAGTACAGTGTTGTTGACAATGCGCATGGCGTGTCGTCATGGTCCGTGGGTGGATTTTGGGTTGTCAGTGTCATTGTTGTTGGTGAGATCTGGTGGTGGCTGTGAGGAAGTCCATGACTGTACGCCTACGAGAGGAATTTCGGGATGCGCAATGGGCAGTGGGGTAACTGGAATGCTGGGTGATGTTGATTCAGCTCGCATCCCTTGAAAGGGGAGGGGCTTCTGAAGCAAGATCACCTATATCAAGAATTAGTATTGGATAAACATGAATTACTTATCTTCTGAGTTTCCGAGTGAGCAGGTCGCGCTGGTCGAGCACCGTCATGGGAGTGAAAGCTGATGATATAATCATTTAAAACTCCGCTCAGTATCAGAATGAGTATCCCACACCAAAATGAGTGGACCTTATAAATAACACCTGTTCGGATTGGTTCTTGTACTTGATCACGATCAACGTGAAGGCTGTGGTCGGATGCAGCGGTACGAACACTTTTGTTATCTCTTGCTCTCACCGACATGACAGACAGACAAATTCAGCCCTCTAAGGGAATATTCAAGGGCGTAAAAAAGTGGTTAACGAACCCAATTAGCAAGTCTCCTAGCAGGTCAACTTCCTCTCAGCCTTCTGCCTCTGGACAAGAGAATCGGAGTGGAGAACTATCTCCGGTTCAACACGCTATCATATCGTCGGGGCGTCAATGTATGGACCCCATCATTGGCACTTTAGTTGCTCCAAGCCAGCAAGGTATGTTTCATGCGTCGTTGTACCCTGGACAAAGCGCTCAGCCCAGCGTGCAGATCATCGCACCCCAGCCCAGTTATCAAGATCGCAGCCATCCTCCGTAATTTCAGGCTTATCTGGATCTTTAGTGGCTCACGGTTCGAGGCTTTCAAAGCGTATGGTACTCGTTGAATTGATGGGTATTCACAGATCAACCCAACACCGCAACTCAGGATAGCGCTGGCTCGGTCAGTCCTACTCAACCTTGTGGTATGAGTACTTGACATTCATCGCCCAATCGGGGTTGCATACTCACTGCCTAAACGCTTCTCAAGGAACCGTCGGTGACCTTTCCGGGACACAAGCTGATCCAGAAAAATGGACAAGTCGTGCTCTATCGACTGCGAAGGACATCGCTGTAGTCACATGGAGTTTCACAGAGATGCTTCTCAACAGGCTGCCAGATGCGGTAGATGCAAATCCAGCCAAGATAGCTGTCGGTATTGTAAAGATTGTCCTCCAGATAAAAGATGTGCGTCACTGTTCTTCGCACCGTTGCCTGACTAACAGATTACAATGGATACCAGGAAGTGAAAGGCAACATGGATACGGTTGACCGACGGATCCTATCGACGGTGGATCAACTTCACACTGTGGAGGAAGCACTGGCTGGCTGGGCACCGAATAACGCGGAGGAAAATCAAGGAATAGAACTGTATAAAACGTAAGCATGCCTTTTCCTCTGGGCTGAAATTGACGAGTAGACAACTGTGTAGGACTCTAGAAAAAGAGTGGAGAAACTTAATCGCACTCAAGAAGCAGTCGCTTATCAGAAAGATTGCGGAACATAAGGAGGACAAGCGGCGGATCGCGGAGATTTTCGAACGCATCAATCAGGCCAGGGAGCAACTTGTTGTACGTATTTGTCTGATTGCTATTTTTTTTTGTGTTTCATTGCTTCTCCCATCTGTTTAGGTAGTGACTGGTCTCCAAGTCCACAGGGCTGTACATGCAATTCAGGGGGACCTCGCAGTATGCAATCCCGCCTTTTCAAATTTGATTCCATGCTCATTCCTCTAACAGAAATTACTCCTGCAGCTACTCAAGGCTTCGCATACCGCTGACCACAAATACAAGCTAGAGGGTGAAAAACGGCAGTTGTTGCGTCGTGCAGTCTGCATACCTGGAACCCGCGTCCGTATATTACACGACATCGTGAGATGGGCCAATGATACCTCATCGGAAAGCGAGAGTGTTTACTGGCTCTTCGGTCAAGCTGGATCAGGGAAGAGCACTATCGCCTACACTATTGCCCGCCGTTTCGACTTCGAGTTTGCTCGTGACTCCTACGACACGATCATTTTGGGAGGTAACTTCTTCTGCTCACGCCAATTCGACGAGACGAGATTTGAAACCCGCATCATTCGTACCATTGTATACCACCTGGCCCTCAGGTGGAAACCATTCGCAGACGCTTTGAATGGTTCCGGAAAGTTCGACACTGTCAATCAGAATGTCTGTGCTCAGCTCAACGGCCTCCTGGTTGAACCTTGGGAGCAGGCTAAATGCGCAGACCCATCAAAGTCACCCCGTTTTCTCATAGTCATCGATGCCCTTGACGAAATAGATGGAACGGGTGGTTCGGAGTTTTTGCGCGACTTACTTGATGTCATCAACAAAAAACGCTTACTGGGTCTCAAGTTCTTTGTTACCAGTCGACCAGACCCAAATCTCGTCACTCATCTGCAGACCTTTGAAGACAAGCGGTTATATCGTCTCGAACAAGTAGCGATTGAGGAAGCCCAGGCCGACATCACGACCTACCTGAATGCAAACCTTCCGCACTTCGTGGATCGTCCAGAAATGGAGAATCTTGTAGCACAGGCAGCTGGCTTGTTCATCTACGCCGCAACAGTCGTGAAGTATTTGGAAGGGTATGAACCACTGGAGCAGAAGGAGCGCCTGCGTATGCTCCCTTCCATCTCTGACTCAGCCATCCCGCAAGCCTCAGAGGAGATACCATTGCTTGATGGCCTATATTTGCAAGTCCTTTCAGATGCATTGCGCAGTTTCAAGGGTGATTTCTTTATGCACAGGCTCCACATCCTGCATACCTTTCTCTGCACTGCAGAGCGTACATCAACATCCCTTGTTGCCAAACTTCTCTTTTCTTCCAATGAGATCAACCCTGCATTTTCATACACCACAATCGCTGATAAAGTTCTTGCAGGCCTTCATGCTGTGCTCTACATTGAGAACGATAAAGTCCTCTCATACCACAAATCTTTTGCTGACTTTATCTTTGACCGGAATCGGGCAAAGGAATTTTGGTGTGATCAAGCAAAACACCATCAACTCCTCACTGGCCACTGCTTTCGTGTCATGGAGGCTGGGTTGAAATTCAACATTGCAAACATCATATCATCATTTTTACTTGATCATGACAATTCAGCACTTCCAGATGCAGTCAAGCAGAACATTCCTCCTGTCTTGAGCTATTCTTGCCAAAACTGGGATCACCACCTCTCAGCTGTCACTTTGACTAATTCTGATACCCTCTATTATATCCTATCAGAATTCCTTCAGCTTCGTGTACTATTTTGGATTGAGGCCATGAACCTCCTGGGTTCACGTGGCCAGTGTCATCAAATGCTTCAAACAGCATATGAGTGGGTTGTCAAGTTGCAAGTGAGTTGTTTTGTTAACTGAATAATTCATAACCAACTTGCCATAACCTTTAGGACAAATCACTGTTAGCAGAAAATCTCAAGGAGGCTCGATCTTTTGCCCTATATTTCAGTGGGAGTGGTGCTTCATCATCAACACCACACCTCTATATCTCTGTATTGGCAACCTGGTCACAGAACTCAGAACTCTGTCAAGGCTGGAAGAGGCACTTTCCAGGCATTCCAGGTTTTACCAATGCCCTGCTGGGTGGCACATTATTGATGACACTCAACCTAAATATTTCAGTGAATGTGGCTGTGTTTTCACCAGATGGTAAATACATTGTCTCTGGCTCAGATGACAAATTGGTGCGGGTCTGGGATGCATCAACAGGTGACCAGTTGAAGGTGCTCAAGGGGCACACAGATTTGGTCAAATCAGTTGCATTTTCCCCAGATGGCAAAAAAATTGTCTCTGGCTCTTATGACAGATCAGTGCGAGTTTGGGATGCATTTACAGGTAACCAGTTGAAGGAGCTCAAGGGTCACACAAATAGGATTAGATCAGTCACATTTTCACCAGATGGCCAATACATTGTTTCTGGTTCTTATGACAGAACAGTGCGGGTTTGGGATGCATCACTGGGTGACCAGTTGAGAGAGCTCAAAGGCCACACAAATTTGATCAGATCAGTAGCATTTTCACCAAATGGCAAACACATTGTCTCTGGCTCAGATGATGAATCAGTGCGGCTCTGGGATATGTTGACAGGCAACCAGTTGAAGGAGCTCAAGGGCCACACAGATTGGGTTAGATCAGTGACATTTTCCCCAGATGGCAAACACATTGTCTCTGGTGCAGATGACCGATCAGTGCGAATCTGGGATGCATCAACAGGTGACCAGTTGAAGGAGCTCAAAGGGCACACAGATTTGGTCAGATCAGTTGCATTTTCCCCAGATGGCAAACAAATTGTCTCTGGCTCTTATGACAGATCAGTGCGAGTCTGGGATGCATTGACAGGCAACCAGTTGAAGGAGCTCAAAGGTCACACAGATTTAGTTATATCAGTCACCTTTTCTCCAGATGGTAAACACATTATCTCTGGCTCAGATGACAAGTCAATGCGGGTCTGGGATGCATCAATGGGTGACCAGTTGAAGGAGCTCAAGGGTCATATAGATTCAGTCAGATCAGTCACATTTTCTCCAGATGGAAAAAACATTGTCTCTGGCTCAAATGATGGATTGGTATGCATCTGGGATGCATCAACAGGTGATCAGTTAAAGGAGCTCAAGGGCCACACAAAAGGGGTCAGATCAGTTGCATTTTCACCAGATGGCAAACACATTGTCTCTAGCTCTAATGACAGATTGATGTGGGTTTGGGATATGCCAACAGGCACCCAGTTGAAGCAGCTCAAAGGCCACACAAATGGGGTCAGATCAGTTATGTTTTCGCCAGATGGAAAACACATTGTTTCTGGATCAGATGACAAATCAGTGCGGGTCTGGGATCTGTCCACAGGCAACCAGTTGAAGGAAATAAAGGGCCACACAGATTGGGTCAAATCAGTTGCATTTTCACCAGATGGAAAATATATTGTTTCTGGTTCTGATGATAAATCAGTGCGGGTCTGGAATGTATCAACAGGCAACCAGTTAAAGAAGCTCAATGGCCACATAGATTCAGTCAGATCAGTCACATTTTCACCAGATGGCAAACACATTGTCTCTGGCTCAGATGATGAATCAGTGCAGGTCTGGGATGCATTAACAGGCAACCAGTTGAAGGTGCTCAATGGCCACACAAATTCAGTCAAATCAGTTGCATACTCACCAGATGGCAAATACATTGTCTCTGGCTCAAGTGATGAATCAGTGCGAATCTGGGATGCATCAACAGGTGACCAGTTAAAAGAGCTCAATGGCCATACAGATCTGGTCAGATCTGTTGCATTTTCCCCAGATGGCAAACACATTGTTTCTGGTGCAGATGACAAATCTGTGCAGGTCTGGGATGCATCAACAGATGACCAGTTAAAAGAGCTCAAGCACCACACTAATTTAGTCAAATCAGTCATTTTTTCCCTAGATAGCAAACAAGTTGTCTCTGGCTCAAATGATGATTTGGTGCCAATGTGGCATTCGGGGCCTCTGTATATCCAGGAAAGGATATTGGACTCCAATCATCCTAAGCACTACACAGGATGGCTTCTTTCACCTGACCATCATGTCCGTCTTATGTTTGTCCCCCCCCAGGCTCTTTTACCTAACTCTTCCAATATTCTCACTATGCCACACTCTGCTCGTTCCTATGTTGACTTCACTGATGCAACCCTTGGACCTCAATGGAAGAAATGTTATCATACATATGTGTAGTTCCTGCTTCATTTATCATGGTTATAGTATGATATTGCCCAATACTAATATCAGGATGTTCATCACCATCTTTGACAAGGTAGTATGTTTGATTTGTCTCTCTTCCATTTCTTCATTCCTTTATATTAAAGGAAACCTACAAAATATTTCCTTTATATTGTACCTTTTTTTTTTTTTTTTCTAACTTGTGGCATCCTATTACAGTCATAACCCACAAACCTGATCTGAACCTTGGAGTTCCCTTGAGGTTAAGAACATGCACTCTGATGGCCTTGGACATGATGAATTGATGATGAACTTTAAGGATAACACATGCTCACAGAAAGAGTCCTCATGTATTCAAGAGTGAGCCATCTGTGAAGTACAATTAGTATACATAGGACAAGGGTACTTGGGTATTTGAAAAAAATATAAAGGGTCAATTTTTTCAGTTTAGGTAGACTAACTAACTACATAATCAGGCACAATTCCTAATATGGTAATATGACATCACTTTCTGGGCCCTTTCCTGGCTTGTTCCCCACACCTCATAAATCTGCTTCATTTGCACTTGTGTGAGGGCTATACACTGGTAATGAGGCTACATATGTCACTGTGAGTCAAATTCATATCCTAATAAGTGCACTTCATATCAGGTTACTGACACTTGAGCTTGACTTGAGTTGAGCAGGGTACCAGTGTGACAAGGCTCTTTGTGTTTGTTGGAAAAAGCCAAAACCCGTTACAATGAGCTGTAACGCAGTGTAACACCAACCAAACCAGTTACGAAAATCACCGGTCATCACGCATTCGAGCTAAAGCGTTGTTCACTCTAACAGGGTTATTATGCTGTCACCCGGTGTTCCAACGGGTTCCAACACTACAAATGACCATTTATACTCAATATAAAGGGTATCGAGAACACATAGTGTGAGTCAATAACCCTGCTACAACTCCCTGCCTTGCCTAAAAATCCCAAAAAATCACCAATCACACCATTTTACAAAAAGGTGGATTTGGATGTGGGTTGGGCCGTATGTTTGTCACAAATTGAACCAATGGCAACGGCATTGGAACGGCCGTTGTCACAGAAAACCGTTAGAATGGGTTTATTAAAAGTCCGACATTGGTATCAAGTTGGTATTTAGGGGCTTTTCAGATGCTTTTATATCATTATGCACTTTATATCATGTCCTGCTGTGCTAAATCAAGCTACAGAGGTCAGAATTTGTCCAAAATTGGGGGGTTCCATTTTTTTTTGCAGCCAGAAGCCAGACTAACTAACCAGGCTCACATCTGGCATTATGATACCCAAGTACAGTCATCCACCGGCTAATGATACAGTGAAACTTTAAAAATAAATTTTAAATTTGACAACACACCTTTTTGTAAAAATCACTTTATAATAAATTCATATAATACCATAAGTTTGCGCTCTCCAAATTTCAGAATATTTGGATGTGTTCCTGCTTAGATATGGCCTAAAAACAGGTGTATCATTGGGTGGTAGCTGTGTTTTTGGCCAAGTCTGTGAAACATCCATTTTTGAATGAGATATCCTGGGCCCATAATTTATCCAATCTTCTTCAAACTATGGGTGTAGATAGATAGTATGTACAGGCTTCAAGGAGAATTTGTTTCATGAAGAAATATTATTTTTTGAAGATGTTATTAACATTACAAAAGTGTATCATTGGGTGGTGGTGTATCATTAGCTGGTGGATGACTGTACCCTGGTCCCTTGACATAGGATCCTGGAAATAAACACAAATTACTCAATTTTAACCCAACTTTGCTATTGTAAACATACATAAAGAAACCTGATAATCTCTACAGACAAGGGGAGGTCTTAGTGATGCCCCACAGATTCCTGCTGGATTCTGGTGGATTCTGGAGGAATGAAATTTGGCAAAGAGCTCTGCCAATATTGCCATTCCTGTTGTTCCTCATTCTGGTGGAATCCTTGTGTTCCAGAATTGATACTGGAATGTTCCCTGGAATTCACCAGAACAGAATGCAACCAGAATGATTTTTCCAGAATGGTATTTAATTTTTAATTCAATTAACTAGTTAATTAATAATTTATTGTGTTGATTATTAATAATTACAATGTTTGGCAACCACCTGTTGCCAAAGATTGTCCCATCACATTCTTTCCACCCACCACCACCATCCTACAACCCAGCCACCACCGCCGTCACCATCATTCCATTGTTGACCACCCCGTTTGTCACCACTGGCGATGCCACATGATCGATGACCCCGTGACGGGCTCTTCATCATGCACGCCAATCGGGGTCACGGATTAGCCTGTGGGCTGAAGTACGTTAACTACATCTGTTCCTCTTGAGTTGAATTGATTCGCCTCGTAGTCCTAACCACTTCATGGTTGTCGACATGGTCATCCAACCTTCAATGAACGCCTATCCTACATGATGTGCGTCATCTCGCTCACACCATTTTATTTTTCATTTCTAACAGGTCATCTGGTAATTTATCAAAGGGCGTTCACTCGGTTCGGTTTCCTCTCGGCGATATTCGTGCGGCACCCCAGCTCGCCATTCACGCCACTTCAATCAAAGTAGATTGACCATCGGCTCAAGTATGTCAAACAACTCTTTTCTCCTGAACTGAAATTGATTCGCCTCCTTAGTCCTAACCACCATTGATAATTCGAATGGCCAGCCTCAACTTCCACGCGTTCAGTCGATAATCGCATTCTCAACGGTTCGTCTCTTTCCCGCCAACCACACAGCAAGATATTCATATCTTGTAGCCACTCTCGACGTCAAGCTATCATCAACCAAATCGCTGTCGAGCCACCAGATGTTTGCTTTTTCCAAGTCACTCAATCCATATCTCATATATGTCAATGGTATTTATCGCCTTTCTATTTCTTCCTCCTCCACCATTCACATCTCATTCGTCAGCACTCTCTCCGTCTTTGAAAGAGTCGTCGGATTGTCGTCGGAGATAGTCAGTGTGGGGCTATGGTCGGTAAGACGCATCTTCTCGAATCTACTACGCATGAAGGTGCCGCTGCCCTTATTCGGCCTCGGCCATGATGGGGCATGCACCTTCCGCGGAGCGCCTCTACCCCGCGTGGGGCAAGCATGAGCTCCAGAGTTCACATTTGTGAGGCGTCTCCACCCTAAATTCGGCTTTGGCTATGACTGGGGCAGACGCTTCTGTGAACTTCGTGTGTTTTCATTGGCAGATAGTCGTCTTGCTTTCTGTGGCCTTGCGCTGCTATTAACGCGCCTTCTGTATGCTTCGATGCGCTGAGAAATGCCACCTTTATCTTTATATTTCCGACTTCTATTGGCCTTCGCAAGTCCAAAGCGGCCTCGAAAAAGAACGAATGAATTGTGTACCTGCGGAATTCATTTTCACTTGTCCGATGTTTACGGCTTTCAATCTCTCGTTCTCGCGTGGTGCTCAAGTCCTATTTATGGTATTCACTTAGCTCCCTATTATAATCTATTCGATGTATTCCCCATGAGTCTATATGATTTTAATCCGACCTCAGCCTGACTTCTGCGTGACGAAGACACAGAGAATTTTGGCATAAGGCCGACTAGGGGCATTGCAAGAATACGCGGGCCTGACTAAAAAAACATTTACATGACTTTTCTAGGAGGAGAGGGCTGGCTGTTTGCCTGACCTTCACCTTACAATCACGTTGTATTCACCGTCAGGTTCCGGTACCAGAACCGACAGGCATGTCATGTAAATTGCGATTTGACGATTCCTTGCCGTTTACCCGACCTTCACCCTAATTTCTTTTTTACTGAGACGAAGATCGACGAAATTGGTCACCTGATCCGGCATGTGATGGGAGAAATGAGCACTATTACTCTTTGAATCAACTTGGAATCATTCCCCACTCCCAATGTCGATACGGTTGAGAGACTCCCAAGCAGCTTTTTCGCCGTCTGCTACGAACGCCATCCGCAGGACATACGGCGGTCGCTGTGTGATTTGCCTAACACGCACCCCAACGAGTCCATGCGCTCATATTATCGATGCAGCTAGAGTGGGAGAGAAGCAGGTTTGACACAAAATCGTCACCCGTCTACTTAGCCTTAGTGCTCCTCAGCATCTCAAGGCAATCGAACTCGGCATTTTACCTCCATATTATCAGAGGAATTCGGCGGGAAGTGCCTTACTGCGTCAGTGGCGATCACCATAGTAGTCTGTAAATACTAATAGACCGGATGTCACAGAGTGCCCAACTTGCCACGAATATTTCGCTCAGAATATTCTCGTCCTTTCTCTTCCAATCCCTATCCTGATGTACATCCGTAACTATCTCCAAAGGACTCCAAAGGCCAGACAGAAACCCCTACACGAGGTGCGTCGTGCTGTTTGCTATGAGATTTTCATGCTACCCTGAAGCGTTGGCTATCAGGTCTTTGATCTTCTGGTGCAAGCTTCACAAGGGGAAAAAGTGGGATTACCGGAGGCTAAAGCCATTTTTCCATATCTCGGGCTGTTCACCTTGGTAACCCTTGATCCAGACGTGCTGGGAGACCCTATTCCTACGCTATTCGAACCACCTCTGTCCATCATTCGTGGCAACAAATTTGTCAAGGCCCATTCCAATGCTTCCCCTACTGACAAGAATGTTGCTCGTATCTTTGCACCACTTGCTCTAGTCGACGATTCTCCTCAGAACCTTGGCGCCATACCTCTTTCAGCCGATGACCAAACATTCAATGAAAACCGTTACTGGAGGCTCCCAGTACCCTCGGCGCATATCTTTGCTTCCCTAATCGGACGACTCCAGGACGACTTTTCTGATTGCCTGGATATCAAACTGACTGAGGTTATCTATTCTATTCTCAAGTTGCAACATCTTGATGAACATCTGCCGGATGAAAACGATGAAAATGGTGGACCGAGTAATGGTGGTGGTAGCGGTGGTGGTGGTAGTGGACCGAATGGTGACAATAAAGGTGGTCGTGGGCCAAGGGGAGGCGGTAGGACGTCTTCCAAAAGAAAGCGCGCAGGTAGTAAAAGTGGTGCACCCCCTAGCAAGGGCACAAAGAAGGCTCGAAAAACATCAGGTGGCAATGAATCTAGGGCTTGTAATGAATCGGGTGGTGGGTCTCCTTGCTCGTTCTGATTTGGTAACTTAGAATTAGTATCAAAACCAATAATCTGATCATTGCGAGATAGCCTCGTCGATATGCATCCCCAAAGATGATGCACCGGCGTACTTGATAAGGACTGGCCGGGACGACGATTCTAACTCTGAAAATGGCCTCAGTGAGTGCCTGTTCTTGAACGTAAACGCCATTTCACTAATAATTCTTGGGATTAGGTGTATCTGCCGCAATTCCTCACGACGGAGACAATCCAGCTGAATGGCAATTTGGCCCCTCATTTTCGACCAATAAGATCGTTTTCACTGCCAGGGGTATAAATCTTACATGAATCATCCTCCCTTATCGCTTCCTGAATTATTCCTTCATTAAAATGTGATAGTGGCAACGATGGCATGGTTAGATAGTGTATTGTACTCGCCTCTTGGTATTGGCACTTCGTAGTTCTTGTTTCACAGGCAAAGAGCTGCCGTACTTAATATGTTGGCCTCACATCATCGGACATCAAATTTAGAACACGTCGAATGTTTGGTTTGCGCAAGCGCAAACAGCACTTAGATATAAAGATATAAAAATAAGCGACGAAGCGTTCGGCGTCTGTCGCAGCCGCGAGGTGAAATACTTTATGGAAATCCTCCATTGTCGGGGACGGCGAGAGTTGGTGGGAACAAGGACTGCGATCCACAGGAAATAATTATCGCGAACCTGGAGTAAAAAATCAGAACTCTGGTGGAATGTACCTACGTGCAAACTGACACCAAGGAGAAACCAGTTACCTTTATCTACAAGGCCGCAATCCAACAGAGCACGGGAGGGGTACATATGATCTGCACCTCATCCGTTCTTCCCTGTGAACTTTAGGCATGGGATGACATCTCACTGACTTTAGTCTCTCCTAGCCAGACTACGATATATGTGAATTTCCCTACGGTGCTGATTTACATAGTCATAATATCAGAGAGAACGGGATTTCACCAGGCAGAATTATGGATCGCATCCAGCTCCTGGGGCCTCCCACTCCCGCATATGTATTCTCTCAGCCCACCTCCCACCTCTCGCCATACGACCTTCAAACCAGGAATCTCCTCCAACATCTTGGTATCCATCGGGATATCTGATAACTTGCATCAACCGGTGAAGTCAAATATTTCGATGGGCATTCCTATTTTTCGCCGTGTGACGAGGAAATTCACGATTAAAGATGTGCTGTCAGGGTACACAACGATGGCCGAGTCGGGTTCCCACTTCAGTTTTTTGAGGTGCGGAAAAGAACACTGTTGGTCAATGCCGTCAAGTAGGTTAATGAAGTAAATGAGGCTGATTGGATTTATTTCAAGCTCTTCAAGGGCGGTCATGGCAGCGAGGAAATCAGTGGATGGAGGGGGGCTTGGGTATGCGATTATACGGAGTATTTTTACACCGGAAATATCTGCTGGTTTAAATGTTCCAAGTAGAACTTGGAAAAGGGGGGTCGGAATGGTGGTGACGCTCTGAATGGAGAGCATGAAACCCCCCATATCTCCCACGTTGATAAATTTGGGATTAAACGAGAGTCGAAAAGACGTGGCACTTCGGTGACAAAAGTAGTTGTTGGCAAATTTCGCGATGATACGCTGGGCTGCAACAAGGTCCGTGGGGGTTATACTGTGGATGCTGGTGAGATTGGCGGATAACCGGAGAGAACAGCCAGGAGCTGGCTTAATGTGGTCAAGGAGTGCTAACGATACATCAAATGGGCATTCGATAACGAGGGTTGAAAGAGAGGGGATGTTCACATAGTGGAGTGAGCCCTCTGGAGATGGACCTTCCCTCCCAAACCCAAATATGAGGCGCAATGTCTGGAGTGAACGCATTCGTGAAAATGTTTCGAGGAGGATGCTCAACTTCAAATTGGATGCGGAATCGAGCGTCAAAGAAATGAGGTCAGAGGTCCACGAGGCTTCAAGATTCATGGGAAGATGATTTTGTTGGAAGTGGGCCAGCAGGGGCGCATGATTGGCAAACAATATAAATCTTGGGGATGAACAGATGGGCGGTATATCTCGTCCAAAATCAATTGAGAAAAGTCTTAGACTTGGCGCAGGGCGTCCAAGGGCGCTCCAAAAACTGTCAGGCCAGTCTGTAGTATTAAAACCGTTGAACTTAACGTGAACCCATTTGATCCTTGTCCAGTGGTGTTTTAACAGTATCTCCAGGAATTTCTTCGCATGTCGCCTGCCTCCGCCAACGAGCCTCCCAAATATTGAAAGGTCAGAGTTCCCGGTCCTAAGGAGGACTTCATCTCTCCACGCATCCGATTTCTGCTGAAGAGACTCGAGGTCGACTATGTTACTCCAGAGCGATGGGGAGTCGATCATCAGCTGCCGCCAAGAGGCACAGACTTGTGATGTATGGCGGGCAGTTGTCAATGGACTAAACCAGGACTCGGAACGATAGGTCCTGAATTCCTGACCGATCTTGCGTAGATCAAGAACCGCGTTAGTTGCGAAAATCTGCCAGAGGAGGTCGTGGTGTAACTTTGCGATTGGGGGATCTTCCATTATTCTGCTTGTTGGAATGTTAAGCTTTCAGAATATTATTTATAATAACTATGGGTGTAAGATACTCACGTCCTGGTTGGAGCTGAGCAACTCGAGGTTTGATGTTGGACGCAAGGCAAACACGTCGATTCGACTTGGATTCGACGATCAGAAGATTTTGATCGGCGGGATTATATCTGTCGATCAACTATTTACTAGGGATCGATTTATCCGTCCGCGTCATGTCCAGTCCAGCTCCTGGGATCCTTTTACCTAAAGGTGGGGGGAATACATTCCCATTCTCAACTTCTCCCCAATGACCAAATCCCCGCCCCTCAAAACTAACGTGGTCGAGCTCGCCTGTATTAGCGATAGCAAGATCACAAATGTGAGCCTTTACAACGGGCTAGCTGAAATTACCCGCGTCTGCACCCCCCAACTGAAAGATGGAGACAATAAAGTTATCATTTCGGGTTTGCCGAATGTGTTATTACCCGAGTCATTGAGGTGTGTGCCGTCGTCCTTGCTTCCCCCTGCCTCAACGTTCCTGTGGTTAATTTTCATGCTGCAGAGTCGAGGGCCATGGTCCTTGCACCATTCATGAGGTTTCCATCTCGGATATGAAGGTGGTCCCTCCCACAACCACCTCACCCAAGCTCGAGGACTTGCTCTCGCAGAAAACGCGCTTGGAAAAAGCTCTTGCTCGCTGCCGGAAGGCCATTGCCTCAGTTGAAACATTCCACGGGAGCCTGGATGTCCAGCATATACAGCCATTGCGTCTTGGACAGGTGCAGCAAGGCATTGCTGCTGTAGCGGAAAGTTTGGACGAAAAATTGTTTGGTTTGGAAGAGAAGCTCGAGGAGGTCACCAAAGCGATTGTTGAGGAGAGGAAGGCGTTGGGGGAGACGAAGGTAGATGACAACCTGCGCAAGCAGGTATCTATCACCGTCTTTGCGGAACGGGATTGTGAGGTCGAGGTGATTCTCATATACGGTATGCCATTCATTTTTCTCCTTCAGATTCCCAACCCGCCATCTTTTTGAAGGCGTTAACAATGCGACATGGGATGCGACTTACGATATCTACGTGAAAACTGACACCAAGGAGAAACCAGTTACCTTTATCTACAAGGCCGCAATCCAACAGAGCACGGGAGAAGTACATATGATCCGCACCTCATCCATTCTTCCCCCATATTAACCTGAACTTTAGCCATGGGACGACATCTCACTGACCCTCGAAACTGTCACCCCCAGTTTTGGAGTCAGCATTCCAAAACTCCATCCTTGGACATTATCAGTCTACCGACCCGAGATTTTCCATCACATCGGGTTCAAATCGAGTGTGGGAGGAGGTGGCACCGAGTCGAAAAAGCTGGCGGGAAAAATGCTAAACCCCTACGAGCCGCCTTTTGAAGAAGAGCTCGTGGGCCATGCCGCCCCACTCATCCGGAACCGCGGTCTTGTCGTGTCGTCCAAGGGCGATATCACCGCAACTTTCAGTGTTCCGGGGTTAATAACCATTCCCAGCGATGGCGCATCTCACAACGTCACTATCACGGAGCTCGAGCTGAACGCCGAGATGTCCTGGATTTCGGTGCCAAAGAAGAGTCCCAAAGCCCATCTTACCGTACGTTCTCTTCATTTTCGTCTTCCTTACGGTGGCTCATGTTCAATGACCTTTTGGGTACAGGCTAAAGTAAAGAATGAATCTGAATACACCTTCCTCAGCGGCACTGCCAGCGTTTACGTCGATGGGAGCTTCATATCTCGCTCCGACGTCCCCGCCGTCAGCCCTCAAGAAAGCTTCAATTGCCCGCTCGGGTGAGTACAACCAAACCTACATCTCTCTAAATACACGTATAACATATCACTTAATAAACCCAGAATCGACCCCACCATCCGCATAACCTACCACCCCCGCTCCCGAAAGGTCAACCGCACAGGATTCCCCCGCAAAATCTGCAGCTACATATTCGAGCAGCGCATCTCCGTGTTCAACACCAAACCCAACCCCGTCGCCTCGCTCAAAGTCCTTGACCAGTTCCCCGTCTCCGAAGACTCCACTATCACCGTCAACCTCACTGCTCCCCCTCTGGTCCTTCCCACCCCAAACAAGAAAGGTGTGTTCAAAGTACCCGAGGCGGTCAAGATCAGCGAGGCTGCGGGTGCCAAGGTGAAGGTGCAGTGGGATGGGGCGGACGATCTTGACGCGGATCCGAGTTTGTTGGGGAGGGAAGGGAAGTTGGGGTGGGTGTGCGAGGTCCCGGCGCAGCAGAAGGTTGTGTTGGCGTTGGCGTGGGAGGTGGTATGTCCATATGGTACGGATATTATGGGGTTGGATGCGTAAATGAGATTTCCGAAATGTTATTTAAATTTTGCTTGTCAGATCTATGTCCTTCATGGCCCTGAAAGCATCATCTTCTCTTTGTCCCGGCTACAAACAACTCGAGTTCGAATCCTTTGGTCCAGATGAAGTGTATGAAGATGAAGAAGAGGTGTGTTATGTTACCTTGGATATGGGCGATGCCGACCCAACACTCGTTCCGAGTTCTTCCTCCTACCGTCTCAACGTGAGCGCAATATAATTCATCTTTTGACAAGAGCAATCGGGTTCGGATACGCCGATGCCTTTCAATGAACTACTTTTTAACGGCCGTCATGATATGTTAGGTACTGTGTTGATATTCTGAGATGATAAAGGTGAGTAGTTATCTGGCGTACCTTGTTACATTCGCCTCACAGATCTCTGCGAAAAGAAAGCCACAGATAGAGCAGATAGAGTAAAAGATCTGTTGCACGTGTCGCAGTCCCAGACACGGAGCAGAGAATCGCATTCCAAGAAGTTACACTCATACCGAAGTTGTCGAAAGGGAACGAGAAAGCGGATGTTAAGGTAACTCCCAACTTTGGACCTCCACCCGGCAACAGTTCTAACCAAATAAATCGCATGATTGGTGTGCATTCTCCTCCTATCCGCGCTTCGAGGGTACGGAAGACTGCTTCAAAAAATCATTCTCAAGGCGCAAAGGTTGCTTCAACAAGTGCGGAAAAGATGACATGGACAACGACATGTATGTGGATACGGAATAAAGGAGCTGACACTTCGCCAGGTTTCGGAGGACAATCGTTTTTCATTTTCGTTCCGGGTCGGCGCTCCAGGAGGTGTCAAAGCCATTGAACTTAACGTGAGCTCGTTTGATCCTTGTCCAGTGGTATTTGAATATTTCCAGGAATTCCTTCGCATGTTGCCTGCCTTTGCCACCCAAATATTAAAAGGTCAGTGTTCCCGGTCCTACATAAGACGGCCTCCATTTCCCCACGCGTCCGATTTCTGCTGAAAGGGCTTGAGGTCGACTATGTTACCCCAGAAGTGATGGGGAGTCCATCGTCAGGAAGCACAGACTTGTGAGGTACGGTGGCCGGGGCAGAAACTGTAGGTGCCGAATTCCTGACCGATCCTGGATAGATCAGGAGCTGCGTTGGTTGCGAAAATCTGCCAGAGGAGGTCGCGGTGTAACTTTGCGATTGGGGGATCTTTCACTGTTTTTCTTGCTAGAACATTAAACTTTCAGAGTATATGGGTTTGCTATGAGTGTAAGATACTCGCGTCCGGACTAGTCTCTCGTAGACAACCCATAATGTGAAGTTGTACGAATCACGTTGTATGTATGGTCGATCAGATTTCGATTTCGATCGTTGTGATGGTACTAAGTAATATCAATATCCCCTCGGCGTTTAAATTATTCTTTCACTGTTCAGTCCTCTGTCAAGGTTCAATCGCAAATAATCATTGTCACCAGCACGGAATAAGCAGAAAACCTAGGATTTGGAATTTCCGGAGTGCGGTGTCTGTTGTCCGGTATCTGGTTTTTCGTATTTAGGATTTTAGAGCAGATTTTTTGCCTGCAATAATTTCTATCCTACCCCACATATATAATGCATATCCTGTTATTCACGCCCAGAACAATGGCTGTTGCCTGATGTGGGGAGGGGAGTATTTTGGGAGGAAGGTTTACATAATGTGCCCCCAAAGTGTCTTCAAAATTGTCAGCTCATTAGGTTGCATTACTGTTCGAATAAACAAATGTACGTAGGAGATCTTATTTAGTTGCTTGACTCGTGCATGGAAAAAAAATACTTATTCCCCAAAATATCGGAATCCGGACACCGGACACCAGACACTGGAAATTCCAATATCGAGATGTCCTCCAACGCTAGCCTAAGAAGAGTGAACTCAACTTTCGAACCCTAAATATTAATATCCTTGATGTTTTCCTGATATATAGGTGTATGTGAGAATTCTGTGTATTTAAATAAGGTTACAGACAAACACCGTAAACATGTCGGACCGGGCCAAAATCCCGGGCGCTTCGGCATCAATGCAGCTCGGTGCCTTGTTGCCACTAGCGCACCACCAATGATGCATGATCTTCGAAGTGATAAGCTAGTGTCTCGCCCACTGACAGACTAAGTATGCGTTATTCTGAAGAGTTGACTTTTGCTCACGAAATTTTTAATCCCGTAGGACCTCACAACCAGTATTATGAAAATTTCCCTGTGCTAAGTTCAAGTTGCTCCGGTTGTCTACCATCCTTGCCAGTTGGACAGAAGAAAGCGGATTTATGGTTCATGACATAGTTACATAATCGATTTTTGACGAAAATGTTCTTTAATAGGAAATTGCCCTGTACCTCAATGGGATACGTCATTGGCACAGGTACACTTCGTGGACGTGAACTTCATCTAGCGAAATACTTGCGCTGTACAGGTGACGGGTTTAGTCATTCATTTACCCATTCATTTACCCAAAGATGCTCACCCGCCAATAGAAATGCAGAGTGAATCTGACATTGGTGGGGTGCAGCTATCCCCTTTCGTTCCCATGTCAGCAATCATCTACACCAGGTTGACACATTTCCAGGGTCCCTCTAAGAGTCGCATCTTTAGTAAAAACGCATAACGTCAAATTCCGCTTGGTCGGTCCAAGTCAAAGGTCTTTACATAAATAAAAAAACCTAGACATGCGAAATCCTTGCCTTCGCTACTCCTCACTACTGGACAAATATGACCCGACAGGATCCTGCAGATTCCGTTGTCCCCGCCTTAACCGATGACCCGACGAGTAATGTTCCAGTAGGAGACGACACCCACAGCGAAAAAGTGCTTGACACAGTGCTCGAATCCACTTCCGCAGTGGACAAGAGCGAGGAAGCTTGGGACAACCTCGAGGATAACTGGGAGAACGATCCCGACAACGCGAGGAATTGGCCAAAGGGCAAGAAGTGGACGGCGGTTGCGATCGTAAGTACTGTGGCCTTCTATCACTCAGTGGTTAATTTTCTCAACAGGTTTCCGCTTATACTTTTGTATCGCCTCTCGCCAGCTCTATGATGGCTCCTGGGATACCGGAGGTTGCGGCCAAATATCACATCACAGATTCTACTACTATAGCTTTGACACTGAGTATATTCTTGCTTTCGTTCGCACTGGGGGTGAGTGACAGCCACCTTCGATTTGGTGATCTGACGCGGATCACAGCCTTTGATCCTTGCACCATTATCTGAAATGTATGGACGAACATGGGTGAGTGCCGCAATCCTGAAAGATGAAGATTCTAGATGTATTCCTTGGATTAGGTCCTTCACATCGGCAATCTCTTTACCATGGCCTTTAGCTTGGGTTGTGCGTTTGCACCAACGACAGGCGCTCTCCTCGGTTTTCGTTTTCTTTGTATGTTTTTTCTGTCCTTTTTCCATCGTCATAAATTTAACGTCGCTTTCACCCAGCTGGCCTGTCAGGTAGTGCACCAATAGCTTGCGGTGGTGGGTCCGTCAGTGATCTTTTCTCCCCGCATGATCGAGCATCGGCTATGGCTCTTTACAGTCTGGGTCCTCTCATCGGTAGGAAATTGGACTTTCCCTATGTCTTGGTACAGACCTAGCCTTTTATTTATAGGTCCTATTGTTGGCCCAGTTGCCGGGGGATTCATCGCACAAACCATAGGAATTAAATGGGTTTTTCTTATCATCGCATGTGAGTACCCTCGTATCAGATATCGCTCTCAGGAATTTCAGGTTTCATGGTTTGTTATAGTAACCTGTGCAGTTGCCGCACTTTTTGGGATTCCACTTCTGAAGGAAACCTATGCTCCCGTGATTCGTCTACGTCGGGCGGCGAAGGCTCCAGATCCAGAGAAAGCTATGAAAACTCACCCCCGATTACTCAGGGAACGTAGAAGCAAGCTCCATATGCTTTGGGTCGACCTTTCACGTCCAATTATAATACTCTCCCACAGTTTTATCTGCTTTATCCTGAGCTTGTATATGGCTTTGTGAGTGACATTTCATCCTCATTGTCGAGCTACACTCATTCATTATTCTGAAAGTATGTATGGTTTGTGGTTTTGAAAGAAAATCTTATAT
>Ga0307517_10001388_pt1 | contig 40654 bp, 44 predicted proteins | sample 23_EM_MG_FD_194515 | JGI IMG/M metagenome (GOLD analysis project Ga0307517, IMG submission 194515) | Populus trichocarpa ectomycorrhiza microbial communities from riparian zone in the Pacific Northwest, United States - 23_EM | ecosystem: Host-associated > Plants > Roots > Unclassified | place...
TTTTAAAGCTCAATCCTTCCTCGCGGTGCAGGCGCACCAGTTCGGCATACACGCCCAAAGGGGTAACACCCGTTGCCAGGCCAAGCACTACCTGCTCGCCTTTGTCCTGCTTCATGCGGATCAGATCGGCTATCCGCTTCGCTACCGACAGCGAGGCTGCTTTCTGATCCTTAAATACGCTCACCGGCAGCTTCTCATACCGGGTCTCTTCCAATAAATTTAATCGGGCCATGTTTCAGGTTTAATTGATATTAGTGTGGGTTTTAAACAAATATATTAGATATGTTTGCTTATAGAAAGCTTATTTTACTTTAAGTTTTAACCGCCGCATGCCTGCACCAAATCAAAATATTCAAAACCTGTTTACTGTCGCTCAAAAGAGCGAAAAACTGGGCATCGGACTCATGTCGGGCACCTCGCTTGACGGGCTAGACATTGCCCTGTGCCGGTTCAAAGGCAACGGACTGGATACCCGTTTCGAGTTGCTGCATTTTATCACCACCCCCTACAAACAGCATTTTAAAAACGAAGTGCACGAGGTGTTTTCAAAAAGGCTGGTCGACCTGGAAAAGATCACTTTGCTCAATGCTTACATCGGCACTTTTCATGGTGAACTGATCCTGGAAGCTTTGGCAAAATGGAACATCAAACCTGCTGAGGTTGATTTCATAGCCAGTCACGGGCAAACTATTTATCATGCGCCGAAGCGATTGCATCAGCAAAAGGAATATCCCAACGCGACATTACAAATAGGCGACGGCGATCATCTGGCTGTTAAAACAGGCATCCTAACCATCAGCGATTTTCGCCAGAAACATATTGCTGCAGGTGGTGAGGGCGCACCGCTTGCCCTGTATGGCGATGTACTTTTAGGGAGCAAAAAAGGCGAGGACAGGATATTGCTGAACATTGGCGGAATAGCCAACCTCACCTACCTACCTGCCGACGGCGACATGCATAAAATTGTGTGTGCCGACATCGGTCCCGGCAATACCATGATCGATGCTGCCTGTCGCGAGTATTTTAACCAGCCTTATGATAAAGATTCCGTTATCGCCTTATCGGGATTGGTAAATGACGCGCTGCTTGCCGCCCTGCTGGATCATCCCTTCTTTAAAGAGAAAGCACCCAAAACCACGGGCCCCGAACTGTTCAACCTCAATTACCTGGAAGATGCGCAGCAGGTGTCTGGTACCAAAAGCATCAGCAACCAGGATGTGGTGTGCACACTGAGTGCCTTTACCGCACAAAGCATTGCCAATTTTATTACCAAATATTTACCTGCCGATAGTAAAATATTTATGAGCGGCGGCGGTGCCCGCAACTATTTTGTGACCACCTACCTGAAACAGCTATTGCCCAAAGCCACGTTAGATAATACCGCCAGTCTTGGCATTGATCCGGATGCGAAGGAAGCTATCTTATTTGCTTTGTTGGGCAATGAGGCCCTGTCGGGAGCGCCTATTGCCATTGGTAATAACCCTGCGGTATTGATGGGGAAGTTTAGTTTTGGGGTGTAGCATTCCTTTTTGTCATTACCGAACGCAGTGCGGCAATCGCGAACTATGCACCTTCGCCCTGTATAGTATGCGATTGCTTCGTCCCTTACAGCAATGACAATGTAATACCTACTGATTCAATAACCTGCTTTTTTGAACATTATATTCAGCTTCAGTAATTGCACCGCTATCTAATAATTGCTTGTATTTCTGTAGTTCGTCTGTGGTGGATTGATTGGGGGAATTATAAAGGTTTGGATCATACACTTTAGTAGTACCTGTACAATATATTATAATTATACCAATCAAGCCGAGGAACAATCCTAATAGCAAACCTGCTATAGGGCCTACTGTTCTTTTTGAACCGGCATTATATCCCCATACAGGAAATAAAATGAATAGGCCTAATGCAATAAGAATTAAAATGATTTCAGGTGCGCCAATGTTTAAAAAAAGTAACATGGATTTTAAGGTTTAAGTTGATTAATGATATTCAGGTAATACGAATATAGGAAAAATAATGACAAAGTGCGAGGGTGGAAGCCTGTAGCACCCGTAACAAGAAAAATATTGAAAAGCCAATAATTACTATATTCGTTAAAATTTTCAACTCATGACATTATACAGCTTTCTCCTGCACCTGCACTCCGGGCTCAGGTACATCGTACTCTTACTGGTTCTTGTGGCCATCATCCGTGCATGGGCCGACTGGCTGGGCCATAAAGCCTACAGCGAGGGCAACCGCAAACTCAACCTATTTGCCATGATCTCGGTTCACACCCAGTTACTGGTCGGATTGGTGTTATATTTTGTGAGCCCTTTTGTAAGGTTCGGCAGCGATACCATGAAGGACGCCACCACCCGTTACTGGACCGTTGAGCACCTTACCGGCATGATCGTCGCCATCGTTTTGATCACCATCGGGCATGCGCGCTCAAAACGCGGCGCAACACCTGACGCAAAGCATAAAAGCATCGCTATTTTTTACACTTCAGCGCTGCTAATCATTGCCGCGGTCATAATTTTGAGCAAAAGAGGCCTTATTGGCATGTCCTGACGGGGTTTTTCTTTGAGAAAACCACGCTGAGCGACCGCTAAAACAGGGAAAAAATCAATCATAATGGCTTAACGGCCAATAAAAAAGCAATTTTTTTTCACTAAAAATTTGGTAATTCAATTTTCTTTATAAATTTGTGACCGCGATGATTAAAAAATTACAAAATACTAGCTGGTGGCACCATGAAAATGGCAGCCGGACGTGTTTTTGATAAGACTTACTAATCAATTGTAAACCTAATATGAACCCGGCGCCAACCAACGCCGGGTTTTGTATTTTATAATGCTTTTGAAACAACGAAATGAAACGATATAAGATTACTACTACTTCTAAAAAACTGTTAGCCGATACCACCACGCCGGTGAGTATTTACCTGCGCCTGCGCGATGTATACCCCAACTCGCTCCTGCTGGAAAGTTCCGACTACCATAGCCGCGAGAACAGCATGAGCTATGTTTGCTGCGAACCCATCAGCGGATTTGTTTTATCTGATGGCGTCCTGAAAAAAAGCTACCCGGACGGCCATACCGAGGTCAGCGAACCGGGCACCTTTGACCTGGTAGAGCAGATCAGCCAGTTCGTAGCCGATTTTGAAACGACGGAAAATAATTCCAAGATCATATCCAACGGCATATGGGGTTACTTTACCCACGAGGCGGTGGAGCATTACGAGACCATCAAACTAAAGAAAAGTACAGATGATATCCGCAAGATACCGGTGATGCAGTACCACATCTACCGCTACATTATCGCTATCGATCATTTTAAAAACGAGCTGCACATTTTCCAGAACCAGCCTGAAGGGCAACCTGGCAACGGTGGCCTGGAAAAGATGGAGTACCTGATCAAGAACAAGAACTTCCCTGAATATCATTTCCAGGTTAATGGCGAAGAAAAATCAGCCCTCACTGGTGACGAATTTATAGCGATAGTGGAGAAGATGAAACAGCACATCTTCAGGGGCGATGTGTTCCAGATCGTACCATCCAGGCCATTCTCGAGACAGTTTTTGGGCGATGAGTTTAATGTATACAGGGCACTGCGCTCCATCAATCCGTCCCCGTATTTGTTTTATTTTGATTATGGTGATTTTCGCATATTCGGTTCATCACCCGAGGCGCAGATCACCATCAAAAATAATGTGGCCAGCATATTCCCTATCGCCGGAACATTTAAACGCAGCGGTGATGATATTAAAGACGCGGAGATCGCAAGGCAATTGGAAGCCGATCCGAAGGAATCAGCAGAGCACGTAATGCTGGTCGACCTTGCCCGCAACGACCTGAGCCGCCATTGTGAACAGGTACAGGTGAAGGCTTTTAAAGAAGTTCAGTACTACTCACATTTGATCCACCTGGTATCACATGTGAGCGGGAAACTATTGCCGGGTGTGTCATCATTCAAAATTGTCGCCGATACCTTCCCTGCCGGGACATTGAGCGGCGCGCCAAAATTCAGAGCGATGGAGATCATCGACGAAAATGAAAAAAGCAAACGTAGTTTTTACAGCGGGGCCATTGGCTTCCTGGGGTTCAACGGCGACTTTAATCATGCCATCATGATACGGTCGTTCCTGAGCAAAAACAATACGTTGCATTACCAGGCAGGCGCAGGCATCGTTGCTGATTCGAACCCTGAAAGTGAATTAAAAGAAGTGGACAATAAAATAGCCGCCCTAAGAAAAGCTATTGAATTAGCGGAGGAACTTTAAGATGAGCAAGATATTAATAATAGACAATTACGATTCATTCACCTATAACCTGGTGCATTTGGTAAACGAGATAGGTTTGCAGTGCGAGGTGTGGAGGAACGATAAATTTAACCTGGATGATGTGGATGCGTTCAGCCATATTATCCTTTCGCCGGGACCGGGCATACCATCAGAGGCAGGTTTGCTTTTGGATGTGATAGCCAGGTATGCGCCCACAAAGAGTATATTTGGCGTTTGTTTGGGTCAGCAGGCTATTGCTGAGGTGTTCGGCGGTCAGCTGTATAACCTGAGCAGGCCGATGCATGGTATAGCTACGCCTATCAAAGTGACCGACGCAGATGAAAAGTTGTTTACCGGGTTGCCGGAAAGCTTTAAAGTAGGGCGCTATCATTCGTGGGTAGTAGATCAAAAAGGCTTGCCGGATGTACTAACTGTGACAGCCATTGATGAACAGGATAACAGCATCATGGCGCTTCGGCACAAGCATTACGATGTACGCGGTGTACAGTTTCATCCTGAGTCGGTGCTGACAGAACATGGCAGGCAACTAATGCAGAACTGGCTGGCCCCTCAGTTTGCAGAGGTTGGGTAAGCTTATTTATTAATTTTAATTGAGGCACAGCTATAGTGCCTGACACTTTATGAATATTCTTGATAAAATAGTTGCGCATAAAAAAACGGAAATAGAAAAGGCGAAAAGCCTGGTGTCATATGCAGCGCTGGAGTCGGCGGAGTTTTTTGGGAGAGAACCGCTCTCGTTTAAAGATTTTTTGCTGGATGCTAACCGGACGGGTATTATCGCTGAGTTTAAACGAAAATCGCCTTCAAAAGGAATCATTAACGATAAGGTTTCTGTTGAGGACGTTACTACGGGCTACAATTCAGCAGGTGCATCGGCACTTTCTGTTTTGACAGATACCGAATTTTTTATGGGTGCAAAAGCCGACCTGGTGCAGGCGCGCAGGGTGAACAATATCCCTATCCTCCGTAAGGATTTTATGATAGACGAGTACCAGGTACTGGAAGCAAAGGCCTGGGGAGCGGATATCATTTTACTGATAGCGGCCATATTAACCCCCGCCGAGATACAAACGCTGGCGTCGCAGGCAAAGAGTTTGGGATTGAATGTACTGTTAGAGGTGCATAACCTGGAAGAGTTGCAGCGCAGTATCAACCCGAATTTAGATGCCATCGGTGTAAACAACCGAAACCTGGCTGATTTTACGGTTTCGGTAGAAACTTCGTACCAACTGGCAGAGCATATCCCGGCAGAGTTTTTAAAGATATCCGAAAGCGCCATCAGCAACCCGGAAACCATTAAGCAACTTAAAAAGGCTGGCTTTAACGGGTTTTTAATTGGCGAGAACTTTATGAAGCAGGCTGATCCGGGAATTGCAATGCGGGAGTTTGTGAAGGAGTTGTAGAATTACCGAACTATGTCTTCCTTTTGGTGATATATGGATTGGATTTCGATTGTCGTTTCGGTGATCATATAGTAAATGTAGTAATCATTCCATATCAGCAATAAGACATGCTCCTTACTCGTCTTAACACCCATAAACGGGAATTTCTTTAAGGATTCTAATTCTTTAAAAAGAGCCCGGACAAACTTTTTTGAATAAGTAGTTAATTGATTTCTTAAATTATTAAATTCTATAATCCTATCTATGTGAAGATAAGCACTCCTGGTTACTATTAATCTTTTAACCATTTCTCGTATCTTTTTTCAAATTCCTCCAGCGTAATGAAGTCGCCATTTTTAATGTCTTCCATCCCTTGTTTAATACCAACAAGATGCTCTTCAGGAATTTGAAATACCTTGTCTTTATTACTTATCATAGTATTTACAAGGTTCAAAAGATCCGGGTCATTTAAATCATCTATTTTTTGATGAATTGATTTTTTTAGTTCTATCAAAGTCATACTATAAAGTTAGAGAAAAATATTTTAGTTACTGCCATTTTAACCGTATTAACGCATATTACTTAACTTGGCATTTGGATTGATAAATCATTATTTGAATGAGACAAAAATTTTATGATACTGCTGTGAAGCAGGAAAGAGTAGTACTGGTGGGTATCATTACCCCAAATGAAACCCCTGAACAGGAAAAAGAATACCTGGAAGAGCTCCAGTTTTTAGTGGAGACCGCAGGCGGTGAAACGGTGATGACCTTCACCCAAAAAATGCTGCGCCCGGAAAGGGCTACTTTTGTGGGTACCGGCAAACTGGAAGAAATAAAGGAATATGTAAAAGCTGAAGAGATAGATATTGTTGTTTTTGACGATGAGCTTTCTCCGTCGCAATTGCGTAACATAGAGAATGAGCTGCAGGTAAAGATACTCGACCGCAGTAACCTGATACTGGATATTTTCGCCAACCGCGCCCAAACGGCACAGGCAAAAGCGCAAGTAGAATTGGCACAATTGCAATACTTGCTACCCCGCCTAACCCGTCTATGGACGCACTTAGAGCGCCAGAAGGGTGGTATCGGTATGCGTGGTCCGGGTGAGTCGCAGATAGAAACTGACAGGCGTTTGATCTTAAACAAAATTGATATTTTAAAAGAAAAATTAAAACTGATAGACCGCCAGAACGCAACACAGAGGAAAAACCGGAACCAACAGGTACGTGCGGCATTAGTTGGCTATACCAACGTGGGTAAATCCACCATTATGAACATGATCTCCAAATCAGAGGTGTTTGCGGAGAATAAATTGTTCGCTACGCTGGATACGACGGTGCGCAAGGTGGTGATCGAGAATTTGCCTTTTCTTTTATCAGATACCGTTGGGTTTATTCGCAAGCTGCCACACCATTTGGTAGAATGTTTTAAATCTACGCTGGATGAAGTTCGTGAAGCGGATATTTTGATCCATGTGGTAGATGTATCACACCCGAACTTTGAGGATCAGATCAGAACGGTAAACGAGACACTGAAAGAATTAGGCGCTGTAGATAAGCAGATTATCACCGTTTTTAACAAGATAGATGCTTATAAACCTATCCAGACCAATCCTGAAGAGCATGCTGCACAACTGACCTTGGAGGATTTTAAACAAAGCTGGATGGCGAAGAATAACAGTCCGGCGATATTTATTTCGGCGCTTAAAAAGGAAAATGTAGATGAATTCAGGGCGATGCTTTATGAATATGTAAAAGCGATACATACGGCGAGGTACCCGTATGATAAATTGTTGTATTAACCTTCTGTAGAGACGCAATGCATTGCGTCTCTACGTTAGAAATATCTTTTCTTTTATTTCCGGTATTATGTTCTTCTCTCGGGCGGTATTAAAAAGCAGGTTGATAGCTTTACGGCCCTCTTCACCAAGATCAACGGAATATTTATTTACATACAGGTCGATATGCTTATACATCACCTCCTCACTCATCTCCTGTGCATGAGAACGGATAAACTCTAACCCGGATTTTGGATTGGCAAAAGCAAACTCCACCGATTTACGCAATACCCGGTTGATCTTATGCTGAACGTCTAAAGGTAAATTACGGTTGGCTACAATACCACCAAGCGGAATGGCGCAGCCAGTACGTTGTTCCCAATATTCTCCAAGATCTATTAATTTACCTAAACCTTTATTCTGATAGGTAAACCTATTTTCATGAATAATTAATCCAAAATCAATCTCATCATTGAGCAATGCATCTTCAATTTCAGAAAAAACCATTTCTATTTTGTTAGCCGCATCAGGGAAGGCCAAACCCAATAAAAAATTTGCAGTTGTATATTTTCCAGGTATCCCTATTTTATGATCTGCATTATTTAAATCCGAAATTGAAAATTCGAATTTCGAAATCAACATCGGCCCCACACCAAAGCCCAGCGCACTGCCTGAATCTAACAGCACATATTTATCCACCACATAGGCAAAGGCATGATAGCTCAGTTTAGTAACATCCAATTCACCACGAAAGGCCTTTTGGTTCAGCGTTTCCACATCATCGTAAAACACTTCAAACTCCAAACCTTCCGTATCAATCTTATGGTGAATCAGGGCATCAAAAATAAAAGTATCGTTTGGGCAGGGAGAAAAGCCGAGGGTTAGTTTCATTTGTTATTCTTTTGAGGGTGTAGCAGGCTTTCATCAAGCTCAACAGGGTAATCAGAAATTGAAATAAAGTTGTTATTTATTAATCTTTCTGTTTCTTCAATTATAGTCTTTTCTAATGATGATGGAATTTTCCCCTTATATAACTTAGCTGTATCTATTAAAAATTGTTTAAGGGTGAGTTTACCAGTCGCATTTATAAATATCCCTTCGGGCCAGGGATCAAAGGTTATTACACGTGGTGATTGGGGGTCAAAAGCAGCGATTTTATTTTTATTGATTAAACGAAACGGCATTTTCCGAAAGAAATATTTATTACATAACTCATTGTTGAGAAACTCATCTGATGGCACGTAATCTGATTTCTTTGAAAAACTAAACAGCCCCATATTCATTTAAAAAACTTACAGCAAAACTATTCAGATTTTTGATAGCAAGCCCTATCTGCCAGGCGTCCCGATTACGTTTTTCTACATAATTTGACACTGCCCTGATTTGCAGGCATGGTACGCCCGCTTGTTTGCAGGCATAGAAAAAGGCTGCGCCTTCCATGCTTTCCAATTGGGGTTGAATGCGGCCGGTTAACTTTTTAATACTCGGCTCATGCCCATGTACAGTATTTACAGTAATGGCCGTGACTTGTTTTAGGTTGATATCAGTATAGGTTTTAAGCCGGGTATCCGTCTTAAATACACTTTCACCAAAGCCTAAAGTTTCGATTGGTAAAAAGGCTTCATCATCTTCGGCACCTAATTCTGAAAGGTGATCTTCGACTACTTCCACCAAATCACCCAAGGCAATATTGCGGTCAAAACTGCCTGCGATACCCAGGTTGATGACCAAATCGTATTGATTCGTCGCCAAATGTCGCCCCAAAGCAAAAGCCGTTGCCACCATGCCTACTCCAGTTATGAGAAGTTCGAAGTCTTGACTCTTGACTCTTGATTCTTGATTCTGACTTCCAACTTCCGACATCAGACCTCCGACCTCAAACTCAGTAGCAGCTACAACCAATATCCGCATAAAATAAATGGCTTTATTTTGACAGCTAAGATAGAACAATGCCCTTGTTTTTGTTTTGTATATTTGCACCAATTATTACTATGATGATATACATGACACGGAAAGAGCATTTTAATGCTGCACACAGAATGTACCGTGAAGAATGGAGCGAGGAAAAGAATGCGGAGGTTTTTGGCAAATGCGCCAATCCACACTGGCATGGTCACAACTATAACCTGTTCGTAACGGTAAAGGGCGAAGTAACGCATGCGACCGGCTACCTGATAGACCTGAAAGAGCTGAAGATAATTATCAACGACCATGTGATAGAAAAGCTTGATCATAAGAATATCAACCTGGACGTTCCTTTCATGGCCGGTAAAATGGCTTCGACAGAATTGCTTTGCATCGAAATATTTAACCAGCTAAAAGATCCTATCGAAGCGTATGAGGGTGTGTTTTTACATTCTATAAGGCTGTTCGAGACTGAAAATAATTCAGCCGAATACTTCGGCGATTAAACCTGACAGATGAGTAAAGAAGATATTTTTCACGACCGTGATGAGGGCATTGACGGTTATACCAAGATCGACCGCTATAATCCCGAACTGATCGAGAGCCTAAGCGCCAATTATCACGAGGTATTGAAACAGATCGGCGAAAACCCTGGTCGCGAAGGTTTGCTGAAAACCCCTGAAAGGATTGCAAAAGCCATGCTTTTCCTCACACAGGGTTATGACCTCGATGCAAGAGAGATATTGCGGTCAGCCATGTTTAAAGAGGAATACAGCCAGATGGTGGTAGTAAAGGACATAGAGGTTTATTCGATGTGCGAGCATCATATGCTCCCCTTTTTCGGTAAGGCCCATGTCGCCTACATCCCGAACGGGCATGTTGTAGGCCTAAGTAAAATACCGCGTATAGTAGATGTGTTTGCACGCCGTTTACAGGTACAGGAACGCCTGACCAACGAGATCAGGGACTGTATCCAGGATAACCTGCAGCCTTTAGGCGTTGGTGTGGTAATTGAATGCCGCCATCTGTGCATGAGCATGCGTGGTGTGCAAAAACAAAATTCGGTTACTACAACTTCTGCATTTACCGGCGAATTTTTAAAAGAAAAAACCCGCGCAGAGTTTCTAAATTTGATAACAGCTAAGCTGGGGTAGTTCATTAGCTCACTGGTTCATTAGTTTATTAGTAAAATATAACTTTTAAAAAAACTATTGGACCACTGCACCAATGAACAACTGAACTAATGAACCAATTAACCATATGAAAGCATACATTTTCCCGGGACAGGGTGCCCAGTTTGTAGGCATGGGTAAAGATCTGTACGAAAAATCAGATGAAGCCCGCCAGCTATTTGAAAAAGCCAATGAAATTTTAGGTTTCCGGATCACCGATACCATGTTTAATGGTACCGAAGAGGATCTTAAACAAACCAAAGTGACACAACCTGCCATCTTTTTGCATTCGGTAATACTGGCCAAAGTATTAGGTGATGATTTTAAGCCTGATATGGTAGCAGGCCATTCATTGGGTGAGTTTTCCGCTTTAGTATCGGCGGGCGCATTGTCTTTTGAAGACGGGCTGCGTTTAGTTGCGGCACGTGCTAATGCCATGCAAAAAGCATGTGAGATACAACCATCAACCATGGCAGCTATTTTAGGATTGGATGATTTTACGGTAGAGGATATCTGTCACCAGCTAACTGATATCGTAGTTCCTGCCAATTACAATTGTCCGGGTCAGTTGGTTATTTCAGGCACTATTGCAGGTGTCGATGCTGCTTGTGAAAAACTAACCGCAGCAGGTGCAAAAAGGGCACTTAAACTGAATGTGGGCGGTGCGTTCCATTCACCATTGATGGAGTCGGCCAGGGTAGAGCTGGAGCATGCCATAGTACATACCGAAATTAAAGAACCAATTTGCCCCATCTACCAAAACATAGATGCGAAGCCTTATACTGATCCGGCTAAGATCAAGCATAACCTGATCGCACAGCTAACTGGTCCGGTACGCTGGACACAAACAGTGATGCATATGCTGGAAGACGGGGCGACATCGTTCACCGAAGTGGGGCCAGGCAATGTGTTGCAGGGCCTTGTCAAGAAAGTTGACCGGGCTATGGCCACCAACAGCGCGGCTTTACCTGAATAACTAATAAATTAAATATTAAAAAGCCACCCGTAAAACCGGGTGGCTTTATTTTTTGTATTGTATCTTTATGCTACCTTGTTGACATCGTGACGACCGCTGCTAAAATACGACTCCTGCTGGCTTTGTTGTTTGCCAGTTTATTGCTGACGGCAATCATCGTCCAAAAAACCTACACGCCTAAAAATAATCTTTACCAGACGGGGCAAACCCTTGAAGACAACCTGCATAAGAAGGAAGCTTATGTAAACAGCTTTATTAATGACAAAGATCGTTTTAATAAATTCAAAACACTTGGCAACGATGAGCAGGAAGCGCTTAAAACCATAAAAGCTTTTACGACAGACGAAAATATTTGGGCGCTCACCTATAAGGACAATCACCTTGTGTTTTGGAGCGGGATTAAAATTATACCGCAGCACCCTGAGTCAATACGCAACGGGTACTCGTTTGTGAGCGGGACCAATGGCTATTACGATGTAATAAAAAAGACTGAAGGCAACTTTTCTGTTATCTTTTTTATCCCTGTAAAAATCAACTACCGGGTTCAGAATCAGTACCTGCATAACATTTTTGCAAAAAATTTATTGAATGACAACAACATCGAAATAGCCGATTTTACAGATAAAAATGTTTATGAAGTACATAGTTTGGACGGCACCTACCTGTTCTCGGTAAAAATAAAAAATAACGAGGTTGGCCATAAATTCTTCTATTTCGAGGTGGTGATATGGGTATTATGCGCCTTTGTTTTGTTCCTGCTGGTTCATAGTGTTTGCAATTATGTTGCGCTCAAAGGCTTCGCTTATTTGTCCTTTATAATTTTAGGATCCTTTATTGTGCTGTTAAGGATCATTAACCTGCATTATGGTTGGCCCGGGTTTTCGCATCAGCCCGAAATTTTCAATCCGCATTATTATAACTCCGGTAAGTTATTCCCCTCCCTGGGCGATTTTTGCATCAATATATTGTATGCAACATGGTTTGTCACTTTTGTTTTCCGGCACAGGGACAAGGTGCTGTCTCACGTCTATAATAAGTTCATAGGCTACGTAATTGTCGTTGCCTGTATCCTGATATTAGATGTAAGCTCCACTTGGCTATTGAGGCTTTTCTATAGCCTCGTTATGTATTCAAATATCAACTTTGATGTAAACAATGTGCTTAACCTGTCAGGCTTCAGTATGCTTGGCGTCTTAATGCTTTGTTTCAGCTTCCTGATATTTTACCTGCTAACAGAGATTTCCCTTAGCATTTGCCACAGGCTTGCTGTACCGGTATCCCACCAGCTCGCCTTGTTGTTATTTGTCATCATTACATCCACCATTGTCGCAGCCTACCTGGATAACGAGTTCACAGTGTTTTATCTTTTTTGGGCCATATGGGTGATTTTAAGGGGGTACGCATACCTGTATGATCATGGCAGGATCACTTCGGGAGCATTCGTAACCATTATATTGCTCTGCGCAGTATTGTCAGCTATAAAACTCAATCATTTCCAGGCCATAAAAGAAAAGGATATACGGAAGGGCCTTGTTCAGCAATTGGAAACACCAAATGATTCAGTGGCCAATTATATGTTCAAAGACATTGATAAGCGAATAGTAAGGGACCCGGTTATCCAACATTATTTTACCGATACTGCACATAATAGCCTTACATCGCTGACGAATCATCTGCAAAAAAAATATTTTGAGGGTTACCTCGGGAAATATGAGTTTAAAGTACATGAGTATAATAACAAAGGGGAGGCATTAGAAGACAAAACGTACGATCTGAATGTATTTACTGATATGATCAAGTTCGATTCTTTTTTTAAAGAATCTGATCATTTTTACCGGAACATAGGAACATTTGGCGTATTAAAATATTTAGCCCTCCTCCCCATTTTTAAGGGCGATATGAACGTCGGCACGATTGTTATCGAACTGGAATCAAAATTATTACAGGGCGAAAATACGTTCCCGGCATTGCTTATAGATGGTCCATATAAATCAAATGAAATTTTTAAAGATTATTCCTATGCCTTTTACCAGGACGGGAAATTACTTAGCCAGAATGGCAAGTATGTTTACAGCCTCACTAATCATGATCTGAAAGGAGCTGTAAAAGAATATATTTTTAAGACTACCAGCAGCACTGAACCTACCAGGTTTGGCATCCTGGAACGGTATAACCATCTTATTTATGAGCCCAGCAAACGTAACCTGATCGTTGTAAGCAAGCAAAATGACATACTGATCGATACGATAACTTCGGTTACATTCTTCTTTATTGTATTCCTTGTTTTTAGCGCCATCTGCATTACAGTAAGATGGTTATGGGCACGTATCAGGATAATGTATATAAAGGATAATTATCTGCACTGGGTGTTCCAGCTAAACTTTGATAAGATACTCTATAAAACCCGCATCCAGTTCTCTATAGTTTTAGCGGTGGTCATCACACTTGTGTTGGTAGGCATCATCACGTACCTTTCTATTGTTGACCAATATAATGCGCAACAGGAACAGACAATCAGTGACAAAGTATCGCACATTGCTAAAGCTTTTGAAAATAGCAACTTCATTTATGATGCATTTAATAACAACACCGCTGAAACTTTTCAGATCAAATTCAATGAGTTTGCCAAGACCTATTCAGCAGACCTTACCTTATTTAGTACAAGTGGAGTAGAGCTGATGTCGACGCAGCCCAAAATATACGACTATGGTTTGCTTGCCCCGCGAATAAATGCCAAAGCCTATACCTTTTTGAATAAACTTCAAAAGTCGGAATATATTCACACGGAGGTCATAGGCGATCTGAGTTATAAAGCTGCGTACGTGCCGGTCAAAGACTCAAAACGCACATTGGGCTATTTGCAATTGCCTTATTTTTCAAACGAGGCCGATTACAAGGCGCGGGCGGGCTCATTGCTTAATGCAATGATCAATGTGTATGCCTTGATTTTTATTGCGATAGGGCTGCTCGCCGTGATCATTGCACGGCAGATCACCAATCCACTAAATATTATACAGATGAGTTTGAGTAAGACCATTTACGGCCAAAAGAACGAACCCATCAAATGGCAGCGCAACGACGAAATAGGCGCCCTGATAACGGAATATAATAATATGATCGCGGCACTGGAGCAAAGCGCGCAAAAGCTTGCACAATCTGAAAGAGAAAGCGCCTGGCGCGAAATGGCCAAACAGGTTGCCCACGAGATCAAGAATCCGCTTACGCCATTAAAACTGGGCTTGCAGCTGCTCGAAAAATCGTGGAGGGATAAGGATCCCAAATTTGACCAGAAATTCGAGCGGTTCAGCAAATCATTTGTTGAGCAGATAGAAAGCTTATCATCAATAGCTTCCGAATTCTCGGCCTTTGCCAAGATGCCCGATACCAGGCTTGTAAGGATGGATATTTTTGAGGCGCTTAGCCAGGCGGTTACCATTTTTAAACAAATGGATAATATCAGGATCATATTTAATCCGCCTGATAGCCAGTTTTTAATCAATGCGGACAGGGATCAGTTACTCAGATGTTTTAATAACCTGTTAAAAAATGCTATTGAGGCTATCCCACATGACAGGCCGGGCACTATTGAGATCAACTATCTGTTAACCAGCAAGAACATACTGCTTAGCGTAAAAGACAACGGCAACGGCATACCCGAAAGTTTGCGCGAAAAGATATTCGAGCCCAATTTTACCACCAAAAGCTCCGGCACCGGGCTTGGTTTGGCCTTTGTAAAAAACTCTATTGAAAATGCAGGCGGCAAGGTTTGGTTCGAAACTATTATCGGCACGGGCACTACCTTCTACTTCAGTCTGCCGGAAGCATCCTGAGATCAGCACAAATAAAAAAGCCCCGCCATTATCGTGGCAGGGCTTTACTATTTTAAACGGATGTTATTTCAACATAAATGTAGATTGTCCCATTTTGCCGCCATCAGCATACAGCAATACGGTGTAGGTCCCTTTTACAAATGGTGGGGCCGGGTTAACCCAATCGATAGTATAACCGCTGCCATCATTTTTAAAGTCGATAGATGTTTTGTAAGTATACTGCAGATCCTGGCCGTCTGATTGGAATGTTCCGGCGTCTTTAGGATCGGTGATTAGGTTGCCTGTTGGATCAAGTATACGTACAAAGATATCATGCAGGCGTTTCTCAGCAATGCTGTTGTCGGCAACTGTGAAGTTGATCTTGATCTTTTTAGCCGGACTTGCACGGGTTACGTCCACTTCCTTGCCACTGCCTTTTATCTTGTAGGCGACAATATCAGATGTTGCCAGCTTTAATACGGATGCGACCTTGACCTTGCTATCCAGGTCCTGATTTGCCTTTTCAAGGGTAGTTGCCTTTTCTGTAGTAGCTGCCAGGTTGGTCTTCAGCGTGTCTCTTTCAGTAGTTAAGGTAGTATTTTGTTTTTTCAGTTCCTCAATATCAGCGGTATATTTAGTAACAAAATACCTGAGTTGTTTCACATCTTCCTGTGCTTTATCAAGCTCAGCTTTTGTCAGTTTTCCTTTTGCCAGTTGAACGCGCAAAACTTTGATCTTAGCCTGAAGCGAATCATTTTTCGCTTTCATTTGAACTGTCATTTTAGCTTTACCTGTGTTTACCTGCTCAATTTGCGCCTCAAGGCTATCCAGCTCAATTTTTAAGCGGTTCCTTTCATCGTCCTGATACACAATTTTTGTATCCGATTTATTCTTTTGCAGATATAGGTATACATCTGTCCCCAGCAAAGCCAAAACCACAACAATCAGAAAATAGATTACGTTCGAATTTTTTTTGGGCGTTTGTCCAGATTGATTTTCCATAGCGGTTTTCTAGTTTAGTTTTAAATTAATTAGGGCCGTTTTTTTAATTAGTGATGCCACAGCCGGTAAGCGCATAAATTCTGGTTTTTTAAGACTTTTCGCGATAACATTTTTGTGGCAACAAACTTGTTACATGATTGTTTTACTATTACTTAAAAATAATTAAACGTTAAGATGATAAATTTATGACATTACCTCTGTAATTGGCACTGGTCTTATAGGTAAATCTGCTTTAAATGTAAGTACAAAAAAACTAAAAACACAAAAACCTTTACAAGTATCTTGCCTTAAAGAAAAATTTACATGAACATTCGATACTTTAATCAACTTACGCAACCTATTCATTTTCAATAAAGTTATGGCAGCAAATTCATTACGGCCATTTTTCACGTAAAAAAGTGCAACTTACCGGAACGAAAGTGGTTAAATTGACGTATAATCGCATTGATGAAAAACCTATCACATTTGTTGATGGCGGTAATAGTTACCTCCATCGCGTTTAGTTCCTGCAAAAAGAGCTCGACTCCATCACCAGCCACCGGCCCTGTGGTTTCTTCCATGAAATTAACGCTTAATGGTAACGACCTTAATTTTAATGATTGCGAGGAAATTGAAGTAGATGTAAATAACCAGAAGCAAACCACAATCACCGGCTACATTATAACAAACGGTAAACCAGCCGACCTTAACTTTGGGCTAAACATAACCCACGACCCGGCAACCTTAAAAGCAGGGCAAACCTACCCTGCACAGTCTTCCTATGGACAGGATGATGTGGCATCTTTTTTTTATTGGAAAAATAGTACTGATTATTATACCAGTCAGCCAACGGTTCCCGAAGGAAACATAACCATTACCGAGGTTACCTCAACAACCATCTCGGGTACGTTCTCAGGTAAGCTATTTGCGCCAGGTGATTTTCAGGGAATGATCCTTTATTATACCATCACCAACGGTTCATTTACTGCTAAGATTAATAAATAATCAATATTTCTGATACACATTATACAGCACATTCAAATCCAGCTGCGTCAGCTGCGGCTTTATATCCGTTTGTACAAAATGCCGCTTAAAGGCCACTACCGCAGCATTAATGTTCGAGGTATCATAGCCGATCAACTTTAAGGCGGTAGTATAATCAAAATTCTCAGGGGCCAGTTCCAGCACATCATCGCTCCAGTAGCCGAAACCGTGTTGGGCCAGTATCCTCCAGGGGAAGTAAGGTCCCGGGTCGGGTTTACGTAATGGGGCTATATCCTGGTGACCAATGAAGTTGGTAGCCGGAATATTATAAGTCTTTTTCAGATAAGTCAGCAATGCCAGCAGGCTTTTTACCTGGGGGGCGGTGAAAGGTTCATTGCCGTTGTTGTCTATTTCGATGCCTATCGAGCAGCTGTTCATATCGCTGATGCTGCCCCACTTGCTCACACCCGCATGCCACGACCGCAGGTAATCGTTCAGCATGTGCACCACCTTGCCATCTTTGCCTACTACATAATGCGCGCTCACCTGCGTTTTGGTGATGGTGAACGTATGCAGCGTTTGCCCCAGCGAATCCTGCGCGGTAAAGTGGATGATCACATAATTAGGCTTGCGCAAATTAAAGTTTACCGTACCCACAAACTCCGACGGCACCTGTGTTCCCGCACTATCCACCAGCATAGCGGGCTGCTCCAGCTGTACCACTTTGGCTGCCGAATCTGCATGATTTTTATACACCTTGTTGGTGAGGGCATACGGACCCTTGGGCGAGCAGGAAGCTATTGCAATAGTCGACAGTAGCAGTAGGTAGTGGCAGTATTTTTTCATGGGCATTATGATGCTAATGTAGTGAATAACATCATTATCCCCGAAAAGTGTTCATGTTCATTGGCATGAACGCTGGTGAACATTTATGAGCGGCTGGTTTTCAACAATTTAACTTTTTGAGAGTGGTGACAAATTAGTGTCAGTAAAATTTTCACTACTTTAACATCCACAATTAACTGATCTCATCGATGAAAGCATATTTCACTCTCGGCTTCTTCGCCCTGTCGGCTTTGGCGCAGGCGCAGCAAAAAAATATCACTGGTTTTACGGGCACCTCGTCGGCGCAGGAAATAAAGACCGAACAATCTTTCGACCAGTCATTAAGTGCGCCGCGTATTGGCGAAACCATCAAAGAGCTGTCCGCATTCCCCCACCATTTAGGGTCGGCAGGAAGCAAGGCCGTGGCTGAAAAAATATTGCAGAAATATAAAAGCTACGGCTTAGATGCGCACATCGAAACCTATTATGTGCTGTTTCCCACACCCAAAACACGTGTGCTGGAACTTACCAGTCCTACAAAATATACCGCCTTATTAAAAGAGCCCGCTTTAGCCGAAGACGCCACATCCGACCAGGCCAACCAGTTACCTACCTATAATGCCTGGAGTGCCGATGGCGACGTAAGCGCACAGCTGGTGTTTGTAAACTATGGCCTGCCCGAAGATTACGAAAAGCTGGCAACGATGGGCATTGACGTAAAAGGCAAGATCGTGATAGCAAAATACGGACGGTCGTGGCGCGGCATAAAGCCCAAAGTGGCCTATGAGCACGGGGCCGTTGGCTGCATCATTTACAGCGATCCAAAAGACGACGGCTATAGCGCAGGCGACGTATATCCCAAAGGCGCCTATAAAAATGAATATGGCGTGCAGCGCGGTTCGGTAATGGATATGGTGGTTTATCCCGGCGATCCGCTAACACCCGGTGTTGGTGCTGTCAAAGATGCTAAACGAATAGACCGGAAGGATGCCGCCACGATAATGAAGATACCTGTATTGCCCATCAGCTACCACGATGCACAGCCCTTACTGGCCGCGCTGGATGGCCCCATTGCTACCGGCGACTGGAGCGGCAGCCTGCCTATTACCTATCACATAGGGCCTGGCAAGGCAATGGTGCATTTAAAAATGGAGTTCAATTGGGACATGGTTCCCGCCTATGACGTGATCGCCACCATTAAGGGATCAAAGTATCCTGATGAATGGGTAATGCGCGGCAACCATCACGATGCCTGGGTAAATGGCGCCAACGATCCTATCAGCGGGCAATCGGCTATGCTGGATGAGGCAAAGGCGCTGGGCGATCTGCTTAAAACCGGGTGGCGGCCAAAGCGTACCATTGTTTACTGCTCATGGGATGGCGAGGAACCGGGCCTGATAGGGTCGACAGAATTTGCCGAAAGGCACGATAAGGAGCTGCAGGAAAAAGCGGTAGTGTATATCAACTCAGATGATAACGGTCGTGGGTTTTTGAGTGAAGGCGGTTCGCAGGCATTGGAGCCCTTTATGGACGAGATAGCCCAAAATGTGACCGATCCGCAAACTAAGGTGAGCGTGTTCGACAGGCAAAAGGCTGCAGAACTGACCAATGCCGCATCCACCAAAGAAAAAAAGGAACTGTTTGAACGCAAGGGACGCAGGCTGGAGTCCTTAGGCTCGGGATCGGATTTTTCGTCGTTCCTGCAGCACTTGGGCGTACCCACGCTGGACCTGGCTTATGGCGGCGAAAACGGCGGCGGCGAGTACCATTCCATTTATGACAGCTATGAAGATTACGTGCGCTTTAAAGATCCCGATTTTAAATATGGGGTAGCCCTGGCGCAAACCGCCGGGCATGCCGTATTACGCATGGCCAATGCCGAACTATTGCCATTTGATTTCAGAAACCTGCACGCCACTATAGACCGCTTTACGACTGAACTAACAGACCTCACCAAAAACATGCGCGAAAGCACGGCAATAGATAACGCGCTGATAAAGGCCAATGATTACACACTGGCTGCCGACCCAACCAAACATTTGCATTCGCCTGTGGTAAAGGATACCGTGCCCGCATTAGATTTTACCGCATTAAAAACCGCGCTTGACAGCCTGAAAAAAAGCGCCGGTAATCTGACCGCAAACTGGCAAAAGCAATCGCAAACGGACATCAACCATGATAAGCTTAACAAGGCATTGTACCACGCCGAGCAGGAATTGCTGGATGCCGACGGCTTGCCACGCAGGCCATGGTATAAGCACACGCTTTATGCACCGGGCTTTTATACCGGCTACGGCGTGAAAACCCTCCCCGGCATCCGCGAAGCGATAGAGCAGCGCAACTGGCCCGAAGCACAACAGCAGATAGCCGTAGTTGCCGCAGCAGTAATGCGGTTAGCAGGGTACTTGAAAGCGGCGGGAGAGTAACATCGGGTTTCCAAGTATTTAATTTTTTGAAAGTGGTGACAAATTAGTGTCAGTGCTTATTTGTTGGTCTATCAGGCAGACAGCATTTAAACCCATTACGAAATCACCCAGGGATTTTCAAAATTCAAATTGGTGATATTTTTAAAATCTTCTGCATTGCGGGTTAGCAATGCATGATTATGTACCATAGCAGTAGCTGCAATTATGGCATCGGGGAGCTTTATTTTATATTGTTGTCTTAGCGCTATGGTCTGCTGGATGATTTCTTCGCTCAGATTATAGATTTGCGCCTGATCAACAAACAGATGGATTTTTTCTAATTGGGCCGGTGTTGCATTATACCAGCCAATTAACTCAATACGAGTTATTACAGATATTACGCAAGGGAGCTGGCCAATTACCAAAGCCGATTCAGGAGGCAATTGATTACTTAAATAGCCAATTACCACATTGGTATCTATCAGGAATCCCTGTTCCATTCGTCTCTGGATTTTTTAACATAATCCTGCAATTCATTTCCTTCCGATTCGGATAGCAGACCCTTGAAAGAAGACATGTTTTTTGCAACCAATGGCTTTTCCTCTATTAATTCGTCAACGGGATAATACATAACCTCGATCTTCCTCCCCACGTAATCCGACGGGATGGATAAATTAACGTTTGTATTATCTGGCGTTATGATTGTACGTATCATATTATCAAATTTACAAATTCAGCGCGGTATTCCAAAGTGGCTACAAATTAGTGTCAGCACATTAATTAATCTATTCTCGGTTCAAATGCATATTTTAGAAATACTAAAATAAATTTAGAAATCCACAAAAGCATTATATTTGTTAAAGTAATGTTTTGCAATGGAACAGGTGAAAAAAATTAACGACGAAAGCGATTACACCGCGGTAATGGCAAAAATTGATAGCCTGATGTCTAAGGGAAGCCAAAATGCTTCCAAAGAGGAACTGGCTGAGATAAGAACACTCGCGTTGGCCGCACAGCATTACGAACAACAAAAATATGTGATTGCCGCTCCATCAACATTGAGCGGGATGATAGAGATGCGTATGTATGAGATGCGCTTAAAACAAAAAGATCTTGCAAAAAAATTAAACATCAGCGATGCCAAACTTTCACTCATTATGAACGGCAAACAAAAACCGGATGTTGAATTTTTAAAAGCTGTGCATACCGAACTCCATGTGGATGCAGCGTTTATTTTGCAGCATGTTTAAACTCCCGTAGCTCCCACAATCCACTACTATACTGACAAAACCCTGTCACCACTTTAATTAATACATTGCCGTAAATTTGTATATACCGGTACCATCAGATCGTTTGTGAAAACAATCAAAACGTTCTTTGACATATAAAAGGTTTAAACCTTAGGTTTCAGGTTTACCCCTCTTTGCAATAAAACATTTTGTAATGCAGCATAATTTTCGATCCTCTCCTTTGCAATTTGGGTTTGCTGCGTTAAGCCTTTTTCAATTACATTATGCCTTGCTAGCTCATCAGCAAAATCTTTTGCTTTGATCCATAATTCTGACTCAGTAGCATTCTTTCTCATATTTCTTAAAAAAGCAATTTAGGCAATAGAAGAGATGAATTATTGAATGTGGAAAAATCCCAAAATTGCCTATTAAGTCCCATAAATCATGTCATTTGACATTCTATCCCAAATGCCTGGCACCACCTTTAAATATTTAAAGCAATGGAACAAAAAGCCAATGAAGATGAATTGAAAAAGGGTTTAGATTTGGGGGATTCGTTGGGGAGAGGGTGATTAGAAGGGTATTTTACTGGAATGAAGGTTACCGACTCTAAGTATCATGATAATTAAAATGATTCCTAAGATGAAAAATAGTCCCCAAAATGGCCATACTGGCTTACCTAAAATAAATTCTTTATTGAATTTCATTCTTGAGGTAATCTCAAAAGATGAGTAACCTAAAAAGAAACCGACAATTACTACTACAATGTAATATACTAAACTAACATGATCTGTTTTCTTTTGAAATTCATCAATGTCGAGGATTTTTCCCGTTAGATTAAATTGCGAATTTTCATATCCAGAATAAATAATTTGAAATTTAAAACCATACCCAGGATCAAAATATTTCCATGAAAGGGAGAGCGATTTACCATCTTTTGATGTTAAGTTAAACTTAGCTATAGATGGGTCTGTTTGCTTTATTATTTTGAAATCAAGAATTTTTTTTGAGGATGCTAAGTTTAGTGATAGGTTTTGTCTAACATCTTCATTTGTTATCGGCAAATTACCGCTATTCCAAATTGTGCCTGTCAAAATGTAAACATTGTCTTTTATAGGTATACTGTCTTTCTCAATTACTTTTATCGCAGATGATGAATTTTTACTATCATAAATTAAAGATGAAGGCTCAGTTATGTTATAAGATATCGCCTTATTCTTTTTGCTGTTCAGATAAAAAAAGAAGCCAGATGCAATTCCTAAGATTGCCAATACAATAGAAATATAATTAATGGGCTTTTTAAGATCTTCTATAAAGGTCATGACTTTAAGGTAAGGTATATTCTATAAATATATTTAATAAATAAATATTATACAATATTGTCATTGCGAGCGAGAGCGTGGCAATCGCAGACTATGCCTCTCCTCCCTGTACAGTTCGCGATTGCTTCGTATTCTCGCAATGACAAAGTTTATTATTTTTTAATGATAGCTATAAATTCATCGATTGTTAATATTGAATTAGAAGCCTCATCAGTGTATTCAATACTCTCAAACTCATGCCACGTAGGGTCTATTTTGTAGTCAAAGAAACTTGAAAACATTTCTGGCAGTTGCCATTCATCAGCATAAAACCATTCACCGTAAATCAATTTAGATTTTATAAGCAATAGTAATTCTTCTATATCTACTCTATCATTATTAAATATGACAGAGTTATATTTTTTATAGTTAGCACTATCTCTATAAAGGTAATTGAACTTGACGTTTGGCATTCGCCAAGGTAAACAGAGCAGTAATTATAGTCAATCGGATATAAGTGAACTTATTTCAAATACACTACATCTCTATGATATTCTAAATATTGTAAGTTGTTATTGAATATCTTTCTCAATTTCATATCAGGAGATAAATTGAGCAAGTCAGAATAGGGTTGAATATTCTTTGAAAGTATTATCCCGCCATTATTCTCAAAGGATATAAATCCTTCATCAAATAAAGAATCTAATGTAGGTGTTAGTATTAAACCATTATAGGGGTCTAATCTTTCATTATTATTAGAATCCTTCCACGGCTTGATGTGGGATGCCTTTAATATTTCTGGAACCTTGACATTGGTAATTGCACATGCATCCCATAAATTCAACAAGTTAAAACGGTACTTACCTTGTCCTATGCGACTTAATGAAAGAGAACGCTTTTCAGTTTCCTTCCCGTTATAGATAAATTCAGGTTCAGCGAATATTTTTGGATTCTCGTTATCGATTATCGGAGAAACTTGAAAAATGAATTGAAGTGGTCTATCAGCTTTTTCGAAAAAATCTACCAGTTCAATTATTCCTAAATATTTAAAATATGTGTGGTGCTTGAGTCGATAAAATAAATGAATCGGGTCATAATTATTTTTAGCGTTAATTATTCTATTGTTATTTGCACCTTTTTCTTCACCTTCCCAATAAAGAAAGTCGTCATTTATGTAATCGTTGTATTGCGTAGCAGAGTTTTGTTTTTCTTTGGTAACGAAAAGAATTATTGCGTTAGTAGATGCAGGAGTAACTACACCTCTGCTTAATGCCTGCCGGCCTTTGTAGCCCCATAACTCGGTTAGGTAATTCCGATCATAGAAATCTCCGACTTTAAGACTGCCAAAGTTTATGTTTATTTCCAACTCAATTATCAGGTTCTACCTCTAAAAATACATGTTTACAACGAATATCAAGGCACTCATTTATGTATAGCTTAAGATTAGTATGATGCAAGTCTGAAATAATATCAGTTCTTGCCCCGCAGATTGGACAAGTGGTAGGGTGGTCGTTCATTAAATAAAATGCATCCATTATCAAATTTATCTAATAACGATAAAAATATCAATCGACTTTAAGTGAATTAAGTTATGAGGAATTTGCCGACTAAAAATACCGTGTAAATACGGGTTGTTTACTTAACTTGTGGATTTTAGATTTACAATTATTTAAAAAAACTATAAATGCCTAAGACGACTATCACATATCGAATTTTTGTTGCGTCTCCCAGCGATATTACAGAGGAGAAAAATATTATTAGAGAGGTAGCGGATGAACTTAATAAATCAAATCATATAAGAAATATAAAGCTTGAAGTTATTGATTGGGGGTCTTCGACTTATCCGGCCATTGGAGATGACGCACAAGATGTTATAAATAATCAAATCAATGATGAATACGATATATTTATAGGCATATTTTGGCACAAATTCGGCACGGCAACAAAACGTGATGTGTCCGGAACAAAAGAAGAATTTGAAAGAGCATATTCAAGATTTGTAGCGGATTCAAACAGCGTCCATATTATGATTTATTTTAAAGAAGAACCCGTAAGCCCATCTTCAATCGACCCAGACCAAATCAGGCATATACAAAAATTTAAGGAGGAAATTAGCAATAGAGGTGTTTTATACAGAAATTTCAATAGGTCGGATGAATTTGACAAGCTCCTTAGACCCAATTTATCTCTTTTATTAAATGGAATTTCTGTTAAAGTCGAAGAAGAAGTAAATAATCCGTCAACAGAAAACAAATTAATCATTTTAGAAAAATCCGAAAACAATGAAGATGAATTAGGTTATCTCGAATATCTTGAACTCGCCACAAAAGAGATGGGGCAGGTGACAACTGAGTTAGGAAAAATAACTAAACAAACATTGGATTTAGGTGGGCGAATGACTAAGAAAACTGAAAAAATAAATTTATTGAATAAACTTCCACCACAAATCATCATTAAAGAATCTCGCAAAATAATAGATGGATCAGCGGGTGATTTAGATATTTATAGTAAAAAAGTCGGGCCGATAATACCGGTAATGAATGAATTATTTAATAAATCAATGAGCAATTTTAACAAAGCAATACTTATTCATAAAAAGTTTCTAAATGAGCAAGGATTGTCAACGGCATTGGAACATCTAACTTTTCTTAGAAATTCTATTTCGAGCGCTCATGATGAATTATTAGTTTTAAGAAGTATGATTAAATCATTCCCCCCTTTGACTAATAAACTTTTGAAGTCTAAAAAAGATGCTGTCGACGTCATGTCAAAAATTGCAGAAGAATTTCAATCATATGTTAATATAACCGATAATATAGTTAACATTATCGTTACTGAATAATTTCTCCCCATGCTGGCGCACGCGTGCCGCGTGTGCTTCAATAAGTGGCCAGCGTATCAGTTTTAATTTTTCTTATTATCTGATTTGGAAAATTCCAGATCATGCGAATAAGCATTCAACCAAAGGTTGGCCATTAACTTCTTGTTATGTAGTGCTTGACAGTACCTGATATATGCTTCGCCCATTGTCTCAGGAATAACATCAGTCCATTTTGGATAATCAGTATTCGTACTACTCACTACATTGCCGTTCTTATAAGCTGCAATTGATTTCACTTCCATTTGGTTATTGATGGTATCGATAGCGACATGTGATATTGACGAGTCAAAGAGAGACCAAGTTTTGGAAGATTTTCCGTAATTCGTCTTGACCCATATCAAAACGATATTGCTATGGCCATCGTAAGTAGCTAATTGCCTTATGTCATTGGCTAAAGTGTCTACCATTTGTGTAGTACTGTCAATCCCGGTAGATAAATACATCCATCTATTGTTTTGCGCATTTGCTTTTACAAATAAAAATAGAAGGATATGCAAGAGTAATAATCGTTTCATACGTTTAGGTTTAAAAGAAGGCTATTGGTTAATTAACAGTAAGTTACGAATAAGTTTCAGATTATCAATGTGTCAGCCTCAGAATATCTTCGGGTGTCCGCCTTGCATCGTTACCAGGTAACGGATGGACAAAACGCGTTAGCGATGGAAGTGGATACCGGCCTTGTGACTAATGCTTGTGTAGTATGAACGTACAGCGCGGCCGCTTCTATCAGCGGAAACGCCCTACTTCAGTTGGCAGTTATTGGTTGGCAGTTTGCATAGGGATCATAGAGTTCTTTAAATCTGACTTCAGACGTCTGACTTCCGACTTCAAATTATTTACTCCATCTCACTATTCGCAAATGTATTCCCCTTCTCCATATCCCCGGTATCATATCCCTTTTTAAACCAATACATGCGCTGGGCGCTGCTGCCGTGGGTAAAGCTGTCGGGGGTAACACGGCCCTGGTATTTTTGCTGCAGGCGGTCGTCGCCTATCTGGTGGGCGGCATTCAGGGCCGAGTCGATGTCGGCGCGTTCAATTACAATATTATTATGGTGGTTCAGCGCTTCGTAATGTGCCCATAAGCCGGCATAAAAATCGGCCTGCAACTCCAGTTTAACAGATAGCTTATTATAATCAGACTCGCTCAACTGGTTACGTGCACGATCCATCTTTTCAGAAATACCTAACAGGTTCTGCACATGGTGGCCCACTTCGTGCGCTATTACATAAGCTTCGGCAGCCTCGCCCGGTGCCTGGAAACGGTTCTGCAATTCGTCAAAAAAAGAAAGGTCGAGATACACGCGGGTATCCGCCGGACAGTAGAACGGCCCGGTAGCGGCAGTAGCAAATCCGCAGCCTGCATCCACCTGCCCGGTATAAAAATGGAGTATGGGATGCTGGTAAGTTTTGCCCATGGCCCTGAACAGGCTATCCCACACCACGGTGGTACCTTCAAACACTACCCTCGAAAGTTTCTTAGCGTCGCTTTCGGGGCCGCTTACCGGCTGCGTATTGGTTTGCTGTGCAGGATCGTTCTGCCCCATGTTATTTAACAGCTGCGATGGGTTCACCCCTGTAAAAATGTAGATTAGCAGACCTATCAGTCCCAAAATCCCCCCACCAAATACAAATCCGCGACCACCGCCGCCGCCACTGCTGCTGCCTTCTTCAACATCATCGCTTTCGCGTCCGCCAAACCATTTCATATTAGGATGGATTAAGTGTTTATGTAACTATAAAGATATTGATTTGTTTGATAAACCATATTGTCATTGCGAGCGCAGTGTGGCAATCGCGAACTGTGCAGAGCCGCCCTGCATATCCGCCCTGTACAGTTCGCGGTTGCTTCGTACCTCGCAATGACAGGGTGGAGAAGAGGCACAAAAAAAGCGACAGGCATCAGCCCATCGCTCTATATTAAATTCTAATTTCTAAACTCTAAATTCCGCAATCGGCATTCCGACTTCCGAAATCCGACTTCCGACTTCAAATTAAAATGCGAACCGGTTCTTCCAGCAATCCTTTCAGTGTTTGCAGGTAGGCTGCACCGGTTGCGCCGTCCACTACGCGGTGGTCGCAGGTAAGGGTCAGCTTCATTACGTTGCCGGGTACTACAGCGCCGTTTTTCACTACAGGCACCTGCTGTATGCCGCTAATGGCCAGTATGCAGGCTCCCGGAGGATTAATAATGGCAGTAAACTCGTCGATGCCGAACATACCCAGGTTGGATATGGTAAAGGTAGAGCCTTCCATTTCGGGCAGTTGCAGCTTTTTGGCTTTGGCACGCTGCGCAAAGTCCTTCACCTCGGCCGATATCTGGGAAAGCGATTTACCATCGGCAAAACGCACTACAGGTACCAGCAGGCCTTCGTCAACCGCTACGGCCACGCCGATGTTCACGTGCTCGTTGGTGCGGATGCTGTCGCCCATCCATGAGGAGTTCACCACAGGATGTTGTTTCAGGGCTACAGCGGCAGCTTTTAACACCAGGTCGTTAAAGGATAGTTTCACCGGGGCTACCTCGTTCATTTTGGTACGGGCGGCAACAGCCTGATCCATATCCACAGAAATAGTGAGGTAGAAGTGCGGTATTACAAAGCTCTCAGACAAGCGGCGGGTGATGGTTTTACGCATCTGGGTAAGCGGTTTGTCTGTGTATTTCTCTTGACCGACGTATGTTGGAATAGTTGCAGTGGCAGGAGCAGTGGCAGGTTTTTCAGCAGGAGCCTGACTGCTACTGCTTACTGCTGCTGCTACTGGTTTAAAGTCCTCCACATCCTTCTTGATAATCCGGCCGCCTTCGGCGCTGCCTTTTACATCATTCAGGTTAATGCCTTTTTCCTGTGCGATCTTACGTGCCAAAGGAGATGCCTTAACGCGGCTATCGTCGGAAGAAGAAGTGGCAGTGGCAGGAGCAGTGGCAGTAGTCTCAGCAGGTGCAGAAGTTTGACTGCTACTGCTACTTTCAACTGCTACTGGAGCAGGACCATCATCTTGTAATAACGGGGTGATGTCCGTTCCTTCTTTACCCACAATAGCAATAATGCCATTTACAAGGGCAGCTTCGCCTTCTTTTACACCGATGTATAGCAGGGTTCCGGCTTCGTAACCTACAACCTCCATGGTCGCCTTATCGGTTTCCACGTCGGCCAGCGAGTCATCAGCCTTTACTTTATCACCTACTTTAAAGTTCCATTTTTGTATCACGCCTTCGGTCATGGTATCGCTCAGTAAAGGCATACGGATGACGGTTGCGGGGATTTTTGAAGTATCTACCTTTGGAGTAGCAGTGGCAGTTGCAGTAGCAGGCTTTTCTTGAACAGGAGTTGCAGGTTTTTCTTCAGCAGGCTGACTGCTACTGCCGCTGCTACTGCTACTTTCTAACGCTTGCTTATAATCCTCACCTTCTTTTCCTATCACACCGATCACTGCATCAACCGGAACAGCTTTGCCCTCTTCAACACCTATATATAATAAGGTGCCGTCCTGGTACGATTCAAAATCCATCGTGGCTTTGTCAGTTTCTATCTCGGCCAATACATCGCCCGATTTTACCTTGTCGCCCACTTTTTTATGCCATTTCGCCAATACCCCTTCGGTCATGGTATCGCTCATTTTAGGCATTTTAACTACTTCGGCCATATATTATTGATGAATAGTTCTTTTAAAATTTAGTACAATATTAAGCTTAGCTCATAATAAAAGGATAATCCTTTTCTACATACACATCAGTGTACAGTTCAGAGGACTCAGGATATGGCGACTCTTCTGCAAATTTTACAGATTCGTCAACTTCGGCCTTCACCTTTTCTTCTATTTGCTCAAACCAGGCTTCATCGGCATATTTCTGCTCCAGTATGGCATTCTTTACCATATCAATAGGGTCTTTTGCTTTGTAGCTTTCCAGCTCTTCTTTGGTACGATACTTCTGCGGATCAGACATCGAGTGACCTTTGTAACGATAAGTACGCATTTCCAAAAAGGTCGGACCTTCACCGGCACGTGCGCGCTGAACGGCTTCGTCCATCGCATTGTGTACCGCAACCGGGTCCATACCATCAACAGCTGACGAAGGGATGCCATAAGGTAAACCTAATTTGTAGATGTCGGTCTGGATGGTGGTACGCTCTACCGAAGTACCCATGGCGTAACCATTATTTTCGCAAACAAATATTACGGGCAGTTTCCACAAAGCAGCCATATTAAAGGTCTCGTTCAAAGCACCCTGGCGAACAGCGCCATCGCCCATGTAAGCAACGTTCACAAATTCGGTGCCTTTATATTTTTCGGCAAAAGCGATACCGGCTCCCAGTGGAATCTGTCCGCCAACTATACCGTGGCCACCGTAAAAGTGTTTTTCCTTGTCAAACATGTGCATCGAGCCGCCCTTGCCTTTGGAGCAACCGGTAGCCTTGCCATAAAGCTCGGCCATTATCGCATTTGACGTAACGCCTTTTGCAATAGCATGCGCGTGATCGCGATAAGCGGTGATCATGCTGTCCTCGGGCTTCAGCACCGACATGGCACCGGCAAGCACAGCTTCCTGGCCAATATAGAGGTGACAAAAACCGCGAATCTTCTGCTGACCATATAATTGGCCAGACTTTTCCTCGAACCTACGCATCAGCAGCATAGACTCATACCACATCAGGTAGGTGTCTTTATTTATTTCGATTGAACTCATCTGTAAACGATATCTTTCTATTGAGAAGCGCAAATCTAATTATATCCTTGAAAATATCGAAACTGCAACAAATTTGTTGTGAGAAATTTACCGTTTTCTTGTATTTTGTACACTTTGACCCTATCAGGCTGCTAAACAAACAGTTAAATTTTTTAATTACGTAACCATTTTTACTTTAATCCCGTATACTTCATTTCGATAATTTAAAAAAAGGTGTCATAAATTTGTAATTATAAAAAATTACAATAGTTTTGCAGGACACTGAACGATAAAGAATCGATTGGTAGCACTTGTTGCCCCCTTTTTAACAACAACGACTAACGATTAAATGAAGAAATTTATCCTTGCTATTGTAGTGTGTTTGAGTGTAATTGCTGCTCAGGCACAAACAAAAACAACTTCGGCCACAACTACAGATAAGCCCAACGATGAGCAGGACGGTTTAGTCAAAGAATATTTCTCTCAAATTATGGGTGTTGCATTGTCAACCACCTCCAATGTAAAATTATTTCAATTTGTTTACGACTGGGTAGGTACCCCATACCATTTTGGCGGCGATTCTAAAAAAGGGATCGATTGCTCAGCCTTCACAAAAGAATTATACGGTAAAGTATTTAACCTGACGATCAAACGCAATTCGCGTGATATTTTCAGCATGGTTAGCCCTGTCCGCAAAGACGAATTGCAGGAAGGCGACCTGGTTTTCTTTAAAATACACAGCCGCAGCATCAGCCACGTTGGTATTTATTTAGGAAGCGGACGTTTTGCACATGCCTCATCACGTGGTGTAGCCATCAGCAGTTTGGACGATGGTTATTACGATCGCTACTTTTATAAAGGCGGCCGTTTGCTTGATGTATTTAAAAAAGAACTGGAAGCTTCGCCTGACGGAACCATTAGCAGCGACAACGATAACAGCGGCAAACAATAAATAAAGATATTTTTTATAAATTGCAGATCCTTTCATAACCGGAAGGATTTTTTTTGTGATGCTTAAACTGATTGGGTGTTTTTTAGCGGTATTTATGCTGTTGGTTCTGGTGCAAAGCTGTGAACGGGTATCGTCTATGGCACGCAACCATACCGTCAATCGCAGGGCGAAGCACAAAAAATCAGAGTCTGTAATCCGGCGCGACACACCCAACGATACCATTTGCATAGCCGCAGTAGGCGATATTATGCTGGGATCATCCTATCCCGATAGCAGCAAACTACCACCTGATAGCGCCAAAAACAGTTTTAAAGCAGCATCCGGATATTTTGCAGGGGCCGATGTGGTATTCGGTAACCTGGAAGGCACCCTGCTCGATTCAGGCATACCTGCTGCCTATAAAAAGAAACTTGAGACTGCCTATCTCTTCAGGATGCCCACAGAATATGGCAAAGTATTAAGGGATGCAGGATTTAACTTATTAAGCGTAGCCAACAACCACATTACTGATTTTGACAAAAAGGGATACACCAGTACTACAAAAACCCTTGCCGATAACGGTATCCATTATGCTGGGCTCGAAAATTGTCCGGTGACAACATTTCAACGGAACGGTGTAAAATATGGCTTCTGCGCTTTCTCGCCTAACGCCCACACAGTACAGCTGCTCGACCTGGCCTACGCCCGGCAGATCATCAGTCAACTGAAACGGCAATGTGATGTAGTGATCGTATCCTTTCACGGCGGTGCCGAAGGCGCGCTTTACGAGCACGTGCCTTTCAAAATGGAATCCTTTATGAATGCCAAACGCGGAGATGTACACATCTTCGCCCACAACGCTGTTGATGCCGGTGCAGATATTGTACTGGGCAATGGCCCCCATGTGAGCCGCGCGTTGGAAACTTATAAGGGACGGCTAATCGCCTACAGCCTTGGTAATTTTTGCACCTATAAAAGCGTGAGCGTATCCGGCGTATGCGGCATGGCACCATTGTTAAAGGCTTATCTTAACAAAAAAGGAGAATTCATCAGCGGTAATATCATTGCCTTCAGGCAGACGCATGAACGTGGCCTTACCCGCGATACCCTTAACCGCGTGGTAAAACGTATCAAATCTCTCACCGAAACAGATTTCCCCGAATCAGGGCTGAATATTGATGAGGATGGGTCGGTTAGTATCGATAATCAGGACTGATCCGCCGTTGTTCTGATCAAACTTATTCCTGAAAAGAAGAACAATAACGAGATAACGCCTACCACAGCCAGCGTTGCAAAATGAGCGCCATGCTGTATAATGTTGATCCCGGTATAAATCAACCCAATGATTCCCAGCAAGGTAAGTATACCCCCGAAAGTGCGTTTTAAGTTCATGGTTACAATTGATTGTAGTTTAATATTAAACAAATAGCGCACCAAAAAATAAAAACCTATATTTATTTGCCGTAAAACATCGAATTATGAATCTTGACATCCCTTTAATGATCGTTGCCTTTGTCGCACTGGTTATCCTTTTTTCTTCATTTGTGACTGTAAAACAAGGCACTATTGCAGTAATTACTGTATTCGGCAAGTACCGCCGTATACTCATGCCCGGCCTTAATCTGAAGGTCCCGCTGATCGAACAGATATATGCCCGCATATCCATCCAGAACCGTTCTCTCGAGCTGGAGTTCCAGGCTGTAACCGTCGACCAGGCCAATGTTTACTTTAAAGCCATGCTGCTCTATTCCGTGCTCGACCAAAACGAAGAGACCATCAAAAATGTGGCCTTTAAATTTGTGGATGAGCGTAACCTGATGCAGGCATTGATACGTACAATTGAAGGGTCGATCAGGTCGTACGTAGCCACCAAAAAGCAGGCGGATGTATTGCTGCTGCGTAAGGATATTGTGGAACATGTAAAGGAACAATTGGATACTTTACTGGAAACATGGGGTTATCATTTGCAGGATTTGCAGCTCAATGATATCACCTTTGATGAAGTGATATTAAAGTCGATGAGCCAGGTGGTTGCATCCAACAACCTGAAAGCTGCTGCCGAGAACGAAGGACAGGCCCTGCTGATCACCAAAACAAAAGCTGCGGAAGCCGAAGGTAACGCCATCAAAATAGCCGCCGAAGCAGAGCGCCAGGCAGCGCAGTTAAGGGGACAGGGTATAGCTCTCTTTCGGCAGGAAGTAGCAAAAGGGATGACTGCTGCTGCAAAAGAAATGGAACAGGCCCATATGGATACGTCGGTGATCCTGTTTACCATGTGGACGGAATCCATCAAGCACTTTGCCGAAAATTCCGAAGGTAACGTAATCTTCCTTGACGGTTCTACCGCATCAATGGAACGTACCATGAAAGAAGTGATGGCTTTAAACCTTTTGCATACGGATAAAGTCAAAAAGTAAAATTTTTACTTAATATATTTCATGAGGTTGATATTTACGAGGGTGATCTGTGTGACTGTATTGTGCGTTTGCTGGCATTTTGCACAAGCACAAGCCTACCGCCAGCTTACAGCTGATGACTTTGAGGGCACACCACACCGCAATAGCGGGACTATAGCTTACACCAATTGCACCATTGATTTTAAGTACGAGGCTTACCGCAAAAACGGGTATTATCAATTGACCTTTAATATCAGGCTGATGATAAACCGGGATCGTTCCTGGATGGATAAAGGCCGCATCACCTCGCCCGAAATGCTGGCTGAAATATTAAGGCACGAACAGGGCCATTATATTATTGCTTACATGGAGCAGCAGGAACTATTGCGCGAAGTGGGCAAAACCCGTTTCGAGGCCGATTACCAATACCGGGCGCAGCAAATATTCGACCGTATCGATGCCAAATATAAACAGCTCAACCAGGATTACGACGAAGATACCGGCCACATGACCAACCGCGCGCAGCAGGTAAGCTGGGACAAATACTTCCAAAAGAGGTTGGAGTTTATGCCGCCGACGGATGAGGGATAATGGAGATTTCCTTATATTTACCTAACCTTATTACAATAGAATATGATAAAACAATATTTTCTGGCTGGCATATTAGTTTGCATGTCAGTTTTAGCAAAATCGCAGAATAATACTCCTTTCATAAACTCAGGCAATTTAGATACTGTTTTAGCCAGAAAAATAATTAATCTTCCTGATTCTAAATTTGAGATATATCCTTCTTTTATTGGCAAGGCTACTTTTGAAACCTATATTTCTTCAAATTTTATTACACCCAATGGTCTGAAGGATAATTTTAAAGGAGACGTGGTCGCAAGCATGTTGATAGATACATTCGGGAATGTTTCAAAGGTCGAAATATTAAAAGGGCAGAATAACGGTTTAGATAATGAAACCATTAGAGTGCTTAGGAGTACCAAGTGGAAACCTGCCATATATGATTTTAAACATGTTAACTATAATCAGGTGGTTTGTTTAACTATGCAATATGATAGCTTGATGGGCGTGGTGGAAATATCTACCCAAAACCACTATTCAATCCATGTTTATATGTTGCCATCCACTGCAAACCCATCTGATAAAATATTTACCGCGGTAGAGTCTGAGCCAACTTTTCCGGGAGGAATAAATGAGTTTTATTATTTTCTTAATAAAACTATTAGATATCCAAAATCAGCCAAAGAGAACAAAATCGAAGGTGTAGTTATATTGTCCTTTGTCGTAGATAGAGATGGCAGCTTAACTGATCTGCATATTCTTCGTTCACCGGATGAAGCCATCAGCCTGGAGACGCTAAGAGTCCTAAAGTTATGTCCTAAGTTTAAGCCAGGCATACAGAACAGAAGACCTGTCAGAGTCCAATATTCAATGCCGCTGACTTTCTCTCTAAAGAAAACATAGAATTTGGTTAGGAATCTATTTCTTATAATCCGAAATATTCAACCGCTGCTTACAAAAACCATACTCATGTTCCTGGTTGGAACAAATGATGGTAAGACGGTCGGCAGCGAATTGTTGTACAAGGTTAAGGTACCAGTCGATTTAATTTTGATAATCGAAAATACGCTTGCAATAGTCGTTGGCTATAAATAGCTTTATGGCATGAATATGAAACCTATTCTTATCGCATTTCTTATTTTTTTTGCATTCCTCATGACGCAGACCGCGACAGGTCAGCAACAAAAAGGAGTGGTAATGGTTGTAAAACTAACCTATAAAATTCCGTTACCCCCCGTCCACACATTAGATACCATAGGGAAAATTTGGTTCAAAGGAGACTTAATTAAAGTTTGGTTTTTACATACAACCGGAACCGGAACAACCAGGGGTGATAGCACAGGTGTTTTAGAACAAACATTTGTTCCCGACGAAGCAAATAAAGACACCGTAAAGTTTTCAATAAAGCGGCCGCATACCGAAAATGTCGTTAATCTTAAGACTGGCGATGCATTGCAGATAAGCTACAGTAAAGCGGAAATAGTGACTTGCAAAACCGTTGGAAAGCCAGCCCCAACTGTAGATTCTGTAGCTAAAATCTGGTTGAACGAACAAAAAGTTATTTCGGGACACATTTGTAGGAAGTTAATACTTATAAATCACGTCACTAAGGAACAGGACACAGTGTTTGTTGCTATGGATCTTAAGAAGGTGATTAATCCATTTTACAGGTTTCTGGATTACTTTCCAATGGAATTTGCCGCTAACAAAGTTGTCACAATGCATGTTGTTTCGATAAGCGTTGAAGATATTCCCGACTCTGCCTTTGCGATCCCAACAGGAAGTGTTGTGTTCAATAATGAAAAAGACTACGTGAATTATATTTTTAGAAAAAAGGAATAAATTACCCAGTACCTCTGTTATTTCTTGTAATCCGAGATATTAAGCCTTTGCTTACAAAAACTATACTCATGTTCCTGGTTGGAGCAGATAATGGTAAGGCGGTCGGCAGCGAATTGCTGTACCAGGTTGAGGTACCAATCTACACCCTGCGAATCAAGATTGGATGTGGGTTCATCCAGCATCAGCATAGGGGTGTCTGAACAAAAAGCTAAAGCCAGTTTAAGGCGTTGCTTCATACCCGACGAGAAATATTTGATCATCTTGTTCGGCCCGCCCTGCAGGTTAAGCAGGCTGATCACGGCTTCCTTATTCATCCCCGGCCGGTAAGATTTAAATTTGAAATGGAAGTCGGTCATTTCATCCATCGTAAATTCTTCTATTAGTTCAAGGTAAGGTGCAGCCAGGCTAACGTGTTTAAAAACAGCATCAATTTCGACAGGATTCTCTCTTAAAAAATATTGGATATCGCCTGCAGATGGAGCCAGGCTACCATTCAAAACCTGTAATAAAGTAGATTTACCCGAACCATTCGGCCCCAAAACAGCATAAGTTTCACCCGAAGTAAAAGTGTAATCGATATTCCTGAATATCCAGTCGCGGTTAAAACGGCGGCCTATGTTCTGGAGGGTGATTTTCATATTCAGTTTGCAGTTACGAGTGGGCAGTTTGCAGTTTTAAATTTAAATATCATGATTCAGTCTCCGTGCCAACTGCAAACCGCCAACTGCAAACTTAAATACCGAATCCCTTCATGATACCACGCTGAGAGTTCGATACAAAGTTGATGATCTCATTGCGCTCTCTGGTGGGAGCAAATTCAGCTTCAATGATATTCAGCGCTTTGGTTACATTGTACTTCTTCAGAAAGATGATACGATAGATTTCCTGTATTTCATTAATGGTATTTGCAGAATAACCACTCCGGCGGAGACCAACTGAATTAATACCGATGTAGGACAAGGGTTCGCGACCAGCTTTTGTATACGGAGCAACATCTTTACGCACAAGCGACCCGCCAGAAACCATACTATGCATGCCGATCTCTACAAACTGGTGCACTGCTGAGGTGCCACCGATATAAGCATAATCGTGAACGTTTATGTGCCCGGCCAATTGTACTCCATTAGCAATAATTACATTGTCGCCTATCACACAGTCATGGGCCACATGCACATAAGCCATCAGCAAACAGTTACTACCTATAGTAGTAGTATTTTTGTCTAAAGCGGTGCCACGATTTAGCGTCACACATTCGCGGACGGTAGTATTATCACCTACAGTTACTGTGCTTGGTTCGCCGCGGTATTTAAGATCCTGAGGTGGCGCTGATACAACCGCTCCCGGGAAAATCCGGCAATTTTTACCAATACGGGCTCCATCCATAATGGTGGCATTGGAGCCTATCCACGTACCTTCGCCTATCTCAACATCCTTGTGAATAACCACAAAAGGTTCAATATTAACATTATCAGCTATTTTGGCCTGGGGATGTATGTATGCTAAAGGTTGTATCATACTATAAGCTTATATTATATTCCAAATCCCTTCATGATACCACGCTGCGAATTCGACACAAAATTGATGATCTCATCCCGCTCAACGGTTGGGGCAAATTCTGCTTCGATGATATCCAGGGCTTTGGTCACGTTGTACTTCTTCAGGAAGATGATACGGTAAATTTCCTGTATCTCGTTAATGGTGCTGGCTGAGTATCCTCTTCTGCGTAACCCCACTGAGTTAATACCGATATAAGATAATGGCTCGCGGCCTGCTTTGGTGAACGGAGGAACATCCTTTCGTACCAGTGAACCACCAGATATCATGCTATGCGTACCGATCTCCACAAACTGGTGCACAGCTGATGTACCGCCGATAAAAGCATAATCATATACATTAATATGACCGGCCAATTGTACCGAGTTGGCAATGATCACATTGTCACCTATCACGCAGTCGTGTGCTACGTGTACATAAGCCATCAGCAAACAGTTGCTGCCTATGGTGGTGGTATTTTTATCTAACGCGGTACCGCGGTTTAGCGTTACGCATTCGCGGATGGTGGTATTATCGCCCACAGTTACTGTACTTTGTTCGCCACGGTATTTCAAATCCTGCGGCGGGGCAGATATAACAGCTCCCGGGAAAATCCTGCAATTCTTGCCGATACGCGCCCCATCCATAATAGTAGCGTTGGAGCCTACCCATGTACCCTCACCTATCTCCACATCTTTGTGTATGGTTACAAAGGGCTCTATCACCACGTTATCAGCTATCCTGGCCTGCGGATGTATATATGCTAAAGGTTGTATCATGCTTCTTTTTCTTCAGTTGTCTTTTTAACTATCTGTGCCATCAGCTCGGCCTCCACTACAATACGCGAACCTACCATACCTATACCCTTCATCTGCGCAATACCCCTGCGGATAGGTGCGATCAGGTTGCAATAGAAAATGATCGTATCGCCCGGCATTACCTTATCCTTAAACCTCGCGTTCTCTATCTTCAGGAACAGCGTAACATAGTTTTCAGGGTCAGGTACCGTATTCAAAACTAAAATACCGCCGGTTTGCGCCATTGCCTCTATTTGCAGTACACCAGGAAATATCGGTTGCCCAGGAAAATGTCCGGCAAATATATCCTCATTCATGGTTACGTTCTTCAACCCGACAACGTGACTTTTGCTGATCTCCAATATTTTATCGATCATCAGCATCGGCTGCCTGTGCGGCAATATTTTCATGATATCAACGGTATCATACACCGGTTTAGCGTTCGGATCGTACAATTTAATGTGCTTGCGGCTTCTTTCCTTCTTGATCAGGGTTTTGATTTTTTTGGCAAAAGCAATGTTTGCCGCATGTCCCGGACGCGCCGCCATAATATGGCCCCTTAACGGAACACCCACCAGCGCCAGGTCGCCTATCATATCCAGCAGTTTGTGCCTCGCAGGCTCATTTTGATGACGAAGTTCTATATTATTCAGGATGCCTTGCGGTGCTACTTTAATATCCTTACGGTTAAACATTTTTGCCAGACCGGCCAACTCTTCATCGTCTACGTCCTTATCCACCACCACAATAGCATTGTTAAGGTCGCCGCCTTTGATCAGGTTGTGCTTCAGTAACATTTCCAGCTCATGCAAAAAGCAAAAGGTACGGCATGATGCGATCTCCTTGGTAAACTCGCTTATGGTAGAAATACTGGCATGCTGGCTGCCCAGCACCTGCGAGTTATAATCAACCATACAGGTAAAACGATAATCATCCAATGGCATAGCCACCATCTCCACCTTACGGTCAGGCTCCGAATAATGGATATTATAAGGTATATGATAATATTCGCGGTCGGCATCCTGTTCTAAAAAGCCAGTTGCGGTCAATGCATCAACAAACTGTATAGAACTGCCATCCATGATTGGCGTCTCGGGGCCGTCCATGTCAATCAGCACATTGTCAATCTCCATTCCTACCAAAGCGGCCAAAACGTGCTCAATAGTGCTTACGCTGGCCCCGTTTTGTGATATGGTAGTTCCGCGCGAAGTATCGGTTACATTATCGCAATCTGCATCAATAACCGGTGAGCCGGCTATATCTATTCTTCTGAATTTATATCCGTGGTTTTCAGGAGCCGGGTTGAAGGTCATGGTCACTTTCTCGCCGGTGTGCAAACCAGTGCCCGAAACAGACACGGGCGTTTTAATAGTCCTTTGTTTTACGTTCATGGTATCCTATCGAAGCTATATCGAATTGTCGTTTACTTTACGCAATTCGGCAATCACTTTTTCTAATTCTAAAACTTTCTTTTCTAATGTGGGCAAATGAGATACTGCCGCTTCTATGCGCATATTCTCCATATAAGCGGAAAAAAATGGTATCCCGCCCCATTTCTTATTTTCCTCAGTGATATTTTTGTTAATTCCTGATTTGGCCATGATCTGGCTTCCTTTGGCAACGCTTATGTGACCCACCATACCAACCTGCCCGCCAATAACGCAGTTATCGCCCACTTTGGTACTTCCTGATATACCTGTCTGTGCAGCGATCACCGTATTTGAACCGATCTCTACATTGTGAGCTATCTGCAGCAAATTATCCAGCTTAGCGCCTTTGTGTATAATGGTCGACCCCATCGTGGCGCGGTCAATGGTGGTATTTGAGCCTATCTCCACATCATCGCCAATAACCACATTACCTATCTGGCTTATCTTATTGTAGGTGCCATCCGGGTTTGGCGCAAAACCAAAACCATCGCTGCCAATAATTGCACCTGAATGGATGATCACATTGCTGCCGATCACGCAATCAAAATAAACGATCACACCCGGAAAGAGCGTTA